>Ga0075370_10000810_pt1 | contig 12545 bp, 14 predicted proteins | sample EndMethybrTD3035_FD_71398 | JGI IMG/M metagenome (GOLD analysis project Ga0075370, IMG submission 71398) | Populus endosphere microbial communities from Tennessee, USA - Endosphere MetaG P. TD hybrid TD303-5 | ecosystem: Host-associated > Plants > Roots > Endosphere | place: USA: Tennessee... | reverse complement strand
CTTCTGCCTTCGCAAGAGCAAAACGGCAAAATTTCATCAACGCGCGACGGAAGATTGCCGATGTTGCAAATTTCAAGCAAGAAAGTTTCGCTGCAGCGCATCATTTTGTTTGTTGATTGCTTAGATCAATTTCTGTGATGAGTCCTTCAGCACTGCACTCTTGATAGCCCGCACCATTGGATTAATGTCCGGCAGACCTTAACTACCTTTCCCGCAAACCTGTAGTCTCAGTTGGTGCTATCAATGTTTTTTGCTTCCGATAATTGGGCTGGTGCCCATTCCAAGATCGCCGAACGTCTGCTCGCCGAATCCGGCGGCTTCGCCTCGGCCTACGGCACAAGCGATCTCGACCAGAAGGTCGAAGCCAAGTTCGCCGAGATTTTCGAGCGCGAAGTCTCTGTCTTCTTTGTCGCGACCGGCACCGCCGCCAATTCGCTATCGCTCACCAGTGTCCAGAAGCCGGGCGGGATCAGCTTCTGCCATACTGAGGCGCATGTCGCCGAAGATGAATGCGGCGCGCCGGATTTCTTCAGCGGCGCAAGACTCGCGACCGTTGACGGTCCCGGCGGCAAGATCGACCCGAAGGCGCTCGCCACCAAGGTCGCGCGCTTCCCGCAGGACGCCATCCATCACGGCCGCGCTGCTGCCGTGACCATCACCCAGGCGACGGAAATCGGCACGGTCTATTCGCTCGCCGAGATCGATGCCATCGCCGCCATCAGCAAAGCGAACGGATTGCCGCTGCACATGGACGGTGCCCGCTTCGCCAATGCGCTGATCGCGCTCGACGCCAGCCCGGCGGAAATGACCTGGAAACGCGGCGTCAACATCCTCTCCTTCGGCGGCACCAAGAACGGTTGCTGGTGCGCCGAGGCGATTGTCTTCTTTAATCCGGAGCAGGCAAAGGAGATGCATTTCATCCGCAAGCGTGCCGCTCAGCTTTTCTCCAAATCGCGTTTCATCGCTGCTCAGTTCGACGGCTATTTCCAGGACGGCCTCTGGCTCGACCTCGCCCGCCATTCAAACCGCATGGCCGATCGCCTGCGCGCCGGCATCGAGCAGGCGCCTGGCGCTCGCCTCGCATGGCCGACCGCATCGAACGAAGTCTTCGCCATCATCTCGAAATCGGCCGCCAAGACCGCCGAAGACAAGGGCGCGAAGTTCTATGAATGGCCGATCCCGGAATCGCAGCCGGATCTGGTGAACGAGAACGAAACCCTGATCCGCCTCGTCACCAGCTTTGCCACGACCGAGGGCGATGTCGCCGGCTTCCTTGGCTGCCTTGCTTGACGATTGAATAAAAAAGAGCGCCGAACTGGCTTTCGGCCAGCCGGCGCTCAGTCTGGCGACAAAAGCCTAGTTCTGATTCCGATGCGTGAACATCGTGAAGTTCGATGCGCCGTCATAAGGAGGCGCACGATGAGCGATCATCGTCATTGCCATTACGCAGGCTACAAGTCCGGAAATGAAGATGGCACCATAGATCATCGGGGCTGATATCCTCGATTCAGCTCATTCACTGCACAACACGATAGCAGCGAAAGCTGACTCCAACCTGAACCGCGTGCACTTCTGAATCCGGACACGCGAAAAGGGAAATGACAGCCGGCGAAAGAATCTTAACAAATCCTTTACGCCTATTCACATGATCCGAAACGGCATTCGTGATCGGCTCAAGACGAGCCCGACGCGTCACATCGACCGCAATCCCCTCACTTTCGCCAGGATATCCTCCGACAAGGCGCTGACCAGCAGCTGATCGGCACCCTTGCGCGGCACCAGCACGAATTCGACATCCTCCAACGCCGGCAGCCAGCCCGGCGCGATTTCCGACAATCCCGCCGGCGCCATGCTGCGCGGCTGAACGAGAACGCCCATGCCGGCGCGGGCCGCCGCCGTCAATCCGCTAAGGCTGCCGCAGGTGCAGACAATGCGCCAAGGCACCTGCTGGCGGCGCAGCGCTTCCAGCGCCACGGCGCGCGTAACGCTCGGCGCTGGAAAGGCGATCAGCGGCAGAGGCCCGGCAAGCGCGCGGATACGAGCAGGATCGCGCGCCAGCCAGACCAGCGGCTCGCGATAGACCAGCCTTCCCCTGACATCGCCGAGACGGCGCTTGGCGAGCACGAGATCGAGATCACCATTATCCTGCATCTCATAAAGTGTACCGCTGAGCGCGACTGTCAGTTCGAAATCGACCGAGGGATGCGAGCGGACGAAATCCTCCAGCACATCCGGCAACTGGCTGGTGACGAAATCCTCGGAAACGCCGAGCCGCAGACTGCCACGCAGGCTGTTGCCGGCAAAAAGCTGCTGCACCTCGCCTTCGATCGACAACATCTGCCGAGCATGGCCGAGTAGCGCCTCGCCGTCGCCCGTCAACACCACCCGATGCGTGTCACGCGCGAGCAGCCTGCGCCCAAGCGTGGCTTCCAGCCGCTGGATGTGCTGGCTGACGGTCGACTGACCCAGCCCGAGCCGCTCGGCAGCCAGCGTGAAGCTGCCCATCTGCTCGACGGCGACGAAGCTGCGCAATTGCGTGAGATCGAGCATCGCTTTCATCCTGATTTACGATAACTGTTATTCCTTGCATCGTGGATCGCAATAGGTCTATCTGCAAGGACATTCTTACGGTTTGTAATTGCGATTGGGGTTGGCACAATGCGCCGCTTTCTTCCAGACACCTTCACCATGTTGCTCGTCCTGACGGTCCTGACGGCATCCTTCTTTCCCGTTCAGGGAGCGAGCGCCCACTATTTCAGTATCGCCACGAACTTCGCGATCGGCCTGCTGTTCTTCCTGCACGGCGCGCGCCTGTCACGCGATGTCGTCATCGCCGGCATGCTGCATTGGCGGCTGCATCTGGTCATCCTGCTGACGACCTTCGGCATCTTCCCATTGCTGGTGCTCGGCATCGGCCAGGTCGTCCCGAACAGCATTCTGCCGGTGTCGCTTTATACCGGCTTGCTGTTCCTGAGCGTCCTGCCCTCGACCGTGCAGTCGTCCATCGCCTTCACCTCGATCGCCGGCGGTAACGTTCCGGCCGCCATCTGCTCGGCTTCGGCTTCCAACATCTTCGGCATGTTCCTGACGCCGCTGCTTGTCGGCGTGCTGTTTTCGGTCGGCGGCCAGGGTGGCGGCTTTTCCTGGGATGTCCTGTGGCAGATCATGTTGCAGCTGCTCGCCCCCTTCATCGCCGGCCAACTGTTGCAGCCATGGATCGGTGACTGGATCCGCTCGAAGAAGAAGATCCTGATGCCGGTCGACCGCGGCTCGATCCTGATGGTCGTCTATTCGGCCTTTAGCGAGGCCGTCGTCGAAGGACTGTGGCACACCTTCTCGGTGCTCGACATCGCCACCGTCATCGTTGCCAACATGGTACTGCTAGCAATGGTGCTCTGCATCACCATGTTCGGCAGCCGCGCGCTCGGCTTTTCCAAGGCCGACGAGATCACCATCACCTTCTGCGGCTCAAAGAAGTCGCTGGCAAGCGGCGTGCCGATGGCCAACGTCATCTTCGCCGGCCAGGGTATCGGCGCCATCGTCCTGCCGCTGATGCTGTTCCATCAGATCCAGCTGATGACCTGCGCCTTCATCGCCCAGAAATATGCCGATGCGGCCAAGAGGCGGGAGACGGCCAAGGCGGAAACCGAGGCCAATGGAGCCACGAACGCAGCCTAGCCACATTCCCGATAGTACCAAAGACAAAGGCGGCGCCCCATCGGAGCGCCGCCTTATTTTTTGATCTTGGGAGGATCTGTCCTCAGCCTATCGGCTGACGACGGTTAGCTGATATGAGCTTCGATCGCCTTCGGGGTATCGACCGGCTCGGCGGCGATGGAGATGCGGCGGGGCTTCATGGCTTCCGGAATGTTGCGCAACAGATCGATGTGCAGCAGACCATTCTTCAGCGAAGCCGCCTGGACCTCGACATGATCGGCGAGCTGGAAGCGACGCTCGAAGGCGCGCTTGGCGATGCCGCGATAGAGATATTCGCTGGCTTCCGCCGGCTCTTCGCTCTTTTCACCCTTGACCTGCAGAACATGGGCGTGAGCCTCGATGCTCAGTTCCTTTTCGTCAAACCCGGCAACAGCCATGGTAATGCGATAGGTGTTCTCGCCGGTGCGCTCGATATTGTAGGGCGGATAGGTCTGACCCTGATCCGGCTGCGCGAGGCTGTCGAGCATGGTGAAGAGACGGTCGAAACCGACGGTGGAACGGTAAAGGGGAGTAAAGTCTACGTGACGCATGGTGTCCTCCTGTGAGCGACGATTGCGATTTACGATTTGCCCCGCGACCCCGCTGTGGGCGGCCTTGGGACGGTTTCGCGGGCCCGTTTGGCACCCGCAGAATGGAGATGGTGATCGCATTTCAGGAGTTCAAGGCCTCGATAGCCCGCCCCGGATTTCGGTGAAAAGCCGCGTGAACCGCAGATGAACACCCGGTTCGGCGCCCGTTCAGGCTGGCGGGACTATCGATATAACCGTCGGATGCATCAATTACATCCGATGACTGAAGCATATCGTCCCTTCTTCTTCAGTCCTTACTCGGCCGGCTCAGCGGATCTCTCTATCTCCGCAAGCCGGCCTTTTTTATGCTTTTGGCCGCCTACCGCAAAAGCTTCAGGGAACCGGTCAGCGATTTCACCCATTTCGAAGGACCAGCCAGTCCCAATCCATCGATCACTTCCTCGGACAGATCCCGACCCGGAAACGTCGCCTCATAGTCCGTGTAATCATGCAGCGAGCGTGCAAAGGCCGGAAAGGGGACGATTGCCCGCTCGTTCGGTTGCGGCAGGGCTTTCAGCATCAGCGCCCGGATCGTATCCGCGTCGGCCTGCAGGATCGGAACCGGCAGGTTGGAGCTGATATCGATGGCGCGATCGTCGCGATCGGCAAGCTGGCAGGCCGCAAGACCCGGAAACCTGGCGCCGAGACCAATGGCGATCGCGCCCGCCGTGTTGGCGATCAGGCCAATTGGCAGTTCCGGATTGATGACGATGGCGAGACGGATATCGGGGAGCATGAGAACCTGCAGCAGATGATGAGACTGCCGCGGAGAATATATCTCAACATGGGAATTATCCTGCCTTTCATTGCCTGAAAATTTTCAGTTATGGTAGATCTTACCCAATTTAACTCCCGATAAGGTGAAGTATGCCCTTTCCGCTTGAAGCCGTCGACACACGCATCCTCGGCGCCCTCCAGAACGATGGCCGCCTGACGAACCAGGCGCTCTCCGCCGAGGTCGGGCTTTCGACCTCGCCTTGTTGGCGGCGGGTTCGGCAACTGGAGGAGAGCGGCGTCATCCAGAGCTATACGGCGGTTCTGGATCGGCGGCAGATCGGCCTCGGAGTTCTCGCCTTCATCCGGGTCAAGATCGACAGCCACAGCGAGGCGGAAGCGGAGGAATTCTCGCAGGACGTCCTGAAGCTGAGCGAGGTCGTCGCCTGCTACAGCATCGCCGGAGACGCCGATTTCCTGCTGCAGGTCGTGGCTGCGGATCTCGACAGCTACGCCGACTTCGCCATGCGGGTAGTGCGCCGCCTGCCGCGCATCAAGGAGATGCAGACAACATTCGTTCTGAAGGAAATCAAGCCTTTCAAGGGCTTTCCGTTGAATGTCGGACAGCAATAAGGGCCCAGGACGTGGAATGCTGGGCACCGCACGGAGGTGGTCGCTCGTCATGCCGAGAATGGCAAAAATCTATTGCAGTTCCTCCAACGTCTTGCGCTACCTCATGATCACCTTAACCGGCGTAGTCTTTCGCGATTCCAAGGAATGTCAGAAACGATTGAAATCTGATTGAAAAATCAGCCATAAATTGCTTATTTCGCTAGTCAACACTTGGCCGCCGTGCATGTCCCACAAGTCCTTTACGTTTGGACCGAAGACATCCTATTCTGGGAGAGTGGCTGCCCAGTCGGGGTATTGAATGTCGGCACTCCCTTTCTCGAAGATTTCCGCATCGCTGAACGCGCTGCTCGCCGCAGTCGGTCTGTTGACGGTGGCTGCGCTGACGACGCCTGATATAGCTGGACAAACCAGGCTCATCTTGGAAGTGCTGCTCGCCAGCGTCTGGGCCGCCTATGTTCTGCAATTGATCGAGACGCTGTTCATGCAGCGAACGAGAGAGGCTCGCGGCAAGGTGCTGGAAACCACCGTCGACGTGCTTGCGGTTTTGGTCCCCGTGGCCGCATTGCTTTTCGTCCGCGGCCGCGACCAAAGCCTCTATTGCGCTATCTGGCTTTTGAAGCCGCTGCGCGGCTCGACCTTCTTCCGGCTGCTGGGCAGGGTGCTGACCAAAGAGGCGCGCAACCTGATCGGCGTCACCTCGATTTTCGGCATCGTTCTGTTCGGCGCAGCACTGGCAGCCTATATCATCGAGCGCGACGTCCAGCCTGACAAATTCGGCAGCATCCCCCTAGCGATGTGGTGGGCGGTGGTTACGCTATCCACCACCGGCTATGGCGACGAGATTCCGCAAAGTTTCGCCGGTCGCGTCCTTGCCGGCTTGGTCATGATGAGCGGAATCGGCATCTTTGCGCTGTGGGCCGGTATCCTCGCTACAGGCTTCTACGAAGAAGTCCGCCGCCAGGACTTCGTGCGCAATTGGCAACTGGTTGCAGCAGTACCACTGTTTGAGAAGCTTGGTTCGGGCGCGCTCATCGAGATTGTGCGAGCGTTGAGGCCTCGTGTCGTGCCGGCCGGCGCCATAATCTGCCGCAAGGGCGAGACTGGCGACCAGATGTTCTTCATCGTTGAAGGCCGCGTCAGCGTCGCCACGCCGAACCCAGTAGAGCTCGGCCCCGGCAGCTTCTTCGGCGAGATGGCGCTGATCAGCGGCGAGCCCCGCTCAGCGACCGTCAGCGCTTCGACTGAAGTCTCGCTGTTGTCGCTCTATTCCTCGGATTTCCAGATGCTGTCCAGCAGCAGCCCGGAAATCGCCGACATCATCCGCAAGACCGCACTCGAACGCCGCGGCGCGACACCAAAGGCCTGATGACGACGATGTTTTGAGAAGGCTTTTTTGAAGGCGTATTAGGTACCAGCGTTGCCATCGGAGAGGCCGATGAAAGAATATCTCGGCACCAGATATTCGACTGCAGTACCGACAATAAACCTGTTGCAATTCCCCCCACCTGCGCTATCCCCTTAAGACGAACCACCCCGCTAGCGAGGCGCGACATCGTCATGGATTCGATCCTCTATTCCACGCCAGACAATCCGGTGCCGGAAAACCACATCGAGGGGTTCTTCGAAAGTTTCGACGGGCGCAAGCTGCGCTATGCCGTCTTCCGCAGCGAGCAGCCTGTCGCCAAGGGAACCGTGGTGCTGCTGCAGGGCCGCAACGAGTTCATCGAGAAATATCTGGAGACAATCCGCGATCTCACCGCCAAGGGGCTGTGGGTCGCGACCTTCGATCTGCGTAGCCAGGGTGGATCCGAGCGACTGCTGAAGGATCCGAGGCGCGGGCATGTCCACCGTTTTTCCGATTACGAACGCGATCTCACCGCCTTCCTCGACAAGATCGTGCTGCCGGACACGCGCCTGCCCTTCTTCCTGCTCGCGCATTCGACCGGCGCACTGATCGCGCTGTCGGCGGCGCCCCGGCTGGCGAGCCGGATCGAGCGCATGGTGCTGCTCGCGCCCTTCGTCGGCCTCATGGGCCAGGGAGCTTCGCCCGGTCTCGTGCGGGCCATCTCAGGCGCAGCCAGCGCCATCGGTCTTGGCCGGATTCAATTCAGCAAGAAAAATCTGGAAAGACCGTTCTCCGAAAACCCGCTGACCGGCGACGAGCGGCGCTACCGGCGCAACACGGGAATCGCCGCCACCTATCCGCAGCTCGTGCTCGGGCCGCCGACGGCGCGCTGGCTGTCGGAAGCTTTTCGTGCCATCGACCATGTCACCAGACCCGAACATCTATTCTCGATCAGCATTCCGACCGTACTGATCGCGCCGACCCGCGATGGCATCGTGCCCTATGCCGACCAGGAGCGGCTGGCGCGCTACTTCCGCGCGGCGCAACTCGTGCCCATTTACGGATCCAAACATGAAATCCTGCAGGAGCGGGATATCTACCGAAACGCGGCGCTAGCGGCCATCAATGCTTTCATTCCCGGCAGCGACGCCGAAGCGAATGCCGAGGCAATGGACGTCGGAAGCTAGCGCAATCCCAGGAAAAGTGTACTGCAGTTTTCCGTCCGGAATTGCCTAAAAACAAGAGTTAGCGCGACAGGATGGCTCGCGCCTGATCATAGACTGCGCGGCTGCCGGCGGCGATGATGGAGCCGCCCATTTCCGGCCGGCCGCCGTCCCAGGTGGTGATGACGCCACCTGCCTGCTCGATGACGGGGATAATGCCGCCGACATCATAGGGTTTTAGCGAATTTTCGATGACGAGGTCGATATGTCCCGCGGCAAGCAGAGCATAGGCGTAGCAATCCGTGCCGTAGCGGAAGAGCCGTACCTGGCTCTCAATCTCGCGATACTTCACCATCTCCTCGCCGACAAAGAGATGCGGTGAAGTCGTGAAGAGAATGGCCTTCGACAGGCTGCCGCAATCGCGAACTTGCAGCCGCCTTTCGCCATCCGGACCGGAATAGGTCGAGCCGCTGCCATCGGCGAAATAACGCTCGCCAGTGAACGGCTGGTCAATCAGCCCCATGATGGCACAGCCGTTTTTCTGCAGGCCGATCAGCGTTCCCCAGACCGGTACGCCGGAGATGAAGGCGCGCGTGCCGTCGATCGGGTCGATCACCCAGACATGCTCGCGGTCTAGCCCGACATTGCCGTACTCCTCGCCGAGAATGCCGTGATCGGGAAATTCCCCCTCGATCAGCGTCCGGATCGCCGCCTCGGCGGCCCGATCACCCTCGGTCACCGGATCGAAGCCTTGGGCTTCCTTGTTGACCACATCGATGCCGGCGCGAAAGCGCGGCAGAGTTTCGGCCTTGGCCGCTTCGGCCAGACGATAGAAGAACGCGCGATCAGGAAGCATGGTCGATCCGGATAAATGACGGGGCGAGCGAAGTCATAACGCATAAAGATCGGGAAGCAAACCGAATGCCGATGCAAGAGGCGGAATGCTCGCTGATCAAGCAGAAATTCCTAAATTGCCTAAATATTTTGCATCGCAATATTCTGCTTGACATTTGTGCAGTGCGGTAGCATCATCCCCCTACAGTCTTCTGACTGTAAATACCCTCCTTGGGTGTTTCCTCCCTAGACTTAGCCGCGCCACAAGCGCGGTTCTTTTTTTGTCGAAGAGAGTCGCCGCGCCTGCGGGAAAAGGCGAGATACTGGCACCCGGCAACAGCAAATATACTCAGCCATCGCCTAGTTAGGCGATTCGACAGATTCTGTTAGTTCTGGAAAATCCGATATAGCCCCTCATCCGAGGCATCAACATTTCGCTACGCCCTACTCCGCCGCCAGCGCCGGATCGCCCGCGTAGGATTCCACATGTTCGGCGATGCGCTTCATGAACAGGGTGATGGCGGCGGCAACCTGATCGAAATCGGCACGCTTCTCCAGCGTCGCCTCGTCGACATAGAGCGAACGGTTGACCTCGATCTGGAGGGCATGCAGCCCGCGGGACGGGCGGCCGTAGTGCTCGGTGATGAAGCCGCCGGCATAGGGCTTGTTGCGCACCGCGTTGAAGCCCATCTCCTCGAGAATCTGCATGGCGGCACGCGACAGCTCCGCCGACGCACTGGTGCCATAGCGGTCGCCCAGGATGAAATCCGGCCGCATATTGCTGCCGGCGATGCGGATATTGCCCGGCATGGAATGGCAATCGACCAGGACACCGAAGCCGAACTGAACATGCGTGCGGGCAATCAGCCGCCGCAGGGTCGCATGATAGGGCTTGTAGATCGTGTCTATACGCCTCAGCGCATCCTCGACTGGCACGCGCCGGGCATAGATTTCCATGTTTTCGGCGACGATTCGCGGGATCGTGCCAAGGCCACCGGCGACCCTCAGCGAATTGACGTTGGCGTAAGGCGGCAAAGCACCATCGAACATGCGTGGGTCGAGTTCATAAGGCTCGCGATTGACGTCGATATAGGCGCGCGGAAAATTGGCGAGCAGCAGCGGCGCGCCAAGATCGCTCGCCGCCGAAAACAACTCGTCGACATAATGATCTTCCGAGCGGCGGATGGCGATGCCCTGCAGGCGAGACTGGGCGATGAAATCGGGCGGATAGATGCGGCCGCTATGGGGCGAACTATAGACAAAGGGAATTGTCTGGGAGACGGGCTCCAATACCTCGAAAATCTCGAAATTACGCATCTCTGCGGACATCAACATTTTTACCGTGTCTACAACCTGTCGCAATATCCATGTTGCCAGTTGCATGCCCGCAAGTCCATACTAACTTTAGTGAAATGGCCTTAATCCAACGCCATAAAAGCGTCGGACCCTGGGGCCTCGATTTCATGTCCGTGCGAGACGGACGCCGATTGCAACCGCGCAGTAGCGAACGCGGATGATTATATCCCGTCCGACCATTCACGGCTTGTTTACGGCCACCGGCTACCTTACACGCTGGACAAGTCCAACAAGACAACAGTTGATTAGCGAAACAGATGATGACCCAGAAGATACTTCTTGCCGAAGATGACAACGACATGCGTCGCTTCCTTGTGAAGGCACTGGAAAAGGCCGGCTACAAGGTCTTGTCCTTTGACAACGGAGCAAGCGCCTATGACCGGCTGCGCGAAGAGCCCTTTTCGCTGCTCCTGACCGATATCGTCATGCCGGAAATGGATGGCATCGAGCTGGCGCGCCGCGCCACCGAGCTCGATCCAGACCTGAAAGTGATGTTCATCACCGGTTTTGCCGCCGTCGCGTTGAACCCTGATTCGAAGGCGCCGAAGGATGCGAAGGTGCTTTCCAAGCCGTTCCACCTGCGCGAACTCGTCGACGAAGTGAACAAACTCCTTGCCGCATAAGGCTTGCGGCGCACAGCGTCATAAAATTGAAAAAAGCCTATTGACGGCTCCCAAGGTTTTATGATCTATGCGCCGCCATCGGATGGGCGTGTAGCTCAGCGGGAGAGCACTACGTTGACATCGTAGGGGTCACAGGTTCAATCCCTGTCACGCCCACCATCCTAATTCGCTGAAAAGCAAGGGCTTTCGGGAAACCGAGAGCCCTTTTTTCATATTGGTCCGGCATGCCGGACCAATGCTTTCTCCAGGCGAAAAGCGCCCTTTCCAAAGTATGGAAAAGGCACTTCCGAATGCAACAGAAAACGGTCGGCGGATCAGAGATCCAGGAAGTGCTGGAACACCGCCGACGTGGGATAGGCATAGAAGCCGCGATCCACGAAACCGTGTCGATATAAACAATTTCTCAATGCCAGAATATACAGGGTGCTGTTTGGATCGGGCGATCCCCGACGCCAGGAATAGGCCTCCGGTTCGCAACGGTTCAGCGCCCTGTCATATCGCTCCAGAAGCACGGGATCGCTGTCGGCGCGGATACCGCCGTGGTATGATTGATAATTCGAGGGCGCTTCGCCTGCGGAGACGCAAGCCAAGCTCAATAGAGCTCCCAATGCCAACATCATTCTCATCTGCTTTGACCTCTCGCTCATGGCGCCTCGAATGCTCGATCGCGCAGGCTGAGAATAAAGCTCTTTCCTTCAATATCCAATCACATGCTGATGTTCCGCATCAGGACCCATTGCCAGCGGGCAGGATCCGCACAATTTCCACCCATGAGCGCTTGACTTCCGCTCGCGCTGTCACACTACTGTTATGCTAAGGCATTGATCGTACGGGAGGACGAGATGGCGATTGTAAAGAAGCAGTTCTATAAAAATCACAAGCCCAACGGTGATGAGTATCTGTTCCATCTCGCCCGTGACACCGACAGCGGCGAGGTCTTCGTCATCCGCCAATCCGATTATGTCGTCGATGGCGGCACCGAGAAGCAGATGACCCTCTATGACTTTCTGGCCGGCGGCGGCAATCGGCAGAATGCGCTTCTGCAACTGATCGGAACGCTTGTGCCGGAGTAGCCCGGCGCCCTGCCCGCGGTCGTATCTGGGCTCTGCGGGTTGACTGCCACATTTCGATCGGCAAACGTGTCTGGGCTTTAAAGGAGCCCGTAACATGCGATTCGCAGGCCTTGCCATTGCTTTGACAGTCATGACCGTTGCCACGAGTGCCGGCGCGCAGAATTTTCCTGGCCCCGGCGTGGCCGTCATCGACGGCAAGTGCTCCAAGCTTGTCGTCGGCAAGCTCGATGCATCCAAAGGCTGCACGCCGCAGATCGCCAGCGTGACGGGACCGGATGGTTCCGTAACCTTTATCTTTTCGGCAGGCGGCAAGATGCTTGGCTTCCAGGGTGACGGGCGTGGGATAAAGCCTGGCGCGACCAAGGGAACGATACAATTGCCGATCGACGTCATCTCCACCGGCGCGGGCAACAAGATGGCTGGCCAGGTCGAGGCAAAGGGCGTTTGCACCTTCTCCAACCCCTATTCCGGCAAGCCCGTCGCGTTCCAATGCTCGGCGAAATCGACCGAACTGAGCT
>Ga0075370_10000809_pt1 | contig 12549 bp, 15 predicted proteins | sample EndMethybrTD3035_FD_71398 | JGI IMG/M metagenome (GOLD analysis project Ga0075370, IMG submission 71398) | Populus endosphere microbial communities from Tennessee, USA - Endosphere MetaG P. TD hybrid TD303-5 | ecosystem: Host-associated > Plants > Roots > Endosphere | place: USA: Tennessee... | reverse complement strand
GTGACGGCCAGCATCGCGCACAGCACGGTGACGGCGGCGGCGCTGCTGCTGCGGGTGCTGGGCCCGGCGCTGAGCCCGCTGATCCTGGCGCTGGTGTTCGCCTACCTCTTGTGGCCGATGGTGCGCATGCTCGAGCGCCGGCGCGTCCCGCGCGCGCTCGCCGCCACCGTCACCGTGCTGTGCGCGATGCTGGCCGTCACCGCGCTGGCGCTGCTGCTGGTGCCCATCGTCACCACGGCGCTGCCGCAGCTGCGCGCCCAGTGGCCGGCCATGCTGGACAAGTTCAACCACGTGATCGCGCCGCGGCTGCAGGAGCTGGGCGTCCCGCTCGACACCGACACCGTCAAGGCGTGGATCCTCAAGTCCTTCGACGGCAACATGGAGGAGTGGGGCCAGAAGCTGCTGCTGTCGGCGCGCATCGGCGGCAGCTGGCTCGCCACCGTCGTGGGCTACCTGGTGCTGGTGCCGGTGCTGGTGTTCTACCTGCTGACCGACGCCGAATCGGTGACCGCCGGCGCCTGGAACCTCGTCCCGCTGCGCTCGCGCGAGCGCCTGGCCGGCTTCCTGCGCGAGTGCGACGCGATGCTGCGCCAGTACCTGAAGGGCCAGCTGGCCGTGATGCTGGCGATGGCGCTGATCTATCCGCTGGGGCTGATGCTCACCGGACTGAACCTGGCATGGCCGATCGGCGTGTTCACCGGCCTGGCCGTCTTCATTCCCTACCTCGGCTACACCACGGGCCTGGTGCTGGCGCTGATGTCGGCCGCGATCCAGTTCACGGGCTGGCACGGGGTGGCCGAGGTCGCCGTCGTCTACGCCGTCGGCCAGGTGCTGGAGAGCTTCGTGCTCACGCCGCGCCTGGTGGGCGAGCGCATCGGACTCAGCCCGCTGGCGGTGATCCTCGCGCTGCTGGTGTTCGGCGAAGTGTTCGGCTTCGTCGGCGTGCTGGTGTGCCTGCCGGTGACGGCGCTGCTGGTGGTCGCGCTGCGCCATGCGATCGCGGTCTACAGCGCGAGCTCGTTCTACCGAACATGAGCGCGCGCGGCCGTTCCGAAGCGCGAATACCGGAGTGCGCAGCACACAGGGTAGGCATATGCGACAGCTGATCCTCGACCTCGCCTGGGACCCGGTGCCCGCATTCGCCGGCTTCCTGCCCGGCGACAACGCCGCGCTGGTCGCCGATCTGCGCGACCAGCCGTGGCCGGGCGCGCCGGTCTACCTGTGGGGTCCGGCCGGCGCCGGCAAGACGCAGCTGCTGCGCGAGCTGCAGGCGCGCGCGATCGAGGCCGGCCTGGTGGCGCAGTGGTTCGACGCGTCGTCCTGCACGCCCTGGAACCTGGCCGAGGACGCCGCGCTGGTGCTGCTCGACGGCGTCGACCAGTGGACGGCGGAGCAGCAGCACGCGGCCTTCCTGCTGTTCGTCGAGGCCGCGAGCCGCGTCGGCGGCGTGATCGACGCGCTGGCCGACGGCGTCGCCGGCGCCGCCATGGCGCTGGCCGAATCGTCCGCCGCCGGCGTGCGCCTGGGCGTGCAGTTCGCCTCCGCCGGCCGCTTCCCGCCGGTCGACCTGCAGGTGCGCGAGGACCTGCGCACGCGCCTGGGCTGGGGCCCGGTGCACCACGTCCAGCCGCTGGCCGAGGCCGGCACCCGCGACGCGCTGCACCAGGAAGCCCGCCGCCGCGGCATCGTGCTGGGCGACGAGGTGCTCGACTACATCCTGGCCCGCTTCGCGCGCGACCTCAAGAGCCTGATGCAGCTGCTGCATCGGCTCGACGGCTTCGCGCTCGCGCAGAAGCGCGCCGTCACCGTGCCGCTGCTCAAGCGCATGTTGAACGAAGAACAATCCGAAAGATCCCCCGACGAATGACCGCTCGCAACCTCACGCTGTTCGACCTCGACGGCACGCTCATCCCCGGCGACTCCGACCACGCCTTCGGCGAATTCATGGTCGGCATCGGCTGGGCCGACGGCGACGCCTGGCGCCGCCGCAACGACGAGTTCTACGCCACCTACGTCGCCGGCGCGCTCGACGTGCAGGCCTACGTCGACTTCGCCACCTCCGTCTGGCGCCGCCGCACGCCGCGCGAACAGGCCGACATGCACGCCCGCTTCATGCGCGAGGTCATCGCGCCGATGATCCAGCCGCAGGCGCTGGCGCTCGTCAGGCAGCACCAGGACGCAGGCGACCTCGTGGCCATCGTCACCGCCACCAACGAGTTCGTCACGCGCCCGATCGCGCAGGCGTTCGGCGTGCCCGAGCTGCTGGCCATCGAGCTCGAGCGCGACGCCGCGGGCAGCGTCACCGGCGCGATCAAGGGCGTGCCGACCTACCAGCACGGCAAGGTCACGCGCGTGGGCCAGTGGCTGGCGGCGCAGGGCGCCGGCTGGGACGACTTCGGCCACGTCACCGTTTACAGTGATTCCATCAACGACCTGCCCCTCATGGAGCGGGCCACCGACCCCGTCGCGACCAACCCGTCGGCCGCGCTGGAGGCCGTGGCCGCCGAGCGCGGCTGGCGATTCCTGAGGCTTTTCGAATGATCCGCAAATTCATCGACCGACTGCTGGGCAAGGCGCCGGCCGCCGACGTCCTGCCCGCCGGCGTCGCGCTGGGCGAGCGCGTCGAGTACGGCGTCGAGCAGCACAACATCGATCCGAAACTGGTGGCCGAGCCCGCGGTGCGCGTCGTCAGGACGCTGCAGGACGCGGGCTACGAGGCCTACATCGTCGGCGGCGCCGTGCGCGACCTGCTGGTGGGCCTGCGCCCCAAGGACTTCGACGTCGCCACCAACGCCACGCCCGAGCAGGTGAAGGCGCTGTTCCGCCGCGCCTTCATCGTCGGCCGGCGTTTCCGCCTCGTGCACGTGATCTACGGTCGCGGCCGCGAGCACGAGCAGATCGAGGTGTCGACCTTCCGCGCCTACATGGACAACGCCGTCGACTCGGCGGCCGTGCAGGGCAACGAGAAGACCTCGCGCAGCGAGCTGGACGGCAAGAGCCACGCGGTGGACGCCAGCGGCCGCGTGCTGCGCGACAACGTCTGGGGCCCGCAGATCGAGGACGCGGCGCGGCGCGACTTCACCGTCAACGCGATGTACTACGACCCGTCCACGCAGACGGTGGTCGACTACCACGGCGGCATCGCCGACTCCAAGGCCAGGCTGCTGCGCATGATCGGCGACCCGCAGACGCGTTACCGCGAGGATCCGGTGCGCATCATCCGCGTGCTGCGCTTCGCGGCCAAGATGGGCTACAGGATCGAGGCGAAGACCGAGGCGCCGATCCGCAAGATGAAGGCGCTGCTGGCCAACGTGCCGGCATCGCGCCTGTTCGACGAGATGATCAAGCTGCTGCAGACGGGCCACTCGCTGGCCAGTCTCGAGGTGCTGAAGAAGTACGGGCTCGATCGCGACACCTTCCCGATCCTGGACGCGCACTTCCAGGGCATCGCGGGCGATCCGCAGCGCGAGGCCTTCGTCAACCGCGCGCTGGCCGATACCGACCGCCGCGTCAACGAAGGCAAGCCGGTGGCGCCCAGCTTCCTGATGGCCTGCATCTTCTGGCACGAGGTGGCGCAGCGCTGGCAGGGCCTGCGCGACCAGGGCGAGCCGCTGATGCCCGCGCTGCAGCAGGCCGTCGACGCCACCTTCGACGCCCGCATCGGCGACATCTCCGGCCGCGGCAAGCTGGCCGCCGACATGCGCGAGATCTGGCTGATGCAGCCGCGCTTCGACAAGCGCACCGGCAGCTCGCCCGCGGCGATGCTCGCGCAGCCGCGCTTCCGCGCCGCGTTCGACTTCATGCGCCTGCGCGCCGATGCCGCCGAGGTGGACGCAGCGCTGGCGCAGTGGTGGGAAGACTATTCGTCGGGCGACGACGAGAAGCGCCGCGACCTGGTCGAAGCCGCGCGCAAGCTGCAGCAGTCGAAGCCGCGCGAGCCCAAGGCGGCGCCGCGCGACCCGCGTCCGATCAAGGCCGCCGCGCCCGCGCCCGTGGCCGACGCCGCGAGCGCCCCCACGCCCGACGCGGAGCGCGCCCCCGCGCCCGCGCCGCGCGTGAGCGTGGCCAAGCAGCAGATGCTGCAGCTGGTGGCCACCGCGCGGAGCGCACTGTCCGAAGGCGCGACCGACGTCGAACGCGACGCGCTGCGCGCCGTGTTCGCGCATGGCGATCTGCCTCTGGGCAGCGTCGAGGCCGAAGCGCCGCCGCTCACCGCCACCCAGCAACTGGTGCGCGACGCGGTCGAACAGCTCAAGCTCGTGCTCGAAGGGCAGGGCGACGCGGCGGTCGCGCGTTCGCTGCTGGACAAGGTCGAGAAGAAGGCCAGCGTCGTGCGCCGCCGGCGCGGCGGCGGTGGCCGCAGGAAGGCCGCCGGCCCGGCGTTCCAGGACGACGAGGATGACGACGGCGACGCCGCCGAATGAGGCCTCCGGCGCCACGGCCTTCATCGGCCTCGGCGCCAACCTCGGCGACGCGCGCACCACGCTGCGCGACGCCCTGGCCGCGCTGCAGGCGCTGGCCGCACCGGGCAGCTTCGCCGCCTCGTCTCTGTGGCGCAGCGCGCCGATCGATTCGAGCGGTCCCGACTACGTCAACGCCGTCGCGCGCCTGCGCACCGCGCTCGCGCCGCACGCGCTGCTGGACGCGTTGCAGGCGATCGAACGGCGCTTCGGCCGCGAACGGCCGTACCGCAACGCGCCGCGCACGCTGGATCTGGACGTGCTGCTGTACGGCGTGCTGGGCGACGCCGGCGGCCTCGTGCTGTCCGACGATCGCCTGACCCTGCCGCACCCGCGCGCCGCGCAGCGCGCCTTCGTGCTGGCGCCGCTGGCCGAGCTGTGGCCCCGCGGCGAGATTCCCGGCGCCGGGCGGGTCGTCGACCTGCTGGCCGCGGCGCAGCGCGATCCGGGGCAGCGCGTGGACAGGCTGAACGTCTGATATTCACGAATCGCGCCGCCGCGACCGCGATTTGTGACGGCGTCGTGACAGCGACCCCTACAATCTCGCGTTCAGTCGTCCGGACGGGCAACCCGTCGACGCCACCGCAACAAGACGGTCTGTTCCAGGCCGCGCCGAGATCAAAGAGGATCCAGACCATGTGGTTCAGCAAGCTGCTGCCGCGCGAAGGCAATTTTTTCGAGCTGTTCGACCAGCACGCGGCCCGCACGGCGGAAGGCTCGCGCGCCTTCATGGCGATGATCCAGAACTACAACGACCTGGGCCTGCGCGAGAAGTACGCGTCGGAAGTCGACGTGGCCGAGCGCGCCGCCGACAAGGTGACGGCCGAGGTGCACCGCCTGCTGCATCGCACCTTCATCACGCCGATCGACGGCGAGCAGATCCGCAGCCTGATCAACTCGATGGACGACATCATCGACCTGCTGCAGGACACCAGCGAGGTGCTGTCGCTGTACAACGTGACGCGGGTCAGCGAGGACGTGCTGCGCCTGTGCGAGATCTCGGTGCGCTGCTGCGACCGCGTGCAGCACGTGATCAGCCTGCTCGCCCGCCTGCGCGAGGCCGAGGTGGCCGAGGCCGCGCTCAAGACCTGCGAGGAGATCGGCCACCTCGAGTCCGACGCCGACCGCGTGATGCGCTCGGCGATGTCGCGCCTGTTCCGCGACGAGATCGATACGCGCGAGCTGATCAAGCTCAAGGCGATCTACGAGCACCTGGAGACGATCTCCGACCGCTGCGAGGATGTGTCCAACATCGTCGAGGGCATCATCCTCGAGAACTCCTGAACTGGAGCCGGGTTCGATGCAATCGCTGCAGATCGGCTTCGGCCTGGTCGCCATGCTCGTCGTGCTGGCGGTCCTGTTCGACTTCATGAACGGCTTCCACGACGCGGCCAACTCCATCGCCACCGTCGTGTCCACAGGCGTGCTGCGGCCGCAGACGGCGGTGCTGTTCGCCGCCTTCTTCAACATCGTCGCGATCTGGATCTTCCACCTGAAGGTCGCGGCCACCGTCGGCAAGGGCATCGTCGATCCGTCCTTCGTCGACCAGCACGTGATCTTCGGCGCGCTGGTGGGCGCGATCGCGTGGAACGTGTTCACGTGGTGGTACGGCATCCCGTCCAGCAGCTCGCACGCGCTGATCGGCGGCATCGTGGGCGCGGTGATCGGGCGCGGCGGCGCGTCGCACCTGATGCTCTCGGGCATCTGGCCGACGGTCACCTTCATCGTGGTGTCGCCGCTGCTGGGCTTCGTGCTGGGGGCGACGACGCTCATCGTGGTGGCCTGGATCTGCCGGCGCCAGCCGCCCCTGCGCATCGATGGCTGGTTCCGCCGGCTGCAGCTGATCTCGGCCGGCATGTACTCGCTGGGCCACGGCGGCAACGATGCGCAGAAGACCATAGGCATCATCTGGCTGCTGCTGGTGGCGACGAACTATGCGCCGGCGCACGCCTCGATGCCGCCTGGCTGGGTGATCTGGGCCTGCTACGTGGCCATCGGGCTGGGCACGATGTTCGGCGGCTGGCGCATCGTCAAGACCATGGGCCAGCGCATCACCAAGCTCAAGCCGGTGGGCGGCTTCTGCGCCGAGTTCGGCGGCGCGCTGACGCTGTTCCTGGCGTCGACGCTGGGCGTGCCCGTGTCGACCACGCACACGATCACCGGCGCCATCGTGGGCGTCGGCAGCGTGCGCGGCGCCTCGGCGGTGCGCTGGGGCGTGGCGGGCAACATCGTGTGGGCCTGGATCTTCACGATCCCGGCGGCCGCCGTCGTGGCCGGCGTGTTCTCGGCGTTGAGCGGCTTCCTGTTCTAGGCTAGGCAGGAAAAACGCCCTCGCCGCGGGAGCGGGGAGGGCGCTTCGTCGCTCGCGGTGGCGAGCGGTGCGGACGGCCGCGATCAGCCGCGGCGCGTGGTCTTCTTCGCGACCGGGGCGACCTGCTCGAGGGCGGTCGACAGCGTGTTGTGCGCGGCGTCGGCGCCGGCCTTCAGGCCCTTGGCCAGCGGCGCGAAGGCCTCGGCCTGCGGCAGCTTGGCGGTGGTCGCGTCGACCGCGGCGTGGAACTGCGAGACGCCCAGTTCGGCGGAAGCGCGCAGCTGTTCGCCGGCCAGCGCCAGGCCTTGCTGCGCGTTGGCCTTCAGGACGTCGATGGCGCCCTGCGGATCCTTCACGCCGGTCAGCGACTTCAGCGCGGCTTCGGCGGCGGCGCGGGTCTCGTCGAAGTGCTTCTTGCCCAGGTCGGCCCAGGCTTGCGCCTGTTCCATGACGGGGCGCAGGCTCGCCTGGATCGCTTCAGGCGAGAACTTCTCGCTACCTTGGAAAGCGGGGAAGGACGGGAAAGCGAAAGCGGTGGTCATGGAGGATCTCCGACTGGATGTTGCGGTGCAGCAATTGTATTCGATGCATGCTGCAGTGCAACATAAGATTTAGGGATGGCGCTCCAGGCGTGTTCCGCCGCCACCGCCGCCGCCGGGCCGGAGCGGTCGGCTCCCTAGCCTTTCGGCGTGAAGGCGATGCAGTGTCCGTGCGGACTGATCGGCCCCTCGACGATGCGGCAGGTCGCCGGATCCTGCGGCCTGGCGGGCGCGAGGTAGTGCCTGCAGTCGTCGCAGTCCTTGCCGGGGACGTCGCCCTTGTCGACGTACTTCACCGCTTCCTTGGCGAGCCTGGCCTGCGCGGACGCCGGCATCGCCGACGCCCACACGATCGCCCCGCCCAGCCCGAGGGTGGCCGTGCGGCGCAGCGCGCAGCGGCGCGAGATGCCGTCTGTCGGTCGTTCATCCATGGTTCGCTCCTTGAACATGCGGCCGCGTGGCCTTGCATGTCAGATCGGGCGAGCCGCGTGGATATTCCCGCCGCGGGACCTCGGGTCAGCGCAGGTAGAAGATCCGCTCGACGACGAACGCGATCGTGCCCATCAGCACGCCGCCACCGACCATCAGCGCGAGGACGACGCCCAGCACGGGCGCCCAGCCGGTGTGCACCATGCCGGGCGGCGGCGATTCCTCGTCCTCCTCGCGCGTGGCCTGCACGACGGGCTTGCCCGGATCGCCCGCGTACAGCCGCGCCCACTTCGCGTCTGTGGTCAGGCCGATGACGATGGCACACAGCATGGCCACGGAGATCGTCAGCCCCAGCCAGGGGATCAGCGCCCACGAGAGGTGGTCGTCGACGCCGAGGTTGCGCATGCGGACGACGCCCGCCAGCCCGACCAGCGTCGGGGCCGGGTACAGCCAGCCCCAGGCGTTGCGCCAGCCGCGCAGGTAGAAGTGGTGCAGGCCGAGGCTGCCGCCCAGGATGGCGATCCAGGTGGCCAGCGTCTTGGAGCGGACCGCGGCCGGGTCGCGCAGGGCCGGGGCGGCGGCGGCCGCCTGCGGCGAACTCACTTCAGGTCCTCGCGCTCGATCGGCGCGCCATCGGCGCCCACGCCCAGGCGACGCTGCATCATCACCACGTCCAGCCAGCGCTCGAACTTCCAGCCCGCGGCCTCGAAGACGCCGCTGTGCGCGAAGCCGCAGGACTGGTGCACCGAGATCGAGCCCTTGTTCGCGGCGTCGCCGATCACGGCCAGCATCTGCCGGATGCCCAGGCGCTCGCAGCGGGCGATCAACTCGGCCAGCAGCAGCTTGCCCACGCCCTGGCCGCGCGCGGCGGGATCCAGGTAGATCGAGTCCTCGACGCAGAAGCGGTAGGCGCGGCGCGGCCGGAACTGGTTGGCGTAGGCGTAGCCCAGCACCTGGCCGCCGCGTTCGGCCACCAGCCAGGGCAGGCCCTGGGCCAGGATCGCGTCGCGACGCTTGGCCATCTCGGCGTCGTCGGGTTCGTCGAGCTCGAACGTGCCGGTGCCGTTGCGCACCGCCTCGCGGTAGATCCCGGCGCAGGCGGCGACGTCGGCGGCGGTGCTGTCGCGCAGCAGCAGGGGGGACGGGTTGTCAAGGTTCATGGCGATCAGTTTATAATGTTCGGTTTTCGGCGTTGGCTGGTGCCTTGCCGGGAGCTTGCGGACTGACCCTCCGCGGGGGCTGGCGCCCCGGCTCCGTTCCCGCCCCGGCGGGAAAGCTCGGCACCGGCGTATCTAACGGCGTCGAATCGTAGCGCCGATGGCGGCTTCGGCCGGCAAAGGCAAACGTTTGGCCTGCCCTTGCGTGTCTCCCTGGCGCGGCAAAACAAACCAAACATCTAGGAATTCATCATGGTCGTCATTCGACTTGCCCGCGGCGGTGCCAAGAAGCGCCCGTTCTACAACATCGTCGTCGCCGACTCGCGCGAGCGCCGCGACGGTCGCTACCTCGAGCGCGTGGGCTTCTACAACCCGGTCGCCTCGGGCAAGGAAGAATCGCTGCGCGTCGTGTTCGACCGCGTCACCTACTGGAAGAGCGTCGGCGCGCAAGCCTCGCCCACCGTCGAGCGCCTGCTCGACACCGCCGCCAAGAAGGCTGTCGGCACGCCGGCTCCCGCCGCTGCCTGAGCCTGATGCCGGCTCGTCTTCTGCGCGCGGCTCGCCGCATCGTTTCGCGATGACCGATTCCGCGCCGCAAGAAGACCTTGCCTGGCCCGAAGACGCGATCGAAGTCGGTCGCATCCTCGGCGCCTGGGGCATCAAGGGCGGCATCAAGGTGCTGCCCTTCGCCGCCGACCCCCAGGCCCTTTTTTCCGCCAAGCGCTGGTTCCTGAAGCCGGCCGAGAGCGCGAAGCCGCCCGCGGCCGCCGCCCCGGCCAAGCCGCCCAGGCCCGCCGCCGCCAAGACGCCCGCCCAGAAAGCGGCCCTCGCCGCGCCCTTGCCGTTCGCGCTGCATGTCCAGGGCGTGCGCGACCAAGGCGACGCGATCGTCGCCACGGCGCCCGAGATCCCCGACCGCGACGCCGCCGAGGCGATGAAGGGCGTGCGCGTGTTCGTCTCGCGCTCCACCTTCCCCCGGACCGAGGACGGCGAGTTCTACTGGGTCGACCTGATCGGCCTGGCCGTGGTCAATCGCGAGCAGGTCGCGCTGGGCCAGGTCGTCGGCCTGATCGACACCGGCCCGCATTGCGTGCTGCGCGTCCAGCCGGCCGACGCGGCCGCCGAGGAGCGCCTGATCCCCTTCGTCGACGCCTACGTCGATTCCGTCGACATGCCCGGCCGCCGCATCCTGGTGGACTGGGGCCTCGATTTCTGACGTCGCCGCCAGGCTTGCCGGGGCCCGCATGCGCTTCGACGTCGTCACGCTGTTCCCCGACCTGTTCGCGCCGTTCCTGACGCAGGGCATCACGCGCCGCGCCTACGAATCGGGCCAGGTCGACGTCAAGCTGTGGAACCTGCGCGACCACGCCGAGGGCACGTACCGCCGCGTCGACGACCGCCCGTTCGGCGGCGGCCCCGGCATGGTGATGCTGGCCGAGCCGCTGGAGCGCGCGCTGGCCGCCGTCGCGGGCGCGCGCGCGGACGCGGGGGCGCCCGCCGGGCCGGTCGTGCTGTTCACCCCCACCGGCCGCCGGATCGACCAGGCCCTGGTGCGCGAGTGGGCCGCCGGCCCCGGCGCGACGCTGCTGTGCGGCCGCTACGAGGGCATCGACCAGCGCGTCATCGACCGCCATGTCGACCTCGAGCTGAGCCTGGGCGACTTCGTGCTGTCCGGCGGCGAGATCCCGGCGCTGACCCTGCTGGACGCCATCGCCCGCCTGATGCCGGGCGTGCTGGGCGACGAGCAGTCGCACCTGCAGGACAGCTTCGAGCAGGGCCTGCTCGACTGCCCGCACTACAGCCGCCCGGAGATCCTGGCCACGCCCGCGGGCGAGTGGCCGGTGCCGCCGGTGCTGCTGTCGGGCCACCACAAGGACATCGCGCGCTGGCGTCGCGAGCAGTCGCTCGCCCTGACCGCCCGCCGCCGTCCCGACCTGATCGCCGCCGCCCGTGCTGCCGGCCGGCTCACGAAGGCCGACGAGAAGTTTCTGGCCACCCTGGGTTCCGGCGCGCTATAATCTCGGGCTCTGTTCCTCTGCCGGGCAGAAGCAGTTGGCGACGACCGCAAGTCGCGCCGCCTGGACGGACTCCAGTGCTGCATTCCAAGCAATAGTGCGCCGGCAAGAACAGGTGTTTCGAAGGTTCCAAATGGATCTGATCGCTACCCTCGAGCAGGAAGAGATTGCCCGCCTCGGCAAGACCATTCCGGCTTTCGCCCCCGGTGACACGGTCATCGTCAACGTCAACGTCGTCGAAGGCACGCGCAAGCGCGTCCAGGCGTACGAAGGCGTCGTGATCGCCCGTCGCAACCGCGGCCTGAACTCGGCATTCATCGTTCGCAAGATCTCCAGCGGCGAAGGCGTGGAACGCACGTTCCAGCTGTACAGCCCGCTGATCGCGTCGATCGAAGTCAAGCGCCGCGGCGACGTCCGCCGCGCCAAGCTGTACTACCTGCGCGAGCGCTCGGGCAAGTCGGCTCGCATCAAGGAAAAGCTGGCCTGACGGTCCGGCGTTGCGCGCAACGCCTGCCTCATGCGACGAAGCCCGGCCCTGCCGGGCTTTTTCATTTCAGGAGCCGGATGGCGGATCGCTGGCGTCGCGGCGCGCGTGCCTGGCGCCGGACAGGGGCGGGGGTATCTCGGCATCGCGGCCGGCTCGCGTCGTCCGACGGCGAAGCTGCTTCGCCGCGGGGGTGATCGGGTCGCCGCGTGCGCGGCGCCCGCGCAGGCCGGACAATCGTCATGGTCGCCTTCCACAATCGCCGCATGTCCACGCCCGAGCCACCGTCCCGCCCGCCTTCGCGTCCGTTGATCCGGGAGCCGAGCCTCGCGCCCGTCGTCGGCAGCGACGCGCACCTGCCCGCGGTCGCGCCCGAGCGCCTCACGCCCGAGGCCGTGCGCGCGCGCTTCGCGGCCACGCTGGGCGCGCTCGCGCGCACGCAGGCCGACGGCGCGGACCACCATGCCCCGTGGACGCCCGAGTTCACCGGCGACGGCCAGCGCCTGGCCGGCCGCACGCTGCGGCCCGCGGCCGTGCTGGTGCCGCTGGTGCGGCGCTCCGGCGGGCTCACGGTGCTGCTGACGCGCCGCACCGACCATCTCAACGACCACGCGGGCCAGGTGAGCTTTCCCGGCGGCCGCACCGACCCCGGGGATGCCGACGCCGTCGCCACCGCGCTGCGCGAGGCGCACGAGGAGGTGGGCATCGCGGCCGACGAGGTCGAGGTGATCGGCCAGCTGCCGACCTACACCACGGTGACGGCCTACGAGGTCACGCCGGTGGTCGGGCTGCTCGATCCGCCGCGCGCGCTGGCACTCGATCCGTTCGAGGTCGCCGAGGTGTTCGAGGTGCCGCTGTCGTTCCTGATGGATCCGCAGCACCACCGCCGCCACGCCGTCGAGGTGGACGGCCTCGCGCGCCAGTTCATCTCGATGCCCTGGGGCCAGGATCTGCGCGGCGAGCCGTATTTCGTCTGGGGCGCCACCGCCGCGATGCTGCGCAACCTGTACCGCTTCCTGGCGCACTGACGGCGCGAGTCGGCGTCCTGCGCCGGCCGGCCCGCGGTCGTGCTGCGGCTATCATTCGAGGCAATGAGTTTCATCGCCGTCCTCTTCGCCTTGCTGCTCGAGCAGATCAAGCCGCTGCCACGCAAC
>Ga0075370_10000808_pt1 | contig 12550 bp, 8 predicted proteins | sample EndMethybrTD3035_FD_71398 | JGI IMG/M metagenome (GOLD analysis project Ga0075370, IMG submission 71398) | Populus endosphere microbial communities from Tennessee, USA - Endosphere MetaG P. TD hybrid TD303-5 | ecosystem: Host-associated > Plants > Roots > Endosphere | place: USA: Tennessee... | reverse complement strand
GACGCAGCATGGAGATGCCCACGATGCCCAGCGTGTACGCGACCGCGGTGGCCACCACTCCGAGCGCGATGACGGGCACCACCCACGACGTGGTCCAGCCGGCGATGACGGTGTCGTTGGTCGTGAACGTCAGCGGCATGATGCCGACGACGCCAAGGAGTGTGACCGCGGCGGCGCCGACGACCAGACCGCCCGCGGCCAGGGTGATGGGGTTGACGCTCTCGCTGTCGTCCTTGCTGTTGCTCGCATTGGCCGACATCACGAAGTAGCACGCGGCGCACACCGCGGCGGCGAGCGCCCAGGCGACGCCGACGAGATTGATGTGGGCATCGCTGAAGACGTTGAGCACCAACATGATTCCGGCCACGGCCAATGCGACACCCGCGAGCGTCAGGTTGGTGGGCCTGCGTCGCGTGGTCATCCAGACCCAGGCGACGACGATGATCGGAGCGGTGTACTCCAGCAGCAGAGCGACGCCGACGGACAGATGGGCGACGGCGTTGTAGTAGAAGAGTTGCGCGCCGGCGATCGGGATCGCGCCGTAGAGGACGACGATCTTCGCGTGTCGCAGCGCTTCGCGGATCCAGCCCGGCCGCACGATGGTCGCGAAGACGGCCATCACGAGGGCGCCGCCGGCGAGGCGGGCGACGACGGCTGCAGTCGGGCTCCAGCCTGCTTCCATGAGCGCCTTTGCGAATGGCCCAGAGGAGCCGAAGGCGAGCGCGGAGCCGACGGCGAACAGCAGGCCGAGCCGGAAATGGTCGACCGACCTGCGTTCGTCGAGTTGATTCGCAGTCACGGGTGCACCTCCGACATGTAATGAGTAAAATCTGCTTTGGTCATGACGCTAGCCGGGAAGGGGGTCATGAGTCAAATGCTTTTCAGTCATGACACCGAGCTCACACTGCGTGCGGCATGCGTGCTGGTGAACAGCGATCGAATCGATGGTGAGCAGCTCGCGAGCCTCGCGGAGCTCGATGTCTATTTGGACGGCTTCGGCTGGACGGGCCGCCGCGACCGCGACGATGCCGAACTCGAGTCGGTGCATCGGTTGCGAAAGCGGCTCGGCAAGATCTGGGCGGTAGCCGGTGACGAGGAACAGGCGGTCGGGCAAGTGAATGCCTTGCTCAGCGACACCGAGGCGTCGCCGTGGCTGACCCGCCACAAGGAGATGCCGGAATGGCACCTGCATCTGGCGTCCGTACATGACCCGCTGTGGCAGCGGATGGGCGCCGAGATGGCGATGGCGTTGGCCGACTTGATCCGTATCGGCGAGCTTCGTCGCCTGAAGGTGTGCGCGGCGTCCGATTGCGATGCGGTGTTAGTTGATTTGTCACGCAATCGGTCTGGGAAATTCTGTGACACCGGAAACTGTGGCAATCGCCAACACGTCGCGGCCTATCGGGAGCGCCGCGCGAAGGAGAATTGACGCGCGAAAATCGATAGCCAGCCTGCATAATCCTCCCTAGAAGGGGTGGAGTTCGGATGGGCGAGAATCGGCGGGACGATTCCGGACGTCAGTCAGTCCGGGCGTGCAATGCGTGCGGGCACGAGTTACGTCCCACCGCACGGTTTTGCGATGCGTGCGGAACGCCGGTGGCCGCGGTTTCCACACCCGGCGAACGCAAACAAGTGACTGTGCTGTTCGGCGATGTCGTCGGTTCGATGAAGCTAGCGGCCGAGCTCGATCCTGAACGGCTGCAGGAGATCATGAATGAGCTGTTCAATACATCTGCAGCCATCGTTCAGCGCTATCAGGGCACCGTCGACAAGTTCACTGGCGACGGGCTCATGGCCTTGTTCGGTGCGCCGGTAGCGCTCGAGGACCACGCCAAGCGTGCATGCATCGCGGCGTTGGAAATTCAGGCGGCAGCCAAACGAATGGCAGTCGAGATGCGCGGTCGTGACGACATCGACTTGCAGATGAGGGTGGGGCTGAACTCTGGCGAGGTCGTCGCGGGCGAGATCGGTCTCGGGCCAGGTCGTTATACCGCGGTCGGACATCCCGTCGGCATGGCTCAACGCATGGAGTCCGCGGCATCACCGGGTGGTGTGTTGTGCTCCGCGTCGACAGCACGATTGGTCAAGGCGGTCGCCGAGCTGGGCCCCACCGAGTTGGTAGCCATCAAAGGTGAGACCGCCCCAGTGCCTGCTCGCCAACTGCTCTCGGTTCCTGTCCAGGAGTTGGTGATCGGGCGTGACGAAGGGCCGATGTTCGGCCGCGACGCCGAACTGACTGAACTGATTGCACACTTTGATTCCCGCAGTGCTTCACCGATCGGTGTCGTCGGTCAGCCCGGCATCGGCAAGAGCAGGCTCGTCCGTGAGTTCGCGGTTCGACTCGAAAACGGGGGAGCGGACGTCGTCGTGGCGAGGTGCGATGCGCACACCACGCAGGTTCCGCTGCGCGCGTTATCGCGCATGCTGCGCGCGATGTTCGGCGTCGGCCGACTCGATGACAGCGCCGCCCGCGCTCAGGTCATCCAGCGGTTGCCCGAATCGCTGGCGACCGACGCAGATACGACGCACATCCTCTTCGACCTCCTCGGAATCGCCGACCCGGACAACGCCTCGGTGGATTTGACCCTGGCCGCGAGGCACCACCGGCTGGTCGACGCGATGGCCAAGGCGACTGAACTACGTTCGCGCCCAACGGTGTTTCTCCTCGAGGATGTGCACTGGATCGACACCGCGAGCGAAGCGACGGTCGCGGAATTCGCCGAAACCCTGTCCACGCTGGGGTCCGCGCTTGTCACTACGTACCGGCCCGAGTATCGCGGTCCGCTGCGCGGCTCCATGCAGACAACCGTCACGTTGGACGCGTTGACGGACGAGGCCACCACCGCCATCGCCGTGGGCTTGATCGGCATCGACCCATCGGTGCAGGGAATCGCCGAACGCATTGTGGGCTCTGCCGCCGGCAACGCCTTCTTCGTCGAGGAAATGGTCCGCGACCTGGTCGACCGCGGTGTGCTGGTCGGCAGTCGAGGAAGCTATCGCCGAAACGGTGACATCGATGAGACCACCTTGCCGCCGACGGTTCACAGCGTCGTCGCGGCGCGCATCGACAGGCTTCCGCCCCACGCCAAATCGGTCCTCAACGCGGCGGCGGTGATCGGCTCCTATTTCGACCTCGACGTCATGCAGGCGCTCATGCCCGACGCGGACCGGGCAGTTCTCGCCGATCTGGTGTCCGTCGAGCTGATCGACCAGATCGAGTTCGTGCCGCGCGACCGCTACTGCTTCCGTCACGCGCTGGTGCGAAAAGTCGCCTATGAGACCCAGTTGACCACCACTCGGGCTCGCGCACACCGCCGTCTCGCCAGCGCCATTCAGAATCTTCGTCCGTTGGCGGTCGACGAGAACGCGGCTTTGATCGGGACACACCTCGAGGCCGCGGGTGATCTCGCGACCGCGCACGCCTGGCACATGCGCGCAGCAGAATGGCTAGAGACCCGCGACATGGTGGCGGCCCGTTCGAGTTGGCAACGCGCGCGCGAAATCGCCGATCGCCTTCCCGTCGATCATCCGAAGATCGTCGAAATGCGCATTGCCCCTCGGAAGATGTTGGCGTGGACTGATTGGCTCGTTGGCACCGATCCGGATGCGGATGCGTGCTACGAGGAGTTACGTGCTCTGGCAATGGAATCCGGCGATACGCTTGCGCTCGCAATGGGTACCGCAGGCCGTGCCTTCGCGTTGGGCGAAAACGAGCATCGACCCGCCGAAGCGGTGAGTTTGGCCGACGAAGTAGCGCGGATGATCGATGACGTCAACGCTGACCCGTTGCTGAAGGTCGACCTCTTGTTCGCGGTGCTGTGGACGAAGTTCCTGATCGCGGATCACCCCGACATCCTTCGTACTGGCCAACGAATCCGCGAGCTGGCCGGAGAAAGGGTGAACAGCTCGGTCGCGAGAACGAACGCAGCGTGTGGGGTGAGCCTGATCGTTCAGGGGGAAGTCGAGGAGGGGCAACGCTTTCTGAGGATGGGTCTCGAGCAGGCACGGGGGCTCGATCCGGTGACGCACGGGATCGTGATGACGCTGAAATGCGGACTGACCGCACTCGCGCTGGAGGCGCCGGACGAGCCCACGCTGAGGGATGCGCGCGCGGTATTACTGGAAGCACAGGCGTTCGGCGACAACTTCGCGCTCGCCGCGGGACTGTGGGCGTACGGAACGATCCTGTTGCGTATCGACCGTGCGTCCGCGTCAACCGCCGTCGAATATCTCGAGAGCGCGCGAGAAATCATCCTCAAGCATCGGGTGACAGCCGTCGCGCTTGCGCCTATCGAGGCGGACCTTGCCATCGAGTATGCGCGGGCGGGCAGGCGGGATGAAGCGATAGAACTCGCGCGCAGCGTCATCCACCGCCAGATGACTCAGCCTGATTCGACGTTCCTCACTGTATCGACGACCGCGTTCGTTCAATTACTCACGGACCGTGGCAGACCCGAGGACATCGCCGAAGCGACGGCGCTGGTGGAGATGATGGAGCAGCAAGTGCTCCAGATCCCGTTGGCCGCGTTCCAGCTGTGTGTGGCGTTTTGCAGGATGGTGCTGGACACCGCGACTGGAGACGACTCTGCCGCCGTCGCGAATTACCGCGAGGTCGTCAACCGCACGGGTGCGCGCGGCGAGTTCCTTTCGCTGCGACCGCAGGTTCCCTAGGGCAGATACACGCCGCGGATACGGTGGTATCGGCCATGGCCCATAACCGCATTCGCTGCCTGCAGACCCGAAAGCACTGCCGCTTCGATACAGCCGGAGTTGAGGCCCGTATCGGTCCAGTCGCCGGCAAGCACCAGGTTGTCGTAGCCGCCTTCATCGGGGCGAAGGCGGTATTTGTCTGAGCCGGGGATGGACAGGACATAGCGGTCGGACGGGTCGACGTTCACACTGAGATGCTGGGTTGCCAGCGCGGCATCGCCACGATGGCCGTTCGCGCCCGCCACCAGATGCCAGGCAAATCCCTCCTCGGTGACCGCGCCGGGCAGATGGACCCCGACGAGGTTGTCGAGGAAGTTCAGCGACTCGGTCCTGGCGATGTGGTGGCACCGCTCGAGGTACTCGGCCTCGTCAGTCGCGGGCCAGTCCACGTCGAGGGCACCACAGAAGTAGGCGACTGTCTGCGGACGGTCGTGCTCGGGCCAATCTTCGGCCCACAACGTCTGCGGCATCGACGCGAATGTGTCGATCGGGGGGATGTAGCCGCTTGTGGTGATCGCGGGCGCTGCGATGCCCAACTCCTTGTCATCGGGGCGAAGCCACACTTGTAATCCCATGGAACCAATGGTCTTTACGTGGTCGGTCAGCTCCCGCCATTCGGGGCGGTCGGCGATCAGCTCCTCCGCCACGATCGGAATCATGCCTAGCGATACAGCGAGTATCACCCGATCGAAGTCGACACCACGGCGTAGGACACGTGTCTCGGCATCCTCGCGACTGCCGAAATGTGACTCCAGACCCTCCATACCGTCCCGGGCCTGGATCTGTTGCACCAGAGGGGTGTTCGGGAATACGGGAAGTTCATGCACGCGAGTCAAGGGGTCGTATTGATCGACACCGTCGGCGAGACGCACCTGCCTGCCCATCGTGATCGCGTCGATGTTTTGCCGCCTCGGGTCCAGATGTAGCGCGTCGACCCGGTGGAAGAACTCGAAATCAACTCCACGCCTGCGTAATGCTTCATAGAGGGGCGCCATGATGATATCGCCCATCCCGGCGTTCATCTTCCAGAAGATCGCTCCCTTGTAGGTGAACAGCATCATGCCGACCAGCAGCATGCCAACGCCTGCACACACTTTCGGGCGCTCCAGATGTCCTTTCTCATAACCGAACACCATGTTGTACATCGCGCGTAGCACCGGGAACTCCAGCACGTCCGGATGCGCACCGTGGCGGATGACCCACTCCGCGTAGTCCTCGTCGTTGACAGCTCTGAATCCGCGTGGATCGGTGGCGATGCCGTCGGTCATCACCCCGTGCACGGTTGCCGTCACGAGTGAGAGCAATGTCCACGCCAGCCGGTGGTCGGATCTGCGTTCGTAATCGAGAGTGCCGCGAATCGCTTCCAGGGCGCGCGAAAGGGGCAGCAGCTGTTCCTCACTCGGTGGCCGGGGATCAGCAAGTGCTGCGAGCGCGGCGATCACCGCGCGCTGCACGGTGTCCAGCGAGCGCTTCGGCGACGGTGGCGGTGTGGCCGAAGCCGACAGGGTCAGGCCCGTTTCGGCCATGGCGCGCAGGGAGTTGGAGAAGTCGGTGATCACCGACAGGGCGCGTTGCAGAAAGCGCACAACGGACAGGTCGTCGGTAGGAGCGTCGGGTTCACCGGGCAATTCGTTGTTGCAGGTGAACCGGCCCAGCCACAGCTGCCACTCGCCATCCCAGCGGTCCATCGCGCCAACGTCATTGGCGGGAGTGAATGCCTGGTCCCACGTCTGGATCGGCACCAGAGGGTCGGTGTTGGCTCGGTCGAGTTCGGCGTAGCACTCGCGGATCAGTGTGAAGGCGTTCTCGTAGGAACCGATCCACACATGCAGGCCGTGTTCTTCGATGCGGCCGTTTTCGCCGCGGCTCGATGCGCCCTTGCCGCCGAGGCGCCAGCCGCGCTGGTACACGGTGATCGATTCGTACCGGTCGTGCCATCCGGCCTCACTGAGTCGCCACGCAGCGCTGAGCCCGGCCATACCTCCACCGAGAATCGCGACCTTCTCGCGCCTCACAGTTCGATCTGAATGGGAACCGACTTGAGGTAGGCGGGATTCGTCTTGTTGTCGGTACCGACCTTGACCTCTCCCTTGTAGACACCGCTCAACAGGTCGCTTGCGGTGACGAGGACCCGGAACTGTGTGGCGCCCGGCAGCAAGGTCTTGGGCTCGAATACCAGCTTGCTGTCGTCGATCAGATCCTTCGTCCCATCTCGCGTCGGCCGCGTGTTCCAAGTGAGCTCGCGCGGTTCGTCGAAAGCGTCCACCGTGTAGAACTCTGTGGCAAAGGGCTGGGGCTGGAATTGAGCGGGCCCGGCGCCCAACGTCTCGGCGATGTCCATGCCACCTGCGACGGCGATGTCGATCAACCGGGTCATCGACTGCAACCATCTACTGACGGTGTATTTTTTGCCCTCGATGTCGTTGGCAGCATCCTGGGCGACCGCTCCTGCCTGGGTCACCATGCCGCGCACCACAGTTGAGACATAATCGCCCATTGCCAAATGCCGTTCTGGCCACTTTTCCTCAAGAGGAATCCGTGCCAGATTGGTGGCGCCGGCGAGGCCTGCGTTGACGACCTTGGTCGCCGTCCCGACCATGTCCGAGAGGTCGTAGTTGCCGGCGTCGATCTTTTCCGACTCCGCCTTCATCGCCGTGGCAGATTCGGTCACGGCGGTGGTGGTGATGTCCGCGGCTTTGGCGATGAGCCGATGCTTCTCGGCCGGTTCCTCCGGCTCTTTGTATTCGGGCATTTCTATGCTTTGCCCTTCTGGTCGGGTGGGTCAGGCTGCGTGGTCGCGTTCGTGGCGGCATTGAGCAGTCCTGCCGCGTAGGCCGTCAACTTCTCACCGAAGTCCTTGCCGAGCGCCTTTACGTCATCCTGCGTCATTCCGTCGCTGTAGCGACGGTAGAAATCGCTGGCACCGACGGTCGCCATGCCGGAAAACTTCGTGAACTCCTTCTGGAAACCGTCGATCAGCGCACCGCGCCAACCCGGAGGCAGCTGGGCGTGTGTTGCTGCCTGTCCGACCTGCGCATCGGTCGGCTTGTCACCGATCAACGGGGTCTCTGGGGGGTCGCCCTTCTGTGCTCCGGGATCCTGCGAGAGGTTTCCGAAATCGACCGCATCGTCGAATGGAGGCGGTTTCGCGCGCTCGGTCAGCATGCGGCTTGAGATGTCGCCCCAACCCATGAAGCACGCGAGGACGGCTGACGCTGTCGAACTCATACCGCGGATACGCACCTGTTTGGACGTACGGATACGGACACCCGGTTTGGGACTGTTGGGTGGCAGCGGGGTGATCATGATGTAGCCGGCATCGACCTCGACGAGCCTGCCGTCGCCGGTCCTGGTCTTGTCGAGGTCGTAGTTGATGTAGAACCCACCTTGTGGCGTCGTCTCGCCCTTCCAATAGCGAAGTGCGGTGCGCAGCTCCCACAGTTTCGGGTCCCCGCTGACGATCTCGAGGACACGGGTCCAGCCGCGGACCTGTTTCGGGTCCTGATCGACCATTTGTTGAAAGAAGGACGGGCACAACTTCGGCCAGTTGTGCGGCTCCATGACCCTCTTGATGTGTTCGACCGTCAAATCGGTCCGGATGTAATCCGTCGTCAAGACCGAGCAGTACTGCCCGTTGATTTTTCGGAGACCTCCGGTGCAGAGCGGCTTCCCGTCGGGGACAGCCTCATCGAGGACCTGAGCTTTCGCGAGAGTTCCTATGCGCGTCTGGAATACGGCGAGGTTCTCCGAGTTGACGAGGTACTGGCGCACGGCCGCTATCGGATCCTTCTCGGCAAGGACCGGGTCTATGCCGGGGATCGCCTCACTACCCGTTGGCAACGCACCGATTCGCCTGTTGAGCAGCTGCGTCAACGGGTCTCCGCTGTCTGCGAAGTTGAGACCTGGGGGCAACGGCGCATTGCGCGCCACCACCATGTCGTGCAGCTTGCCCAGAACTGACGACGCGAACAGCATTCTCAAGACGTCAGTCGGCGTCTGTTCGTCCGACGCCGGGTCGATGTCCGGAGCGGTTGGCGGCGGAGGCTCACTGCTCGGCTCCGGCTCAGGAGGAACTTCTAGTTCACCAACCGCATCTTCCAGCGAGGGGAACATGTCGTCGGCGGAGCGAGGTCCTGTCTGGTCCGGCGGAGCGAGTTCTGGTTGAGCCAGGAACTCCTTCAGCTCGCGGTACCACCCGCGTTTGCCGAAGCCGGTGAATCCGGGCATGAATTCTTCGACGGCTTGAACGATTTCAACATCGTCGGTGTGACGCAGAACCTCGTCGATGGTGCCGAATAGTGCCATCTGAGCGTGGAGTTTAGACATGCCCCCGCCTTCCCCGACCTTGACGCCTAGCATATCGAGTGATAAGCCACCCACAAGATCAAATTCGGGGGATTTTGATGTCGGATCGGGCTATGGGCAGCGACGACGCGAGTATCGCAGACCTGCCGTGGGCCTCAATATTTGATCCTGCAAACAATGTTCGCGCGTTAGGGGCAATTCAGGAGCGCGGGTTCCGCGCGGCAACCGATGTCGTGAGCCGGTTCGTTCGCATGACCGACAGAGGTCTCGGCACCGTCGGAGGGCCTTCGTCCGACGCGAAACCGGAGGACGGCAGCGCCGCGACGTATCCGGATCTGGGACGGATCCTGACATCGCTGCAGGGCGTCGTCAGCCAGCTGGGTCAGTCGGTCCTCGGAAACAACAACACTGCCCCAGCCGAAGCCGCGCTGGACCTCGTCAACTCCGCATCGAGCGGCCAGGTGGTGGTAGAAGCCGACGGGACCGGGCCGGCGGTGACCGAGGTATGGCTGCACAACCGCGGTCCACAGGATATGGGAAAGGTGCGGCTGCGTTGTAGCGATCTGCTGGCGCACGGCGGAGCGTTGATCGAGGCGTCCGCCGTCCGCTTCGAGCCGGACGTCGTTCCGATGCCCGCACGAAGCAGCCGCGGCATCACAGTGGAAGTCGATGTGGCGGAGCAGTATTCGCCGGGGTGGTATCGCGGCACAATCTTGGCCGACGGTCACGACGATGTATGGCTACCGGTATCGCTGCACATCGCACCGCGATCGTCATGACGAGCACCGCCGACCACGCCGAACTCATTGATTCGGTCGAAGATCGGTTACGTGAGGTGGGCAGGTTGGTGCGCCGCTCCATGCTCGACGCGATGCCCGACGGTGAGCCCGTGCGGTGGTTGTACGGCCCGATGCGCGAGTATCCGTCACGACCCGGGAAGGCGCTACGCCCTGCACTTTGCATATCCGCGGGACGGGCCTTCGGCGCCGAGGCCCAGGACCTCCTTGGTGTCGCTGTCGCAATCGAGTTGTTGCACAACGCCTTTCTGGTTCATGATGATGTCGCGGATGGCAGCGAGATGCGTCGTGGCAGACCCACTCTGGCGTCGGAGTACGGACTGGCGGCCGCTATCAACGCGGGCGACGGTCTAGCGGTGGTGGCTGGTCAGGTGCTACGCCGGGCGACCCGACGGTTCGATCGTGATCTGGGCGACGTGATCTGGGCCGAGTTCGACACGATGGCAATGCGCACCTTGGAGGGCCAAGCGACCGAGGTGGGCTGGCAGCTCGACAATGTCCAACGGCTCAACCCCGAGGACTACCTTGAACTCATCATGCACAAGACGTGCTGGTACACCACGATTCACCCATTGAGGGTCGGCGCGATCATCGGGTCGGGCGGCACGGCTGAGCTGGCACCGTTGGTGCGGTTCGGATTTCATTTCGGCGCCGCGTTTCAGATTCGCGACGATCTTCTCAACCTCGTCGGCGACGAGAACATGTATGGCAAAGAGATTCTTGGTGATCTCTACGAGGGCAAGCGCACCCTCCCGCTGGTGCATCTGGTAGCCAATGCCGAGGGCGGCGACAGCGATCTGGTACGTGACTATCTGGGTCGCAGCCGTGAGGAGCGGTCGGCGGACCTGGTGGCCACTGTGCGCGGTTTGATGGACGCCTACGGCAGTATCGAGTTCACGAGCCAATACGCCGAGGGCATCCTTTCAGTCGCCGAGGGCTATTTCGAAGAGGCATTCGGCGATGCCGAGCCAGGCCCAGACCTTGACTTCCTGCGCGCCTTGGTGCCTTACGTCTGGGCTCGATGGCGCTGAAATCGGCGACCTAACCACCCTTCACCCGCCATTAGGCTGACTGCGGGGGAGGGTATGGCTGGGCAATCGACGAATAGGCTGCAGGTCAGCGGATATCGCTTCCTGATGCGGCGGATGGCACACGCGCTCGTGCGCGGTGATGTTCGTATGCTCGAGGATCCGACACGCGCACAGTCGCTTTCACTAGCTGCGGGTTGCGTGCTCGCGGCGATCGCCGTCGCGGCGTGTGCAGTTCTTGCCTTCCTGCAACCGAAGGGCAGCGTCGGTGACGCCGCAATCGTGATGGCCCGCGAATCCGGCGCGCTGTACGTGCGGATCGATGACACCATGCACCCCACATTCAATCTCGCGTCCGCTCGGTTGATCACCGGCGCGACCGACGCCCCCGTACTGGTCAGCAGCACGGCTCTGGACCGGGCCAAGCGAGGGCCCTATGTCGGCATTCCCGGTGCCCCGGACACGATCGCCGCTCCTCTGGGCGTTGGCGAATCCGTCTGGACAGTTTGTGAGGACGCCACCGCGAGCACCACCGTGCTGGTCGGTCGTCCACCCGCACATCTGGATTCGGGACAGAACGCTCTTGTCACCCCGCGAGGCGAGAGCGCCGCGACAACGTACCTGTTGTACGACGGACGCCGGGCTCGAGTTGACCTGCGGAACCACGCAGTTGTCCGCGCGCTGAAACTCGATGGCGTTGTGCCGCGACCAATTTCACGTGCATTGCTCGACGCGCTACCGGAGGCGCCGGAGATCGCCGCCCCTGCCGTCCCTGGGCGCGGCATCTCACCGTCGGCGATTCCGGGCGTTCCCACCGGCGTCGTAGTGCGACTGACACGCGCCGGATCCGCGGAGTACTACGTCGCGCTCCCCAATGGTGTCCAGAGAGTCGGCGAGGTGACTGCCGACCTCATCAGATTCACCTACCCGAGTCGGCGTGACATCGGCACCGTCGCACCGGACCTCATCGGCAGGATGCCGATCGTCGACGAGCTGCCGGTCACCGGCTTTCCCGACTTCGGCGGCGCCGCAGAGAGTCCGGTGCTCTGTGTGCGAGCCGGAGCGGTGCTCACCGGTGACTCTATGACGTCCGACGAACACATCGTTCAGCTGGCACAGGGCGACAAGGCGGGCCCGCATGTCGACCGCTTCGCGATGCCGCCAGGACGAAGCGCTTACGTGCGCGCCGCCAGCGTGTCCGGTGAGGTTGCTGCGTCCGGGTCGCTCTTCCTGGTCAACGACTCCGGTGTGCTGTTCGGGATACGCGATGCGGACGCGGCCACCCGGCTCGGGCTGACGAACCCATTGCCAGCGCCGTGGGCGCTGCTTGCTCAGCTGCCGCGCGGCCCGGAACTGAGCGTCGAGGCCGCGTCAGTCGGCAGGGACAGCGTCGGACCGGTGTCGTAGCCGATTCACGGATGCTGTCACACCCACCAGCGCGACAGACGCGACGATGCAGATCGCCGCGGCGCGCATCGCGAAGCCGGCGGAGTGCTCGGCTGCTTCGGACGACGGTATCGCTACCGGGTGGGACGCAATGGCGTCGTTGGCCATTTGGGATCCCGGGCCGGCGCTCACCGCTGCAACCGCGTCGATAATCCCATGACCGACAGCGGGATCCCAGCCGGCGGCCGGACGGTGTGCGGTGTCCTCGATGCGCTGCATGACCTGTCGAGCGGTCAGTTCGGGCGACCGGGATCGCAGCAGGGC
>Ga0075370_10000807_pt1 | contig 12552 bp, 11 predicted proteins | sample EndMethybrTD3035_FD_71398 | JGI IMG/M metagenome (GOLD analysis project Ga0075370, IMG submission 71398) | Populus endosphere microbial communities from Tennessee, USA - Endosphere MetaG P. TD hybrid TD303-5 | ecosystem: Host-associated > Plants > Roots > Endosphere | place: USA: Tennessee... | reverse complement strand
AGCGGGCGCTGCTGGTTGCGCAGCCCAAGACCGGCAAGACGGTGATGATGCAGCAGCTGGCGCATGCGCTGGTCGCGAACCACCCCGAGGTCTACCTGATCGTGCTGCTCGTCGACGAGCGGCCGGAGGAAGTGACCGAGATGGTCCGCACGGTGCGCGGCGAGGTCATCAGTTCCACCTTCGACGAACCGGCAGCCCGCCATGTGCAGGTGGCCGAGATGGTGATCGAACGCGCGAAGCGTCTGGTCGAGCTGAAGAAGGACGTCGTGATCCTGCTGGATTCGATCACCCGCCTCGCACGTGCCTACAACAACGTGCTGCCCTCCTCTGGCAAGGTCCTGACCGGTGGCGTCGACGCCAACGCGCTGCAGCGCCCGAAGCGCTTCTTCGGCGCGGCCCGCAACGTCGAGGAAGGCGGTTCGCTGACGATCATCGGCACCGCGCTGATCGACACCGGCAGCCGCATGGACGAAGTGATCTACGAAGAGTTCAAGGGCACCGGCAACTGCGAAATCCACCTCGACCGCCGGATGGCCGAGAAGCGCGTCTACCCGTCGATCCTGATCAACAAGAGCGGTACGCGCCGCGAGGAACTCCTGCTGAAGCCCGAAATCCTGCAAAAGACCTGGATCCTGCGCAAGCTGCTGTACGCGATGGACGAGATCGAAGCGATGGAGTTCGTGCTCGACAAGATGAAGTCGGCGAAGAACAACCTGGACTTCTTCGACATGATGCGGCGCGGCGGCTGATTCTCCCGGTTATAATCTTTGGTTTCCCGCATCGCGGAAAGTGCACCGAATGGTTCGGTGTGGCTCCCGCAGCGCAAGCGAGGCTCTCACATGAAACAAGGCATCCACCCCGAATACCACGACGTCTGCTTCGTCGACCTGTCCAACGGCTTCAAGTTCGTCACGCGTTCGACCGCGCAGACGAAGGAAACCATCAAGATGGACGACGGCACCGAGCTGCCGCTGTTCAAGCTGGAATCGACGAGCGAATCGCACCCGTTCTACACCGGCACGCAAAAGAGCGTCGACTCGCTCGGCGGCCGTGTCGAGAAGTTCCGCAACAAGTTCGCCCACCTCGGCGCGAAGAAGTAATTGTCCGGAACCCACAAGAAGGCAGCCTCGGCTGCCTTTTTTGTTGCCGCGATATCGCTGAGTTTTGCCGGCCCCGACTTGCTGCATGATGCGCGGCTGATACGCCCACCCATCGCGGCCCCATACCGTTGAACGCCCCGAACCCTGCCCTCGTCACCCAGCGTGCCGCACAGCGCATGCCGCGACTGGCGCTGCTGCTGTTCTGCGCAGCCTACGTGATCCCCGGTGTGTTCGGACGCGGCCCCTGGAAGAGCGCAGACATCACCGCGTTCGGCTACATGGTGAATATCGCGCAGGGCCGTACCGGTTGGCTCGCGCCGACGGTCGGCGGCTTGCCCGCCGACGCAGCGTTGTTGCCGTACTGGATAGGCGCGGTCTTCATCAAGGCCCTCGGAGGGTGGCTCGATCCCGCCCTCGCGGCGCGCATTCCGTTTGCGCTGTTGCTCGTCGCCGCGCTGGTGCTGACCTGGTACGGCACCTACCATCTCGCGCGAACCGATGCCGCGCAGCCGCTCCCGTTCGCGTTCGGCGGCGAAGCCAACCCGGTCGACTATGCGAGAGCGATTGCCGACGGCGCGCTGCTCGCACTCGTCGCTTCACTCGGCCTGCTGCAGCTCGGGCACGAGACCACACCCGAGCTTGCTCAGCTGGCGAGCGTCGCGCTCTTTGTCTACGCCCTCGCGGCAAGCCCTGCGCGCGGATGGCGCCCCAGGACTGCCCTTCTGGCCTCGCTGCCGGCCCTTGCCGCCAGCGGTGCGCCCAGTATCGCCCTCGCGCTCGGCCTGGCGGGCGCCGCCATCTGCTACCGATCCCACGACGCGCCTGTCCGTCGTTTCGTGCCCTGGATCGGTGCTGCGACCTTGCTCGGCGTGATCGTCGCCACGCTGATCGACGCTTGGGGCTGGCGCGTGGGACTCGCGCCTATCGGCGCAAGCCAGGTCTGGGAGGTGCTGCGCCTGTTTGCGTGGTTCATGTGGCCGGCGTGGCTGCTCGCGTTGTGGACGGTCTGGCGCTGGCGCGGCCACTTGGCAGACCGCCACATCTCGCTGCCGCTTGCGTGCGTGCTCGTCAGCCTGCTCGCCAGCATCACGATGGGCGGTTCCGAGCGTGCGCTGATGCTGGCGCTGCCGCCGCTCGCGATGCTGGCTGCCTTCGCGCTGCCGACCCTGCAGCGCAGCACGGCTGCCGCGATCGACCTCTTCTCGGTCGGCTTCTTCTCGATCTGCGCGATCGTGATCTGGGTGATCTATGCGTCGATGCAGACGGGCGTGCCAGCTCAGCCAGCGATCAACATCGCGCGCCTCGCGCGAGGCTTCGTGCCGAGCTTCTCTCTGATGGCGTTCATCCCGGCCGTGCTGGGCACGCTCGCCTGGCTGTGGCTTGTGAAGTGGCGCACGGGGCGCAACCGGCACCCGCTGTGGAAGAGCCTCGTCTTGCCGGCGAGCGGCGTTGCCTTGTGCTGGCTGCTCGTGATGACGCTGTTGCTGCCGCCGCTGGACACTGCGCGCGGCTATCGCTCGCAGATCCAGCGCATCGCGCGCCAGATGCCTGTCGGCGCTTGCGTCGCTGCGCCCGGCATGTCGCGGCCGCAGGTGGTCGCGCTCGAGTATCTCGGCGGCTTCCGGGTCGACGCCTTGACCCCCGAAGCCCTCACGCGCTGCGACTACCTGCTGCAAAGCGAATCGCGCCAGGTGCCGAGCACCGTCGGATCGAACTGGCGGCTGCTCGCACGCGAGCGCCGCAACACGAGTGACGATGAGCTGATCGCGGTATATCGGCGCGCGAACCCGTCACGCTGAGGTAGACGCGACGTTCGCAGTGCCCCCGGCTGCGGCCTCCGCAGACGCCGCCACGCGCACGCGCGGTGCAGGGAACAGCAGCCGGAAGCACGAGCCCTTGCCGACTTCGCTCTGGATATCGAGCTCGCCGCCATGGCGTTGCACGACATGCTTGACGATCGAGAGACCGAGCCCGGTGCCCCCGGTATCGCGCGAGCGGCTACCGTCAACGCGATAGAAGCGTTCGGTCAGGCGCGGCAGATGTTCGCGCGCGATGCCGGGGCCGGTGTCGCTCACGGCGATCTCGCCGACCCCGCCGCCGAGCACCTTCCAGCTCAGCTCGATGCGTCCGCCTTCGGGCGTGTAGCGCACGGCGTTGTTGACGAGATTGGTGATGGCGCTCAGCAGTTCGTTTTGCGCGCCGGCCAGCTGCGCATCGACCGACGACGGAAAGACGAGCACGTGCCGGCCCGCCGACAACAGCTTCGCGTCGATCTCCACCTGGGCGAAGAGCGGTGCCAGCGCGATCCAGCGATCTGCCAGCGGACGCGGACTCCCTTCGAGCTGCGCGAGCGTCAGCAGGTCGCTGACCAGCGTGCTCATGCGATCGGTTTGCTGCCCCATCAGCGAGAGCACCCGCTTGCGCTCGACTTCGGTCAGCGGCAGATTGACCAGCGTTTCGATGAAACCGGAGAGCACCGTCAACGGCGTGCGAATCTCGTGCGAGACATTGGCAACGAAGTCGCGCCGCATGCCATCGGAGCGCTCCCGCTCGGTGATGTCTTGTGACAGCAGCAGCTTCTGTCCATCACCGTAGGGCCGCACCTGGATCGACAGTAGACCCTTGCCGCGCGGATCAGGCATCGTCACCGCTTCTTCGAAGTGCCGCGTCTGCATGTGGTGGACGAACGCGGGCGCGCGCACGAGGTTCGTCACGCGCTGGCGCCGATCGCGACGCGGGTCGAGCCCGAAGTGATCTGCCGCCCGCGAGTTGCACCATTCGATCTGGTCGTTCTCGTCGAGCAGCATCACGCCGTTCGGCGAGGCCTCCATCGCAGACAGGAACTGCGAGAGGCGCAGCTTCTCGTTGACCGCGTCCTGCTCGCGCAGTCTGATCGACCGCTCGACGCGGTAGCCGATCTCGCCCCAGAACCCGGCATCACGCGGGGCCTGACCCTCCTGCGAGCCGCGCAGCCAATTGATCAGCCGATAGCCGCGTGCGGTATCGAAAACCGCGATCACGCCCACCGCGAGTGCCCCGCCGAGCAACACGCCGAGGATCTGTGCGTTCGCGTGCCCCGCGAGCAGGCCGACAAGCCCACCCACGATCATCGCAACGATCGCCGTCAGCGCGCGCGGCAGGAGCCAGATCATCGCCGCGCCGCGTCCATGACGTCAGGCCGACACCACCGGTGCCGCGACATGCTGCGTGAGCCGATAGCCGGCACCGCGCACCGTTTCGATCATCTGCGCGCACTGCACTGGATTCAACGCTTCACGCAGGCGCTTCACGTGCACGTCGACGGTACGTTCTTCGATGAAGACGTGGTCGCCCCACACGCGATCGAGCAGCTGCGCGCGGCTGTGGACCCGCTCCGGATGCGTCATGAAGAAATGGAGCAACCGGAACTCGGTGGCTCCGAGCTTTACTTCGCGCGCCTCGCCGTTGTCGGCGCTGCGCGTTACGCGGCGGGTTGCCGGGTCGATCTTCAGCGCGCCGACTTCGACGACCGAGTCGAGAGCTTCGGGCGCCTTGCGGCGCAGCACCGCACGGATGCGCGCCATCAGCTCGTTGGTAGAGAACGGCTTGGTCAGGTAGTCGTCCGCGCCCGCATCGAGACCCGCGATCTTGTCGGTCTCGTCGGCACGAGCCGTCAGCATGATCACCGGCAGTTCTCGCGTGCGCTGCTCGCTGCGCCAGCGCTTGGCAAGCGAGAGGCCCGACTGCCCGGGCAGCATCCAGTCGAGAATGATCAGATCGGGCAGGACACCGTCGACCGCGGCTTGCGCCTGCTCGGCGTTCGTGGCGATCGTCACCTCGAAGCCAGCGTGGCGCAGGTTGATCGAGATCAGCTCGGCGATCGCGGATTCGTCTTCGACAACGAGGATGTGGCTCATTGGTTTGCGTTCCTAGGCAGCCAGCTAGCGGACCAACGACTCGATCGTGCCGACCGGGTTGTGCCGCACGTCCGTGCCCTTGACGATATAGATGATCTGCTCGGCCAGGTTCTTCGCATGGTCTCCGACCCGCTCGATGGCCTTCGCGACGAACACGAGGTCGATGCTCGAGGAGATGGTACGCGGGTCTTCCATCATGAACGTGATGAGCTTGCGCATCAGGCCTTCGAACTCCTGATCGATCAGGTCATCGGCCTTCAGCACCTCGACGGCGCGGTCGACGTCGAGCCGGGCAAATGCATCGAGCGCCTTGCGCAACTGCGAGCCCGCGAGCTCGGCTTCATAGGCGAGGTCCTTGACCGGCAGACGCAGCCGGCTCGAAACACCCGAGTTGACCAGGCGCTGCACCGTGCGTGCAATGCGTGCAGCTTCATCGCCCACACGCTCCAGGTTCGCGATCGTCTTGGAGATCGCGATCAAGAGACGCAGATCTCGCGCCGTCGGCTGACGCCGCGCGATGATGGTCGACAGGTCGCGATCGATCTCGACCTCAGTCTGGTTTACGCGCTCCTCGGTGATCAACACCTCGGACGCGATCTCGTTGCTGAAGTTCGTCAGCGCGTAGACCGAGCGCGAGATCTGCGACTCGACCATGCCGCCCATTTCGAGCACGCGCGTCGAGATGCCGCTGAGCTCGGCGTCGAATTGGGTAGACAAATGCTTGTCGGTCATCGTGATGCTCCCGTAGGTCAGCCGAAGCGCCCTGTGATGTAGTCTTCCGTGTCCTTCTTCTTGGGCTTCATGAACACGTCGGAGGTCGGCCCGAACTCGATCAGGTCACCGAGGTACATGTAGGCCGTGTAGTCGGAGCTGCGCGCCGCCTGCTGCATGTTGTGCGTGACGATCACCACCGTGTAGTCGGTCTTGAGTTCGTGGATCAGCTCTTCGATCTTGCCGGTGGAGATCGGATCGAGCGCCGAGCAGGGCTCGTCGAGCAGCAGCACCTCGGGTTTGATCGCGATGCCGCGCGCAATGCACAGACGCTGCTGCTGGCCGCCCGAAAGGCCCGAGCCGCTCTGGTCGAGCTTGTCCTTCACCTCGTTCCACAGCGCCGCCTTCTTCAGCGCCCACTCGACGCGCTCGTCCATCTCGATGCGCGGGAGCGTCTCGAACAGCTTCACGCCGAACGCGATGTTGTCGTAGATCGACATCGGAAACGGCGTGGGCTTCTGGAACACCATGCCGACCTTTGCGCGGATCAGCGAGACATCGTCTTTCGAGGTGAGGATGTTCTCGCCGTCAAGCAGGATCTCGCCTTCGGCGCGCTGCTCCGGGTAGAGCTCGAACATGCGGTTGAAGGTGCGGAGCAAGGTGCTCTTGCCGCAGCCCGACGGGCCGATGAACGCGGTGACCTTGTTCTCGGGGATGTCGAGGTTGATGTTCTTCAGCGCGTGGAAGTTGTTGTAGTAGAAATTCAGGTTGCGCACCGAGAGCTTCACCTTCTCGGTCACCGGCATGTCGACTTTGACGTCCATTGTTGGAACTCCGAGTTCAGTGGATCAGTGTTTGTTGCGCAGGAACGTGCGCGCGAGGATGTTGAGCACGAGCACGCCGACCGTGATCAGGAACACGCCGGCCCAGGCCAGCTTCTGCCAGTTCTCGTACGGGCTCATCGCGAACTTGAAGATCGTGACCGGCAGGCTCGCCATCGGCTCGCCGAGGTTGCTGGTCCAGAACTGGTTGGACAGCGCGGTGAACAGAAGCGGCGCCGTCTCGCCAGCAATGCGCGCAAGCGCGAGCAGCACGCCGGTGATCACGCCGGCTCGCGCGGCTTTCAGGGTCACCGTCATGATGACCTTCCACTTGGGCGTGCCGAGCGCATAGGCTGCTTCGCGCAGTGCATTCGGGATCAGCGTGAGCATGTTCTCGGTCGTACGGATCACGACCGGAATCACGATCAAGGCCAGCGCCAGCACACCGGCAAAGCCGGAGAAGCTCTTCATGCGCGCGACGACCACCGAGTAGATGAAGAGGCCGATCACGATCGATGGTGCTGCGAGCAAGATGTCGTTGATGAAGCGCGTCGCGCTCCCGAGCCAACCCTTCTGTCCGTACTCGGCAAGGTAGACGCCGGCCAGGATACCGATCGGCGTGCCAAGCAGTGTTGCCAGGCCGACCATCGTGACCGAACCGAAGATCGCGTTGGCCAGGCCGCCGTCTTCGGCCTGGGGCGGCGGCGTCATCTGGGTGAAGAGCGCGAGGCTCATGCCACCGATGCCGAGACGGACGGTCTCGACGAGGATCCAGATCAGCCAGAACACGCCGAACGCCATTGCGGCGAGCGACAGCGTGAGGGCGATCGCATTCACGCGCTTGCGCTTGGCGTGCATGCGCACCCGCGATGCCTGCAGCGCGCTGCTCGCGCCGCGCAGCGCGGCTGCGCCTCCTTGGGGTTCCATGACGCTGCTCATGAGCGGCTCCCTTCACCCTTCTTGAGACGGGCGAGCAGTACCTTCGAGAACGCGAGCACGACGAAGGTGATGAAGAAAAGCACGAGGCCGAGATAGATGAGCGAAGCCTGATGCAGGCCCTCGCCGGCTTCGGCGAACTCGTTCGCGAGCGCCGACGTGATGCTGTTTGCCGCTTCGAACAGCGAGAGCGAGTTAAGCTGGTTCATGTTGCCGATCACGAAGGTGACGGCCATGGTCTCGCCGAGCGCCCGGCCGAGGCCGAGCATGATGCCGCCCACGACGCCCGTCTTGGTGTACGGCAACACGACCTTGAACATCACCTCCCAGGTGGTGGAGCCCAGGCCATAGGCCGACTCCTTCAGCATCGGCGGCGTCACCTCGAACACGTCGCGCATCACCGAGGCGATGAACGGGATGATCATGATCGCGAGAATGATGCCGGCCGACAGCAAGCCGATGCCCACCGGCGGCCCCGAGAACAGCGCGCCAAGATAAGGCACGCCGGAGAAGAGGCCCTGCAACGGCTGCTGCACGAAGGTGGCCAGCAGCGGCCCGAACACCAGGAGCCCCCACATGCCGTAGACGATGGACGGCACCGCTGCGAGCAGCTCGACGGCCGTCCCAAGCGGGCGCTTGAGCCACGCCGGTGACAGCTCGGTGAGGAACAGCGCGATGCCAAAGCTCACCGGCACCGCGATGACCAGCGCAATGAGCGAGGTCATCAGCGTGCCGTAGATCATCACCAGGCCGCCGTACTTGTTCTGGACCGGGTCCCAGTCGGTGCTCCACAGGAAGCCGAGCCCGTATTCGCGGATCGCGGGCGCAGCGCCGACGATCAGGGAAATGATGATGCCCACCAGCAGCGCGAGCGTGAGCCATGCGGCACCGTGCGCGAGGACCGAGAACACCAGATCGGCCCACGGCATGTTTTGGCGCCGACCCGGCGGCTCTCGGCGTGGCTGGGTTCGTTCCATCGACTGTGGATCGTTGTACGGAGTTGCGGGGAGTGTAGCGGCCACGATTGTTCCTCGATGCGTCGAACCGAACGCGGCGAAGCCGCGCCAGCGAGCGCGGCTTCGCCCCTTACCGCGCGATTACTTGGCCGAGGCGGCGATCGCCTTGCCCGAGGCGTCCTTGATGTTGTCGGCCCACTGCTTGTGGATCAGCGCCTTCAGGCTGTCCGGAAGCGTCACGTACTCGAGTTCGGCTGCCATCTTGTCGCCGTTCGCGTACGCCCAGTCGAAGAACTTCAGCGCGTTGGCTGCATTGGCCGGCTTGTCCTGCACCTTGTGCATGAGGATGAAGGTGGCGCCCGTGATCGGCCAGGCGTCCTTGCCCGGCTGCTCGGTCAGCACTTGATAGAACGACTTGTTCCATTCAGCGCCGGCAGCAGCTGCCTTGAAATTGGCGTCGTCAGGTGCGACAAACGTGCCCGCAGCGTTCTTCAGTTGCACGTACGTCATCTTGTTCTGCTTGGCGTACGCGTACTCGACGTAACCGATCGAGTTGGGCAGGCGCTGCACATAGGACGACACGCCTTCGTTGCCCTTGCCGCCCGCGCCGGTCGGCCAGTTCACCGCGGTGCCTTCGCCGACCTTGCTCTTCCACTCGGCGTTCACCTTCGAAAGGTAGTTGGTGAAGATGAAGCTGGTGCCCGAGCCATCGGCCCGGCGCACAACGGCGATCGCCGCATCAGGCAGCGAAACGCCCGGGTTCAGGCCGGTGATCGCTGCATCGTTCCATTTGGTGATCTTGCCGAGGTAGATGTCGCCCAGCAGTTGGCCCGTCATCTTCAGCTGGCCCGGGGTCACGCCCTTGACGTTGATCACCGGCACGACGCCGCCGATCACGGTCGGGAACTGGAGCAGGCCGTTCTTCGCGAGCTCTTCGTCCTTCAGCGGCGCATCGGAGGCGCCGAAGTCGACGGTCTTCGCGGTGATCTGCTTGATGCCCGCGCCGGAGCCCACCGATTGGTAGTTGATGCGTGCACCGGTTGCCTTGTTGTAGGCATCGGCCCACTTTGCATAGACGGGCGCCGGGAAGGAGGCGCCGGCGCCTGTCACGTCCTGGGCGAGCGCCGGGATCACGAATGCGCCGAACGCGGCGGCGGCAACGGTCGAGCGAATCAGGGAGATTTTCACGGGTACGCCTTTCTCAGCGGTGAAATGTTCGAAGGAGTTGTCGGATTTGTTGATGGAGGCACTCTAGGCAGGCCGCATGACAACCCTGTGACAGAGCATGGATCGCCCCGAATCACCGCAGGAGATGTGAAACGTGCACGACGCCTGTCACAAACGATTCACGGCGTTGTCATACAGCCCCTCTAACCTCCGCCGCCGAGCCAACCACCTACGTTGCGGAGCCCTGCATGACCATCAATTCCATTCGATTCGTCCTTCCCCTCGCCAGCGCCCTCCTTCTGGGCGCGTGCGCCACGCCCCCTGCTCCGACCACCATTGCCGACGCGACGGCAGCCAATCCTCAGCTCACGACGCTGAACAAGCTGATCAACGAGGCCGGCCTGGCCGACACGCTGCGCGGCCCCGGCCCGTACACCGTGTTCGCACCGACCGACGCCGCGTTCAAGGCCGTCCCGCCCGCCACGCTCGAAGCGCTGGCCAAGGACAAGAATCGCCTGAAGACGGTCCTCTCGTACCACGTCGTTGCGGGCACACTGACATCGGCCGACGTCAAGAACGGGCCGGTCAAGACGGTTCAGGGCGGCGAGGTCACGCTGTACAAGTCAGGCACGTTCCTGACCGTCGAAGAAGCCGTGGTGACGACTCCCGACGTTCGCGCTACCAATGGCGTGATCCAGGTGGTCGACAAAGTGCTGCTGCCGCCGGCCAAGTAATCGCCAAGGGCACGGAGCGCGGGGGCGCGCCCCGGCCCGTTCAGCGCAGGGTCGCGGCCAGGCGTTCGGCGCAGCGGCTGGCCTGCGCTGCGTCTCGCGCCTCGACCATCACCCGCACCAGTGGTTCGGTGCCCGACGGACGAATCAGTACCCGGCCGTTGTCACCGAGCTCGCCGCGTACCTCGGCGTGCACGTCCGCCAGCGCGGCGTTGCGGGTCCAGTCGGTTCCGGGCTGCAGACGCACGTTGATCAGTGTCTGCGGGAACAGCGACACGTCTTTCAGCTGCTCGGCGAGCGAGCGCCCGCTGCGGCATACCGCCTGCAGCGCGAGCAGCGCACTGACGATGCCGTCGCCGGTGGTGTGCTTGTCAAGCGCGAGCAGGTGGCCAGAGCCTTCGCCGCCAAGCTGCCAACCGCGCGCGATCAGCTCCTCCAGCACGTAGCGGTCGCCGACCTTGGCGCGCACGAACTCGACGCCACGCTCGCGCAGCGCCACCTCGACCGCCATGTTCGTCATCAACGTGCCGACGGCGCCCGGCACCTCGGCACCTTGCGACAGTCGGTCCGCAACCATCAGGTACAGCAACTCGTCGCCGTTGAAGAGCCGCCCGCTCTGGTCGACCAGCTGCAGCCGGTCGGCGTCGCCGTCCAGTGCGATGCCGTAATCGGCTCCGTTCGCCTTCACGGCGGCGATCAGCGCGGCCGGCGCGGTGGCGCCGAACCCGTCGTTGATGTTGGTGCCGTTCGGGCTGCAACCGATCGCCACGACCTCGGCGCCGAGTTCGTGGAACACGTCCGGCGCGATGTGATACGCGGCGCCGTTGGCGGCATCGACGACGATCTTCAGCCCCTTCAACGAGAGGTCGCTGCTGAACGTGCTCTTGCAGAATTCGATGTAGCGGCCGCGCGCATCGTCAAGACGCCGCGCCTTGCCGAGATGGCTCGAATCGACCCAGCTCGGCGGCAGCTCCAGAGCGGATTCGACCTGCTGTTCCCAGGCATCGGGCAGCTTCTCGCCGCGCGCCGAGAAGAACTTGATGCCGTTGTCGCCATACGGGTTGTGCGAGGCGCTGATGACGAGCCCGAGGCTCAGGCGCAGCGCGCGGGTCATGTAGGCGACGCCCGGTGTCGGGAGCGGCCCGGTCAGTAGCACATCGACACCGGCAGACGCGAAACCCGCCTCGAGCGAGGATTCGAGCATGTAGCCGGAGATGCGCGTGTCCTTGCCGATCAGCACGGTCGGCTTCTTCTTCTCGCTCGAGCGCAGCACCGTGCCGACCGCATGACCGAGCCGCAGCATGAAGTCCGGCGTGATTGGCGCCTGGCCGACCGTGCCTCGAATGCCGTCGGTCCCGAAATAGGTTCTGCTCATGGGTTGGAACGCGTTGTGGAGCCCGCCGATTATCCGCGCACCCCATGGATCTGGCGCCACACCTTCAGCACATCGACCGTCGGCGCGACATCGTGCACACGCACGATGCTGGCACCGCGTTGCACGGCGATCAACGCCGCGGCCAAGCTCGCCGCGAGCCGATCACCCACCTCGCGCCCGGTGACGGCACCGAGCGTCGACTTTCGCGACCAGCCGAGCAGCAATGGCCGACCGATCGCGCAAAGCTCTTCTTGTCGGCGCAAGAGCTCGAGGTTGTGCTCGACGCTCTTGCCGAATCCGATGCCGGGGTCGACGACCACACGATCGGCGGCCACCCCGGCCTGCACGAGCGCCTCACAGCGCACGCGCAGGAAGCCCAGCACCTCGTCGACGACGTCGGCGTAGGCCGGCCGCTGCTGCATCGTCTGCGGCGTGCCGTGCATGTGCATCAGGCATATGCCGCAAGAAGGGTGCGCCGCCACGGCGTCGATCGCGCCAGGCGAGCGCAGCGCATTGACGTCGTTGACGATGTCGGCGCCGGCCGCCAGCACCGCCCGCATCACCTCGGGCTTGCGCGTGTCGACCGAGACCGGCACGCCGAGTGCCAGCGCACCTTCGAGGACCGGCATCACCCGGTCGAGTTCCTCGGCGATACCGACTTCGGGTGCTCCGGGGCGAGTCGATTCGCCGCCGAGGTCGAGGATGTCGGCGCCTTCGGCCACCAGCCTCTCACAGTGCGCCAAGCCGGAAAGATGCCCGCCATGCGCACCGCCGTCGGAGAACGAGTCGGGCGTCAGGTTCACGATGCCCATCACGCGGGGCGTCGCGAGGTCGATCCGGAAGCGGGTGGTTTGCCAGT
>Ga0075370_10000806_pt1 | contig 12561 bp, 11 predicted proteins | sample EndMethybrTD3035_FD_71398 | JGI IMG/M metagenome (GOLD analysis project Ga0075370, IMG submission 71398) | Populus endosphere microbial communities from Tennessee, USA - Endosphere MetaG P. TD hybrid TD303-5 | ecosystem: Host-associated > Plants > Roots > Endosphere | place: USA: Tennessee... | reverse complement strand
CGATCGAGAAGCCTGGGATGCCGCCGGCCACGCGATACCCCAGGCGCTCGTAAAAGCGCTCCGGCCGCCCACCGTGCCGCGTGTTGAGCAGCATCAGCGTGCGCCCGCGCTCGAGCGCGGCCTCGTGCAGCGCAGCCATCAGGAGCCGGCCGATGCCGGGACCGTGCATGTGCAAGTGCATGTGCACGTGCATGTGCATGTGCATCTGCGTGGTCATCATGGTCGCGGTCCCTTCGTCGAAGGCGCTCGGCTCAGACCGTGCCGGGCGCGATGTTGAGGTTCATGCGGAACAGGTTCGCGGGGTCGAAACGCTTCTTCAGCGATTGCAGGCGCGCGTAGTTCACCCCGTAGCTGGCGGCCACACGCTCGCCTTCGTCTTCGGTGAGGAAGTTCACGTAGCCGCTGCCGGTGGCGTGCGGTGCGGCGTCCTGGAAGACCTTGCGGGCCCAGCTGCGCACGCGCTCGTCGTCTCCCGTATCGGACCAGCGACCGTGCACGTTCATGATGTAGCGCGCATCGCGACCGACGAACGCGGTGGCCGCGGTCTTCACGCGCCCCATCGCACCGCCGAGTTGCGCGATGAAGATCTCGCACTCCGGACCGGGCAGCTCGGCCGCGGACTTGATCATCAGCTCGATGGCGGCGTCGCTCAACGCGTTGAAGTTGTTCGACTTCCAGTAGTTGCGGCCGCCCGGGGTCAGCAGCGGATCGAACGCAGTCTGGAATGCCGCATAGGGCGTCGGGCCGACGGCGCTCGCGATCGGATCGCCAAAGCTCAGCACGCGCGCCGCGGCGCGCTCGCCGGCTTGCGCATCGCCGTTGTAGACGAGCGGGAACACCACCACGTCGCTGCCGTGCGCCGATGCCGGCAAGAAGAGCAGTGGCGGTGCCTTGCGCAGGACCGTCCACACGCTGAGTTCGTCGGGCGCGCTGGCGGTGAAGTCGCGCCACGCGCGCAGCACCTGCCGCGCCTGCGCGAACGGATAGACCACGAGCCCGGCGTAGACCTCGGGGCCGACCGGGTGCAGCTGCAACTCGAACGAGGTCACGACGCCGAAGTTGCCGCCGCCGCCACGCAGTGCCCAGAACAGCTCGGGCTCCGAGCTGGCCGACGCGACATGCAGGCTGCCGTCGGCGGTGACGACGGTCGCGCTGAGCAGGTTGTCGATCGTCATGCCGTGCTGGCGCGTCAGCCAGCCGAAGCCGCCACCGAGCGTGAGCCCGGCAACGCCGGTGGTCGAGTTGATGCCCAGTGGCGTCGCCAGCCCGTGGGCTTGCGACTCGCGGTCCAGGTCGCCCAGAAGTGCGCCCGGCCCGACACGCGCCGTGCGCTTCGCGGGGTCGATGCTGATCGTGCGGATGCCCGACAGGTCGATCATCAGGCCGCCTTCGGCAACCGCGTTGCCCGCGATGTGATGGCCGCCGCCGCGAATGCTCAGCAGCATGCGGTGCGCGGCCGCAAAACGCACGGCGGCCTGGACGTCGCTGTCGGTCAGGCAGCGCGCGATCAGCGCCGGGCGACGATCGACGGTGGCGTTCCACACCTTGCGTGCTTCGTCGTAGGCAGCGTCGCCGGCCTTGAGAACGCCACCGCTGATGCGTGCCGAGAATGTGTCGACGTCGGACCAGGGCAATTGCCGGGCTTCCTTGTCGAGCGTGGTGTAGGCGAGTGAGTGCATTGAATGCTCCGCGGACGAGATGCGTGGATGGAAATGCAGCGGGGACGACGCCCCGTGCTCGTGGCTTCAGCTCAATCGCAAAGCGCCGGGCGAAGCCGACAGGGGCGGCCCGGATACAGTTGCCGGCGAGCGTCAAGGAGAAGCCGAGGTGCCCACTGAGCCGAGCAAGGATGTCGCGTCCGGTCGATCGCGCGCCGAGGCCGACGCGCTGTTCGAGTCGCTCTACGACGACCTGCGCCGCATGGCGCGCCGCGAGGTGTGGCGCAACGGCGCCCGCGGTTTCGTCGGTACGCGCACGCTGGTGCACGAGGTGTGGCTCGACATCCGCGGCCGCACCGCCATCGAGTTCGACGAGCCTAGGCAGTTCCTCGCCTACGCCGCGCAGACGATGCGCGGTCTGGTGATCGACCGCGTGCGTGCAGCCCAGGCGCAAAAGCGCGGTGGCGGGCTGGACATCACCTCGCTGGACACGAACGCCATCGACGCGGCCGCGCAGCCCGAGCAGCTGCAGAACATCAGCGAAGCGCTGGATGCGCTGGCCATCATCGAGCCGGAGCTCGCCAACGTCGTCGACCTCAAGTTCTTCTGCGGCTTCACGTTGGCTGAGGTGGCGGTGATGCACGGCGTGTCGGAGCGAACCGTCCAGCGCCAGTGGCAACGGGCCCGGCTGCTGTTGCATCGGTCGATCGCTTCGTAGCCTCGCGAGTGGCGGGTTTGCGGCCGTGTCTCCGATTGAAGGGGTGGTCCTACCCGGAGAGATGAACGTGACCCACATCCTTGCTGAACACTTCGCACGTCTGAGCCCTTTTCAGGCCACCCTCTGGTGCCTCTACCTGCTGGCGGCGGTCATGCTGCCGGTCTATCACGTGCGCCCTATCCTCAAGTACATGCACGGCCGCAGCGGCATCGGCGATGCATGCATCCGCACCGAGGTCGTCCAGTGCGCATGGCGCGTGCCGGCGCTGCTCTTCTCGATGTTCGTCACGCCTTCGCTGCCGCTCTTCCTGTCGATCTCGTTCGACATGATCGGCCGGCTCGGTCGCGTGCTGGCGATGCACCGGTCGCAGCGGCGCTGGCAGCTTGCAGCGTCCTAGGCCAGCGCACGATGCAACAGCAGGCGGGCCTTGTCCCACTGGCGCTGAACGGTTCGCTCGGATACGCCCTTCATGCGTGCCACCTCGGCCAGCGTGAAGCCGCAGAAGAACTTGAGGTCGACCACATGCGCGAGATCGGGCTCCAGGACTGCCAGCTCGTCGAGGGCATCGCCGATGCTCACCAGCACTTCGGGCTGCGCGATCTGCTCGGCGTTGAAGGTGTCCAGCGCGGTGATGACGAAGTCGCCGCCGCGCTTGCGTGCGTGCTGCGCGCGCACGCGGTCGATGACGAGGCCGCGCATCGTGCGCGCGGCGTAGGCGAGAAAGCGGCCTGGCTCGTCGAAGCTCAGCGCCGGACGCCCGTTCATGGCGAGCCAGGCCTCGTGGATCAGCGTGCCGGTGCTCACGTAGTCGCGCGCGCCGTTGCGGCGGACCTCGCGCCGCGCCATCTGGCGCAGTTCCTGGTAGAGACTGGTGAACAGCGCGGCGGCATGCGCCGGCAGCGGGTCGGGTCCTGGCCGGCAGGTGGCGAAGTCGGCGGTCGAAGAAAGCATGATGTTCGGGCATCCTCAGAGAGGGGCGAGCGCGATGGCGCGAGACGGCGCCCATCCGCGACCGACTTCGCCCCGTGACGACGGTCGCAAGTGATCTATCGGATTCCAGACCTGAAACCCGACAACGCGCCCGACACGGCGCCCGACAAACCTTGCCCGGTGCAGTGCATCACCCCAACTGATATCGTTCGTTCGGTAGTCACTGAACGAACGAGTGGAACCCGACCCGACACCGGAAGACGGTTCGAGCGAGGCTCGGCCGGGCACGGGCGTGCCAGGGCGCAGCCCGCTGGACCTCGCGCGCTGGAAGCTCGTGAGCTCCTTGCTGGACGAACTGCTGGACGCCGACACCGCCGAGCGCGACGCGCGTCTGGCCCGGCTGCGGCAAGAAGACCCCGCGCTCGCGGCTGAAGTCCAGGCGCTGCTGGCCCGCCAGAGCTCGATCCAGCGAGACGCCTTCCTCGAAGGCAGCGCACTGCCGGGGCACACCAGCCTCGAAGGCCAGACGCTCGGCGGCTACACGCTCGAGTCGAGCATCGGCCAGGGCGGCATGGGCAGCGTGTGGCTGGGCCGGCGCAGCGACGGCCGCTACGAAGGCAAGGCGGCGATCAAGTTCCTCAACCTGGCGCTGCTCGCGCGCGGCGGCGCCGAGCGCTTCAGCCGCGAAGGCAGCTTTCTCGCCCAGCTCGCGCACCCGCACATCGGGCGGCTGCTCGACGCCGGCGTGACAGGCAGCGGCCAGCCCTACCTGGTGCTCGAATACATCGAGGGCGAGCCGATAGACCGGTGGTGCGACACCCGCCGGGCCAGCGTCGAGCAACGCCTGCGGCTCTTCCTCGACGTGCTCGACGCGGTTTCCTACGCGCACAGCAGGCTGATCGTTCACCGCGACCTGAAGCCGTCGAACATCCTGGTCACCGACGACGGCCAGGTGAAGCTGCTCGACTTCGGCATCGCCAAGCTGCTCGACGACAGCGAAGCCCGCGAGTCGCCGCCGGATCCGACGATGGCCACGGGCCGCGCCTTCACGCCGGACTTCGCGGCGCCCGAGCAGTTGCAAGGCGGCGACGTGACGACCGCGACAGACGTCTACGCACTCGGCGCGCTGCTGTACATGCTGCTGTGCGGCCAGCACCCGACCGCGCCGCTCTCCGGCACGCTCGTCGAGCGGCTGCAGGCGACCCTGCACACGCAGCCTGGCCGCATGTCGAACGCCGTGCTGCACGGAGCGGTCGGCGGCTCACCCGGCATCGAGAGTCTGGCGGGCCTGGCTCGCGCGCGCGACATGTCGCCTCACGCGCTGGCCCACGCGCTGCGCGGCGATCTCGACAACATCGTTGCCACGGCGCTGAAGAAAGACCCCGCGCAGCGTTACGCGACGCCGGGAGCCATGGCCGACGACCTGCGCCGCTACTTCGAACATCGGCCCGTGGCCGCGCGTGCCGATTCGCTCGGCTACCGGGCGGCGAAGTTTCTGGTGCGCAATCGGTGGGGACTCGCGGTGGCGGCGGCCATCTCGGTCTCGCTGACAGTGGGCGCCGGCGTGGCCGTGTGGAAGTCGATCGAGGCCGAGCAGCGGCGGGCGCAGGCCGAACTCAATTCGAAGCAGGTCAGCGCCAGTCTCGACCTGCTCTATCTCGTGTTCTCCGATGCCGACGCGATGTCGGCCAAGACGATGCTGGAGCGCCTGGCGAAGATCCGTCAGGTGATCCGGCAAAACAGCGACGACCCGCGCGTCAAGCTGCTGCTGCTCGAGCGCCTGGGCGGGCGCTACATGGAGCTCGGTGCGATCGACGAGACGCTCAGCGTTCTGGCCGAGACGCGCGAGCTGGCCAGGACGCTCGATGATCCCGCCGAACTGGCAACCATCGCCTGCGGCTTTGCCAACGTCTACGTGATTCCGGGCCGCTATGACGAAGCCGAGAAGGAATTGGCCGATGCCGCTGCGTACCTTGCCCGGCTGCGCAGCGACGAGATCGGCCCGCGGGCCGAATGCTGGCAGGCCGGCGCCGAGCTCGCGCTGTTGCGCGGTCAGCTCGGGCGGGCCCTTCAGATCGCCACGACGAGCGTCTCCGCTTTCGAAACGCTCGGCCACACGCGCGACACGCTCTACATGTCGGCGCTGAACCAGCTGGCGCTCAGCCAGTCCGCGCTCGGCGACTACCGCAGCAGCTACCGCACCACGCTGAAGGCGCGCGACGCGCTGAAGCAGCTCGGGCTCCAGGGCACGCAACAGGATCTGATCATCGCGATGCAGGAAGTGGACATGCTGGCGCACGGCGGCAAGCCGCTCGACGCGCTGCGCCTGCTCAAGGAGATACGGGACGACCCGCACGTTGCCGTCGAGCATCAGGTGCCGCAGTTCGCGCTCGAGCAACGCCAGGGAATCATCGCGATGAAACTGGGCCGGGCTTCGGACGCCGTCGCGGCGTTCGAAGCCAGCGTCGCCGATGCGCGAGCCGCAGGGAACAAGCTGTTTGCAGATGGCGGCGGCATTCGGGTCGTGGAGGCGCTCACCGCCAGCCGCCGTGCCGATGATGGGCAGGCGCGCCTCGAGGCGCTGCCTGCCGTCGACGAGGAGATCGAACGTGGCGGGGTGAAAGGCGCCAAGTATCTAGCGGCGAAGGCCAACCTCGCGCTCGCGCGCGGCGATGCGACAAGAGCCGACGAGTTGGCGGCCAGGGCTCTGCGCGCCGTGTCAGGCGGCGGTGACCCGGCGAGGCCACTGCTGCGCGATGTCTTGCTGCTCGCCGCACGCACCGCGATGGCGACGCAAGACTGGACACGATCGATGCAGCACGCGGGCGCCGCCGTCGAACGCGCGCGCATCGAGGCGATCGATGCGGAGTCGTCGGCAGCGATCGGCCAGGCCTTGCTTGTCGAGGCCCAGGCGCAGGCAGGTCGCGGGCAGGCGTCGAGTGCGGCCTCCCTCGCACGTTCGGCTCTGCCACACCTGGAGGCGAACCTTGGGCCAGAGCACGAGTCGACCACTCATGCCCGGCTGCTTGCATCGGCCAGAGACCACTAGGCAGTGGTGGCTTGACGACGCGTCGTTGTCACGCGAGCGGCGGGAGTTACAGATTGACACTCCTCGTCAGGTGTCGCGCCTTCGGGCGGCCCTCGCGCGCCCTGTGTCCAGCAAGTGAACCCATCCGCCGATAGTGGTCGGCGCGAGACCACTCGCGGAATGCAAAAATGCCCGATGCGCCTCTCCAGTTTCATCCGCGGCCATCTCGACGCGATCCTGGTGGACTGGGTCGCGTTTGCGCGTGAGCAGCAGCCGGCCGCAGGCAACATGGACGAGGCTGCGCTGCTCGACCACGGCAGGCTGATCCTCGAAGAAATTGCCTCCGACATGCGCCGTCCGCAGGACGACGACGAGCAGCAGGCCAAGTCGGAAGGCAACAGTCCCAGCACCTCCGAGGCAAAGGGCGCGCCGTCGCGCAGCCACGCCCGACAACGGGAGCGGCAGGGATTCGAGGTTCAGCAGATGGTGGCCGAGTACCGGGCGCTGCGCGCTACGGTCCTTCGTCTGTGGAGTGCCGACTCGACCAGTGTGCAGATCGAGGACCTGGAAGACATGACACGCTTCAACGAAGCGGTCGACCAGGCCATTGCGGAATCGTTGCAGGCCTTCGTCGTGGAGGTGGACAGGTCGCGCGATCTGTTCCTCGGCATCCTGGGTCACGATCTGCGAGGACCCCTGAGCGCGATTTCAAGCTCTGCCGCCTTGGTGGCCCGCGCCAGTGCGAACGACTCACGGCATGCGGCGGTCATCCTGCGCAGCGTCGCGCAGATGAAGGCGCTGCTGGACGATCTGGTGGAGTACACCAGGCATCGCCTGGCCTCGGGACTCGCCATCGATCCCGCAACCCTCCACCTCGACCAGTTCGCCCGCAACACATTGGATGAGATCGATGCGATCAGCGGCGGGCGCATCCTGGAACTGGAGGTTCGGGGGGACCTGCAAGGCGAATGGGACGCGCGGCGATTGCATCAGGCGCTTTCGAATCTGGTCTTCAACGCGCTGAAATATGGCTTGCCGAGCGCGCCCGTCCAGATCACCCTGGATGGCACTCGCGCGGATGAAGTGGTGCTGGCGGTACAGAACATCGGCAAACCCATTGCGCAGCGGCTGTTGCCGACGATCTTCGATCCGCTTGTTCGCGCAGCGGGCGAGGGCGGGGAGGCGGATTCGCAGGTGGCGGGGGCCAACCTGGGGCTCGGCCTGTATGTCGTGCGCGAGATCGCCAAGGCTCATGGGGGCACTGTCGAGGTAACTTCGGACGACGCGGCAACGCGCTTCGAGCTGCGCTTGCCGCGCATCACGGTGCGCGGGCGAAACGCCGCGACTTGACTCCATGCGCCGCGCGTTGTCCGACCGACCTGAGGACACCATCCTCAGCCGGCGCGGGCAGTGGACATCGCCACGGCCTTGGCCAGTTCGAGTCGGTACTGTTCCCACCCCGATTGCGGCACGGCTTCGCCGGCCCGGTCGGCGACAGAGGCTAGCCTCGAGCGCAGTTGCGCGGCGACATCGTCCGCATCGTCGATGAACAGCCCTTGCGTCATCGTGATGTGCGCGGCCTCGAAGCTGCCCGCACCGGCAAGCAGGATCATGCGGGTCGGCGCATCGTCACCGACGAGTGCGATCAATCCGGGGCTGACCCGTTCGGGCGACAGCCGCGCAAGCGCTTCGGGCGGAAGCACGCCTTGCGTCATCGCGGTGGCGGCGCTGGGTGCCAGGCAATTCACCCGCACGTTGCGCTTGGCGCCTTCGAGCGCGAGCGTCTGCATGAGTCCGACCAGCGCCATCTTCGCCGCGCCGTAGTTGGACTGCCCGAAGTTGCCGTAGAGGCCCGACGACGATGTCGTCAGCACGATGCGGCCGTACTCCTGCGTCTGCATCTGCGCCCACACCGCGCGGGTCGCGTTCACCGCACCCATCACGTGCACCTCGAACACGAAGCGGAAGTCCTCCAGCGACATCTTCGCGAATGTCCTGTCGCGCAGGACCCCGGCGTTGTTGACGAGGATGTCGACGCGTCCCCACGCCTCGAGTGCCTTCGCGACCATGTCCTCCATGTCGGCAGGGCGGGTCACGTCGCCGATGTGCAGCAACGCCTGGCCGTGCGCGCGCCGGATCTCGTCGACGACGCCTTGCGCGGCGGACGCGTCGCCGTCGCGACCGCCCAGATCGTTGACGACGACGCGAGCGCCGTGTCGCGCCAGTTCGAGCGCATGGGTTCGACCGAGGCCGCCGCCGGCGCCGGTCACGATGGCCACCCTGTCTTGCAAATACTTCTTCATCGCTGCTTTGCCGGGCTCAGAAGGCCACGGCCTCCTTTCCTTTGAGTCCCAGCATGGCGCGCACCTCGTCGGGTGTCGCGATGTCCAGCGACAGCTCTTCCAGGATGCGGCGGATCTTGCGCACCTGCTCCGCGCAGGAGTGCGCGAGGCGGCCGCGTTCGAGGTAGAGGCTGTCTTCGAGGCCGACGCGCACGTTGCCGCCGAGCACGGCAGCCATCGTCAGCAGCGGCATCTGGTGGCGCCCGGCACCGAGCACCGAGAAGCGGTAGCCACCGCGGCCGAAGAGCCGGTCGGCCGTCGTCTTCATCGTGACCAGGTTCTCCGGGTCGGGCCCCATCCCGCCGAGGATCCCGAAGATGCTCTGGATGAACAGCGGCCCCTGCACCAGCCCTTCGTCGACGAAGTGCGCGAGGTTGTAGAGGTGGCCGACGTCATAGCACTCGAACTCGAAGCGCGTACCGCACTCGTCGCCCAGCACTCGCAGGATGTGCTTGATGTCGCGGAAGGTGTTGCGAAAGATCAGGTCTTCCATGCCTTCGACGTGGGGGCGTTCCCAGTCGTGCTGCCATTGCGAGAACTTGCGAGCGACCGGGTGGATCGAGAAGTTCATCGAGCCCATGTTGAGCGAGCACATCTCGGGCTGAGCCTTCAGTGGGTAGGCGAGCCGCTCCTCGAGCGTCATCCGCGTGCTGCCGCCGGTCGTGATGTTGATCACCGCGTCGGTCGCGTCGCGGATGCGCGGGACGAACTGGTCGAACACCGCCGGGTCGGCGCTCGGGCGCCCGTCGCGCGGATCGCGCGCATGCAGATGCAGGATCGACGCGCCGGCCTCGGCCGCCTCGATGGCCTGCGTCGCGATCTGCTCGGGCGTCAGCGCGAGATGCGGCGACATCGTCGGCGTGTGGACCGAGCCGGTGACGGCGCAGGTGATGATGACCTTGTCGGGTGCTTTCGCCATGTCGGCCCTTTCAGCGGATGTGTGTTCGGTGCGTGCCGCGTCAGACCGCGAGCCAGCGGCCCAGCAGTTCGCGGTCGGCCTCGAGCTGCGCGGGGCTGCCGTCGAAGACGATGCGGCCGTGGCCCATCACGCACACCCGGTTCGACACCTTCAGCGCGATCGCGAGCTTCTGCTCGACCAGCACGACCGAGACGCCCTTGCGCTGCATGTCGCGGATGCACTCGGCCACCTGCGCGACGATCTTCGGTGCGAGCCCCTCGGTCGGCTCGTCGACCAGGATCGCGAGCGGGTTGCCGAGCAGCGAGCGGCAGATCGTGAGCATCTGCTGCTCGCCGCCCGAGAGGTTGCCGCCCTTCGTGTGGCGGCGCTCCTTGAGCCGCGGGAAGTAGTCGAACATCTGCTCCATGGTCCAGCGGAACGCGCCGTCGACCGCGGGCTGCTCGCCCATGCGCAGGTTCTCGTCGACGCTCAGGTTCGCGAAGATCTCGCGTTCCTCCGGCACGAAGGCCAGGCCCGCGCGGCAGATGGCATGCGGGCTCGCGCCGGCGAGCGCACGAGCGCCCAGCGTGACGGAGCCCGCGCTTGGCGGCACCAGGCCCATCACGGCCTTCAACGTGGTCGAACGTCCCGAACCGTTGCGGCCGAGCAGGCTGAGCACCTCGCCGCGACGCAGCTCGAAGCTCACGCCGCGCAAGATGTGGCTCTTGCCGTAGTGCGCGTGCAGATCGTCGACCCGCAGCAGCGCGTCGACCCCGCTCATGCCGCCGCCTCCTCGCCGAGGTAGGCCTCGCGCACGCCCTGGTGCGCACGGATTTCCTCGGGCGTGCCGGTCGCGATCACTTCGCCGTAGACCAGCACGCTGACCCGGTCGGCGAGCGAGAACACGACCTCCATGTCGTGCTCGACGAGCAGCAGCGCGCGCCCCACCGTGACCTCGCGGATCAGCTGCAGCGTGTATTGCGTCTCCTCGCTCGACATGCCCGCCATCGGCTCGTCGAGCAGCACGAGCTTCGGATCGGAGGCGAGCGTCATCGCCAGCTCGAGCGAGCGCTGCTCGGAATACGAGAGCTCGCCCGCGAGGGTGGCGGCACGCCCCTGCAGGCGCACCTGCTCGAGCAGCCGCTCGGCCTGCTCGCGCACACGCGCCATGCGCTCGAGCAGCCGCCAGAAGGTGTACTGCACGCGGTGTCGCTGCATCGCGGCGATGCGCACGTTCTCGAACACGCTCAGCTTCGGGAAGATGTTGGTGATCTGGAACGAGCGTGCGAGCCCGCGCCGGTTGATGCGCTGCGGCGTCCAGCCGTCGATGCGCTGGCGGTCGAACACGATGCTGCCCGCGCTCGGCGCGAGTTGCCCCGAGATCAGGTGGAACAGCGTCGACTTGCCGGCGCCGTTCGGGCCGATCAGCGCACGCCTCTCGCCCGCGGCGAGCTCGAGGTCGATGCCGCGGATGATCTCGGTCTCGCCGAACGACTTGCGCAGTCCCTGGACGGAAAGAATGGGCTGGGTCATCTGCGTCATGAAATGGCAGGGGCGGCGGCCTCGAGCGCGTTCGACTCCGTGCCGCGGGTCAGCGCCGCGAGGCGGGCCCGAGCCGACCACGCGAACGCCGCTCCGGTTGCGAGCAGTGCTGCAGGCACGAGCCAGGTCGACGCGGCTGCCGGCTGCCACGCGTGTGCGAACATCGTGATCGGCGGCAGCGAGGCGGCCATTCGCGCCAGCGAGCGGTAGTCCTGCGAGAAGATGCGCTGCACCGCCTCGACGACGAACACGGTGCCCGCCGACAGCAGCAACGCGGCGCCTAGCGCGAGCAAGGCGAGCGGCAGCACGGCGGCGAAGCCGTGTCGTCCGACCAGCCGCGCGGTGGTGGAGACGAGGCCCGTGAGCCCGCCCGGCAGCACCATCATCACGAGCACGAAGAGGACGCCCTGGTAGAGCAGCCACGACTGCGTGGCGTCCGACACCGCATAGCTGAAGAATGTCATCAGCGCTGCGCCGAGCGCCGGCCCGAGGAAGGTGCCGACACCGCCGATGTAGCTGTTCAGCACGACCGCGGCCGAGACGCCCGCATCGAAGACGACGTAGTTCACCGCCTCGTTGCTCACCACCTGCAGGCTGCCGGCAATGCCGGAGAGCATCGCCGAGAGCGCGAAGGCCGACACGCCCAGCCCGTGTGCGTCGTAGCCGAGGAATCCGAGCCGGTGCGAGTTCTCGCGCAGCGCGAGCGTGAGGCGGCCCATCGGCGTGGCCGCATGAAAGTACAGCAGCGCGAGCGAGAGCAGCACCCAGGCAAGGGCGAGGTAGTACACCTGCTGCGTCGAGCCGAAGCTCAGTCCCCAGGCTGGCATGCGCATCGTCGAGATGCCCGACTCCCCGCCGAACCAGCCCTTGAGCTGCGGCGCGATGGCGTGCAGCAGCTCGGCGATCGCAAGCGTGATCATCGCGAACGTGGTGCCGCTGCGCTGCGTTGCGAACCACCCGGCGACGATGCCGAAGCCGAGTCCGGCCAGTGCGCCCACCAGCGGCAGCAGCGGCGTCGGCAGCAGCCCGGCGCCGCCGAACGCCTTCATTGCATGCACGGTCGCGAACGCGCCGACGCCGAAGTAAGCGGCATGACCGAACGAGAGCATGCCGGCCCGCCCGCTGAGCAGGCTGTAGGCGCATGCGAAGAGCGCGGCGATCAGCATCTGGATCGCCGCGTTGAGCAGCCCGGCGGGCAGCAGCGCGGGCAGGGCGGCGAGCAGCAGCACGCCGAGCAGCGCCATCGGCGTCGTGACTCTCATGGCGCTCACGTTCTCTCGCCCATCAGCCCCGACGGGCGCAGCAGCAGCACGAGCAGCATCAGCGCGAACGGAATGGTCGCCGCGAGGCTCGAGAGCTTGAGCGTCAGCAGACCGCCGATGCCTTGCGCCCATTCCCGCGCGCCGACGAGCGCGGCGAGATCCGCGATGCTCGCGTCCACGCCC
>Ga0075370_10000805_pt1 | contig 12565 bp, 11 predicted proteins | sample EndMethybrTD3035_FD_71398 | JGI IMG/M metagenome (GOLD analysis project Ga0075370, IMG submission 71398) | Populus endosphere microbial communities from Tennessee, USA - Endosphere MetaG P. TD hybrid TD303-5 | ecosystem: Host-associated > Plants > Roots > Endosphere | place: USA: Tennessee... | reverse complement strand
CGGCATGCCGTCGAACAGCGAGATGTCGCCGAACCAGGTGCCGGGTTCGACGTAGGTGAGGGTGATCTGCTTGCCCGAGAGCGACACCGAGCTGACGCGCACCGCGCCCTTCGCGACGCCGCACCATTCCTCGGCCGGCGCGCCGCGTGCCGACAGCATGGCGCCGTCCGCGATCCGCCGCACCACCGCACGCGCGAGGATGTCGTTGCGCAGCGGTTGCGAGAGCTTCGAGAACCAAGAGCCGGCGTCGATGTTGGAACGTTCGGAAATTGTAAGAACGGGGCTGTTCATGTTGAGTCGCTGATGTGACAGCATGCGGGTGCCGCGCCGTCCTATTGTGGACGACAGGCCCCACGATGCGCACGACACAGGAGACGACCATGAATGCATCAGCCGCCACCGCGCTGAAGATCCCGAGCCGCAAGAACGAGGTGAGCGCCGAGGAATGGCAGGCCCGCGTCGACCTCGCGGCGGCGTACCGGCTGGTCGCCGCGTTCAAGTGGGACGACCTCGTGTTCACGCACATCAGCGCGCGGGTTCCGGGCCGGCACGACCAGTTCCTGATCAACCCCTACGGTCTGACGTTCGAGGAGATCACGGCGTCCAGCCTGATCAAGGTCGATGCGCAGGGCAACAAGCTCGACGAGTCGGAGTTCCCGGTCAACCCGGCGGGCTTCGTGATCCACAGCGCCATCCACGCGGCGCGCCACGACGCGCAGTGCGTGCTGCACGTGCATACGCTGAACGGCATCGCGGTGTCGGCGCAGAAGGGCGGGGTGCTGCCGATCTCGCAGCAGTCGATCTTCGTGCTGTCGAGCCTCAGCTATCACGACTACGAGGGCGTTGCGCTGCGCGACGACGAGAAGCCGCGCCTGGTGGCAGATCTCGGGCCCGACAACCAGTTCCTGATGCTGCGCAACCACGGCCTCTTGACGCTGGGCGCGACCGTGGCCGATGCGTTCCTGAACATGTATTTGTTCGAGACCGTCTGCACGATCCAGGTCCGCGCGCAGTCGGGCGGCGGCGAGCTGATTCCGGTCGACCCGCGCATCATCGCCGGCGCCCAGGCGCAGGCGAAGCAGGTCACGCGCGGCGTCGGCGGCGGGGCGCTGACTTGGCCTGCGCTGCTGCGCCGGCTGGACCGCGCCGATCCGAGCTATCGCACCTGAGCGTCACTCGAAGCGCGGGTTGCGCTTCTCGAGAAACGCCTTCAGCCCTTCGTCGCCATTCACGTGGAAGAGGTTGGCGACGAACTGGTCGCGCTCGGCATCCAGTTGCTGCGCCAAGGTCGAGGTCGACGCCTGCTGCAGGAGCTCTTTCGCGCCGGCCACGGCGTTTGGCGCCATCTCGGCCAGCCGAGTCGCGAGGGCGAGCGCGTCGCGCAGCGCGTGACCGCTGTCGGCGATGGCCGTGACGAGGCCCCAGGTGTGCAGCTGCTGCGCGGTGACGGGCTCGCCGAGCCAGATCAGCCGTTGCACCAGCGGGCGCGGCAAGGCGCGGGTCAGATGCCAGGTTGCACCGGCATCCGGCGTCAGCCCGATGCGGGCATACGAGAGCACGAAGCGAGCGTCCTGCGCCGCGACGATCAGGTCGCACGCGAGCGCCAGCGAGAAACCGGCGCCGGCCGCGGCACCTTCGACCGCGGCGATCACCGGCTTCGGGAAAGTCCTGAGGGCCTCGACGAACTGGTGCAGCAACTCGAGCATCTGCACTTGCGCCGGTGGTCCGCTCTGGCGCCGTTCGATCAGCCCGTTCAGGTTGCCGCCGGCGCAGAAGTGTGCACCGTCGCCGCGCAGCACGACGCAGCGCAGCTGCGGATCGGCCTCGGCGACGTTCAAGGCTTCGATGCCGGCCGTGATCGCCTGTTTCGAGAGGGTGTTGCGGGTGGCTGGATCGCTGAAGGTCAGCACCAGCACGGCGCCATCGCGTTCGGTCAGGAGTTCTGAAGGCATCGGGTCGGTCCGGCGTGGGACAAGCCGTGACAGCTGTTGCCGCGGTGGCGGGGATTGTGTCACGCGACCCCAGCGAGGCCTCGCGAGCTACCGGCAAAGCGGGTTCGTCATGCTAGAGTCCGCCGGCAGCAGAAGAACACCCGAGACACCCTCTGAACGCATGCGTGCCGCATCGACCGTCACCGCCATCGGCCTCGCGCTGTGGCTGACTGCTCCCAGCGCACATGCCCTCGGTTTCGGACGCATCGCCAACGCCACCCAACTCGGCCAGCGGCTGAACTTCGCCGCCGAGGTCCGGCTCGGCTCTGACGAAACGCTGGCGCGCGAGTGCGTTGCGGCCGAGGTGCTGGTGGGCGAGAACCGGCTGCAGCCCAACCAGGTCCGCGTCACGCTCGAGGCGGGCAGCGATCCGAACGAACAGAGGGTGCGCGTCACCAGCACCGCGCTGGTCGACGAGCCGGTCGTGACGATCAGCATCACGCTTGGTTGTGCGTCGCGCATCACCCACAAGTTCGTTGCCTTCATCGATCCGCCGATGATCAACATGGCGCAGACCGCGCCGGCCAACTCGATGCCGATGCCGCCGCAGCGGGTCGACTCGCAGGTGGCGCCGCTGGTCGATATCGTGCAGGGTGCCGACACCGGCGCGCCGCACCGCGCGCAACGGCCTCAGCGGCCGCCACGGCCGCGTGCGCTGGCCGGCAGTTCGTCCGGTGCGCAGGCCTCCGCCGATGCCCAGGCCGCGAGCCCAAGCCCCGACGAACGCCGCTCGGCGCGCGCCAATCGCATGGCGGCAGCGCCGCGCACGGCCGCTGCCGGTCCGCGGTTGCGCCTCGAAGCGATGCCGCCGGCCGCCGCTCGTGCGGCGTCGGAGCCGCAGCCGAGCGCCGACGCCGTGCTCACGGCAACCCTGGCCGCTGCCGCCGCGAGCGCTGCCTCGGCTGCCCAGGAGGCCAGCCAGAAGCTCGCGAAGGAGCGCGAGCGGCTGCAGGCGCTCGAAGACAGCATGAAGCGCCTGCGCGAAGACTCGCAGGCCACCCAGAAGGCCTTGACGGCGCTGCAGGCACGGCTCAACCAGGCCGAGTCGGAGCGCTACGCGAACCCGCTGGTCTACGGCCTGGCCTGGCTCTCGGCCTTGCTGGCTGTTGCCGTGGCGGCCATGTGGTGGCGCCAGTCGCGCCAGCGCGCCAATCCGCAATGGTGGAATTCACCCGCCGCCGCAGCAGCAGCCGAAGCTGCCGAGGCTCGGCAGGCGCGCAATGCCTCGCTGCGCGAGCAGATCTCGGCGCCGCAGGTCTTCGCGACCGGTCCCGATGTGGCAAGCGCCCTCAACCCGGTCACGCTCGTCGAGCCGCCGGTGCCCGTGACGCCGACGCCTGCCGCGGCAGCGCCGGTGGTGGCGCAGCCGGAGCCGGCTCGCGAGTTATCGGTCGAGGAGCTGATCGACCTGGAACAGCAGGCCGAGTTCTTCATCGTGCTCGGCCAGGACGAAGCCGCGATCGATCTGCTGATGAGCCACGTGCGCAGCGATGGCGGCATCAGCCCGCTGCCGTACCTGAAGCTGCTCGAGATCTACCGGCGCCGCGGGGAGGTCGAGGCGTACCAGCGCATCCGCGAACGTTTCAACCGCCGCTTCAACGCCTACGCCCCCGACTGGGACTCGGACCTGCAGCAGGGCCGCTCGCTCGAGGACTACCCCGCCGTGATGCAGCAACTGCAGTCGCTCTGGTCGGGGCCCGAGCGCACGATGGAGTGCCTCGACGGGCTGCTGTTCCGACGCAAGGTCGACCAGACCTTCGACCTTCCGGCCTACCGCGAGCTGTTGTTCCTTTACTCGATCGCGCGTGATCTGGCCGAGCAGGACGCGAGCCGTCCCGGCGCCGACGTCGACCTGCTGCTACCGATCGGCGAGCCCGTCGACAACGGCCCGATTTCGCAGCTGATGCTGGCGACCGATGCCCTCGAGGTCCGGCCGTCGCCGGCCGGCACCCAGCCGCTGGACCTCGATGTGACGTTCACGCGCGAACTCGATCCGAAACGATTCGGCTCCGAATCGGGCTTCATCAACCTGAACGACCTCGACCAGCCGCAGAGCCGGGCCGACAAGACCGGCAAGCGCTGAGAAGCTGTGAACGAATCCGCCACGCCCGAGCGGGCCCGATTCATTCACAGCTTCTGAGCGCTCAGAGCTTGGCGAGCCGATCGAGCGCGAGCTGCAGCGTCTCGTCCTTCTTCGCGAAACAGAAGCGTGCAAGGCGCTGCTCGAAGCCGCCCTTGTAGAACGCCGCGACCGGAATCGCCGCCACCCCGACCTCGGCCGTCAGCCAGCGGCAGAACGCCTCTTCGCTCAGCTCGCTGATCGCCGAATAGTCGACGCACTGGAAGTAGCTGCCCGCGCTCGGCAGCAGCCTGAAGCGGCTGGCCGCGAGACCGGCACGGAACAGGTCACGCTTGCGCTGGTAGAACGCCGGCAGCTCGAGGTGGTGCGACGCATCGGCCATGAAGCTCGCCAGCCCGTGCTGCATCGGCGTGTTGACGGTGAACACGTTGAACTGGTGCACCTTGCGGAACTCGGCCGTCAGCGCCGCGGGCGCCGCGGCATAGCCGACCTTCCAGCCGGTCACGTGATAGGTCTTGCCGAAGCTCGAGATCACGATGCTGCGCTGCGCGAGTCCCGCAAAGCGGGCAACGCTCTGGTGCAACGCGCCGTCGAACACCATGTGCTCGTAGACCTCGTCGGCGATCACGATCACGTCGGTCGGCCGCAGCAGCTCGGCGAGCTGCTGCATCTGCGCGGCCGACCACACGGTCGCGCTCGGGTTGTGCGGCGTGTTGACGATGATCGCGCGGGTGCGCGGCGTCAGCGCGGCGCGGATCGCGGCGAAGTCGGGCTCGAAGGTGCCGGGCGTCAGCGCCACATGCACCGGCTTGCCGCCGGCGAGCTCGATGTTCGGCTCGTAGCTGTCGTAGCAAGGGTCGAGCACGATCACCTCGTCGCCCGGGTGAACGGTCGCGAGGATCGCGGTCAGGATCGCCTGCGTCGCGCCGGCGGTGACCGTGATCTCGCTGCCCGGGTCGTACGCGTGGCCGTAGAGCGAGTCGATCTTCGCGGCGATCGCCTCGCGCAGTTGCGGCACGCCGGCCATCGGCGGGTACTGGTTCAAGCCGCCGCGCATCGCCGCGTCGACGGCGTCGACCAGCCGCGGATCGCAGTCGAAATCCGGGAAGCCCTGGCCGAGGTTGACAGCGCCGTGCGCTTGCGCGAGCGCCGACATCACGGTGAAGATGGTCGTGCCGACCTCGGGCAGGCGGCTCGTGACGAGCGGCGTTCTTGGGATCGCGTGGGTCATCGGTGCGAGGTTCAGAGCTGGTAGTCCTGGCCGCCGGAGCCTTCCATCGCCTGCGCGATCAGCGAGCGGCTCAGCCGGTCCGACAGCATTTCGGCGAAGGCGTAGACGAAGTTGCGCAGGTAGGCGCCGCGCTTGAACGCGATGCGCGTGACGTTCTGGCCGAACAGGTGCCCGACCGGCCGCGACACGAGCTCGCCGCCGGGCGGGTCGTCGCGGGTCGCGAGCTCGGACACGATGCCCACGCCCAGGCCGATGCGCACATAGGTCTTGATCACGTCGGCGTCGATCGCTTCGAGCACGAAGTTCGGCTTCAGGTGGCGTGTCGCGAACGCATGATCGACCCGCGTGCGCCCGCTGAACGACGGGTGGTACGACACCAGCGGCAGCAGCGCAAGGTCTTCGAGCGACACCCGCTCGGCCTGTGCGAGCGAGTGCCCGGCTGGCATCACGACCGCGTGCTGCCATTCGTAGCACGGCATCGTGACGAGCTCGTCGCGATCGGTCAGTGCCTCGGTGGCAAGGCCGATGTCGGCCACCTCTTCGATCACCATGCGCGCCACCTGCTCGGGCGAGCCCTGGTGCAGCACGATGTTGACCTTCGGAAAACGCTTGCGCAGCTGCGCGACCGGCTCGGGCAGGAAGTAGCGCGCCTGGCTGTGGGTCGTCGCGACCGAGAGGGTACCGGCGTCCTGCTTCGAGAACTCCTCGCCGATGCGCTTGAGGTTGCCGACCTCGCGCATGATCACCTCGATCGCGCGCAGCACCTGCTGGCCGGGTTCGGTGACGCGGCGCAGGCGCTTGCCGTGGCGCGCGAAGATGTCGACGCCGAGCTCGGCCTCGAGCTCGAGGATCGCCTTCGAGATGCCGGGTTGCGAGGTGAACAGCGCCTTCGCCGTTTCGGTCAGATTCAGGTCGCGGCGGACGGCTTCCTGGACGAAACGGAACTGATGCAGGTTCATGCGTGGCGATTATTCCATCGCCATCCTGGCCGCTGCGTCGGCCATCGCGGCGATGACCGGTTCGAGCTCGCCGATGGCTTGCCGCAGGCGCCACTGCACCAGCGGGTAGGCGGCTTCGAGACTGCGCTGCAGCTCGGGCAGGTCCTTGCGCACGTGCCCGCCGGCGCCGAGAAACAGCGGCACGATCTCGACGCGGTCGCATCCGGCGAGCGCGAGCTCGCGGCCGGCGTCCAGCAGCGTTGGCGCCATGAACTCGAGGTACGCGAGGCGCACCTGCAGCGACGCATCCGCCGTGCGCACTCGCGCCGCGACCGCCTCGAACGGCTCGGCCCAGCGCGGATCGCGCGCGCCGTGGGCAAACAGCAGGATGCCGCGCTGCATACGCCAGTACCCTCAGCGGTAGCGAACCAACCAGCTGAACGCTGCAAGCGACAGAAGCAGATACAGCGCGCTCGGCGCCGCTGCGACCATCCACGGCGTCCAGTCGCGCAGCATGCCGAGGTGGCCGGCCACGTTGTTCAGCAGCACGAAGCTGATGCCCAGCATGATGCCGCCGAACACCTTCAGGCTGACGCCGCCCGCGCGTGCATGCAGATACGCGAATGGCAGCGCGAGCGCGACCATCACGAGGCAGGCGAACGGGTACAGCGCGCGCTTCCAGAACTGGATCTGGTGCGCCTGCGCCGTCTGCTCGTTGTCGGCCAGGTGGCCGATGTAGCGGAACAGATCGACGGTCGACATCGTGCTGACCGGCAGCACCGCCGCTGCGACCACGCCGGCCGAGAGATTGCTGGGCCAGACGAAGCTCGGCAGCTTTTCCTCGGGCACTTCGGCGCGGCTGCCGTCGCCGATCCAGCGCGTGATGTCGACATCGGTCAGGGCCCAGCGGGCGTTCGGTTCCACCTGGCCCGACGCTGCCTGGATGCGGCGCAGCAGCCGGCCGTCGGCATCGAACTCGAAGATGCGGATGTCGTTCAGCAGGCCCTTCGGGCCGGCCGAACCGACGTTGACCGAATAGCTGCGCTCGCCTTCGGGCGTCACTTCATGGTCCTTCAACCAGGCACCGGATCGGCCCACCCTGATGCCGCCCTTGAAACGCGCGTGCACGAGGCTTGCCTGGCGTTCGCTGAGCGGCGCGAGGTAGTCGCCAACCACATAGGTCAGCATGCCGAACACGAGCCCGAGCACTGCGAGCAGCGAGAGCGCGCGCGCCGGGCCGAGCCCGCCGGTGCGCAGGATCGTGAACTCCGACGACTGCGCCATGCGCGACAGCGTGTAGATCGTGCCGATCAGTACCGCGATCGGCGCCACCTCGTAGATGTGCCCCGGCACCAGCAGCAACGAGTACACCGCCGCATACAGGGCCGTGTAGCCGCGCTGGCCGACATCGGCGAGCTCGTCGACGAAATCGATGAAGAACGACAGCGACAGGAACGCCAACGCGACGAACACGACGGCCGTGACGATGTCGACATAGAACAGGCGGCGAACGGTGCGCACTGCAGCGGACCTCAGGATGCGGGCGCGACGGCCCGCGGCCGGCGCGGGCCGAACCTGCTGTTGCGATGCTCGCGCCACCACAGCAGGAACAGCGCGAGCAGCAAGGCGCCGCCATGCGCGCCGAGCAGCGCCCCGCCCATGCTTGCCTTGCCGCTCGCGACCCAGGCCTGGGTCAGGTTGATCATGTTGTAGTAGACGACGAACGCGAGCAGCGCGAACAGCAGGTTCCAGTTGCTGGCTCGGCGCGGGTTCGACGCCGACAGGCCGATCCCGAGCAGCAGCAGGTTCGCGGCGCCGAACAGCAGGCCGAGTCGCCAGACCAGCTCGCCCTGGTGGCGTGGCGTGGGATCGGTCAGCAGCTCGAAGGTCGAGCGCGCCTTCGGCGGCAGGTTGTCCATGCTCGAGAGCACACGCTCGCCGACGAGCTGCTTGAAGGTCTCGAAGCGCGCCAGCGTCTTTTCGCCATTCTTCAGGTTCTGCTCGTTGCGCTGGCCGCGTGCCAGTTCGAGGAAGCGGTCTTCGCCGACGATCTCGACCCGGCCGCTGCGCGCCGAGGTCACCGACTCGGAGTCGGGCTGCGAGGCGAGGATGAAGACGTTGCGGCCGGTGGACTTGTCGGTCGCATCGCGTTCGATGAAGAAGGTCTTGGTTCCGTCGCTCGACGTCTGGAACTGTCCCGGCGCGACGCGCGAAAGGTCGGAGCGTCGTTCATAGCGCTCCTTCAGCTCGACGCTGCGCTGGTTCTGCCAGGGCCATACGAACAGCGCCAGCAGCGCGATCACCAGCAGCACCGGCCAGCTCACACGCAGCACCGGCCGCACGAAGCGCGTGAGCCCGACGCCGCTCGCGAACCAGATCGACATCTCGCTGTCGCGGTACATGCGCGTCAGCGTCGCGACGACGGCGATGAACAGCGACAGCGCCAGCATCGTCGACAGGTGCCCGAGCGCGACATAGCCGAGCAGCAGCGCCACATCGTGCGGCGCGACCTGGCCGATCGCCGCCTGGCCGATCGTGCGGATCAGCATCATCGTCAGCACGATCGTCAGGATCACGACCAGGGTTGCACCGAAGTTGCGCGCGAGCTCTCGGCGCAAGGTGGAATCGAATAACATCGCCGGCTTGTTGAATGGACTGCGCCGAGCGGCTCACAAGGCAGCCCGGACCGACGATTATGGACTTCAGACATCAGATCACTTCGCCCGATGGCCTCTCCGGCGTGAGCTGCGATGCGCTCGTGCTCGTTGCCACCGGCGACAGTGTCGACACCACCTTGGGCGCGCCGCTCGCCGGCGCACTCAGCGACGCGATCGCGCAAGGCGACCTCGCGCTCAAGGCGGGCAAGAGCCTGTACCTGCACCGCCCGGCAGGTGTGAAGGCGGCGCGCGTCGTGTTCGCCGCTGCCGGCGCCGCGACGCCGAAGGCGTTTCGTGCGGCCGTGGTACAGGCGGTCCAGCAACTGAAGACGAGCGGCGCGAAGCACGTCGCGATCGGCCTCGCCGGCTCGGGGGTGCTGACGGCGGCTCACGCCGAGGCGGCCGTCACCGCCGTGCGCGAGTCCATCTACGTGTACCGCCACACGAAGCCGAGCGCGCCGCCTGCCGCGCCGCTCGACAAGATCACGCTGTTGTGCAGCAAGGCCGACGCGAAGGCCGTGCAGACCGGCCTCGCGCGCGGACAGGCCATCGCCTCCGGCGTGGCGCTGGCGCGCGAGTTCGCGAACCGCCCGGCCAACCACTGCACGCCGACCTACCTCGGCGAGCAGGCGAAGAAGCTCGGCAAGGAATACGGCCTCAAGGTCGAGGTACTCGACCGCAAGGCCTGCGAGAAGCTCGGCATGGGCTCTTTCCTGGCCGTGGCCCAGGGGTCCGACCAACCGCCGCGCTTCATCGTCGCGCGCTACGAGGGCGCGACCAAGTCGCAGGCGCCGGTCGTGCTCGTCGGCAAAGGTATTACCTTTGACACCGGCGGCATCTCGCTGAAGCCGGGTGCCGAGATGGACGAGATGAAGTTCGACATGGGCGGTGCGGCGAGCGTGCTTGGCACCTTGCGCGCCGTGGCCGAGCTGAAGCCCAAGCTGAACCTCGTGGCGATCATCCCGACCTGCGAGAACATGCCGGGCGGCGATGCCGTCAAGCCGGGCGACGTGGTCAAGAGCATGTCGGGCCAGACGATCGAGATCCTGAACACCGATGCCGAAGGCCGGCTGATCCTGTGCGATGCGCTGACCTATGCCGAGCGCTTCAAGCCGGCGGTCGTGGTCGACGTCGCGACGCTGACAGGCGCCTGCGTGGTCGCGCTCGGCCACCATCATTCGGGCCTCTTCACGGCCGACGAGAAGGTCGCGACGCAGATGCTCGAGGCGAGCCAGGCTGCGCTCGACCCGTGCTGGCGCATGCCGCTGGACGAGGAGTACGACGAAGGCCTGAAGAGCAACTTCGCCGACATGGCCAACATCGGCGGGCGGGCCGGCGGGGCGATCACGGCGGCGATGTTCCTGCGCCGCTTCACCGCCAAGTACCCGTGGGCGCACCTCGACATCGCCGGCACGGCCTGGAAGTCGGGCGCTTCGAAAGGCGCCACGGGCCGGCCGGTGCCGTTGCTGACGCACTTCGTGCTCTCGCAGCTGGGCTGAGGTCGCTCGCAGCGGGCGATCGGTTCGTGCCATGACGGAAGTGACGTTCCACTTCAATGTGCCGGATCGGTCGGGCTATGCGTGCCGACTGCTGCGCAAGGCCACGCGCTCGGGCGCCCAGGTGGTCGTCACGGCACCCGCGAGCGAGCTCGCCAGCCTCGACCGGCTGCTCTGGACTTTCGATCCGATCGAGTTCCTGCCGCACGTGCTGCAGCGCCGCGGTGCGCCGGTGCCGGCACACCTGCGCACCACACCGGTCTGGCTGACCGAAGCCCCCGCCGATGCGATGCACCATCAGGTGCTCGTCAATCTGGGGCGCGAGGTTCCGCAAGGGTTCGAGAGCTTCGAGCGGGTGATCGAGATCGTCTCGGGCGACGACGAGGATCGCCAGGCGGCACGGCTGCGCTGGAAGCACTATGCCGCGCGCGGCTATGCGATCAACAAGCACGAGGTGGCGGGATGAGCTCGTCGGCAGAGCGGCCGCCGCAAGGCGTGCCGACGTTGACGGAGGTGGTCGACTGGCGCGACAACCCCGCGTCGGCTGGCGTGCCGGTCGCGCCCGTGGACGAAGCAGCGATCGCCGCCCCGGCAGCGATCGCGCCGCCGGCCGAGGCGCCGCTCGCGAAGTTGCCGACCGAGGCAGAGCTGACCGAGCAGGTGCTTGCGCAAGTACAGCGCCAGCTCGATCTGATGATCGAGTACCGCATGCGCGAGGCCTTGATGCCGCTGCTGGCCCGCGCCACCGACAACCTGGTGCGCGATGCGCGCAACGAGCTGGCATCGACCTTGCGTGATGTCGTCGCTCGTGCGGTCGCCCAGGAACTGGCTCGATATCGCAATCGTTAGACCCCCTCGGTGACGACCCCGTCATCGCACTGGTCGAGCGATGCGTTGAGGGCTGACCGGCAGGCGTGCCACGTTCGAAAACGGGCGCGCGCTGCGGCAAGCGGCAACGCTGTGGTGATGCGGTTTTCCCGCCCTGGCGGACCCGAGCATTCACTATGGAGACGCTGTTTGTTTTGGGGTATGGTGTCGCGCGTTGAGATATCAACCAAATCCTTTCAAAGCATTCCCACTCGGAGGTTTTTGCATATGCAAGTCAAACTGAACGCGATCGTCGGCGCAGCCGTGGTCCTGTTGGCCGGTGCCGCGTCGGCACAGGATGCGGTCGTCAAGATCGGTCACGTGGGTCCGACCAGCGGTGGCATTGCCCACCTCGGCAAGGACAACGAGAACGGCGCGAAGATGGCGATCGACGAGCTGAACGCCAAGGGCGTGACGATCGGCGGCAAGAAGGTCAAGCTCGAACTGGTCGCTGAAGACGATGCCGGCGATCCGAAGCAGGGCACGGCCGTGGCGCAGAAGCTGGTCGACTCCAAGGTCAACGGCGTGGTCGGCCACCTGAACTCGGGTACCTCGATCCCGGCTTCGAAGGTCTACAGCGATGCGGGCATTCCGCAAATCTCGCCGTCGGCGACGAACCCGAAGTACACGCGCCAAGGCTTCAAGACGACGTTCCGCGTCGTCGCCGATGACGTGCACCTCGGCGGCACGCTCGGCCGCTATGCCGTGAAGGAACTCAAGGGCAAGTCGATCGCCGTGATCGATGACCGTACCGCGTACGGCCAGGGCGTTGCCGAAGAATTCTCGAAGGCCGTCAAGGCATCGGGCGGCGCGATCGCCGAACAGCAGTTCACCACCGACAAGGCCACTGACTTCACCGCGATCCTGACCCAGATCAAGGCGAAGAAGCCGGACATCATCTTCTACGGCGGCATGGATGCCGTGGCCGGCCCGATGCTGCGCCAGATGAAGCAGCTCGGAATCAACGCCAAGATGATGGGCGGCGACGGCATCTGCTCGGGCGAGCTGCCCAAGCTGGCCGCCGGCGCGATGGGCGACGGTCAGGTGATCTGCGCCGAGGCCGGTGGCGTCGAAGGTGCGCAGAAGGCGGGCATGGACAAGTTCAAGGAAGACTTCAAGAAGAAGTTCGGTGCCGATGTCCAGATCTACTCGCCGTACGTCTACGACGCGGTCAACGTGATGGTCGCCGCGATGGTCAAGGCCGGCTCGGCCGACCCGAAGGTCTACCTGCCGGTGCTGGCCAAGACCGACGGCTACAAGGGCGTGACCGGCACGATCTCGTTCGACGCGAAGGGCGACGTGAAG
>Ga0075370_10000804_pt1 | contig 12568 bp, 12 predicted proteins | sample EndMethybrTD3035_FD_71398 | JGI IMG/M metagenome (GOLD analysis project Ga0075370, IMG submission 71398) | Populus endosphere microbial communities from Tennessee, USA - Endosphere MetaG P. TD hybrid TD303-5 | ecosystem: Host-associated > Plants > Roots > Endosphere | place: USA: Tennessee... | reverse complement strand
GGCCATCGCGGTCGGTTGAGATAACCCGCCGCGGTGACCACGACACTGGCATAGGCGACGCCGCGGTTGCCGTCACGGTCGACCGAGTGAATCTGCCATTGGCCGCGGTCTTCGTCCCACCACAGCGCTTCGACCTCGGTGCCGAACCGCGTCTGCTCGCGTAGTCCGTACTTGTCCGCGAGGCCCATCAGGTAGGCCTGGTACTCCGCACCCTGGGGGTAGTAGCTCGTCCAATTGGGGTTCACCTCGCGGGACAACGAGTAGTACGCCGATGGAGTATCGACACCGATGCCCGGATAGGTCGTGGTCAACCACGTGCCGCCGACTTCGTCGTTTCGGTCGAAGATCTGGTAGGCGACGCCTGCGTCGGCGGCGGCCAAGGCCGTGATGATGCCTGCGAGACCCGCGCCGACGATCGCCACCGTCATCGTCTTCGGAATCGGGGCCGTGCGCGGCAACGTCGGCTGTGAGAGCTGGAAACCGCCCTGCTCGAGCAACAGCGGGACGAACTCGTCGTCGACGGCGGAGCCCAATGCCACCGGCAATAGCCGCCTGAAGAACTCGGGGTCGTCGGCGGCCGTTGCCCCGTTTGGCCGCGGCCGCTCGAGCGCCTCGACGACAGCCGCCACCAAGGCCTCCGCGGTGTCGGGGTCGGTGACTCCTGCCCGCTCGGGCGGGTCGGGAACGTGGGAGATCGCGGGCCCGAACCGATCGATCACCGCCGCGTCACCGGTGAGCTGAGCCAGCACCGCGACCAGCACGCCAGGGTCGGCTTGGCGCAAGTTCGCCCGCAGTTCTTGCGAATCAACGCCGTTCGGGGCCGCCGTCGTTTCGGCATCGGTAGTCACGACTGTCGAGTATCGGCGCTTGACCGGCACCGGAGCGGCGACTGTCTACTGAGCGGGACACATATCGGTGTCGCGCCATCGGCCTGCCTACGCTGCTGCGATGCAACGGGTGCACTACGACGCCGACCACCGCGCATTTGCCGAGCTGGCAGGCGATTTTGCGGCCAAGGAGGTCGCTCCTCACATCGCTGATTGGGAAGCCGACGGCATCATTCCGCGCGAGCTGTTCTCCAAGGCCGGGCGCATCGGACTGCTCGGCTTCGCGGCCGACGAACGCTTCGGCGGAGTCGGCATCCGTGACTTCCGCTACAACCAGATCCTGATCGAAGCCTTCATGGACGCCGACTGCGGTGCGGTTGGACTGAGTTTCGCCGTCCACAACGACATCTGTCTGCCGTACCTCTCCGACCTGACGACACCCGAGCAGCAGGACCGCTGGCTTCCCGGCTTCGTGAGCGGAAACCTGATCGCCGCCATCGCCATGACCGAGCCGGGCGCCGGATCCGATCTCGCCGCCATCCGCACATCCGCCGTCGACGCCGGCGATCACTTCGTCGTCAACGGCGCCAAGACGTTCATCACCAACGGGCAGAACGCAGACGTGGTCATCGCGGCGGTGCGCACCTCGCCAGACCGCCACCGTGGCCTGACCCTGTTGGTCCTCGAGCGTGGCATGCCCGGCTTCGAACGCGGCCGCAACCTGGACAAATTGGGACTGCATTGCCAAGACACCTCGGAGCTCGTGTTCGCCGATGTGAGAGTTCCCAAGCGCAACGTGCTGGGCGAGGTCGGCCGCGGATTCGCCGACATGATGAAAAACCTTCCGCAGGAACGGATGCAGATCGCCGTCGGCAGCCTGGCGCGAGCCCGCGCCGCATTGCGTTGGACTGTCGATCATGTGCGCGAGCGCACCGCATTCGGGAAGCCGATCGGCGCGCTGCAGAACACCCGTTTTGCGTTGGCGGACGTGTCCACCGAGGTGTCGGTCGCCGAGGCGTTCATCGACCGCTGCGTGATCGAGCTCAATGCAGGCAGGCTGTCGCCCACCGACGCCGCGAAGGCGAAGCTGTGGGCGACGGAGATGGAATTCCGCTGCCTCGACTCCTGCCAACAGCTGTTCGGCGGGTACGGGTATATGCGTGAGTATCCGATCGCCCGCTCGGCGATCGACGCTCGGGTGACGCGGGTATACGGCGGTACATCGGAGATCATGCGCGAGATCATCGGCCGCGATCTTCAACTAGTGCCGAACAACTGAGGACGACGACATGAAGGTCCGCAGCAACTCACTGGCCGACATACCCCGCCGGTCGGCCCGCCGATGCCCCGACAAGGTCGCGGTTGTCGACGGAGATGTCACGTTGACATTCGCGGAATTCGACGACCTGGTCGACCGGGCCGCGGCGGCATTGCGGGACAACGGATTTACTCCGGGTGATCGGGTCGCGTTGCTCGCCCGAAACTGCTGGCAGTACGCCGTGCTGACCTTCGCCACCGCTCGCGCCGCTGTCGTCCTGGTGCCTATCAACTTCATGCTCACGGCAGAGGAGATCGCCTTCATCCTCGATCACAGTCAGGTCCGCGGTGTGATCGTCGAGCTTGACCTCATTCCCACCGCCGCGCAGGCGATGAACCTGGGCGGCACAGTCACGACGAAGGTGGCGCTGACCACCGGTGAGCAACGTGCACCGGCAGGGTGGGACGACTTCGCCTTGTGGCTGACCACCACGACTCCCCCGCCGAACCTCGAAATCGATGACGATCGACTACTGCGCCTGATGTACACCAGCGGCACGGAATCCAGACCCAAGGCTGTGATGCACTCCAGCCGTAGCCTGATGGCGAACTACGTCAGCACGATCATCGCCGGGTCGATGGCATCCGACGACGTCGAGATGCATTCGATGCCGCTGTATCACTGCGCTCAACTGGACAACTTCCTGGCGACCGACATCTACCTCGGGGCGACCAGCATCATCCTTCCGCGGCCCGATCCGGAGCTGGTTCTGCGCGGAATAGAAGCCCATAGGGTGACCAATTACTTTGCCCCACCGACAGTCTGGATCGCGCTGCTGCGGTCCCCGGTTTTCGACCAGGTCGATCTGAGTAGCCTGCGCAAGGGCTACTACGGGGCATCGGCGATGCCGGCGGAGGTGTTGCACGAGATCCAGGAACGGCTGCCAAATCTAGCGCTGTGGAATTTCTACGGGCAGACCGAGATGGCGCCGCTGGCCAGCGCGATGGGACCTGAAGACCAACGCGACCACGCCGGGGCGGCTGGGAGGCCCGCCGTCAATGTCGAGACCGCCATCGTCGATGAGATGGACACGCCCGTTCCTCCGGGTACCGTCGGCGAGATCGCACATCGCGGCCCGCACCTCATGCTGGGTTACCTCGACGATCCAGTACGCACGGCGGAAGCCTTCCGTGGTGGGTGGTTTCACTCGGGCGATCTCGGATACTACGACGAATCCGGGTTGCTGCACGTGGTCGACCGCAAGAAGGACATGATCAAGACTGGCGGCGAAAATGTCGCCAGTCGCGAGGTCGAAGAAGTTCTGTACCGACACCCGGGCGTGGAGGAAGTCGCCGTGTTCGGTCTTCCGCACCCGGTGTGGGTCGAGGCCGTGGTGGCGGCCGTGGTGATGCGCGACGGGGGGACGGCCGACGAGAACGAATTGACCATGCACTGCCGCACCCACCTCGCCGGGTACAAGACCCCCAAGCAGGTCTTCTTCGTCGACAGTCTGCCGAAGAACCCCAGCGGCAAGCTGCTGAAACGCGATCTGCGCACGCGATTCGGGTCACAAGATTTGTTCCACTCACCGGACGCATCTGCGCCCTAGCGTCTTCGGCGGCTGTTGACTGACGGTCATGAGCGACGCCATCACGCTGTCCGAAGTCCAGGAGTTCATCGCCGGCTTCTGGTACCACTACGATCAGGGCCATTTCGACGAGTTGGCTTCCCGCATAGGCGAAGAAATGGAGTACCTCAGCCGATCAGACTCCGGCGCGTGCCCATTCGAGGATCTGCTGGCCGCCGAGCTTCACGGCGGCGCCGAGACCCTGGCGTGGCTGACGCAGCACCGGAACGAGAACCCATACCCGTTGCGCCACCACGCGACCAACATCTTCCGGACCGGTAGCGAAGGCAACGTCACCAACGTCCGCTTCTATCTGTATGTCAACCAGGTCACCAACAACGTCCCGTTCGATGTGTCCAGCGGCGTCGTCGATGTCGGGATACGACGGGCCGACAATGGCCTGGTGTTCACGTCGATGAGAGTGGTGCTCGACGCCGAGGATTCGATTCCCTTCGCTGAGCACAGCGCCAAGAGTGCCGCCACGGCAGGCACGTGAGCACACCCTTCGGCGGAGGCGTGGCCGTCATCACCGGCGCAGGCGCAGGCATCGGTGCCGGCCTCGCCCGGCATGCCAGCTCGCTGGGCATGACGGTGGTGCTTGTCGATGTCGATGTCGATGCAATCACGCGACTGCGGGATGAGCTCGTTGCTGCCGGCGGCGCAGCCTCAATCGCGGAATGCGATGTACGCGAAGTGGATACGTTGCAAGCCCTCGCCGAAAGCACCTACCGCGACATCGGTCCGGTCCGCCTGTTGGTCAACAACGCGGGTGTCGAGCAATTCGGCTACCTGTGGGACACCCCGGTCGAGAACTGGAATCGACTGGTCGACATCAACATCAATGGAGTCTTCCACGGCGTGCGAGCCTTTCTGCCGCCGATGATCGCCGCCGGTGAACCGGCGTGGGTGTGGAACCTCTCCTCGGTCGGTGGCGTCGTCGCGGTTCCATTGCAGTCGCCCTACATCATGAGCAAGCACGCCGTGTTGGCGCTGACCGAATGCCTACGACTCGAAGTCGAATTGGCCGGCCACAACCACATTCAGGTCCAAGCGGTACTGCCGGGGGCCGTGGTGTCCAACATCTTCGAATCCGCTGGAGGTGTCGACACCGGCGATGTCGATGCGGCAGAGTCGCAGCGTATCGCCATGCTCGACATCAAGGCCGACGCGATGGATCCCCTTGCGGCAGCCGAAGCAGTCTTCGAGCAAGCCGCTGATGGGCGGTTCTACCTGCTCACACAGCCTGAGTACGTCGGCGCGGCGATGGCCGAACGCGCAGAAGTCCTTGTCTCCCAGAAGCCGCCGGCACTACGGTCCGGCCGTCGGTTCGATCCCGAACATCAATGACGCTCGACCCGGACGCCGCCGCGCGCGTCGCCTCGTTCGGCCCGCTACCACCGATGCGAGTGCGTGGCCTGGCGGCCGTGCGCGAGGCGATCGAGTCCGCGCCGCACCCAGATGACATGCCGGCCATGGCGCATGTCGAGGACTGCGCGATCCCCGGGCCCGGCGGACAGATTCCCGTCCGGATCTACCGCCCCTCGACGGCATCGGTCGCACCCGTGCTGATCTACTTCCACGGCGGCGGCATGGTGATGGGATCGAACCATTCGTTCGAGCCGCTGGCGAGAACGCTTGCCGCCCAGTCCCACGCCGCCGTGGTGTCGGTGGATTACCGCTTGGCTCCAGAGTTTCCTGCCCCGGCCCAGTTCGACGACGCATACGCGGCCACCGAATGGGTTGCAGCACAAGGTGAACGAATAGGGGTCGACCTCACAAGGTTGGCGGTCGTCGGCGACAGTGCAGGCGGATCGCTCGCAGCGGCAGTGGCGCTGGCGGCCCGCGACCGCGAGGGCCCCCTCATCTGCTGCCAGGTTCTGCTTTATCCGGGCCTCGACCGCGACATGGCGGCGGAGTCGATGGTCGCACTCCCCGATGCACCGATGCTCCCCCACGATGACATCGTCTACATGCACACGCTCGCCGACGCCAGCGGCGACTCGCCGCACGACCATTACCGGATTCCGGCCTACGCGAAGGACTTGAGCGCACTGCCGCCCGCCATTGTCGTTACCGCGGAATGTGATCCGATCCGAAGCTGGGGTGAGCGCTACGCGGCACGGTTGCGGGATGCAGGGGTTCAAACCACCATCACGCGCTATCCGGGTGCTTCTCACGGGTTCCTGATGCGATCGGATGCCACCGCCCGCGGACGACTCGCGATCGCTGAGGTGTGTGGACTCCTGAAGGCGAAGTTCGACAACCCGTTGAAGTTCTAGTTCCCGATCACCGGACATCCTGGCCCGCATGAAGACCGGTGCGGTCCACAATCGAGCCAACAAGCCAGTAAGGAGACCATGACATGCTCACGGACGAACGGCGAATGGAGCTTTCCGATGTGCTGCGTCCCGCCGCGCCGCCGCGGGAGATCGACAACGTCTATACGGCCGACCAGAAGGAGCGGCTGCTCGAGATCGTCCGTACCAACGGGCCGTGGAAGCTGATCATCGCCCAGCACTTCGCCTCCGCGGAAGAGTTGATGGCGACGATGAGCGGCGCGTTCCCCGAAGGTTTCGAACCGTCGCTGGACTTGTTCCTGACGCCCACGTTTCGTGGCTACCTGGCCAACTACGGCACGGTGCTCTATCCCGAACTGCACGACTGCTTCTACAACCAGCGGTTCGTCGAACTCGCGAAGGACTACTGGAACGCCGAATACGCCAAACCCGAAATGATGCTCTTCAATATCAACGGGCCGTGCGCCAACCGCGATCCCGGACACCTGGACTCACCGAGCTTCCGCGGCGTACGCCACGAGAACGCGCCGACATGGCTGACCAGCGTGATGGGCAAGTCCGGCCTGTTTCAGGACTATCTCATCAAGATGGCCCAGGTGATCACGTGGTTCTCGCTGGACGAAGGGAGTGGCTTCACGTACTGGCCTGACGGTCCCCTGAAGGCGCCGCAGCGGCTGCTGCCTCCGGTCTTCAACCGGGGTGTGGTGGTTCAGAACGAGATGATGGTGCACCGCGGCGAGGCGAACGGTCCGGTCGAACAGCAGACCCCGGCCGGACTCGCCTTCGACACCGTGTTCTCCGGCGATCCCGACGACAGAGACCAGTGGCTGCTCAAGAACGGCGACGACGTGGTCGCGCGACACCACACCGACGACTTGCGGTTCTTGGTGCACTGGTCGGCCGAGGTGTTCTCCGACTTCGACGAGCTGAAGAAGAACATGGACGGTTCGGACGACCTCACCGTTGACAAGGCCATCGACATCATGGTCGACGACCTGAGGCGCAAGGGCGTCAAGCTCGACGTTCCCTCCGAGCCGATGCACGATCCGGCCTTCATCGGCGCGCTCAACGCGGCCTACGATCTCGGTGGCCCGTCCGCATATCCAGAGGACGCTCCTCTGAGTGCATTTCAGCTGGCCTGAAGGCAGAACACATGACATGCGAATGCAGTGAGCGCCAGGGGATCATCGATACGCTCAACGCCTATGCAACCTGTCTCGACGCGCGAGACTGGTTGGGTCTGGACAACGTATTTCACCCGCAGGCCGTAGGTATCTACGCGGTGACCCTCAATGGGCGTGCGGAAATCATCGAGTCGATCCGCAGTTTCCTCGGCGGTTGCGGACCATCACAGCATCTTCTCGGCAACTATGAGATCTCCATCGACGGCGACAACGCCGAGTCGGCGACCAAGGCGCGCGTGCTGCATGTCGGGGCCGGCGAACGAGCGGATCTCACTCCGTACGAAGCGATCGGCGTCTACCGCGATCGACACCTGCGCACGGCCGACGGATGGCGAATCATTCACCGCCACTTCGATGTCCAGATCACCCTGGGCGATATCAACGTCCTCCAACCGGCCTGATAGGAGCGATCATGCAGAGGTTCGATGACCGCAGAATAGTCATCACCGGTGCCGGCTCGGGTATCGGGCAGGCCACCGTCGCGCGGCTACTCGAGGAGGGTGGCACGGTCGTCGCGTTCGACATATCCGCCGATGGACTCGCGAGGACAACAGCTGCTGCCGAGGACGCGGGTACGGCGAAGCGGTTGACGACCGCGGTGCTGGACATCTCGGACGAGGTCGCGGTGGGCAACGAGGTGGCAACGGCAATCAACACTCTCGACGGGCTGGATGTGCTCGTCAACGCCGCAGCTATTCAGATCTGTGCCCACACCCATGAACACAGCCTTCACGATTGGAACACCACGCTGGCGATCAACCTCACCGGCACGTTCTTGATGACGCGGGCATCTCTGCCCGCGCTCATCGACTCTGGCCGTGGCGTGGTGGTCAACTTCACCTCCACCGCTGCGACGTTCGCGCATCCGTACATGGCGGCGTACGCCGCGAGTAAGGGCGGCGTCCTGGCGCTCACTCACTCCCTGGCGCTGGAGTACTCGAAACAGGGGCTTCGGGCAGTCAACATCCAGCCAGGTGGGGTGTCGACGGCGCTGGCCAACAGCACCCTCGACAAGATGCCCGAGGGATATGACCTCGGCCTGTGGACCAAACAGACTCCGCTGCTGCACGGCAAGGAGAACGAAATCCTCGGCGACCCCAGCGCCGTCGCCGCTGTGATCGCGATGGTCGCCTCCGACGATGGAGCGTTCATCACCGGCACCGAGATCCGTGTCGACGGCGGCGCACACGCCTGACGCTCAGCGCACCACCACCGAGCTGGGCTCGCGCGGCGCGCCCATCATGTCGCGGTGCGAGGGTGGCTGCCTGCCGTCCTCGTCGGTGATGCCGTAGCGCTGCGCGAGCTCCGCGCCGATCACGGTATGGCCGGATAACTCTGCGAGGTCGGGATCGCGATACAGCGCGTTGATCAGATGCCCCGTGAACTCTGGGGTTTCAGCGTGCTCCGCCGTCTTGGCCAGCGCCTCTGGATGGCCGTCGAAAGCGGCACGGAATCGCTCGGTGAGCAGGATGCCCATCCAGATCGACACCGTGGCCACCCCGGTGTCGCGGAAATCGACCGCCATGTCGGCGGCCATCTTGTCCACGCCCGCCTTCTGCGCACCGTACGCCGGACCGTGCATGTAGCACACCGATCCCGGCGATGACGTGAACGCGATCAGACCTCGAGAGCGACGGAGCAACAGTGGCGCGGCATGCCACGACGCCACATACGCCGACCGCAATCCGACGTCGAGAACGTCGCCCAGCTCGAGTGACTTCTCCCAGAAGGGCTTTGGATCGACCAGCTCGTCGGAGATGGCCGCGGCATTGTTCACCAACAGGTCCAAGCCGCCGTGTTCGGAATCGACGCGCTTGAACAACGCGGCCACAGCGTCGTCGTCGCGGTGGTCGACACTCACCGCGATACCGCCGTCCCCCGGGTCGCTCACCGTTCTGCCGGTCAGATACACGCGCCACCCGTCGGCAACGAGCGCGGCGGCGATGCCACGTCCTGCGCCACGGCTGGCCCCTGTCACGACCGCGGTGGGCGGCTCAGTGTCTGTCACAGGATTGAAGTTACGTGCTTACCCGCGATGATTCGTCGACCACTGGCAGATCGCCGGTGCGGACGGCGTCGACAATTGAGTCTGTCAGCGCCGAGCAGGCCAGGAACAAGCCGCGCTCCGCATGCTCGGTCAGGTGCTCAGCGTCGCGCCGTTCCAGGCAGCGGGCGGACGCATTGGCATTCCACTGCACGCTGGTCTGGTTCCAGGTGCTCTTGCGCGCCAGGACGGACGCCCCGCAGCGGCGGCAGTCCACCGGCACCATTGGGGAGTCGGCGAGTCGGTTGTCGGGCCGGACGGCCATCAGGCGGTTCCCGACCTCGCGGCTTGAGCGCTGATGTTCTCTTCGACGACCTTCATCCACTCCTCGTGCGGGCTGGTGGTGTCGAGTTCGTATTCGAAGCGGTCGACCATGTCTGGCTCCACATCAGCGGCATCGACGTAGAACTGCTCGTACCACCGTCGCAACTGGTAGACCGGCCCGTCCTCCTCGCACAGCAGCGGATTGTCGATGCGCGCCTTGTTCTTCCAGATCTCGACATCCTGTTCGAAGCCCACCTTGACCCAATCGCCGAGCGCGATCGCCGCCTGCAGCGCCGCATCACCGGGCAGCGTCTGCGACTTCTTGACGATGATGCCGTACTGCAGCACAAAGGAATTGGAATCGATCGGGTAATGGCAGTTGATCAGAATCGTGTTCTGATCGTCGTTCTCGAAGTGGTAGGTCAGGTCGTCGATCATGAACGACGGGCCGAAGTACGACGCCACCGAGGTGGTGCCGAGCAGCCGCGGCTGTCCCTCGGGATTCGGGATGTCGCCGCGCGAGCCGCCGTTCATGTACTGCGTGGCGACGTGGCCCTCGAAGATGTTCTTGAAGTGCGTCGGCAGCGATCCGTGGATGTAGAAGAAGTGGGCCATGTCGACAACGTTGTCGATGATCTCGCGGCAGTTGGTGTTGACGACGGTGGTGTACCAATGCCAGTCGGTCCACTCGTCACTCGTCGCGCCTTCGATCCGTGGGATCGCGACCTCCGGCGGCGGAGGATTGCGCTCGGGGTCGTTCCACACGAACAACATCCCGTCCTGTTCGAGGGTGGTCCACGTCGCGGTGCGGGCCAGCCTCGGCGTCCGCTTGGCGTAGGGCACCTTCTTGCATCGGCCATCACCGCCCCACCGCCAGTCGTGGAACGGGCAGGCGATCTCGTCGCCCTTCACCTGCCCCTGGCTGAGGTCCCCGCCCATGTGGCGGCAGTAGCCGTCGAGCACATTGATCTTGCCGTCACCGCTGCGGAACACCACCAGCTTCTGGCCGAACGCGCTCACCGAGTGCGGTTCGCCGTCGCCGAAGTCCCTGGTCAGACCCAAGCAGTGCCAACCGCGAGCGAATCTGGTCGGTGCTGCGGCGGCTTCGATCTGCCGAATCTCGTCGGTTTCTGAGGTCCCTGGCTGCAACGTCATAGCCTCGGTTGTACGCCCGCGAGACGGCTCATGGAGGCAATCGTCCCGCTAGGAGGGAAATCCTCCGCCACCGCGATGGCCCGGACCTACTGTCGAATCCGTGACGACTGCTGCACCGGCCACTGTCCCCGCCGGCCTGCCCCTGGGCGATACGACCGTCGATCTACTCGTTGTGGGGTCCGGGACCGGTATGGCCGCTGCGCTCGCCGCGGTTGAGCGCGGTCTGAAAGTGCTGATCGTCGAGAAATCGCCATACGTCGGCGGTTCGACCGCGCGGTCCGGCGGAGCCCTGTGGATTCCCGCGACCCCGGTGCTCGAGGAGAACGGAGCCGCCGACACCGCGCAGAAGGCGCGTACCTACCTGGATTCGGTCGTCGCCGGTACCGCGCCGCCGCAACGGTCTGCGGCGTTCGTCACCCAGCTTGCGGCGACGGTCCAGATGCTGCGACGCACCACACCCATGCGATTCACGTGGGCGCGCGACTACTCCGACTACCACCCCGAGCATCCGGGAGGAAGCGCCGACGGTCGGACGTGTGAGTGCAGGCCGTTCAATACCTCGCTACTCGGCCGGTATCGGCCGCTGCTCCGTCCGGGGTTGATGGAGCCGAAAATCCCGATGCCGACGACGAGCGCGGACTATCGCTGGATGAACCTGATGGCGCGCGTACCTCGAAAAGGGCTGCCACTCATCGTCAAACGCCTGGCGCAGGGTGTGGGCGGGCTGATGCTCGGACGGCGTTATACCGCCGGCGGTCAGGCGTTGGCCGCCGGCTTGTTCGCCGGCGTCCTGCGCGCAGGCATCGGTGTGTGGACGCAGACCACGTTGGTGCGGTTGATCACGGATGGCGACAGGGTCACCGGCGCCGTGGTCGCACACGACGGACGCGAGGTCACCGTCGAAGCCCGACGCGGAGTCGTACTGGCCGCGGGTGGATTCGACCACAACATGGACATGCGGTGGAAATTCCAGTCCGAGTCACTCGGCGAGCACACCAGCCTCGGCGCCGAGACCAACACCGGCGACGCGATCCGCATCGCCCAAGATGTCGGCGCTGGAATCGATCTGATGGATCAGGCGTGGTGGTTTCCCGCGGTGGCGGCGCTGCCGGGGGCCGCTCCGCTGGTCATGCTTGCCGAACGTTCGCTGCCCGGATCGCTGATCGTCGACCAGACGGGTCAGCGGTTCACCAACGAGGCGAGCGACTACATGTCATTCGGCCAGTGCGTCCTCGAACGGGAGCGCTCCGGAAACCCCGTCGAATCCATGTGGATCGTCTTCGATCAGCAGTATCGCAACAGCTATGTCTTTGCTGCGGATCGCTTTCCGCGGATGACACTCCCCCAAGCGTGGTACGACGCGGGCATCGCGCACCGCTCCGACGACCTGGCCGAGCTGGGACGCATGATGAAGGTTCCCGAGGCCCAGTTCGTGGCCACCGCATCTCGGTTCAACGACATGGCCCGCGCCGGAGACGATTCCGACTTCGACCGCGGCAAGAGCGCTTACGACCGCTACTACGGCGACCCCACCATCACTCCCAACCCGAACCTGCGCCCGCTCGACAAGGGGCCGTTCTATGCGGTCAAGATGACGCTCAGTGATCTCGGTACGTGCGGCGGCCTACGTGCGGACGAACGCGCCAGGGTGCTGCGTGAGGACGGCGCCGCCATCCCCGGGTTGTATGCGATCGGCAACACTGCCGCAAATGCGTTCGGAGCAACGTATCCCGGAGCGGGCGCGACAATCGCGCAGGGTTTGGTGTACGGCTATATCGCGGCGCTCGACGCCGCCGCCACGTAGTCACGCGTGGTCTGATGTCGCCGCCGGGGCGGCTCCGTCGTCGGCTTCGGCCTTCTTCTCGATCTCGTACCAGTATTCCGGTGCGGGCCAAGGCACTTTCGTCCGTCC
>Ga0075370_10000803_pt1 | contig 12570 bp, 11 predicted proteins | sample EndMethybrTD3035_FD_71398 | JGI IMG/M metagenome (GOLD analysis project Ga0075370, IMG submission 71398) | Populus endosphere microbial communities from Tennessee, USA - Endosphere MetaG P. TD hybrid TD303-5 | ecosystem: Host-associated > Plants > Roots > Endosphere | place: USA: Tennessee... | reverse complement strand
AGGGGACCTGCAGGATTTGCTAGACTAGCGGCCGCAGTGGGGGGGTAGCTCAGCTGGGAGAGCGTCGCGTTCGCAATGCGAAGGTCGGGAGTTCGATCCTCCTCCTCTCCACCACATGTACCAAGGGCCCGCCGGTGAGCGGGCCCTTTCCCTTTTTGGGCCGTATGCGGCCCACGAAGCCCGATGACCTTCGCACGACATCTGCGAAGGTCGATCGAGTTTGTGCGAAGGTCAAGCTAGCAATGGCAGCCTCTGGCCCAGGTGTAATCGAGCACATCGATGCGGTTGAGACTGCTGCGGAAGTCGCAAACACTCCGGGGCTCGATGTGGTGTTCATCGGACCGGGCGATCTGGCAACAAGCATGGGTCTTCGCGGCCGCAGCGATCATCCCGACGTACAAACAATCCAGGTGACCATCACTGCCACGACCAAGCGATTGGCGATGCCGTACGGCATGCCGCGATGCAACGTCTTGAACCTGCTTTGAACCTCTGCGGGCGCCGCCGCAACACAGTCAGTGTCGTCAAGGAGTCCAGCATGAAACAAGCACTTGTCGTGGCGATGATCCTGTCGCTCGGAAGCATGCCCGCCTGCGTCTCGGCCCAATCGAAGGATGAATGCGAGGGAAAGGTCCTCGCGGCCATCAAGATGCTGCAGATCAGGTCGGCGATCACCCATACGGAGCAGAAGCACGGCGACCTGTCGATCGCGGACATCGAACAGCTTCAGAAGACCAAGGGCAGCTGCGCTGCCGCGATGGAGATCGACAAGCGGACCCAGAACGGGGCGAAGTTGAGCTTCTTCTAAGGCCATGCCGTACGCGCTGCCGGAGCTGGCCTCAGAGCGCCAAGCCTCAGTGCAGTCGTGCCGCTGACACCGACGGCTCGATCGCCGTCGGCGGCACCATCGTTGCCTCATCCTCCAGCGCCTCTTCGGTCGCCGCATAACCCTGCGTCAGTTCGCGCTGCAGCACCTCGCGGTCGCACGCCTTCTCCCAGATCGACACGACGACGCAGGCGACCGCATTGCTGATCGTGCTGGTCAGCGCACGCGCTTCCGACATGAAGCGGTCGATGCCGACGATCAGCGCCACGCCGGCCACCGGCAGGTCGGGCATCACCGTCAGCGTGGCGACCAGCGCGACAAAGCCGGAGCCGGTCACGCCGGCTGCACCCTTCGAGGTGAGCAGCATGAGACCCAGCATCGCGGCGATCTGGCCCCAGCCCAGATGGATATCGCAGGCCTGCGCGATGAAGAGCGACGCGAGCGTCAGATAGATCGCAGTGCCGTCCAGGTTGAACGAGTAGCCGGTGGGCAGCACGAGCCCGACGATGCCCTTCTTGCAGCCCAGGCGCTCGAGCTTCATCAGCAGGCGCGGCAGCACCGGCTCGCTCGACGAGGTGCCGAGCACCACCAGCAGCTCCTCCCGGATGTAGCGCACCAGCTGCCACAGCCTGAAGCCGTGCACGCGCGCCAGCAGCCCGAGCACGACGACGACGAAGAAGACGCAGGCGACGTAGAAGGTGCCGATCAGCAGGCCCAGCGAGCCGATCGACTTGATGCCGTAGCGCCCGACCGTGAACGCCATCGCGCCGAACGCACCCAGCGGCGCCAGCCGCATGATGAAGCCGAACGCGACGAAGAGCATGTGGGCGAGGCCGTCGATGCCCTCGAGCACCGCCCGTCCGCCACGGCCGATGCGCGCCAGCCCGAAGCCGCAAAGAACCGACAGCAGCAGCACCGGCAGCACTTCGCCCTCGGCGAAGGCGCCGAAGAACGAGGCCGGGATGATGTGCATCACGAACTCGGTGAAGCCGCGCGGCGGGATCTGGCTCGTGTAGCGCGCCGCCACCGCCGCGTCGAGGTGGGCAGGATCGATGTGCATGCCGGCGCCGGGCTGCAGCAGCAGCACGGCCGCCAGCCCGGTCAGCAGCGCGAGGACCGTCAGCACGTAGAACAGGCCCATCGACTTCAGCAGCGTCTTGCCGATCTCGCGCGAGTCGTTCAGCGAGGTGATGCCGCTGACGATGGTGCAGAAGACGATCGGCGCGATCATCATCTTCACCAACTTGACGAAGCCGTCGCCCAGCGGCTTGAGCGCGGCGCCGAAGTCGGGCCAGTAGTGGCCGACGACGATGCCGAGCGCGAGGCCGACCAGGACTTGCACGTACAGCAGCTTGAGGGGCTTGGCAGCCTTCATGGGGTGTCTCCAGATCGTTGTGGGAACGGCTCCGCCCGCCGGTCTTGCGTGCCGGCTGTGGCGGTTCTCAGGACGCTCAGCCCAGGCGGGCGAGCACGCGGTCGACCATCACGCCCGACTGGCCGAGATAGTTGGCGGGGGCCAGCATGCGCTGCAGCGCCGCGCGGTCGACGTGGCGCGCGATCTCGGGATGCGCGGCGAGCAGTTCGATCAGCGGCGTCTTCGTCGCCAGCGATTCGCGACACAGGTCGTAGACGAGGTCGTGCGCGTACTCGCGGCCGATGTAGGGTCCGAGGCCCATCATCACGGCCTCGCTCATCACCAGGCCACCCGTCATCTCGATGTTGCGCATCATCGCGGCGGGGTCGACCTCGAGCCCTTCGACGACCGCGCGCGACTGCCTCAACGCGCCGGCGATCAGGCAGAACGCTTCGGGCAGCACGATCCACTCGATTTCCCAGGGGCCGGTCGAGCGTTCGTGGTCGGCGACCATCGCGTCCATCAGCGCGGCAGCGTGCTGGCGCACCACGCTGATCGCGGCGTGGATGTAGCAGCTCGCAATCGGGTTGCGCTTCTGCGGCATCGTGCTGCTCGAGCCGCGGCCGTGGTGGTAGGGCTCGAACACTTCGCCGACCTCGGTCTGCATCATCAGCTTGACGTCCATCGACAGCTTGCCAAGCGTGCCGCCGATCAGGCCGAGCAGCGCGCCGGTCTCGGCGATGTTGTCGCGAATCGTGTGCCAGGCGATCACCGGCTGCGCCAGGCCGAGTTCGGCGCACAGGCCGGCCTGCGTTTGCATCGCGCCGGTCTCGATCGACGCCAGCGTGCCGGCGGCGCCGGCGAACTCGCCGACGAGCACGCGCTCCTTCAGCTGCGCGAGCCGCTCGCGGTGGCGCAGCACCGCCGACAGCAGGCCGGCCATCTTGTAGCCGAAGGTCACCGGAATCGCCTGCTGCAGGTTGCTGCGGCCGATCACCGGCGTCAGCCGATGCTCCTTCGCGAGCTTGCCCATCGCCTGCGCGATCGCGGCCAGCTCGCCGTCCACCAGCTCGAGCGCCTCGCGGATCTGCAGCACGGTCGCGGTGTCGGTGATGTCCTGCGTGGTGGCGCCCCAGTGCACGTACTCGCCGAGCTTGTCGCGGCAGAGCTGGTTCAGCTGCGTGACGACGCCGAGGATCGGGTAGCCGATGCGCTCGGTCTGCTCTCGCAGCCGCGCCATGTCGATGTTCTCGATGCGGCAGTGGCTGACGATCTCGTCGGCCGCCTCCTGCGGGATGATGCCGAGCCGGCCCTGCACGACGGCGAGCGCGCGCTCGATCTCGACGTACTTGGCGGTGCGGTTCTCGTCGCTCCAGACCCGCCGCATCGCGTCGGTGGTGAAGATGCCCTGGAAGATGCTCGAGTCGATGATGGAAGCGGCCATGGGGGCTCCTTGGGATCGTGGATAGGGTGTTCGCTGCTCAGCGCGCGCGCTGCACGATGCGGCGGGCGCGTTCGATCACGGGCTTGTCGACCATGCGGCCGTCGAGCTGCACGGCCGCCCCGCCGGCGGCGTCGGCCGCCACGAGCACGCGCTGCGCCCAGGCGAGTTCGCCGGTGCTCGGCGCCAGCAGCGCGTGCAGCGGCGCGATCTGCTTGGGGTGGATGCACAGCTTGGCGGCGAAACCGTGCGCCCGCGCGCGCTCCATGTCGGCGCAAAGGGCCGCCTCGTCGGCGATCGCGGCGGTGACGCCGGCCACCGGCGCCAGCCGCCCGGCGGCACGCGACGCCAGCGCCAGGCGGGAGGCGGCGGCATCGAGTCCCACCGTCGTCGCGAGCGGGCCTTGCAGATCCATGTCGAGCGCGTAGTCGATCGTGCCGAAGACCAGCCGCTGCACACCGTCGGCGGCGGCCAGCGCCTCGGCGGCGAGCACGCCGCGTGCGCTTTCGATCAGCGGCAGCACGGCGATGCCCGGGCGGGCCGCGCGCACACGGGCGATCGTCTCGGCGCGCTCGGCCTTCGGCAGCATCACCGAACGCGCTTGGCTCTGGCGCAGCAGCGCGAGGTCGACATCGAACCACGGCGTCGCCTCGTCGTTGATGCGCACGACGATCCGGTCCGCATCCGATGCGGAGGCCAGCAGCATGGCGACCGCGTCACGCGCCGCGGCCTTGGCCGGCGGCGCGACGGCATCCTCCAGGTCGACGACAACCGCGTCGGCCGCGCTGCTCAGCGCCTTCTCGAAGCGCTCGGGCCGGTCGCCCGGCACGAACAGGTAGCTCCGCGCCGCGTTCATATGGCCTCGGCTGCGCGCAAGGCCGCGATGCCGGCCGCATCGACGCCGAGCTCGGCGAGGATCGCATCGCTGTGCTGACCCAGCGCCGGCACCGGTTCCAGCACGGGCTCGCCGTCGTCCCAGGAGCCCGGCGGCAGCAGCGCAGGCAGCGGGCCGGCCGGCGAGCCGACCTCGCGCCAGCGCGAGCGCGCCTTCAGCTGCGGGTGGGCCCACAGCCCGGCCATGTCGTTGACCTGCGCATTCGCGATCTGGGCGTCCTCGATGCGTTCAAGCACCTGGTCGGCCGTGAGCGGCGCGAAGGCCTCGACGATCAGCGCGCGCAGCGCGTCGCGGTGCGTCACGCGCTTCGCGTTGCCGGCGAAGCGCTCGTCCTTCGCGAGTTCGGGCTGGCGCAGCACCTTCGCGCAGAACTGCTGCCACTCGCGCTCGTTCTGCAGCCCGAGCATCACGGTCCTGCCGTCGCCGGTGGGGAACGGGCCGTAGGGGTAGATCGTCGCGTGCGCGGCGCCAGCGCGCGGCGGCGGCGGGGCGCCGTCGAACGCGTAGTACATCGCATAACCCATCCACTCGCCCATCGCCTCGAGCATCGAGATGTCGATGCGGCGCCCCTTGCCGTCGATCTGCCGCTGCAGCAGCGCGGCGAGGATGTTCGTGTACGCGTACATGCCCGCCGCGATGTCCGCGATCGACAGGCCCGCCTTGCAGGGCTCGTCGGGCGTGCCGGTGATCGAGACGAAGCCCGACTCGCTCTGGATCAGCAGGTCGTAGGCCTTCTTGTCGCGGTACGGGCCCGGATTCGCCAGATCGTCGCCGTAGCCCGAGATGTCGCAGACGATCAGGTCGGGGCGCCGCTCTTTCAGCGCGTCGAACGAGACGCCGAGTCGGGCCGCTGCGCCGGGCGCGAGGTTCTGAACGACGACATCGGCCTTCTCGACAATCAGCTGCCTCAGCAGCTCGGCGGCCCGCGGATGCTTCACGTCGAGCGTCAAGCTCTCCTTGCTTCGGTTGGTCCAGACAAAGTGCGAGGCGAGCCCCTTGACACGCTGGTCGTAGCCGCGCGCGAAGTCGCCGACACCCGGCCGTTCGATCTTGATCACGCGGGCGCCGAGATCGGCGAGCTGCCGCGTGCAGAACGGCGCCGCGATCGCGTGCTCGAGCGTGACGACGGTGATGCCTTGCAGCGGTCTCATCGAGCGTCCTCCGGTTCCTTGAGAGCGGCCCGGCGGCTCATTGGACTACCCTGCGCACTGCGTGCTCCGGGATTCGCGCTTGGGAGTGGCCCGGCGCGCTCATGCCGGATCCTTCAGCACGGCAGTGGCGTCCATCGTCAGCCAGCCCTCGTGGTCGTGCGCCCAGAGCTTCACCTCGTTGCCGTCGCGCCGGCCGTTGACCTTGAACGGGTGCGGATCGAAGGTCGGCCGCAGCGCCTTGAAGCGGAAGCTCGCGACCTGCGCGTCGGGGGCGTTGCGGCGAACCAGGTCCATCAGCAGCGTCGCGATCAGCGGGCCGTGCACGATCAGGCCCGGGTAACCCTCGACCTGCGTCACGTACTGGCGGTCGTAGTGGATGCGATGGCCGTTGAAGGTCAGCGCGCTGTAGCGGAACAGCAGCACGTCGTCCGGGACGATCTCGCGCTGCCACTCTCCGGTGGCGGCGGCGGTCGGCGGCGGCTCGACATCGCCGGGCTTCTTCGCGTCGCGGTAGACGATGTCGTGGAACTCGACAATCGCCGGGTCGGCCGCATCGTTGCAGCGCAGCTCGTGCCGGACCTTGACGAACACGAGCTTGCCGGTGCGGCCTTCCTTGCTCGTCACGTCGGCGATCGTCGAGGCACGCTCGACCGCATCGCCGACCCGCACCGGTGCGCGGAACTCGAACTGGCTGCCCGCCCACATCCGCCGCGGCAGCGGCACCGGCGGCAGAAAGCCGCCACGCTTTGCATGGCCGTCCGGACCGATCTCGCTCTGGCGGTGCTGCGGCAGGAAGTACAGCCAATGCCACAGCGGCGGCAGCGGCATGCCGGGCTCGACCGGCATCGTCGGATGGTCCAGGGTCGCGTTCAGGCCGCGCACCGGGGCTGCGGTGATCTGATCGCGCAGCGTCTCGCTGCGGCCGATCCACTCGGTCAGGTTGTCGCTCATGGCAGGTCTCCAGGTTCGGCGTCAGTCGGCGGTGAGCTTGGCACGCTGCACCACGCTCTTCCACTTCGCCAGCTCGCTCTTCACCAGAGCGCCGAGCTGGGCCGGCGTGCTGCTCTGCACGTCGGCGCCGTGCTCCTCGATGCGCTTCTCGATGTCCTTGTCGGCGAGCACCTGGTTCAGCGCCTTGTTGAGCTGGTCGACGATCGGCTTCGGCGTCTTCGCCGGCGCGAACAGTCCGTACCACTGCTCGACCTCGACGCCGTCGACGCCGGCCTCCTTCATCGTCGGCACCTCGGGCAGCAGCGCCGAGCGCTTCGGGCCAGCCACCGCCATCGCCTTCAGCTTGCCGGACTTCACGTGCGGCAGTGCGGTGAACAGGCTCGGGAACATCAGCTGCGTCTGGCCGCCGATCGTGTCGCTGATCGCCGGCGCCGAGCCCTTGTAGGGCACGCCGAGCATGACGACGCCGGCGTTGAGCTTGAACAGCTCGGCGGCGAAGTGCGGCGCCGTGCCGTTACCCGCCGAGGCGTAGGTGAACTTGTCGGGCTTGGCCTTGAGCTGCGCGACCAGGTCCTTGACGTCCTTGACCGGCGCCGCGGCGTTGGCCACCATCAGCGTCGGCGACGAGCCGACCAGGCCGATCGGCTCGAAGTCGGCCACCGGGTCGTAGCGCAGCTTCTGCAGCGCCGGGTTCATCGCGTGCGTCGCGATGTAGCCGAACATCAGCGTGTGGCCGTCCGGCGCGGCACGCGCGACGTACTCGCTCGCGATGGAGCCGTTCGCGCCGGCCCGGTTGTCGATGATGATCGTCTGCCCGAGCAGCGGACCGAGCTTCTGCGCGATCGTGCGGGCCATCGCGTCGTTGCCGCCACCGGCGGCGGTCGGCACGACGAGCGTGATCACCTTGTCGGGGTAGGCGAACGCGGCCGGTGCCGCCGTCAGAGCGGTGGCGGCGGCCGCGGCGGCGATCAGGGCCTGCACGGGTTTCATCGGCGTGTCTCCTGGGACGGGTTTGGAAAAGACGTACTCGGGAATGTGCAGCTCGCCCTGCAGGATCTTGCGGGCCGTGCGCACGAGCGCGGCACGCTGGATGCGGGCCTCGTCGCCGGCACCGTCGACCTGCACGTCGACCTCGATGCGGCCTTGCGGATGCAGCACGCAGATGCGGCGCTGCCCATCGGTCGCGCGCTCGCTGCTGACGACGGTTCCGGGCAGCGCGAAAGCGGTCGCGACGCCGATCGCGCCGGTGACCGCGTGCGAGGCGTGGCAGCGCCGCGGCGTGAAATAGCGCGAGGTGAGGCTGTCCTCGTCATCGCCCGCACTCGCGATGACCGGCTTCGGCACGACGCTGGCGGACACGTCCCCCAAGCCCATCGCGCGGCCGGCGGCGCGGCGCAGCGTCTCGATGCGCTCGAGCAGCACGCGGTCGGCGTCGAGTTCGGCGGGCGTCTCGCGACCGCTGAGGCCCAGGTCGCGCGCCCGGACGATGACCAGCGGCATCGCTGCGTCGATGCAGGTGACGTCGAGGCCCTCGATGCAGTCGATGCGATGCCCGGTCGGAAACAACGAGCCGGTCACCGCGCCCCAGGCATCGAGGAAGTTCAGCCGAATCGGCGCGCCGGTGCCCGCCACGCCGTCGATGCCGGTGTTGCCCGCGTAGGTGACGCGTCGGCCCGGCGTCAGCACCGTGACGTCGATGCGCGAGCGCGTGTTGACGTTGAACACGCGCACCGTGGTCTCGCCGTCCTGCGCGGCGACGAGGCCTTGCTCGATGGCGAACGGCCCGACGCCCGACAGCATGTTGCCGCAGTTCGGCCGCGTGTCGACCGACTTCTGCCCGACGCCGACCTGCGCGAACAGGTAGTCGACGTCGCAGTCCGGCTGCGACGACCTCGAAACGATCGCCACCTTGCTCGTCAGCGTGCTGCCGCCGCCGACGCCGTCGACCTGCAACAGGTCCGAGGCCCCGATCGCGCCGATCAGCGCCTCGTCACGTGCGGTGTCGTCGGCCGGCAGCCATTCGCGCAGGAAGAAGGGTCCGCGCGACGTGCCGGCACGCATCAGGACGCAGGGGATGACTCGGTTCATGGAGCCGAATCTTCGGCGCCTGCATTGCAAAAGAGAATTGCATCTTTAAGATCAACTGATCCACGCGAAGCATCAATCGAGGACCTCGCCATGGCTATCGACTTCGACCTGAACGACCTGCTCGCCTTTCGCGCGGTCGCCGAGCTGAGCAACTTCCGCAAGGCGGCCGAGTCGGTGCACCTGTCGCAGCCGGCCTTCAGCCGACGTATCGACAAGCTGGAGCAGGCGCTCGGCGTGCGCCTGCTGGAGCGCACGACGCGGCGCGTGACGCTGACGGCGGTCGGTCGCGACTTCGAGCGCAAGGTGCGCGAACTGCTCGACGATCTCGATGCGACGCTTCTCGGCATCCGCGGCGTCGCGGCGACGCGGATGGGTGAGGTGACGGTCGCCTGTGTGCCGTCGACCGTGTACTACTACCTGTCCGAGGTGATTCGCCGCTACCACGAGCGTTGCCCGAAGGTGCGCGTGAAGGTGCTCGATGCCGGCGCGAACGAGGCCTTGGCGGCGGTGGCCCGGGGTGAGGCCGACTTCGGGCTCAACTTCATCGGCGCCCAGGAGGGCGAGCTCGAGTTCAAGCCCCTGATCGAGGAGCGCTTCGTTGCCGCTTGCCGGCGCGACCACCCGCTCGCCCGGTCACGCCGCGTCAGCTGGGCGCAGCTCGGTCAGTACGACTTCATCTCGGTCGGCCGGACCTCGGGCAACCGCGTCCTGCTCGACCAGGCGCTGGCCGGTGTGCCGAACCGGCCGCAGGCGATCTACGAGGCGCAGCACGTGACGACCACGCTCGGCCTCGTCGAGGCCGGGCTTGGCGTCGCCGCCGTGCCGTCGATGGCGATGCCGGGGCCGGATCACCCGCTGCTGGTCAGCCTGCCGCTGGTCGACCCGGTCGTCACGCGCAAGGTGGGCCTGATCCGCCGTCGCGGCCGTTCGTTGTCGCCGGCTGCGCAGCAGCTCTACGAGCTGTTCGGCGAGGTCAGGAAACGTCCGCGCTGAGGTCCGGGCGGGCTGTGTTTACCCACCTCGAGGCAAGCTGACGTCAGCGTTCCCTGAACGCGCGCGCTGCGCATTCAGGCAAGCCTTCGCGGCCGTCGGCCGCGGATCGACGCACGCACCGGTTCCGCAATTTTTTTGAACGGTTCGATCAATCGCATCGAAGGGCGGTCGCGCGGCCCACCCGTAGAGTGCGCCCGCATGCCGACGCCGCCTCCCAAGCATTACACCCACACCGCGATCGCCCTGCACTGGCTCATCGCGCTGGCGCTGGTCGGCACGTTCTGCGTCGGCCTTTACATGACCGGCCTGCCGTTCTCGCCGCAACGTCTGAAGCTCTACAACTGGCACAAGTGGGCCGGGGTCACGATCCTCGCACTGTCGATCGCGCGGCTCGCCTGGCGCCTCACGCACCAGCCACCGGCGGAGGTGCCGATGCCGCCGTGGCAGCAACGGGCCGCGCAGTGGGCGCATCGCGCGCTGTACGTGCTCTTTTTCGCCGTGCCCGTGGCCGGCTGGGCCTACAGCTCGGCCGCCGGCTTTCCGATCGTCGTGTTCGGCGTGCTGCCGCTGCCGAGCTTCGGGCCGGCCGACAAGGCGCTCGCCGCGCTGATCAAACCCGTGCACGCAACGCTCGCCTATGCACTCGCGCTGGTTGTGCTGGGCCACGTCGCGGCAGCCCTGAAGCACCACTTCGTCGAGCGCGACGGCCTGCTCACCCGCATGTGGCCGCAGCGCGCCTGGACATCTCGAGAACCTCACACACCATGAAGACCTACCTGACGATCGCTGCATTCTCGGTGCTGTCGGCCGCTGCCGCATCGGCCTGCGCCCAGCAGCTGGTGCCCGCACACAGCGAGATCGCCTTCACCAGCAAGCAGATGGGCGTGCCGGTGGACGGCAAGTTCAAGAAGTTCGACGCGCAGGTCGCGTTCGATCCGAAGAAGCCGGAGGCGGCGAAGATCGCCTTCACGATCGACCTCGGCAGCGTCTCGCTCGGCGCCGCCGAGACGGAGGCCGAGCTCGCCAAGCCCGACTGGTTCGACAGCCGGAAGTTCCCGCAGGCAACGTTCCAGAGCGCGGGCGCGAAGGCTGCCGGCGGCGCCGGCAAGTACGAGGTCGCCGGCAAGCTGACGATCAAGGGCGCGGCCCAGAACGTCGTCGTCCCGGTGACCCTGGCGCAAAGCGGCGCCGCGACGACCGTCACCGGCGCGTTCACGATCAAGCGGCTCGACTTCAAGGTCGGCGACGGTGACTGGAAGGACACCTCGATGGTCGCCAACGACGTGCAGGTCAAGTTCAAGCTCGCTCTCACCGGCGTCGCGCCGATCTGAGCGCATCCCCGTTTCCTTCCACCACCATCCACAGAACGATTCATGAAGAAGACCCTCGTCGCTGCCCTCCTCGCCGCTGCAGCCGGCCTCGCACAGGCCGAGATCGCGACCTACAGCATCGACCCGACCCACACCTTCGTGACCTTCGAAGCGAGCCACTTCGGCACCTCGACGCTGCGCGGCCGCTTCGACAAGAAGGAAGGCACGATCAGCTTCGACAAGGCCGGCAAGAGCGGCAAGGCCGACATCACGATCGACCTGAGCTCGGTCTCGACCGGCGTCGCGCCGCTCGACACGCACCTGAAGAGCAAGGACTTCTTCAACGTGACCGACGCGACGAGCGCGAAGTTCGTCGGCGAGAAGTTCAGCTTCAACGGCGACAAGGTGGCCGAGGTCGCGGGCTCGCTGACGCTGCTCGGCAAGACAATGCCGGTGACGCTGAAGGCGACCAACTTCAACTGCTACAACAACCCGATGTTCAAGCGCGAGGTCTGCGGCGGCGACTTCGAGACCACGATCGCGCGCAGCCAGTGGGGCCTGAACTACGGGCTGACCTTCGGGCTGCCCGACAGCATCCGCCTGCTGGTGCAGGTCGAGGCGGTCAAGCAGTAAGGGGCCAAAGCGCCAGCCCTCCGTCGAGACTCCAGGCCTGCGCATGCCCGAGGCGGCGCAGCGCACGCGCGGCTTGCGCGCTGCGATTGCCGGAGCGGCAGAAGAACACGACCGGTGTTTGCGGCTGTGCCAGCCAACCCGGGAGGGCGTTGACCAGCGTCGAGAGCGGCGCGGCCTGGCGCGCCACGGCCGCGTCGAAATCGGGCGCAAGGCCGAGCCGCTGCTCGAAGGCTTCCCGCACGTCCACCAGCACCGGCCGGCGCCCTTCGGCCACGAGCCTGGCCAACTCGTCGGAGCTCAGCTCGACCGGCTCCTCGCTGGCACAGGCGGCTTCGACACCCAGCGTGCGGGCAAAGCGGTTGTCGGGGTCGTGCCCCGGCAGCAGCAGGGCCCCGGAGCCGACGGCCCGCTCGAGCCCGCGCAGCGGACCCATGTCGCCGACGAATGCGAAGCACAGCGTCGACCCGCGATGCAGCAGGTACGCCGTCGAGTCATCTGTGCGACCGGGAATGGCCAGGCGCGTGATCCGGTGCGAACCGAGCACGATGACGTCCGACCCCACGGGCCAACCGAGCGCGCCGAGCACGGCCTCGTCTCGCAGCGACGCGGGCAAGGCATCTCGTAGAGCCTGCGCCGAAGACTCCTGCGCCGAAGACGCATGGTCGCCACGGCTGCGAGTGTCCAGCACCGCGGCCAGGGTGTAGCCGCGGCAAGCGACCCACTGCACGAGTTGCTCCGTCAGTTCGGGCAACGGGTCGATCACCACGCAGCGTCGACTCGATGCGTCGGCCACGAGGTAGCAGCAGGCGCCATCGACGTTGAACCGGGTGACCGGTTCCGGGGGGATCGAATGATCACCGGCGTTGGGCGTCAGGCAGTTCGACCGCAGCGCCTCTGCGCAGGCCCGGATGCGTGCGCAGGCCTCGAG
>Ga0075370_10000801_pt1 | contig 12585 bp, 9 predicted proteins | sample EndMethybrTD3035_FD_71398 | JGI IMG/M metagenome (GOLD analysis project Ga0075370, IMG submission 71398) | Populus endosphere microbial communities from Tennessee, USA - Endosphere MetaG P. TD hybrid TD303-5 | ecosystem: Host-associated > Plants > Roots > Endosphere | place: USA: Tennessee... | reverse complement strand
CTTGCCGTCCTTGTCGAGCACGCCGGGCGTGTTGGTCAGGAGCATGAGCTTCTCGGCCTTGAGCACGGTGGCAAGCTTGCCGGCGACGACATCGGCATTGATGTTGTAGCTCTCGTTCTCTTCGCCGAATCCGATGGGGCTGACCACCGGAATGAAGGCGTCGTCCTGCAGCGCCTTGACCACGCTGGGGTCGATGGAGACGATGTCGCCGACCTGGCCCACGTCGTGGTGGAGGTTGGGGTCGGCGCGGTCCGCCATCTTGAGCTTTTGCGCCCGGATGAGGCCGCCGTCGCGCCCGGTCAGGCCCACGGCCTTGCCGCCGGCCTGGTTGATGAGGCCCACGATGTCTTGCTGCACTTCGCCCGCCAGCACCCACTCGACCACTTCCATGGTCTCCGCGTCGGTGACGCGCATGCCCTGGATGAAGCTGCCCTTCTTGCCCAGGCGGTTGAGCGCCGCCTCGATCTGCGGGCCGCCGCCGTGCACCACCACGGGGTTCATGCCGACCAGCTTGAGCAGCACCACGTCTTCCGCGAAGTCGGCCTGCAGCGCCGGGTCGGTCATGGCGTTGCCGCCATACTTGATGACGATGGTCTTGCCGTGGAACTTGCGGATGTACGGCAAGGCCTGGGCCAGGATCTCGGCCTTGTCGCGCGGGGGAATGTTGAGGACGGGGTCGGTCATGGGCGATCAGGCTCCAAAGCGAAGGACGATGAGAAGAAATTTTCGCAAAGAAAGCGCGTCAGGGGCGCAGCCAGCGCGGCACCTTGAAGCGCACGATCATGAGGTAGGCGCCCACGTAGGTCGTGACGAACAGAAGGCAAAACAGCATGAGCACGATGGTGTTGTTCCAGAACAGCACGGCCGGCACCACCGACAGCGCCGCGAACATCCACAGGTAAGGCGAGGTCCTGTTGTTACGTGCGAGCAATTGCCGGGCCTCGTCGTCGGCAAACGCCACCCGCACGATGCGCCGGAAGATCAGCTGGTGAAAGTGCAGGGCATCGGCGGTGCCGGGCGACTGCCCGCGCGCCAGCTTGCGGTAGATGGAAAACAGCGTCTCCCACACGGGGTAGATCAGCAGCAGCATCGGGAACCATGGCGAAACGACGCGGTGCCGCTGCACCAGCGTCACGCAGGCCACCGCGATGACCATGCCCCACACGTAGGCGCCGCCGTCGCCGGCAAAGATCTTGCCGCGTGGATAGTTCCAGATCAGGAAGCCCACGGTGGCGCCCACCAGGCACACCATCATGGCCGCCAGTTGGCGGTCGCCCACCTGCAGCGCCACGTGCGAGATGGCGAGGCAGACCAGCACCGCCACCGTGCCGGCCAGGCCGTTGTAGCCGTCGATGATGTTGAAGGCATGCGGCAGGCCGCCAATGGCCAGCGCAGCGAACAGCACGGCGCCATAGGGAACCATGGCCAGCCACGTGTCGACCGCGCTGATGCCGGTGCGCGACAGGCTGAGCCCCAGCACCCAGCACACCAGCAGGGCGGAGCCGATGGTGAGCCCCAGCCGATAGCGCACCCTGACGTTCTGCGTTATGTCTTCGACGATGCCCGCCAGCACCGCCGGTGCAATGCACAGCAGCGTGAGCATCGAGGTCTTGACCGGCCAGGACACGTTGAACGGATCGGTTCCCGTGATGCCGGAGGCCAGCCAGGCTGCGCCCATGCCGAGCAGGATGCCCGCGCCGCCGAGCCGCGGAACGTGTCCCTTGTGGAAGCGCTGGGGCATGTCGGTGCCATAGAGCCGGGCATGCCTGCGCGCGCGGCGCATGAACAGCTGGACCGCGATGGCGGAGACGAAAAAACTGATGACGATCAGAGCAATCATGTGTGGGTGTTGGGGAACCCTAGAATTCCCGAGCGAAATTAGACCATGCCAGCGCCCTCCCCCTCCCAACTCCCCATCACCGTTTCGATCGTCAGCCACGGCCAGCTTGCGCTGGTGCTGCCGCTGCTCGAGCAACTCGACCGGTTCAGCCGGGCTTCGACGGCCAAGGTGGTGCTCACGCTCAACATCCCAGAAGCCGACCTGCTGGCCGGCCGGGCATGGGGCTTTGCCATCGAGCGCATCGAAAACCCGAGCCCCAAGGGGTTTGGGGCCAACCACAACCAGGCGTTCCAACACTGCCAGACGCCCTGGTTCCTGGTGCTCAACCCGGACATCCGCCTCGACGGCGACGTGCTGGCGCCGCTCATCGCGCAGGCGGCGCCCGATGCAGGGCTCCTCACGCCGCGCATTCTCGAGCCCGGCAAGAGCACCCCCGAGCAGCACCGCGCCGTCATCACGCCGCTGGAGATCCTCAGCCGGCGCAAGCCCGGGTATGCGCGTCCGGCGGTGCCCGCGTGGATCCCGGGGCTGTTCATGCTGTTTCGAAGCGACGCCTACCGGCAGATCGGCGGCTTCGACGAGCGGTTTTTCATGTACGGCGAAGACTTCGACATCTGCGCACGGACCCAGCTGGCCGGCTGGAAGCTGCAGGTGGGAGAAGACCTGCTCGCGCGGCACGAGGCCCAACGCGCGAGCCGCAGCAGCAAGAAGCACCTGTATTGGCACGTGACCAGCCTGCTGAAGGTGTGGAGCTCGGCGGTGTTCTGGCGCTACCTGCGGACGCGCGCCCGCCAGCCCTGAAAAAAGGCGCATTGGCGTTTGCGAAGACAATCCGGGGCCGGGAAGCCGGAGCCAAGCCGCCTTCCCCTCCCATACGACGACGATGACGACAACCAGCAGCCCGACATCCCCGCACGAACACGCCCACCTGGTTCACCCCAAATACCGGCCCGACATCGATGGCCTGCGCGCCGTCGCGGTGCTCTCGGTGCTCGGCTACCACGCGTTTCCGCAGTGGATCAAGGGCGGCTTCATCGGGGTGGACATCTTCTTCGTCATCTCGGGCTTCCTGATCACAACGATCATTCTGGGCAGCTTCGAGGGCGACGGATTCAGCTACCGCGAGTTCTACGCGCGGCGCGTAAAGCGCATCTTTCCCGCGCTGGTGTTGGTGCTGGCGGCCACTTTCGCCTTCGGCTGGTATTCGCTGCTGCCGAACGAGTGGGAACAGCTCGGCAAGCACGTGGCGGCGGGCGCGGGTTTCGTCTCGAATTTCGCATTCTGGAGCGAAGCCGGCTACTTCGACAACGCAGCCGAGACCAAGCCGCTGCTGCACCTGTGGTCGCTGGCCATCGAGGAACAGTTCTACATTTTCTGGCCGGTGCTGATCGGCCTGGCGTGGAAGCGCAAGTGGCGCGTGCTCGCGGTGGTGGGCGTCGTGGCGGCCATGTCGTTCCTGCTCAACGTCTCGACCATTCACAGCCACCGCACCGCGGCGTTCTATTCGCCGCTGTCCCGCTTCTGGGAACTGATGATCGGCGGCATGCTGGCGTACATGCGGCTGCACCGGCCTCTGCCCAAGCCGGGCTGGGGACGCCACGCGCAGTCGATTGCCGGGCTCGTGCTGATCGGGCTCGGGCTCGCGTTCATCCGCGGCGGCAAGGCCTTTCCGGGGTTCTGGGCCGTCCTGCCCACCCTGGGCGCTTTCTATTGCATTGCGGCCGGTCCCACCGGCGTACTTAATCGCTATGTGCTCGCCTCGAAGCCGATGGTGTGGGTCGGCCTGATCAGCTATCCGCTGTACCTCTGGCACTGGCCGCTGCTGGTGTACGCACGCATCGTCGAGGGCGACCTGCCGTCCAACGGCCTGCGCGCTCTGATGCTGCTGGCGGCTTTCGTGCTCGCCTGGCTGACCTACCGTTTTGTCGAACGCGGCGTGCGCCGCAGCGAGAACAACACGGTGATCCCGATCCTGGTTGCCGTGATGGTGGGCTTCGTCGTGCTGGGCACGCTCGCGGCCTCGCGCTACTACGTGGGGCGCCACAGCGATCCCTACTTCAACAAGACCGCTGCAGCCGCCAAGGATTGGGGTTACCCCGACGGGCTGAGCCCGATCAAGGTCGACGGCGAAGTGCTCCAGCAGATCGGCCACGGCAAGCGCCGGGTTCTCTTCTTCGGCGACAGCCACATCGAGCAGTACGGCCCGCGCGCCGTGGAGCTGGCCAAGATCGCGCCCGAGACGCTCGATTCGCTCTCCTTCGCCACCTGGGGCGCCTGCCCGCCCATTCCCAACGTGGTCGACGAAAAGAACACCCTCTGCGGCGAGCGCCGCGACGGTGCCATGCGCCTGGCCATCAGCGACAAGTTCGACGCTGTCGTGTTCGGCGGCTGCTGGAACTGCTACTTCTCGGAAACCGGAAAGGCAAATGCCGCGAATGCCGAGGCGGATCGCTATTACTACTTCGACGGCAAGACCAAGCGGCGCTTCATGGGAGGCGGCGGCGTGGATTTTGCGCTCAACATGCTCGAAGCCGTGATGACGAATCTGGCAAAGCACAAGCAGGTGTACCTGGTGCTGGACAACCCGGTGGGGGAAGGCTTCGGGCCGGAGGAATTCATCAAGGGGGGGCGGCTGGGGAACATGACGGTCGGCCGCATGACCCCCACCGCGCCTTGGGCCACGCCGCAGAAACAACTGCATGAACGCATGCGCCAGATCGCCAAGCGCAGCGGCGCGATCGTGATCGACCCAATTCCGACGCTCTGCAACAACGACCAGTGCACCCGGGCGGATGCGGACGCTACGCCGATCTACAAGGATTCGGGCCACCTGCGGGCCGAATACGTGCGCCAGTTCGCCACCTACATCGATGTGGCGATGACGACGCAGAAGCAGCCGACGCCCGTCGGCCGCTGATTGCCTTGGCGGCTGCCCGCCGCCGTCAGTTCTTGTAGATGCGCCGCAGGCTACGGATGCCCGGCAGCCGAGTGAGCGCACCCACGAAGCGGACCATGCCCGGCGTGCTGTGACGCAGCAGAAAGAGCGTGATCCACAGGCGAAGCTTCTTCTTGCGGCCCACATAGGGGTTGGCAAACACGATCGCCCCGTATTCGGCCAGCACCGCGCTCATCTCTGTGCGGTACTGGTCGTCCTTCTTGATGGCCTCGATCGCTTCGTTCACGAAAAACAGCTGAAAGCGCGGCATCAGGTATTCGCGAAGGTAGTAGCGGCCGCGCTGATGCTCGTCGGGGAACATCTGCAGCAGCTTCTTGAAATACTTGAAGCGGCTGCGAACCATCCGGATGCCGAATGAAGTGCTCGCCGTGTGAATACACCAGACCGTGACCGCCTTGTCCACGAAGTGGTTGCTGTAGCCCTTGCGGAAGATGCGCAGGAAGAGGTCGTCGTCCTCATAGCCCATGAACTGCGAGTCGAAGCCGCCCACCGCCTCGAAAGCCTTGCGGCTTACAAGCGTGGCCGAGGGCAGCACGAACATGTCGTATCGCAGCAAGTCGAAGATGCTGCGCTTGGGGTGCTGCGCATGGTCCTTGATCACGCCGGTGCGGATCACGTTGCCATCGCCGTCGGCCTCGTAGAGGTCGGCATAGATGTAGCCGAAGAGCCTGTCATCCGGGGGAATCGAGCTCACCAGTGTCTCGATATGGTTCGGCAGGTAGAAGTCGTCCTGGTCGAGGAAGCAGATGTATTCGGAAGTGGAAGCAGCCACGCCCGCATTGCGCGCCGAACCCTGGCCGCCGTTCTCCTTGTCCAGGATGCGAAAGGGATACCGGGCCGCAAGCGCATCGAGCGCCGCGCGCTCTTCCGCCCGGGAGCCGTCGTTGACCACGATCACCTCGTTTGCAGGTACGGATTGCTCGAATACGCTGCGAATCGAGCGCTCGATGAAGTCGGCGCCGTTGTAGAACGGGATGATCACCACCACGGTCGGCGACACGCCTGTGCCGCTTGCGAGGGGTGCTGGGGAGGGATTCATTGTGGTCATTGTTTTTCTGGAAGAACGCGGTTCGGTGCGGCGCGAGCCTACACAGATTCGAACAGATCGCGAACCACGCCCCGGAAGCCGCGGCCGAACTTGTCGTAGCGGCCGGTCATGGCTTCGCGAAATATCGGCAGGCACCGAGCGATCCGGGAGGCAGGCAACGCGGCGCGGAAGCGCTGGTGCTCGATCTTGCTGCGCACTTTTTCAAGGATCTCGGGCGAAACGGCGCCAGCGAACTTCTGCAGCCGCGCGAGGAGCAGCTCGGCCTTGGCGGCCCTCTCGACATGCGTATTGCCCCTGGAAGCGAGGGCCTTGCGCACCTTGCCGGCGAAGGTATCGCGCCGCGCTCCAATCTGGTTGGACGAATGCTGCCGGTAATCGATCAACGGTTGCTCCAGCACGTCGACCCTCCCGATAGCCGAAGCGATGATGCCCAGCCACTCGTCGTGCACCCATTCCACCGGCAACGGCATCGCGTGCTCGAGCAGCGAGCGGCGAAACACCGTGGTCGCGCCGGTCACGAGATTGCGCCGCAGGAACACGTCGAAAGCGTTTCCACCATGGATGCGCTCGATTTCCGAAGGCGTGACCTCGAGCGCGTGAAAAAGCGAATGGCCCAGGCTGCGCCGTTCGGCGTCGACGAGATTCGCATCGGTGTGCAGGAGGAGCAGCTTCGGGTCGCTTTCGAAAAGCGGCACCATCTGCGCAAGACGATCGGGCAGCCAGACGTCGTCCTGGTCGCTCAGGGCTATCAGCTCGCTGGTGCAGGCCCCTATCGCCTGCTCGAAGTTCTTGACCACGCGCAATGCCGGCCTGTTCTCGAAGATGCGCAACGCCACCGGGTGCTCCGGCCGCTCGGCGGCGCACTCCGCCACGATGGCGCGCACCACGTCCACCGAGCCGTCGGTCGATGCGTCATCGGACAGCACGATTTCCACGGGCGGCAACGACTGCAGGCAGATGCTGCGAACCTGCTCGCGCAGGAATTGCGCGCCGTTATGCGTGCAAAGGGCCACGGAGACTTTGAGGGGGTGTGGAATGCTCATGGGGTGCCCGCCTTGCGGGCAGGTTGTGGATGCGGCGAACAAAGCGGAGCCACGCGTGGCGGCCAAGCCAGGTCGAAGTCTTCGAAATTCAGCGTCAGGTTCGGGTTGTAGGCCGGATCTTCCGCGATCAATGCGCCCCACCGGCTACGCATCCATTCGGCCTCGCTTGCCAGGCGCTGGCGTGACGCATCCGCCACTTCGAGGCCGCGCGTGGCCGATTCGTGATGCAGCAGCTCCGCATAGGGCGTCCATAGGTTGCGAAAGCCGGCTTCGCGCAGGCGAAGGCAGAAGTCGACATCGTTGTAGGCCACGCCCAGGTGCTCTTCATCCAGGCCGCCCACCTGCTCATAAAGCGATTTGCGCACCACCAGGCATGCAGCAGTCACGGCGCTGAAAGACTGTACGAGCTGCGCCCTTCCTCCATGGCCGGGTGCCGTCGAAGGCAAGTGCTTGTGGGCATGCCCGGCGAGGCCGCCGACTCCGAGAACCACGCCGCCATGCTGGATGGTCAAGTCCGGATAAAGCAGCTTGGCGCCTACCGCACCCACGCCTGGCTGCAGAGCGAGGGACACCATTTCGTCGAGCCAGTCGGGAGAGATCGCCTCGATATCGTTGTTGACCAAGCCAATGAACTCTCCGCGCGCGCTTGCCACGGCAGCATTGTTTAACGCCGAGTAGTTGAAGGGGCGCTCATCCCGGAGGACCCTTATATTTTGCTGCTCGCCGAGCGCCGCGAAGTAGGCCAGGGCTTCCGGATCGTCCGAACCGTTGTCGACCAGCAGAATTTCATAGTTCGGATAGGCCGTCTCCAAGACGATGCTCTCTATGCATTGGCGCACGAGGTCCAGGGCATTGCGCGTCGGGATGATCAGCGAAACGAAGGGGCGCTGCTGCGGCAGTGCGTAGCGAATGCGAAAGCCAAAAGGCGTGGCCTGGGCGGCGGCGGCAATGCCGATCCGCTCGAAGTGCCGATTCAATGCCCGCTCGCCGGCGCCTTGCTCTTCTGCATGCGGTGGCTGCCCGACGACATGCGCGAGTACGCGAGGAATGTGGCGGATCGACGCCGCGCTCGCGCGCTCGATGCAGCGCAATACCAGATCGAGGCCGGCGGCCCCCTCGAACGCGGGGTTCAGACCGCCGGCATCTTCGAACAACGAAGCACTGACGCAAGCCAGCGGCGAGAAAAGATTGCGGCCAAGGAAAAGATCGGGATTCCAGGTCGGCTTGAAGAACGGATCGCATCGCTTTCCATCGGAATCGATCCGGTCTTCGTCGGTGTAGATCAGCGAAGCGTCAGGATATTGGACAGTCTCCTTGGCGATGCAGAAGAGCGCGTGGGGCGGCAGCGTACTGCCTTCGCCGACCCACACGACCCAATCGGCCGGGGCAACGATCGAGGACACCTCGAGGGCACCAACCGAACTGGGTTGAATACGAGGATCGCTTGCGCCCAAATCCTCGAGCAGGTCCTGGATACCTTGATCTGGCGTGCCCCTCGGCACCACACAGAGCCGCCACTCGGCGTAAGTCTGCGCGGTGAGCGACTCGATCGTCCGTCTCAGCATCGGCACATCGGTAGCGCCGCCATTGGCCAAGACCAGAAAGCGTGGCCGCATTGCCCAGGCTCCGGCTTGGAGACCGACAGACTCGAGCGCGGCGGGGTCAGGAGCGTCGTAATGCGCAATCCATTTGGAGTATGGGCCGCCTTGGGCGGGCTCGCTCGCTCGGGGTCCACCGCGATCCACTATTTGCCTGACGCAATCGATCGCCCAGCGAAGCGGCGCCATCAGACGCCAACTTGTCGACCGCTTCAGTGCTTGGATCTGCTCTTGCAAAGACCCGAGCTCGCCTTCCAGCACACTGATCCGGCGCTGCAACTGGGCATTGCTCGATCCCCCATCGAGCCCGCGCCGCCGCCGTCGGGGATGCGCGACTGGCAGACTAGGCTTACTGGACATTGCTCGATATCACGAAAATTGACGCTTCCACTGGTTACGGGGCCCTTGGAGCGGGCCGGTAAAATTATCCCCTTCTTCATACTCCTATAAAAAATGCGCGTCCTTTCAGTTGTGCTCTCGGGGGGGGCAGGCTCCCGACTCTGGCCAGCATCACGGCAGGCGTTTCCCAAACCCTTCATGAAGCTCGGCGGCTCAACGCTGCTGCAGCAGGCCATCGAACGCGGTCAAGCGTGCGGCACCGGCGATCTAATGATTGTTACGAACAAGGATCATCTCTTTCTGACCAAGGACGTGCTGGGCCAAATGGCCGACCCGCCGGATGCCACCCTGCTTCTCGAGCCGAAGGGCCGAAATACTGGGCCCGCCATCGCGCTCGCGGCGCTGCAATGCATCGAGAAATTCGGTGGCGACACCGTGATGCTGGTGTTGTCCGCGGATCATCTCGTGCCCGATGTCGAAGCCTTTGTCGCCAGTGCCAGCCAAGCCTTCAAGCTGGCGACGAACGGCGCGCTGGTGGTCTTCGGCATCAGCCCGACGAGTCCCGAGGCTGGCTTTGGCTATATCGAAGTGGCTCAGGTCTCGCGCGCAAGCCAGCCGGCCAAGCGTTTCGTCGAGAAGCCTGATCTGCAGACCGCGCAAGAGTATCTGGCCACGGGTCGCTACTACTGGAACAGCGGGATGTTCTGCTTTACCGCAGACGCCATAGTGGCGGCCTTTGAGAAGTACGCGCCCGAACTGCTGGATGCCGCCAAAAAAGCGCTGAAGAGCTCGGAACAACTGGGCAACACCATCCAGTTCGACTTGCATGCCTTCGGGCTCCAGCCCGATATCAGCATCGACTATGCGGTGATGGAGCCAGCCGACAACGTGCACGTGGTGCCTGCCAAGTTCCAATGGAGCGACGTGGGCTCTTGGCCTGCGGTGGCAAAAGCCCAGCCCCAAGATGCGAGCGGCAACACCATGCCGTCGGACGTGGTGGCCATCGATACCACCGGCACCCATGTACAGGTTGACAGCCACATTCCAAAGCTTGTAGCCACGCTGGGCGTTCACGACCTCGTCATTGTCGATACTCCCGATGCGCTGCTGGTCGCCCATAAGAACAGCGCCCAGGAAGTCAAAAAGGTGGTCGACACGCTGAAAGCGCGCAAGCACGAGGCGGTTCATCTGCCCTCCGTGGTGCACCGCCCGTGGGGCACCTACGCAACACTCAAGGAAGAAGACGGCTACAAGGTCAAGCGAATCACGGTCAAACCCGGAGAATCGCTGTCTTTACAGTATCACCACCAGCGCGCCGAGCATTGGGTGGTGGTGCAAGGGCGAGGCATCGTCCAGATCGGCGACATCGAACATGTCACCGGGCCGGGCCAATACCGCCACATCCCATTGAAGGAGAAACATCGTTTGACCAACATCGGCGAAGAGCTATTGGTGCTCATTGAAGTCCAGTGCGGTGTTTACCTTGGCGAGGACGATATCGTCAGACTCGCAGACACCTACGGACGCGCATGACCCAAGAAATTCACTCCAACCTCCACCGCAGCGCCCTCTCAGACTGGTGGGAAGGCACGCGCCGTACCGACATCTGGTGGACCCTGGCCTGGTTCGACATCGTGCTGCGCTACCGGCGTTCGATGCTCGGTCCGATCTGGCTCACGCTGAGCATGGGCGCCATGATCGGCGGCATGGGCCCGCTCTACAGCTCGCTCTTCGGTACGGAACTGTCCAAGTTCTTCCCGCACCTTGCACTCGGGATCATCTTCTGGGGCTTCTTCTCCAGCGTCGTCTCCGAGGCGTGCAACGCATTCGTTGGCTCGTCCAACTACCTGAAGCAGGGCTACTTCCCGATCAGCCTTTTTGTCTGGCGAAGCATCGCGCGCAACCTGATCCAGTTCGCACACCAGATCATCCTGTATGTGCCGGTTGCACTGTGGGCGGGCATTTCGCTCTCGTGGTCAGCGCTGCTGATACTCCCGGCCATGGTGATCGCGATCGTCAATGCACATGCGCTCGGGCTGCTTCTGGGACTCATCTGCACGCGTTATCGCGACGTGACCCAGATCGTGACCAGCGTCATGCAGATGCTGATGTTCCTGACTCCGGTGTTCTGGCTGCCCGAAAGCCTGCCGCAACGCGCACAGTACGTTCTGTGGAACCCCTTTGCACAAATGCTTGATCTGCTGCGCACCCCGCTGATGGGCGGCGTGGCGGAAATGCACAGCTGGCTCGGCATTCTGGCCTGGACCGCGGTGAGCGTCGTGGGGTCCACGCTGCTCTTCATCAAGTACCGCCGCCGCGTTGTTTACTGGCTCTGATCTATGGCATCCATTTCACTCAAGAACGTCGCCGTCAATTTCCCCATCTACGGTGCGGGTGCAGCCTCTCTGAAGAAGACGCTTGCAGCCTCCGTGACCGGCGGGCGTTTCGGCAAGGAGACCGGTGTTACCGTGGTCCAGGCCCTCAGCGACATCAATCTCGAACTGCGCAGCGGCGACCGCTTGGGGCTGATCGGCCACAATGGCGCGGGAAAATCGACCCTTCTGCGCACTCTGGCGGGCGTTTACGAGCCCTCAGCCGGTGAATTCCGGCGTGAAGGAAGCGTGTCGAGCCTCATTGATCCATCACTTGGTATCGAGATGGACGCGACGGGCGTGGAGAACATCATGCTGCGCGGCCTGGTCATGGGGATGAGCAAGAAGGAGATCGACCAGCGTACGCCCGAGATTTGCGAATTCAGCGGACTCGGCCAGTATGTGGACATGCCTGTGCGCACCTACTCCACAGGGATGATGATGCGGCTGGCTTTCTCGATTTCGACCAGCGTCGAGGCGGACATCCTGCTCATGGATGAATGGCTGTCAGTAGGCGATGCCGAGTTCACCGAGAAAGCCGAGCAGCGCATGCGCGACGTAGTGTCCAAATCGGGCATTCTGGTGCTGGCATCGCACTCGCCCGACCTGATTGCCAAGGAATGCAACAAGGTCGTGAAACTCAGCCATGGCCGCCTGGAGGTGGTGGACATGGAAGCGTACATGGCCGAACACGCGCGACTCGCGGCTTGACCGAGTAAGTGGCAACGGGGCAGCAAACACGCCCCGGAGCTCTTTCACTCAACTCTTCGAATCTGTCCGGAGCGTCGCTCGAATTTCGGCCAGCCGTGCCGCTGCCTTCTGGCCAGCCATTTTCAAAGACAGATCAATGGCAGCGCGCGCCTTGCCGCGTGCACCGACCTCCTTGGCCCATGCCCGATCTTCATACAGGCGGCGCATGAACTGGGCCGCGTGCTCTGTCGATGGCTCTGCCCATTCGAGCTTTTCGTCGTAAGGCGGAATGGGACGGCCGAGCTTCACCAGCTTGTAGGGCACCAGCAGACTGTCTTCCTCGCTCATGAAATCGACATTGCCGGAGTAGTTGGTGGCAATGACCGGTTTGCCCATCAGCATCGCCTCGGCCATCGTGAGACCCAGCCCTTCGCTGCGATGCAGCGACACGTAAGCGTCGCACGCGTCCATCAGAGACAGGACTTCGTCAGGGCTGTAGACCTGGTCGATCACCACGATGCTATGGCCTTCCGCGGCGGCGCGCAGTTCCTTCAGTTGCGCCGGATGACGATCCCCGAACGACGTCTTCAGTACCAGCGTCACATCGTCCTGCGGCGAAAACGCTGCCTTGAACGCGTTGATCAGACCGAGCGGGTTCTTACGCTCCATGACGCTCATCATGTGGAACGTAAACAGGAA
>Ga0075370_10000800_pt1 | contig 12598 bp, 12 predicted proteins | sample EndMethybrTD3035_FD_71398 | JGI IMG/M metagenome (GOLD analysis project Ga0075370, IMG submission 71398) | Populus endosphere microbial communities from Tennessee, USA - Endosphere MetaG P. TD hybrid TD303-5 | ecosystem: Host-associated > Plants > Roots > Endosphere | place: USA: Tennessee... | reverse complement strand
GATCTGAGAACTACTGACCCCCGCCTCTTCGCGGACGTCATCGAGGCTGGTTCGGGCGGCGCCGCCCGAACCAGCCTCGATGACGTCCGCGAAGAGGCGGGGGTCAGTAGTTCTCAGATCTACCACTACTTCTCCGACAAGCAGTCGTTGATGCTGGCCGTGATCGACCGACAGCATCGCGACGCTCCTGGTGACCCCCGCTCGATGCTTGGCAGTTTCGACTCTGTCGCTGCAGTTCGAGCGTGGGCTGAGAAGCTCATCGATCAACAACGGCACTCCGGCTATCACGGGTGCCCGATCGTCACGCTCGGTAGCGATCCCTCGACCGCCGACCCACGGGTGCGGATGCGGATTGCCGCGAGCCTGCATCGATTCCAGGACCACATCCGGGCGGGATACCGTTCGATGCAGGCGGATGGCGAGATCTCAGCGGCTGCCGACCCGAACGCGCTCGCGTCGATGACTCTGACGTCCGTGATGGGCGGACTGGTGCTCACTCAACTGAACCGCGACACCACCCCACTCAGTGACGCATTCACCTCAATACTCCACCACATGCAGGAGGGTGAGATCCCAAAGAGTCGGTCTGCCTTGTAATTTGGGTTGGACGATCCAGAACTCTCCCCTACCGTCCAGTCCATGACAGGTGCTAAGGGCCAGACGACCGCTCTTGTGACTGGCGCGACAAGCGGGATCGGCGCCGCGATCGCCCACCGACTCGCCAGCAGTGATATCCATGTGCTGGTCTGCGGCCGCGATCACGACCGAGGTCACTCCGTCGTCAACAGCATTCGCGAGTCCGGCGGCCGAGCCGACTTCATCCACGCCGACCTCGGCGGGGCCGCCGCAGCGGCCCGACAATTGGCGACGCGGGCCACGACACTGGCAGGTCGGCAAGTCGACGTTCTGGTGAACAACGCCGCCATCGGTACAGTGGCGCCCACTCCTGGCTTCTCCGAAGACGCCTTCGACGCGATGATCGCCACGAACCTGAAGGCGCCGTTCTACCTGGTTGGTGCACTCGCGCCGGCCATGGCGGCCCACGGCGCGGGAGCGATCGTCAACATCTCGAGCATCGCGGGTCAGCTAGGTCTGCCCGGCATGTCGGTATACGGCGCCACCAAAGCCGCACTGATGTTGCTCACGAGGAGTTGGGCCGCCGAGTTCGGCCCCAAGGGTGTGCGGGTGAACTCCGTCGTCGTCGGTCCGACGCGGACGCCAGGCTCCGCCGACCTGGGCGATGCACTCGATCAGCTCGCCGCCCAGGCGCCTGCGGGCCGCGTGGCCCAGTCCGACGAAATCGCTTCGGCAGTCGGTTACTTGGTAAGCGACTCAGCCAGCTTCATCCATGGCGCCACTCTCGCTGTCGACGGCGGTCGAACCGCCGTTTAGGTCAGTGGACGGCGGTGACTGAGCGCGGACTGCCGACCAATCGCGGCGTGTTGATGTGCAAACACGCGCGCTCGCCGACAATGGCAGGGTGGGCGAAGAAGTGCAGGACACCGAGTACTCACTCGCGCACCGCCGCGAGTACCGGCGCAAAGTGCAGCAGTGCCTCGACGTCTTCGAAACGATGCTCAAGGAGTCCAGTTTCGAGTTCGAGCGGCCGCTGACCGGCATGGAGATCGAGTGCAATCTCGTCGACTCCGCGTACCAGCCCGCCATGACGAATCACGAAGTGCTACAGGCGATCGCCGATCCGGCCTATCAGACCGAATTGGGCGCCTATAACATCGAATTCAACGTTCCGCCACGGCGGCTGCCCGGCCGTGCCGCACTCGAGCTCGAGGCCGACGTGCGGGCCAGCCTCAACGCGGCAGAAGCCAAGGCCAACACCCATGACGCGCACATCGTGATGGTCGGCGTCCTGCCGACCCTGATGCCCGAGCACCTGACCGGGCGGTGGATGAGCGAGTCGGTCCGCTATCAGGCCCTCAACGATTCGATCTTCACCGCCCGCGGTGAGGACATCCTGATCGACATCAACGGGCCCGAACGGCTCAGTCTGCAAACAGAATCGATCGCGCCCGAGTCCGCCTGCACCAGCATGCAACTGCACCTGCAGGTCTCCCCCGCCGACTTCGCGCACAACTGGAACGCGGCGCAGGTGCTGGCCGGCCCGCAGCTCGCGCTCGGCGCCAACTCACCGTTCTTCTACGGACACCAGCTGTGGGCTGAGACGCGCATCGAGCTGTTCGCCCAGGCCACCGACACCCGCCCCGACGAACTCAAGACACAGGGGGTGCGGCCACGGGTGTGGTTCGGCGAACGGTGGATCACCTCGATCTTCGACCTGTTCGAGGAGAACGTCCGCTACTTTCCCTCACTGTTGCCCGAGATGTCCGACGAGGACCCCACCCACGAATTGGCCGAGGGCCGTACACCGAAGCTCGCCGAACTGCGGCTGCACAACGGCACGATCTACCGGTGGAACCGCCCGGTGTACGACGTCGTGAACGGCCGTCCACACCTGCGGGTGGAGAACCGGGTGCTGCCCGCGGGGCCGACGGTCGTCGACATGATGGCCAACGCCGCGTTCTACTACGGCGTATTGCGGACCATGGCAGAGGACGACAGGCCGATCTGGACCAAAATGAGTTTCGCTGCAGCACAACATAATTTCGTCGAATCCGCACAGAACGGAATCAACGCCCGGCTGTACTGGCCCGCCCTCGGCGAGGTGACGCCCGACGAGCTGGTACTGCGTCAGCTGCTGCCGATGGCCGACGAGGGGCTGCAACGGTGGGAGGTGTCGGCAGATGTGCGCGATCGATACCTCGGTGTGATCGAGGGCCGCGCGAAGACCGGCGTCAACGGGTCCGTCTGGCAGGTCGCAACGGTGCACGCACTGCAGGAGGGCGGGCTGTCGCGGCCGAACGCACTGGCTGAGATGCTGCGACTTTACTGTGAGCGCATGCACAGCAACGAGCCCGTCCACACCTGGGGTGGGCCGTGACCAGAACACTGATCGTGATCGCGACGCTGGTGTTCGTCCTTGCGGGGTGCCAGAGCCACGCCGCGCAGGCTGACCCGATCGAGGCGGGACTCGGCCAGGAGTTCGTACTGGGCGGCGGGCAGCAGGTCGCGATCCGCGGCACCGATCTGCGCCTGCGGTTCACCGACGTGCTCGAGGACTCCCGCTGCCCCACCGACGTGGAGTGCTTCTGGACCGGCCAGGCCCGTATTGCCGTCGACGCCGGGCTGGGGCAGGACACACCGACGTCCCTGGAGTTCAACACCAATCCGGCGCCAGGGCAGGGCAAGCTGACGAACGACCTCGGCGGCTACACCATCGAGCTTAAATCGCTCGACCCATATCCGAAGACCCCCGACGATTCGCCTGCGCTGACGGATTACAGCGCAACGCTTTTGGTGCAAAAGTCGGCTTGAACTACGTTGGATGTCATGGCATCAGATGACGTGATGGAGTGGGACGACGCCTACCAGGAGAGCGGGCCCTTCCAAGGGCCGCCACCGTGGAACATCGGCGAACCGCAGCCAGAACTCGCCGCGCTGATTCAGAGCGACAAGATCCGCAGCGACGTCCTGGACGCCGGCTGTGGATATGCCGAACTGTCGCTGGCACTCGCCGCTGCGGGCCACACGGTCGTCGGGATCGACCTGACGCCAACCGCCATCGCAGCCGCCACCAAGGCTGCCGAAGAGCGCGGTTTGACCAACGCGACGTTCGTTCAAGACGACATCACGTCGTTCGGCGGCTATGACGGGCGGTTCAACACCATCGTCGACAGCACCCTGTTCCATTCACTGCCGGTCGAGGGCCGCGATGGTTACCTCCGGGCGGTACACCGGGCGGCGGCACCGGCAGCGACCTTCTACATCCTGGCGTTCGCCGACGGCGCGTTCCCGCCGGGAGACTTCGGCCCGAACACCGTCAGTGAGGACGAGTTGCGCCAAGCCGTCTCGAAGTATTGGACGATCGACGAGATCCGGCCGGCGTTCATCCACGCGACGATGACCGCCGCCATTCCCGCCGAGGCGCCGTTCACAATGCCAACCTTCGAGAAAGACGAGAAGGGCAGGGACAAGATGCCTGCGTTCCTTCTCACCGCACACAAGGTCGACTAGGTCGCGGCGGCCAGCGCCTTCACGAACTGCTCGAGTTCCTCCGCGGTGACATCGACGTGAGGTGACGCCCGCAGCACCGGCGACGCCATCTCGAAAGGTGCCCGCAGCACTTCGGCGAATGTGGTGACGATTCCGTGTTCGGCGATCAGCTGTGCTCGCACCTGTTGGGGGTCGGCGCCGTCGACGGGCTCCAGTGTCGTGATCGCCGTCGGTTCATCGGCCGCCTCGACCACCCGCCAGCCCGTGACGTCGGCGAGCGCCTCGCGGGTCAGCGCACCCACCTCGGCCAGCCGTTTCCCGACCTGCGCGGGTCCGGCCGCCAGGTACTCACCCAGAGCCACCGAATAGCCCACGCGGGCAGCCACATTGGCTTCACCCTGTTCGATGCGCTGCAGCACGGACAGTTCGAGACCCCACCCCGGCGGGGGCAACCGCGGCTGAAGTCGCTGCGCGACGTCCGGGTGTATTCCCAGAAAGCCGACGCCGCGTGGACCCGCCACCCACTTGCGTGACGAGCTGTAGATCGCGGAAGGTGCCACGGCGCAATCGAGGTGGCCCAGTGCCTGCGCCGCGTCGATCACCAGCGGCAGCTCCAAGCCCCGGCACACGTCGGCGAGTGCAGCCATCGGCTGGGCGGTGCCGCGGTGGCTCGCCAGAGCGGTCAGGTGCACGAGTCCGGGCCGTTCGGTAGACAGTGCCTGCGCCGCGGCGTCGACATCGAGCCGACCGTCACCGTCCACCGGCAGCGGACGCACGTCAAACCCGTTGGCGGCCATGATCGCCAGGTTGGGCCCGTACTCGCCGGGCAGGCACGCGAGGGTGCGGTCACCGGACCAGCTGGACAGCAGGATGTCGAGTGCGTTGTTGGCGCCGGTGGTGTAGGCGAAGTCGGCGCCGTCCAGACCGGTCAGCACACCGAGTGCGGCGCGGCCCGCGTCGAGCACCGGTGCGGCGGCTGCGGCGGCGACGTATCCGCCGACTTCGGCTTCGTGGCGGGCGTGCTGCGCCGCGGCATCGATGACCGCGAAGCTCTGCCGTGAGCAGGCGGCACTGTCCAGATGCACACCCGCGACGGGTGGCCTGGCGGCGCCCCACTTCTCGGCGAGACTCCCCGAAGCAGACATCACGGTGCCGACAGTGACAGGCCGAAGTCACCGGCGCCGTCGGTCCACCAGTGTGTGCGGCGCAGACCGGAGTCGGCCAGTTCGGCGGCGACGCCGTCGGGGCGGAACTTGCATGACACCTCGGTGAGCATCTCCTCACCGTCGGCGAAATCGATGGCGAGGTCTAGTGCCTTCACCTGCACACGCTGGGCACGGCCGGCGCGCAACCACATCTCGATGCGCTCCTCATCGGCGTTCCATTTCGCGACGTGCTCGAACGTGTCGAGGTCGAAATCGGCGTCCAGTTCACGGTTGACCACAGCGAGCACGTTGCGATTGAACTGCGCGGTGACGCCCGCGCTGTCGTCGTACGCCCGCACCAACCGATCGGTGTCCTTGACCAAATCGGTGCCCAGCAGCAGGGTGTCGCCCGGTTGCAGCGTCTCGGCGAGTGCGGCAAGGAAGTCGGCCCGCGGGCCGGGGGTGAGGTTCCCGATGGTCGAGCCCAGGAAGACGACAAGCCGGCGGCCGACGCGGGGGATCTTGCCGAGATGTTCCTCGAAGTCTCCGCATACGGCGTCGACCTCGACGCCCGGGTATTCCTGCTCGATGGCGGATCCGGCTGCCTTGAGCACCGAGGCGTCGACGTCGAACGGGATGAATCGGCGCAGGGATCCGTTGTCGCGCAGAGCGTCCAACAACATGCGGGTCTTTTCCGAGGTCCCGCTGCCCAGCTCGACGAGCGTGTCCGCCCCCGACGCCACCGCGATCTCCGCGGAACGCTCGCGCAGGATCTGCGCCTCCGTGCGGGTCGGGTAATACTCGGGCAGTCGGGTGATCTGGTCGAACAGATCGCTGCCGACGGAGTCGTAGAACCACTTCGGCGGCAACGATTTCGGGGTCTGCGTCAAACCGTCGCGCACATCACGTCGCAAGGCTTCCCCCGCCGAATCCGCGGACAGGTAGTTCGAAAGAGCGAACGTCATCACGATCCTTTCAGTGGGATCAACTCGATGTCGGTGCCGACGACGGAGACCAGGTGGCGGTCGGGAATCTCCTGCCAGTCGGGGTTGTCGTCGTACGGTTCGCTGGCCAGCACCACGCCGTCGACGCGCCGCAGCACCGACAGGGTGTCACCCCAGGTGGTGGCGACCAGCCGGGAACCGTTGCCCGCCAGTATGTTCAGGCGAGCATTGGGATCGGAGGCGGCCACCTCGACGATGGTGTCGCCGAGCGCATCCAGCCCCCGTTCGAAGATCAGTGCAGCCAATATCGCGCTGTCGCAGGTTGATTCGGCCTTCGCGGACAACGGCAGTACCGCTCGGTCGACGAGCCCGTTGTGCGACAGCAGCCACTCGCCGTCGGTGAACGGTGCGGATGCCGAGGGCTCGATCGGCATGCCGACGCTGGCCGACCGCACTGCCGCGACGACGCATCCGCTGCGCAGCGCGGGCGCCACCGACGCGAACGAGGCATCTCCCCACAGCGGTGCGGCACTGCGCCACCGTCGAGGTGTGTGATCGTCGAAGAATCCGACACCCCAGCCGTCGGCGTTCATCAGCCCGTGCTTCTGCCAGCGCGGCGAATATGACTGCACCAGAAGGCCATTCGCCGGTTCGATCACCAATGACGCGACGGACACCGGTGCGCCGAGCCAGCCGAGGTGTCGGCACATCAGCCGACATCCCAGGCCAGGCGCACACCGGAGAAGATCTGCCTGCGGATCGGGTGGTCCCAGTTCCGGAAGCTCGGCCGAACGATGCTCGGTGCGACCGCCCATGCCCCGCCGCGCAGCACCTTGTAGTCGCCGTCGAAGAAGGGCGCCGAGTACTGCTCGTAGAGCATCGGCGTGAAGCCCGGCCACGGCCGCAGAGGCGACGTCGTCCACTCCCACACGTCACCGAGCATCTGCTCGGCGCCGTACGCCGAAGCGCCCGCCGGATACGCGCCCACCGGCGCGGGCCGAAGGGCGTCGCCGCCGAGGTTGGCCAGGTGCTTCGTCGGCTCCGACGATCCCCACGGATAGCGGCGGCGCGCGTTCGTCGCGGGATCCCACGCGCAGGCCTTCTCCCACTCCTGTTCGGTGGGGAGCCGCGCGCCTGCCCACGCCGCGTACGCCTCGGCTTCGAAGAACGTCACGTGCTGGACGGGCTCGTCGGCTGGGATGTCCTCCACATGACCGAAGCGGGTGCGTGTGCCGGCCAGATCCCCTGAGAGGTTCCAGAACTCCGGTGCCCGCAGATTCGCTTCCAGCCGGTGCGCCCACCCGCGTTCGGACCACCAACGCTGTTGGTCGTAGCCGCCGTCGTCGATGAATCCCCGCCACTCGCCGTTGGTGACGGGCACCGTGCCGATGCGGAAGGCAGGCAGGTCGACCACGTGTGCTGACCGCTCGTTGTCCAATGAGTGCGGCTCGGTGACCGCGTCGACCCCGAGGACAAACTCCCCGGCGGGGACGAGCACCGACGTCCCGGCGACTCCGGCCCGTCCCGACGGCAGCGGCGTGCCACGGTCGAGCAACGCGGGACCGCTGCGCAGGTTCAGCGCCTGCAGCATCGTCTCGTCGTGCTGGTTCTCATGGCTGACCACCAGGCCGAAGTTGAACTCGTCACCGTCTTCCGGCAGCGCGTCGAGGCTGTCGAGCGCCTTGTTGCGCACCATCGAGCAGTAGGACCTGGCCTCGGCGGGCGACAGCAGCGGCAGGTCCACGCGGCTGGCCCGGGAGTTGAGGAAGGCGTCGTAGTACCGCTCGACCTTCGGATCGAGAAGCCCGGGACGGTCAGGATTGTTGCCGCGCAGCAGCCACAGTTCTTCCTGCCAGCCGATGTGGGCGAGGTCCCACACCAACGGACTCATCAACGGGTTGTACTGCCGGTGCAGTTCGGCATCGTCGAAGTCGACCAGCCGCAGAGTCCGGTCGCGTGCCGTGGTGAGTTCGCGTGCGAGTCTCTCGCGTACCGTCACGACTCCCCTTGCGCCAGTTGAGTGACCGCCGCTGCGATCCCGTGCTTGACGACCCGGTCGGAGAAATCGTCGGCCGGGGACCGTCCCTGTTCCACCGAACGCACCAACTGCTGCATCGATTCCTCGAGTTCGGCGGGCGCCTTTTCGGCGGCAACCTGCACGCAGCGCAGGGCGGCGTCGGCCAGCCTGCGGTCACCGAGTCCGATCTGCGCGGCGCGGTCCCACGCCGTCGCGACCGACTCGGTGGCATCCGCGGCGATGTCTGCGGCCGAGGGATCGTCGAGCAGCGTGACGAGCGTGAACGCGACAGCCGGCCACACCGCGTCCGGGACGCTGTCAAGGTAGCGGATCTCAAGCCAGCGGCGCGGCCGCACCGGCGGGAACAACGTGGTCAGGTGGTAATCCAAGTCGGCGTGCGTGGGCCTGCGATCACCGAGCATCACCCGGCCGTCGGCCCAGTCCGCGAACGGCACCCAGGTGGTCACCGCGGCCACGTTCGGTGTGTTGACCAGCATCACGGGTGCCTTCAGCGCATATCTGGCCCAGTCGCTGGACGGGTCGTCACCGCTGGCGCCGAGGACAGGCCCGCAGCGCGCCGAGTCCAGTTGGCTCCACACGTGTTGACGTGCCGACCGCCACCCCGCGAACTTGCCGCCGAGCAGTGGTGAGTTGGCGGAGATCGCGATCATCGTCGGCCCGAGCGCGTGCGCGAGCCGCACCCGGTCGGCCCAGCTTTCCCGCGGCCCGGCGTCGAGGTTGATCTGAATGGAGGCCGTCGACGTCATCATGGCCGCACCGGCAGCGCCGGTATCACTGGCCTTGAAGAACGTCTCCATCGCCTGATAGCGAGGGCCGGGGTTGACCCGTTTGGCCGGGCGCAGCGGGTCGGCGCCGAGCAGCACCAAACCCAGACCCGCCTGCGCGAAGGACGCCCGCAACGCGGCGCGGTCCGCCTGCATTGCGATGATCGCAGGAACCGGCCCGTCCATCGGAGGTCCGGAGAGTTCGACGGCACCGCCGGGTTCGACCGTGATCGCGCTGCCGCCGGGCAGCGTCGGGATGTCCGAGATGATCGCGTTGATTTCATCCCAGCCGGGCCGGCGCATCGGGTCGGTCAAGTCGAAGCAGTGCGCCTCCACCTCCAGGCCGACGGTACCGACGGGACCGTCGGTCAGACAGTGGTCACCGACATACCGGTGCGCATCATTTGCGCTGGTCAGCTCTTCATTCTGGGGTTCGATCGGGTGCGCGTCGTCCACATCGGACGTCATGGCGAAGGTCATGTCTTCCGGCCCCTTCCGGGTAGGGAACGATCGCGTCCTTCACTACATCTTCCAGACCACACCGACAAAGTCCCGCGATTTTTCGTGTGACTTCGATGGTGGGGGTACTCAGATGTCCTTCTCGTTACTGTCCCAGAGTGTTCTGCATGGCACCAGCCAGCACATTCACGGCCGGGCCGCCGTTGCCGGACTGACAGACTTTCGCCTGCAGCAGAACGTTCTCCCGTTTCCGGGTCGTGTTGAAGCACCGGCGGTCCGTACCCGCCTCCTGCTTGACCCAATCGGCGTCGGTGGCGGTGGCCGGCCCGCCTGTGAAGGTCCACACCTGGGTGCTCAGGTTGTCCAGATGCATCGCGGTCGTCTGGCCGTTGCAGCCCACAGTGCGGTCGACGAGGCGACGGAAAGCCCGGTCGGCGGCGTCATTGGTGGCGAAGACGCCGATCGCCTGCTTGACGAAATGGGTCTGATCGTCGGGCCCCGTCTGTGTCACCGAACCGTTGAACGAAGCCAGGTCCGGATCCGCGTACACGTCGGGCAGACCCACGTCGGCCCAGTTGTTGCACGCGGCGTTGTCGACATAGAACGACTGGAACGGCGCGGTGTACGTCCACTCGAACCGCATCGTTGCGCCGATGATGTTGCCCACCGAACCCTTGGGCATCACGGCGTAATTCACGACGCCCGGATCGGATGGCCGTGCCGAAGCCTCCCCGGGCGGCGCCGTCAGCGACAGGCCGGCGGCAACACCGACACCGGCAAGGACGGCGAGCCGCCGGGGCATCACACCTAGACCTTTGCCGACAGCTTGACGTCGATGTTGCCGCGGGTGGCCTTCGAGTACGGGCAGAACTGGTGAGCCTTCTCCATCAGCTCCTCCGCGGCGGCCTGCTCGAAACCGGGCAGGTAGCCGATCAGATGGGCGTTGATGGCGAACCCACCTTCTGGATCCTTGCCGAATCCCACCTGAGCGGTGATCGCGCTGGCGTCGTCGACCTGAATCTTCTCCTTGCCGGCGACCGCGCGAAGCGCGCCCAGGAAACAGGCCGCGTACCCGGCCGAGAAGAGCTCCTCGGGGTTGGTGCCGACGCCGCTGCCACCCATCTCCTTCGGGTGGTTCGTATTCAGATCGATGCGGTCGGTCGAGGACTTCACATGGCCTTCGCGGCCGCCTCCGGTTGCGGTGGATTCTGACGTGAAAAGAACTTCGATGCTCATGGGCTCGATCATGCCAGCCTCGGTTCAGACGGCAAGATGGCCGCCTGAACCGAGGCGCGGTGAGCTAGCCCTGTTTGGCGCGCACACCTTCCTCGATCTTCTTGCCGAGGTCGGGGTCGACGTTCGTCCAGTACTGGAACACCCGCGACAGCACGGGCTCACGCACACCGTCGAGTACGTGGCCGATGATGTTGTTGGCCAAGCGATCCCGTGCGGCGTCGTCGAGCACCTCGCGCACCATCGTGCCCGCCTGCCCCCAGTCGTCGTCCTCGGCGCGCAGCGCATACGCCGTGCGCACCATGTCACCGTCTGACGCCCAGTGGACCTCGGACGCACGTTTCGGGTCGGCCTCCGGACCGCCCATCGAGTTCGGCGCATACACCGGATCGGTGGCGTTGCGGATGCGCATCGCCCCGTCCTTGGAGTACGCGCGCACCTCGACATGCGGCTCGTTGACCGGGATCTGCTTGTAGTTCACACCGAGTCGCGCGCGGTGAGCATCGGAGTAGGAGAACCCGCGGGCCAGCAGCATCTTGTCCGGGCTCAGCCCGGTGCCCGGGACGATGTTGTTCGGCTCGAAGGCGGCCTGCTCGATTTGCGCGTGGTAGTCCTCGACGTTGCGGTTCAGCGTCATCTTCCCGACCTCGTGCAGCGGGTAATCGCCGTGCGGCCACACCTTCGTGAGGTCGAAGGGGTTGTACCTGTAGGTCTTGGCCTCCTCGAACGGCATGACCTGAACGAACAGCGTCCAGCTCGGGAAGTTGCCGTCCTCGATCGAGGTGAACAGGTCGCGCTGGTGGTAGTCGCCGTCTTCGCCTGCCAGCCGGTCGGCGTCCTCCTGGGTGAGGAAGTCGATGCCCTGGTCGGTCTTGAAGTGGTACTTCACCCAGAACATCTCGTCGTTCGCATTGAGCCAGCTGTAGGTGTGGCTGGAGTAGCCGTTCATGTTGCGCCACGTCTTCGGAATGCCGCGGTCGCCCATCAACCAGGTGACCTGGTGCGCGGACTCCGGCGAGAGCGTCCAGAAGTCCCACTGCATGTGGTGATCGCGAAGGTTGTTGGCCGCCATGCGTTTCTGTGAGCGAATGAAGTTCTGGAACTTCATCGGGTCACGTATGAAGAACACCGGGGTGTTGTTGCCGACCATGTCGAAGTTGCCATCGCTGGTGTAGAACTTCAGCGCGAAACCGCGCGGGTCACGCCACGTGTCCGGGCTGCCGCGCTCACCGGCGACCGTGGAGAATCTGGCCACCATCTCTGTCTTGGTGCCGGGCTGAAGGAAAGCGGCCTTGGTCCACTTGCTGACGTCGGCGGTCACCTCGAAGTGGCCGAACGCGCCGCCGCCCTTGGCGTGCGGCTGGCGCTCCGGAATGCGCTCCCGGTTGAAGTTGGCCATCTGCTCGATCAGGTAGTGGTCCTGCAGCAGGATCGGGCCGTCGGAGCCGACGGTGAGCGAATGCTCTTGGCTGGGGGCCGGGCTGCCGGCATCGTTCGTCGTGTACTTATCGGTCATCGAATGTCATCTCCTCGACGAAATTGGCGAGGCCATTGGGCCGGGCCTCGCTCAGGAGAGTCCCCCGAAATGGATCCGTTCAAAACATGTGCCCCGGTTGTCACGGGGATCCACGTTTTGCAGGCCTGCACTCGCAGTTCTCCTGCAAAACGTGGACTCGTGAGGCGCTAGGGGCGAGGCGGTGTGGTCGTCGACCCCGGGGACGGCGGCTGGCCGGGCTGCGACGGCTCGGAACGCGGCCCACCAGGGCCGAAGCCGCCGGGAGGACCGAATCCCGGCCCGGGACGCTCGAATCCGCCACCGGGTGGCATGGGGAACATCGGCGGCGGACCGCCGCGGAAGACCGCGTAGCCGTGGTCGCCCTTGTGTCCACCGGGGCCGCCCTGATGCCCGCCGCTGTGCGCTCCGAGGATGAAGCCGGAGAAGAAGAC
>Ga0075370_10000799_pt1 | contig 12603 bp, 11 predicted proteins | sample EndMethybrTD3035_FD_71398 | JGI IMG/M metagenome (GOLD analysis project Ga0075370, IMG submission 71398) | Populus endosphere microbial communities from Tennessee, USA - Endosphere MetaG P. TD hybrid TD303-5 | ecosystem: Host-associated > Plants > Roots > Endosphere | place: USA: Tennessee... | reverse complement strand
CCCATGATCGAGCCCATGCCGCCGATCACCACCACGGCGAACACCACGATGATGAGGTTCTGCCCCATCAGCGGCGAGACCTGGATCACCGGCGCCGCCAGCACGCCCGCGAAGGCCGCGAGCGCGACGCCGAAGCCGTAGGTCAGCGTGATCATCAGCGGCACGTTGACACCGAAGGCCTCGACCAGGCGCGGGTTCTCGGTACCGGCGCGCAGGTAGGCGCCCAGGCGCGTCTTCTCGATGACGAACCAGGTCGCGAAGCAGACCACCAGCGAGGCCACCACCACCCAGGCGCGGTAGTTGGGCAGGATCATGAAGCCGAGGTCGGTGGCGCTGGCCAGCGCATCGGGCGTGTCGTAGGGCAGGCCCGAGACGCCGTAGACGGAGCGGAACACGCCCTCGATCAGCAGCGTGAGACCCAGCGTGAGCAGCAAGCCGTAGAGATGGTCGAGCTTGTAGATCCAGCGCAGCAGCAGCCGCTCGATCACCACGCCGAAGAGCCCGACGACGATCGGCGCCGCGATGAGCATCACCCAGTAGTCGACCCCGAGGTAGGTCATCGCCATCCAGGTCAGCACGGCGCCCAGCATGAACAGGGCGCCGTGCGCGAAGTTGATGACGTTGAGCAGGCCGAAGATCACTGCGAGCCCGAGGCTCAGGATCGCGTAGAACGATCCGTTGACCAGCCCCAGGAGGAGCTGGCTCAGCAGGGCAGGCAGCGAAATTTGCATACGGCGCTAAACGATGAGCGGGATCGGTGGGTCAGCTTATTTCCAGAGGGCGCACTTGCTCTCGGCCTTCGTCGTGAAGACCTGGTCGCCCGGCAGCGCCTTGACCACCTTGAGGTAGTCCCAAGGCTTCTTCGACTCGGACGGGGCCTTGACCTGCACCAGGTACATGTCGTGCACATAGCGGCCGTCGGCGCGGATCTGGCCCTTGCCGAAGAAGTCGCTGATCGGCATCTTCTTGAGCTGCTCCATCACCTTGTCGGCATCGGTGCTCTTGGCAGCCTCGACCGCCTTGAGGTAGGTCATGGTGGCCGAGTAGTCGGCGGCCTGGATGTCGGTGGGCATGCGCTTGGTCTTGTCGAAGTAGCGCGCGGCCCACTTGCGCGTGTCGTCGTTCAGGTCCCAGTACCAGCTGGTGGTGTGCAGCAGGCCCTCGGTGTTCTTGAGGCCGAGGCTGTGGATGTCGCTCAGGAAGACCAGCAGGCCCGCCACCTTCATCGTCTTGCCGATGCCGAATTCCTTGGCGGCCTTGATGGAGTTGATGGTGTCGCCGCCCGCATTGGCCAGGCCCAGGATCTGCGCCTTGGAGTTCTGCGCCTGCAGCAGGAAGGACGAGAAGTCGGACGCGTTGAGCGGATGGCGCACCGCGCCCACCACCGTCCCGCCCTTTTCCTTGACGATGCGGCTGGTGTCGGCTTCCAGCGCATGGCCGAAGGCATAGTCGGCGGTCAGGAAGAACCAGCTCTTGCCCCCCTGCTCCACCACCGTGGCGCCGGTGCCCTTGGCGAGCGCGACGGTGTCGTAGGCGTAGTGCACGGTGTAGGGGCTGCACTGCTCGTTGGTGAGTGCCGAGCTGGCGGCGCCGTTGTTGAAGTAGACGCGCTTCTTCTCCTGCGCCACCTTCGCGGTGGCCAGCGCGGTGCCGGAGTTGGTGCCGCCGAAGACCATGGTGACGCCTGCCGTGTCGATCCATTCGCGCGCCTTGGAGGCGGCAATGTCGGCCTTGTTCTGGTGATCGGCCGTGAGCAGCTCGATGGGCTGGCCGAGTGCCTTGCCGCCGAAATCGGCGATGGCCATTTCGATCGCGGTGGCCCCGCCCTTGCCCTCGAGGTCGGAGTACAGGCTGGACATGTCGGTGACGAAGCCGATCTTGACCTTCTCCTGCGCCTGGGCGCCGGAAGCCAGGGCCAGGGCGCCGACGGCCAGCGCGATCGCGGTGAATGCAGTCTTCATGGTTTCTCCTTCAAGAAAAAAGAAATGGGGATCAGACGCCGAGCAGCTCGTGCAGCGTCGGCATCTTGGCGTCCAGCTCGGCCGCGCCGAATTTCTCGACGATGCGGCCGTGCTCCATCACGTAGAAGCGGTCGGCCAGCGGTGCGGCAAAACGGAAGTTCTGCTCCACCATGACCACCGTGTAGCCCTTGCCGCGCAAGGTGTGGATCATGCGGGCCAGGGCCTGCACGATCACCGGGGCCAGTCCCTCCGAGATCTCGTCGAGCAGGAGCAGCCTGGCGCCGGTGCGCAGGATGCGCGCGACCGCCAGCATCTGCTGCTCGCCGCCCGACAGGCGCGTGCCCTGGCTGTGGCGGCGCTCGGCCAGGTTGGGGAACATGGCGTAGATCTCCTCCACCGACATGCCCTTGTCGGCCCCCTTGAGGGCGGGCGGCAGCAGCAGGTTCTCCTCGGCCGAGAGGCTGGCGAAGATGCCGCGCTCCTCCGGGCAATAGCCGATGCCGTGGTGCGCGATGCGGTGCGTGGGCATGCCGATGGTCTCGGTGCCGTTGACCTTGATGCTGCCCTTGCGCGCGCCGGTGAGGCCCAGGATGGCGCGCATGGTGGTGGTGCGCCCCGCCCCATTGCGGCCGAGCAGCGTGACCACCTCGCCCGGCTGCACGAGCATGTCGACGCCGTGCAGCACGTGCGATTCGCCGTACCAGGCTTGCAGGCCTTTGATCTCCAGTGCCGGGACCATCTCAATGCGCTCCCTGGAGCTGGCCCTCGGTGGTGCCCATGTAGGCCTCCATCACCTGCGGGTTCTTCGAGACTTCGGCGTAGGGCCCCTCGGCCAGCACGGCGCCGCGCTGCAGCACCGTGATGGTGTCGGCGATGGTGGAGACCACGCTCATGTTGTGCTCCACCATCAGGATGGTGCGGCCGGCGGAGACGCGCTTGATCAGCTCGGCCACGCGGTGCACGTCCTCGTGGCCCATGCCCTGCGTGGGCTCGTCGAGGAGCATCAGCTCGGGCTCCATCGCGAGCGTGGTCGCGATCTCGAGCGCACGCTTGCGGCCGTAGGGGAGGTTCACGGTCTCTTCATCGGCGAGTTCCTCGAGGCCGACTTCGGCCAGCAGCGCACGGGCGCGGGCATCGAGGGGCTCGAGCGTCTTCACGCTCTTCCAGAAATGGTAGGAGGTGCCGAGCGCGCGCTGCAGGCCGAGGCGCACGTTCTCGAGCAGCGTGAGATGCGGGAACACCGCGGAGATCTGGAAGGAGCGGATGATGCCGCGCCGCGCGATCTGCGCGGGGCGCTCGCCCGTGATGTCCTGGCCGTTGAAGAGGATGGTTCCCGAAGTGGGCTCGAGGAACTTGGTGAGCAGGTTGAAGCAGGTGGTCTTGCCCGCACCATTGGGCCCGATCAAGGCGTGGATGGAGCCGCGCACCACCTTCAGATCGACTTGGCTGACGGCGGTGAAGCCCTTGAATTCCTTGGTGAGCTGGCGTGTCTCGAGAATGATGTCGCTCATCTCGCGCGGTCGCCCGGGTGCTGGCAGGAAAGATCAGTCATGCGGTCCATCTGAGCGCGCCACCATGGCTGCGCAAGAAAGCATTGTTTGCAGCCGCCCAACGACTTGCATACTGGGGCAAATGCCTATGCTGCACCGCAACCAGTGTCAGGCGCATGAAAGCCCGCCACGTCCGCAAAGGGACGTGGCGGGCGAGGCTCGAAGGCGAAGGCTCAGTGAGCGCCGGCGGCGGCGTCCGATCCGCCGCTGCCGCGCGCAGGCTTCGCGAGCCACACGAAGGGAATGAGCAGCAGGAACAGCACCGCCGATGCGTAGAACACATCGTTGGCCGCCAGCATGAAGGACTGCTGGTCCACCATGCGGTTGATCTGCCCCAGCACCTGCTCGGCGGAGAAGCCGCTCGCACCCAGGCCGGCCATCGCGCTGTTGGCGGCAGCGTTGCCCTGGTTGACCGACTCGGCCAGCTGCGCGTGATGCAGCGCGGCGCGGTTCTCCCACAACGTGGTCGCGATCGAGGTGCCCATCGCGCCCGCGGTGATGCGCGCGAAGTTCGACAGGCCCGAGGCGGCCGCGATGCGGTCGGGCGCAAGGCCCGAGAGGGTGATCGTCACCAGCGGGATGAAGAAGAAGGCCATTGCCACGCCCTGGATCACCGTCGGGATCATGATGGTCCCGAAGTCGGCCTGGGTGTTGAAGTTCGAGCGCATCCACAGCACCAGCGCGAACACCAGGAAGGAGAAGGTCGCATAGCGGCGCGGGTCGATCTTGCCCACGGTGAGGCCGACGATGGGCGAGAACACGATCGCCAGCAGCCCCACCGGCGCCATGATCATGCCGGCCTGCGTGGCGGTGTAGCCCATGTGCTGCTGCAGCCACAGCGGCAGGATCACGACGTTGCCGAAGAACAGCCCGTAGGCCACCGCGGTGGCGAGAGCGCCGGACCAGAAGTTGCGCCGCTTGAAGAGCGACAGGTCGACGACCGGATGCTTGTCGGTCAGCTCCCACACCAGGAAGAAGGCGAAGCCGACCACGGCCACCACCGCCAGCGCCACGATCTCGGGCGAGTGGAACCAGTCGAGCTCCTTGCCCTTGTCCAGCATCAGCTGCAGCGAGCCGACCCACAGCACCAGCAGCGCCAGTCCGATGCCGTCGATCGGCACCTTGCGCGTCGCGCTCTCGCGCTTGTGGTAGATGCCCCAGGTGATGCCGGCCGCGAGCAGGCCGACGGGGATGTTGATGTAGAAGATCCAGGGCCAGGAGATGTTGTCGGTGATCCAGCCGCCGAGCAGCGGCCCCATGACCGGCGCGACCAGCGTGGTCATCGACCACATCGCCATCGCCAGCCCGGCCTTGGCCTTCGGGTAGCTCGACAGCAGCAGCGTCTGCGACAGCGGAATCATCGGCCCGGCCACGAAGCCCTGCAGCGCGCGGAAGGCGATCAGCAGGGTCATGTTGGGCGCCAGGCCGCACAGCCAGGAGCTGATGATGAAGAGCAGCACGCTGGCCAGGAACAGGCGCACCTGGCCGAAGCGCTGCGTGAGCCAGCCGGTGAGCGGCACCGCGATCGCGTTGGCGACCGCGAAGCTGGTGATGACCCAGGTGCCCTGCGTGGAGCTCACGCCCAGGTCGCCCGAAATCGCCGGCAGCGACACGTTCGCGATCGAGGTGTCGAGCACGTTCATGAAGGTGGCGGCCGAGAGCGCGATCGTGCCCCACAAGCGGGCCGAACCTTCGAGCGGCGGATGGACGGCAGGAGCCGCGGCGGTGGCCATCGTGCGCGCCCTCGCTCAGATCGGATTGATGTGCGAGGTCGGGGCAGCGGCCGCAGCGGCGCCTTGCGGCTGCTTCGCCGTGCCGGCCAGCGCCGGGGCGCGGCCCAGGTTGGCCGCGATGATGCGCTGCACCTCGGCATCGGCGCCCTGGTCGAGCTGGCTGTAGACCTGCGTCTGGGCCAGCGCGGCGGCGCGCGGCGCATCGGCCAGCGACTTGCCGTCCTTCTGCCGCACGTCGACCTCGACGTCCATCGACAGGCCCACGCGCAGCGGATTGGCCTTGAGCTGCTCGGCATCGAGCACGACGCGCACCGGCACCCGCTGCACCACCTTGATCCAGTTGCCGGTGGCGTTCTGCGCCGGCAGCAGCGCGAAGGCGGCGCCGGTGCCCACGCCCAGGCCGGCCACATGGCCGCGGTACTCGACCTTCTTGCCGTAGACGTCGGCGGTGAGCTTCACCGGCTGGTCGATGCGGATGTTGCGCAGCTGCACTTCCTTGAAGTTGGCATCGACCCACAGCTGGCTGAGCGGCACGATCGACATCATCGGCGTGCCGGCCGCGACGCGCTGGCCGAGCTGCACGGTGCGCTTGGCCACGTAGCCCTCGACCGGCGCCGGCAGGGCCACGCGCTGCGTCGCGAGATAGGCCTCGCGCACCTTGGCGGCCGCGGCCTGCACGCTGGGGTGCTGCTCGACCGTGGTGCCTTCGGTCAGCGACTGGTTGCTGGCCAGCTGCTCGCGCGCGGCGATCACGCCGGCCTGCGCCGAGGCCAGCGCGCTCTTCGCGTTGGCCAGCGCAGTCTCGGCATGGTTGAGCTCTTCCTTCGACACCGCGCCGTTGCCCGACAGGGCCTGGCGCCGCTTCAGGTCGTCCTGCGCGCGGGCGATGTCGCTCTGCGCCTTGACGATGTCGGCCTGGCGCAGCGAGACCTGCGCAGCCAGCGAGCCGTTGTTGGCATAGAGGGTGCGCACCTGGCGCACCGCCTGGCCGAGCGCGGCCTCGGCCTGCTCGAGCGCGACCTTGGCATCGGCCGGGTCGAGCTGCACCAGCGGCTGGCCGGTCTTCACCAGGTCGGTGTCGTCGGCCATGATGGCCATCACGGTGCCGCCGATCTGGGGCGTGATCTGGATCACGTTGCCCTGCACGTAGGCGTTGTCGGTCGACTCGTAATGGCTGGCGACCAGCCATTCGTAGGCGCCCCAGCCGGCGCCGGCGACTGCCACCGTGGCGGCGAGCGCGGTGAGCGCGCGGCGGCGCTTGTTGTTGCCGGGTGCCGGTGCATCGGCGGCGGTGGCGGTGTTGTCGTTGCTGCTGTCCATGGGAATGTCCTTCGGATTCGCGCGTGGCTGTTCAGGGATGACGGATCGCGGGCTTGCCGGCCGCGGCGGTCGTTTCGGTGTCGGGCTGCCAACCGCCGCCGAGGGCGCGGGCGAGGCCGACCTGGGCCTCGAGGGCGCGTGCGGCCAGGTCGACGGCTTGGCGGCGCTCGGCGAGCACGGTGGTCTCGGCCGTCAGCACGTTGAGGTAATTGCCGAGGCCGGCGCCGTAGCGCTGCACGGCGATGTCGTAGGCGGACTCGGCGGCGCGCTGCGATTCGGCCTGTTCGGCCTGCTGCCGCGCGACCGACTGTACGCCGCTGACCTGGTCGGCCACGTCGCGCACGGCATCGAGCACGGCACCGTTGTAGCTTTCGATCGCGGCGTCGAGATCGGCCGTCTTGCCGCGCAGGTTGGCGCGCAGTCGGCCGCCCTCGAAGATCGGCAGGCGCACCGCCGGGCCCACGCCCCACTGATCGCTGCCCGACTTGGTGAGGTTGCCGAAGCCGAGGGCCGAGAAGCCGGCGAAGGCCACGAGGTTGATGTTCGGATAGAACTGGGTCCTGGCGTTGGCAACGTCGCTGGTCGCAGCCTCGACGCGCCAGCGCGCGGCGGCGATGTCGGCGCGACGGCCCAGCAGGTTGGCCGGAATGCTCGGCTGCAGCGCGATCGGGCGGATGCCGGCGAGCTTCGGCGCAGTCAGGGCCTGGGCGGCGCCGGGCTTGGCGACCAGCGCATCCAGCGCGTGCTGCGCGATCTCGATCTGCTCGTTGAGCGCCTCGATCTGCTGGCGCGCCTGCGGCAGCCCGCCTTCGCTCTGGTACTGCTCCAGGCGCGTGTCCAGGCCGGCGGAGACGCGGTCGCGCACCAGCTTGAGGGTTTCCTCGCGCTGCGTGAGCGTGCGCTGGGCCACGGCCAGCTGGTCGTCCAGGCGCGCCCACTGGACATAGGCGCGGGCCACGTTGCCAGCCAGCAGCACGCGGGCCGCGTCGGCATCGGCCGCGGCGGCATTGGCGCTGCCGACCGCGGTCTCGATGGCCGTACGGTTCTTGCCGAAAAAGTCGAGCTCCCAACTCGCATTGAGCTGCAGCGTGCCGAGCTCCTGTATCGAACCGCCGAGCGGAGCGGGATAGATGGAGTTGCCGCTGAACTTCTGGCGCGTGAGGTCGAGCTGGCCGTCGAGCTTCGGCTTGCGGGCGGCTTCTGCCACGCCGACGGCGGCCTGGGCGCGTTCGAGCCGGGCCTGCGCGACCTGCAGGTTGGGGTTGCCCTGCAGAGCCTGGTCGATGAGGACGTTCAGCTGGGTATCGCCGAAGCCAAGCCACCACCGGCTGTCGACGGAAGGCGCGGCGAGCTCGGCAGCCTGGGCGGACAGGCCCAGCGAATCGGCATCGCGCAGTTTGGCGTGCGAATCGATCTGGCCCATGTCGGCGCAGCCGGCCAGGAACAGCGCCGCAGCCGCGGCCATGGCGGTCATCGGACGCCGTGCGATTTCAGGAAGAAGCGGGATCATTCTTTTCTCCACGGGCCGCGGCGGCCTGGGCGTTGTCGAGGATGCGCAGCAGGAAGCCCTTGAGCTGCTGCCACTCTTCGCGGCTGAAGCCGGTGAGTATTTCGTTCTGCACGCTGCACAGCACATGGGGCACCTGGCGAGCGGCTTCGCGGCCTTCCTCGGTGAGCTCGATGTTGACCACGCGCCGGTCCGACACGGAACGCACGCGCCGGCACAGGCCCTTGGCCTCCAGGCGATCGAGCAGCCGCGTCATGGCGCCGGTGTCGAGCTGGCATTCGCGCGCCAGCTCGGCGACGGTCGTCGCATGTCCCAGGTGGAGCTTGAACAGGGGCGCCCATTGCGGAAAGGTCGGCCCGCCGGGCTCGGACATCTTGTTCGCAACAAGCTGGCCGACTGTGGCCGTGATGCGGCGCATGATGTGGCCGATGCTTTGCTCGGCGGTGTAGTCCTTCGGCTGGTAGAAGTCGGGAATCGCCGGTGATCCTTCGGATGCGACCAGCCTTTCGGCTTCGGAAGGTGTGGGGTGGGACATGGGGCAATATTAGTTGCCGCGGCAGTAATTGTCAAGGCCGCCTTTGAATGGGCAAGCGTTGGCTAGAATCGAGCTCATGGTTTCCCCTGCCCCGGCTGCCAAAGGCTCCCCTCGATCACTCTCCGGGCTTCGCCCCTTCCTGCGGCCTTATCGCGTCCAGATCGCACTCGCCGCGGTGTTCCTGGTGCTGGCGGCAGCCACCACCCTGGTGTTTCCGGTGGCGCTGCGCAGCCTGATCGACGGCGGACTGGTCGTGGCGGATCGCGGCGCGCAGACGATGGCCTTGCGCGACCATTTCCTCGCCCTGTTCGCTGTCGCGGTGGCGCTCGGGGTGTTCTCGGCGGCACGCTTCTACACCGTGAGCTGGCTGGGCGAGCGCGTCACGGCCGACCTGCGCAATGCCGTCTATTCCCACGTGCTGCGCCAGAGCCCGGCCTTCTTCGAAACCACGCAGACCGGCGAGGTACTGTCGCGGCTGACGGCCGACACGACGCTGGTGCAGACCGTGGTCGGCTCCTCGCTCAGCATGGGGCTGCGCAATGCGGTGATGGGCGCCGGCGCGCTCGGCATGCTGGTCTGGACCAACCCTTACGTGATGGTGCAGGTGGGGGGCATCCTGATCCTGGTGGTGCTGCCCAGCATGTGGTTCGGCCGCCGGGTGCGCCGGCTCTCGCGCGCCAGCCAGGACCGGGTGGCCGATTCGAGCGCCATCGCGGCCGAGGTGCTGAACGCGATTCCCGTGGTGCAGAGCTACACGGCCGAGGCGCGCGAGGCGGCCCGTTTCGATGCTTCTACCGACAATGCCTTCCGCACCGCCGTGCGCCGCACCAAGGCGCGCTCGGTGCTGGTGGCCTTCATCATCGTCGCCACCTCGGCCGCGTTGCTGTGGGGGTTGTACCAGGGCACGCAGGCGGTGCTGCGCGGCGACATCACGGCCGGGCACCTCGGGCAGACGGTGGTCTACGTGATCATCCTGGCGAGTGCAGCGGCGGTGCTGGGCGAAGTCTATGGCGACCTGCTGCGCGCGGCCGGCGCCACCGAGCGGCTGATGGAACTGCTGCATGCGAAGCCGCTGATCGTGTCCCCTGCCCGGCCGGCGCAGGCGACGGTGCCGGTGGCCGGGAGCGCCGTGCGCTTCGAGCAGATCACGTTCCACTACCCCTCACGCCCCGGCACGCCGGCGTTGCGGGACTTCAGCCTGGCCATCGCGCCCGGCGAGACGGTGGCCCTGGTGGGATCGAGCGGCGCGGGCAAGAGCACGGTGTTCCAGCTGCTGCTGCGCTACTACGACCCGCAGTCGGGCCGCATCCTGCTCGATGGGGCGCCGCTCGCGGACCTCGCCCTCGACGCCCTGCGCACGCGCATCGGGCTGGTTCCGCAGGACGCGGTGATTTTCTCGGCCAGCGCCTTCGAGAACATCCGCTACGGCCGGCCCGAGGCGAGTGTCGAGGAGGTATACGCCGCGGCGCGCGCAGCCTTTGCCGACGGATTCCTGCGGGCCCTGCCCGAGGGCTACGACACTTTTCTGGGCGAGCGCGGCGTGCGTCTGTCAGGCGGCCAGCGCCAGCGCATCGCGATCGCGCGGGCGATGCTGAAGAACCCGCCGCTGCTGCTGCTCGACGAGGCCACCAGCGCGCTCGATGCGGAGAGCGAGCGCATGGTGCAGGCAGCGCTGGAATCGGCGATGGCGGACCGCACCACGCTGGTCATCGCGCATCGGCTGGCGACGGTGCAGAGGGCCGACCGCATCATCGTGCTCGACCACGGGGGCATCGTGGAACAGGGAACGCACGCCACGCTGGTGGCGCAGAACGGGGTCTATGCGCGCCTGGCGGCGCTGCAGTTCGCGGCCTGAGACCGGAGAAGCGGCCGCGGGCGGCTGCCTATTGCAGCGTTTCCTTCAAGGCCGGCGGCAGGGGCAGCGAGAAGACCGATATGCCTTCTTCGAGCAAGTCCCGGGCTTCCTCGCGCGTGGCCCGGCCGCGGATGCCGCGCTCCTCGGCCTCGCCGTAGTGCATCTTGCGCGCCTCGGCGGCGAAGCGGTCGCCGACGTCCTCGGTCTTGGCCATCACCTCGCGCACCGCGCGCATCCAGCGGCCCTCGGGCGAGTCGTTCTGGGCGGGTGCGGGAGGTATCGGGGGGGCGGCCTCGGCAGGCGGTTTTGCATTGCCGAGGTTCAGGCGCGGCGCCGTGAGCATCTTGGTGATGGCCGTGTCGCCGCACAAGGGGCAGCACACGAGGCCGCCCGCGAGCTGCGTCTCGAAGTCGCCGTTGGACGCGAACCAGCCCTCGAAGCCGTGGGCATGGGCGCATCGGAGGTTGAGGACCTTCATGCGCGGATTATGAGGCGGCGCGCGGGAAGTCTGCGCTTTTCCAATCCAGCGTCCACGCGCCGGACAGGACGTTCTGCAGCCAGAGCGTGCAAGTCAGCGTCTTGGCATCCGACACGGTGCCGTCGCGGCACCAGTCCAGCAGTTGCGCGGGCGTGACCGTGGTCAGTTCGACGAACTCCTCATGGTCGAGCTGCTGGTCGCCTACCGTGAGGCCGCGCGCGAAGTAGATGTGGATGATCTCGGTCGAATAGGCCACCGCCAGGTGCATGGCGCCGGCGTGGGCCCATTCGCGCGCCGTGTAGCCGGTTTCCTCCTGCAGCTCGCGCTGGCCGCAGAACAAGGGATCTTCGCCGGGATCGAGCTTGCCGGCCGGGAACTCGGTCATCACCCGGTCGATCGGGTAGCGGTACTGGCGCACCATCGCCACGCGGCCGTCGTCGAGCAGGGGCACCACCACCACCGCGCCGGGGTGGACGATGTACTCGCGGGTCGCGCTCTTGCCGTCGGGCAGGCGCACGGTGTCGCGCTTGGCGTGCAGGAAGTTGCCCTTGAAGAGCAACTCGCTGGCAGTGCCCTCCTCCTTCAGGTGCGCGTCGTCCGTGTCAGGGGGGCTCATGTCAGCTCCGATGTTTGAGGAGATAGCGCCAGGTGAAGCCCGGGAATGCGAGCACGAGGAACAGCGCGCCGGTGACGGCGTAGAACTCCCAGCCCTGGGGCGCGATCTGTCCGGCGCGGCGCTCGAACAGGAGCCCGATGCCGCCTGCCGCCAGGTAGAGGATCACCAGCTCGCCCAGCCGCACGGCCAGCGACTTGGGGCGGGTCGCGAGCGGCACCACGCCGAGCAGGCGCTCGTTCAGGAAGGGCAGGTTGGCCGCGAGAAGCGCGACCAGCAGCACCACCCAGACCGAGGCTCCCTGCGACACCGTGCGCAGACCTCAGCCGGCCAGCGTGGCGACGATGGCCTTGGCACACAGCGCCATCAGGCCGCCGGGCACGATGCCCAGGACCAGGATCAGCGCGCCGTTGAGGGCCAGCACGGTGCGTACATCGCGCGGCGCCGAGACGGTACTCGCCGTCACCGGCTCGTCGAAGTACATGACCTTGACCACGCGAATGTAGTAGAAGGCGCCCACCAGCGACATCACGACCGCGAACACCGCCAGCGCGATGTACAGGCCCTGGCCGGAGGCGATCAAGGCCTGCAGCACGGCCAGCTTGGCGTAGAAGCCCACCAGCGGCGGGATGCCCGCCAGCGAGAACATGGCGATGGCCATCACGCCGGCATAGAGGGGGCTGCGCTGGTTGAGGCCGGCGAGATCGGTGATCTCCTCGCTCTCGAAGCCCTCGCGCGCCAACAGCAGGATGATGCCGAAGCTCGCCAGCGTGGTCAGCACGTAGGTCACGATATAGAACATCGCGGCGCTGTACGCGAACTGCGCGTTGTAGGTGCTGTTGTTGACCACGCCCGCCACCATGCCCAGCAGCATGAAGCCCATCTGAGAGATCGTCGAGTAGGCCAGCATGCGCTTGAGGTTGGTTTGCGCGATGGCCGCCAGGTTGCCCACCAGCAGCGATGCGATGGCCAGCAAGGCGAGCATCTGCTGCCAGTCGAACGCCAGCGGCAGCAGCCCTTCGACCAGCAGGCGGATGATGATGGCGAAGGC
>Ga0075370_10000798_pt1 | contig 12604 bp, 11 predicted proteins | sample EndMethybrTD3035_FD_71398 | JGI IMG/M metagenome (GOLD analysis project Ga0075370, IMG submission 71398) | Populus endosphere microbial communities from Tennessee, USA - Endosphere MetaG P. TD hybrid TD303-5 | ecosystem: Host-associated > Plants > Roots > Endosphere | place: USA: Tennessee... | reverse complement strand
CAGCGTCGCGCTGTCGCCGGTGTCGACGGCGCGCGCATCGAGCGCGATCGCCCACTCGGCCAGCGCGGCGCGGTCGCGTGCATCGCTCGCGCGCTGCGCGGCGGCGTCGATCAGCAGCGCGCCGCTGCGCGCGGCGAGGCGGATGTCGTCGGCATCGACGCGGCGCACCAGTTCGTGCCGCCACGACGCGAACGCATCGACCCAGGCGCACACCGTGTAGCGGTAGCGGCCGGGCGCGGGCGGCGTGAAGCCGGCGCGCCAGACGTCGTTCGGGTGCGCGGCCATCGGCACCTGCTGCCAGGCGTTGTTGGTCTGCGCCTCGGCTTCGCTGCGCCACAGCAGCAATACACGCAGCACGTCGTGGCCGTCGGCGAAGCAGTGAGCCTCGACCTCGAGACGCTCGCCGGCCACGCGCTTGACGGCAAAGCGCCCGCCGTCGACGGCCGGCAGCACCGCATCGACGACGGCGCGCCGGCGCCCGTCTTCGGCGCGTTGCAGGGGTGAGGCATGGAGTGCGGCAACGTGGTCGGTCATGGCTCGGGTTTCAGGACGGCTTCAGCACGATGGTCGAGAGCGGCGGCAGCACCAGGCTCAGCGAATGGCTGCGCCCGTGCGCGCCGACCGGCGCCGCTTCGACGCCGCCGAGGTTGCCCCAGCCCGCGCCGCCGTAGTCGCGCGCATCGCTGTTCAGCACCTCGCGCCAGGTGCCGCCCAGCGGCACGCCGAGCAGATAGTTCTCGCGCGGCACCGGCGTGAAGTTGCAGGCCACGAGCAGCGGCGTGGCCGCGGCATCGCGCGGCTTGCGCAGGAACGCGATCACGCTCGACTGGGTGTCGCTCGCATCCACCCATTCGAAACCGGCGGGCTCGAAGTCGAGCTGCCACAGCGCCGGCTCGGCGCGGTACAGGCGGTTCAGCGCCTGCATGAAGTGCAGCACGCCGGCATGCTCGACCCGCTCGCTGACCCACCACTCGAGCTCGCCCTCGTGCGTCCACTCGCGCCGCTGCGCGAACTCGCCGCCCATGAAGAGCAGCTTCTTGCCCGGGTGCGTCCACATCAGGCCGTACAGCGCGCGCAGGTTGGCGAACTTCTGCCAGTCGTCGCCCGGCATCTTGCCGATCAGCGAGCCCTTGCCGTGCACGACCTCGTCGTGCGAGAGCGGCAGCACGAAGTTCTCGTTGAACGCGTAGACCAGCGAGAAGGTCAGCCGGTTGTGGTGATGGCGGCGGTGGACCGGCTCCTCCTTCATGTAGGCCAGCGTGTCGTGCATCCAGCCCATGTTCCACTTGAGCCCGAAGCCGAGCCCGCCCATCTCGATCGGCCGCGAGACCATCGGCCACGCGGTGGACTCCTCCGCGACCGTCATCACGTCGGGATGGGTGCGGTAGACGGCGCGATTGAGCTCGTGCAGGAAGGCGATCGCCTCGAGGTTCTCCTTGCCGCCGCGCGGGTTCGGAATCCACTCGCCGTGCTGGCGCGCGTAGTCGAGGTACAGCATCGACGCGACCGCGTCGACGCGCAGCCCGTCGAGGTGGTAGGTGTCGAGCCAGAACAATGCCGACGACAGCAGGAAGCTGCGCACCTCGTGGCGGCCGTAGTTGAAGATGCTCGAGTTCCAGTCGGGGTGAAAGCCCTGGCGCGGGTCGGCGTGTTCGAAGAGGTGCGTGCCATCGAAGTACTGCAGCCCGTGCTCGTCGGTCGGGAAGTGCGAGGGCACCCAGTCGAGCAGCACGCCGATGCCGCGCTGGTGCAGGTGATCGACGAAGTACATGAAGTCCTGCGGCGTGCCGTAGCGTGCGGTCGGCGCGAAGTAGCCTGTCGTCTGGTAGCCCCACGAGCCGTAGAACGGGTGCTCGGTGATCGGCATCAGCTCCACGTGCGTGAAGCCCATGGCGAGCACATGGTCGGCCAGCGCGTGGGCGAGCGCCTTGTAACCGATGAAACCGCCGTCTTCGCGTCGCCATGAGCCGGCATGCAGCTCGTAGATCGCGACCGGCGCATCGAGCGCATTGCGCGGCGCACGTGTGGCCATCCACTCGGCATCGTTCCACGTGTACGCCAGGTCCCAGGCGCGCGACGCGGTGGCCGGCGGCTCTTCGGCGCGAAACGCGAACGGGTCGGCCTTGTCCGCCACATGGCCGCGATGGGTCGAGAGGATGCGGTACTTGTAGGTCTGCCCGTGGCGCACCTGCGGGAAGCTGCCTTCCCAGATACCGCTGCCATCGGCGCGCGGCACGAGCGGCGAGGCGCCCTCCTGCCAGCTGTTCCAGTCGCCGATCACCGACACCGCGGCCGCGTTCGGCGCCCACACGCCGAAGCTCGCGCCGGCCTCGTCGGCGAGCAGATGGCAGCCGAGCTTCTCGTACAGCCGCGCGTGCGTGCCCTCGCGGAACAGGTGCGCGTCGAAGTCGCTCAGCACGCGGGCGGCAACGGCCGGCGCCTTGCTGCGTGTCTTCCGGGGTGCGTCTTGTTTTTTGGGGACCGGGTTCACGCGCCCTTTATCGCAAAACCCGAGCTTCGATGCGGTGAGGGGATGTGTCCGAGAAAACGGGCGCCGCGTCCCGCAGAATGCCCCGCATGCTCATCTACCAGATCTACCCACGCAGCTTTCAGGACAGCAACGGCGACGGCATCGGCGACCTGCCCGGGATCAGCGCCCGGCTCGCGCACATCAAGAGCCTGGGCGTCGACATGATCTGGATCAGCCCAGTGTTCGAGTCGCCGATGCGCGACTTCGGCTACGACGTGTCCGACTACCGCAGTGTCGACCCGGTCTTCGGCTCGCTGGCCGACCTGCGCCAGCTGATCGACGAGGCGCGCGAGCTCGGCATGGGCGTGATGCTCGACATGGTGGTCTCGCACACGTCCGACCAGCACCCGTGGTTCGAGGCGAGCCGCCAGCGCACGGACGGCAAGGACGACTGGTACCTGTGGGCCGACGCGAAGGCCGACGGCTCGCCGCCGAACAACTGGCTCTCGGTGTTCGGCGGCGACGCATGGAATTGGGACGCAACGCGCCGCCAGTACTACTTCCACACCTTCCTCGACAGCCAGCCCGACCTCAACTTCCATCACCCCGCCGTTCAGCAGCAGGTGCTCGACGAGATGCGCTTCTGGCTCGAGTTCGGCGTGGCCGGCTTCAGGTTCGACGCCTGCAACCACTACTTCCAGGATCGCGCGCTGCGCAGCAACCCACCGGCCGATGGCGCCGGCGCGCATGCGCTGCACCCGTACGGCTTCCAGCAGCATCTGTACGACAAGAACCAGCCCGAGGTGCCGGCGTTCCTCGCGCGGGTGCGCGAGCTGCTCGACGAATACGGCGCCTACTCGGTGGCGGAGGTCGGCGGCAACGATGCGCTGCAGCTCGCGATCGACTATGTCGCGCCGGGCTGCTTGCACTGCGCCTACAGCTTCGACCTGCTGCGCGCGACGCACGGCGCACCCTACGTGCGCGGCGTGCTCGAGCGGCTGAATGCCGAACTGCCCGGCCCCGGCGTGGCCTGCTACGCGCTCAGCAACCACGACAAGCCGCGTGTCGCGACGCGCTGGGGCGCCGGCCGCAAGAGCGGCGCGGTAGCGCGCCAGATGCTCGCGCTGCTCGCCTGCCTGAAGGGCACGATCTGCCTGTACCAGGGCGAAGAGCTCGGCCTGCCCGAGGCCGACGTGCCGTTCGAACGCTTGCAAGACCCGTACGGCAAACGCTTCTGGCCCAAGTTCAAGGGCCGCGACGGCTGCCGCACGCCGCTGCCGTGGGACGGCAGCCGGCACGCCGGCTTCAGCAGCGCCGAGCCGTGGCTGCCGATCGACCCGACGCACCTCGCGTTGAACGCCGCGGCGCAGGACGCCGACCCCGGCTCCGTGCTCAACTTCGCGCGCCAGGTGTTCGCGCTGCGCCGCGAGCACGCCGCGCTGCATTCCGGCGCCATCGTCTTCGACGGCGGCCCCGTCGACAACACCGCGCTCGGCCTGCTGCGCTTCGAACGCCACGCGCCGGACGGCGCGCTGGTCTGCCTGTTCAACCTCGGCGACGAGACTTTGGCAGTCGCCGCCCCGGCGGACTCGCACGTCCTGGTGTCGGGCGCGGTTCGGCGGACCGCGACGCAGACGCTGCTCGAACCGAATGGGTTCCTGATCGGGCAACGCTGAGTGGCACCCCCGGGCCAGCAGTTGGTGACCCTCGCCCCGCACTTCGTCACGCGACTGCCCATCGCCACCGCGCCGGCCCTAGCATCACGGCCGTGGCACTCATGACCTCCGCTTCCCGCCCGGCCTCGGACCGCCCGGTCTGGCTGGCCTACGCCGGCCTGTGCCTGCTGTGCTGGGCGCTCTACGTGATGGCCGGCACCGAGTGGCAGCGCGGGGCCTGGCACATGTGGAAGGGGCTGTACCTGGCGAGCTGGAACATGGGGCCGCCGATCGCGCTCGGCTGCGCCGGCCTGCCCTGGGCGCGCTGGCTGCAGCGCCGCGCGCGGCCGGTGCCGCAACTGCTCGCGCTGCATGCCGCGGGCGCGGCGGTGTTCGTGATCGGATGGCAGGCGCTGGACTATGCGGCCTCGGTGGGGTTCTACGGCCTCGAGCATTCGAACGCGACGCTGCAGCGCATGATGCTGTGGCAGGCGATGTGGGGCGTGTTCGTCTATGTGGCGCTGATGCTGGGCTTCGGCGGTGCGCTGCATGCGCGGCGCGCCAATGCGGTGGCGCTGGGCGCCGCGCGAGCCGAGGCGGCGCTGGTGAAGGCCGAGCTGGCGGCGATCAGCGGCAAGCTGAACCCGCACTTCCTGTTCAACACGCTGAATTCGCTGCTGCTGCTGACCCGGCGCGACCCGGCGGCGGCCGAGCAGTCGTTGCTGCGCTTCTCGCGGATGATGCGCTACATCTTGAGCAGTTCGGGCGGCACGTCCGCGGGCGGCACCGAGCGTGTCACGCTGCAGGAGGAACTCGACTTCGTGCGCGACTACCTGGAACTCGAATCGCTGCGGCTGGGCCCGCGCCTGAAGGTCGAGTGGCAGATCGACCCGGCCACCGTGCACGATGCGATCCCGCCGCTGACGCTGCAGCCGCTGGTCGAGAACAGCGTGCTGCACGGCATTGCGCCGCAGGTGCAGGGCGGTACGGTGCGCATCCATGCCGAGCGCGTCGCCTCGCCCGAGGCGCTGTCGCTGCGCGTGGACGACGACGGCGCCGGCTGCACCTGGCCACCTGCCGAATCGAAAACCGCGGCGAAGAGCGGCGGCGTCGGCCTGTCGGCGCTGCGGCGCCGCTTCGAGCTCGACTTCGGCGGGCGCGCCAAGCTGTCGATGACCTCGGCACCAGGTGCCGGTTTTCAGGTTCACATCTTGATCCCGCAAGCGGAGCTGGTTGCATGAATCGTTGCCGCACACTCATTGCCGAAGACGAGCCGCTGGCCCGCGAAGGCCTGGCCGAATGGGTGCGCCAGATGCCGCAGCTCGAGCTCGCGGCGGTCTGCGGCGACGGCGCCAGTGCGCTCGCGGCGATCCGCGCCGAGCGGCCGGCGCTGGTGCTGATGGACATCCAGATGCCCGGCATGACCGGCCTGCAGGTGCTGCGCGCGCTCGCCGCCGAGCCACTGCAGCCGATGCCGGCCGTGATCTTCACGACCGCATTCGACGAGCATGCGCTGACCGCGTTCGAGCTGCACGCGGTGGACTACCTGCTCAAGCCGTTCGCGCACGAGCGCTTTGTCGAGGCGGTGGAGCACGCGTTAGCCGCCGGCCGCTCGCCCGAGCATGCGCTGCCCGCGCTCGAGGCGGCGGCGCTGCCCGCCGGCGGCGCCGGGCCGCTGACGCGCGTGCTGGTGCGTGACCAGGGCAAGATCTTTCCGCTGCACGTCGATGCGATCGAGCACCTGCGCAGCGACACCAAATACACGGCGATCGTCAGCAAGGGCAAGACCTTTCTGGTGCGCGTGCCGATCGCGAGCTTCGAGCAGCGGCTCGATTCGGCGCGCTTCCTGAAGGTGAACCGCGCCTGCATCGTCAACCTCGACTTCGTCGACGCGATGACGCCCGACGAGAGCTCGCAGTTCGTCGTCCAGCTGCGCGACGGCACACGCGTGACCGCGAGCCGGGAAGTCTCGCGCCAGCTGAGGGCCGATTCGCTGTGAGGCGCGTTGCCGCACTGCTGCTCGCGGGCCTGGCATGGCTGCCCGGCACATCGCTCGCGCAGACGAGCGGGTTCGACAGCGTCGAGATCTCCGGCTCGGCGACCGTGCGCTTCACGCAAGGCGCGGCCGAGCAGGTTCGGGTGGAGGGTGACGAAGATGCACAGAAGTCGGTCGACCTCGAGGTGCGCAACGGCGTGCTCCACATCCGCCCGGGCGGCAGCTGGAAGTTCTGGAGCGGCGAGCGTACGCGGATCGACATCACCGCACGCGAGCTCAAGCGTGTCTCGATCTCCGGCGCGGCCGACTTCTCGGCACCGCAGGCCGTGCAGTGCGACAAGCTCGATCTCAACATCTCCGGCTCGGGGCTCGCGCGCTTCGACAGCCTGAAGGCCGACTCGCTGCGCTTCAGGGTCTCGGGCGCGGGCGACGGCCAGATCGCCGGCAGCGTCAACGAGCTGCAGATCGTCGTCTCGGGCCGCGGCGAGTTCCGCGGCGAGAACCTGTTGAGCCAGCGCGCCAAGGTGGTCGTCAACGGAATCGGCGATGTTCGCGTGTGGGCCGCGCAATGGCTGGGTGTGAACGTCTCGGGCGTCGGCACCGTCGACTACTGGGGCACGCCGCTGGTCGAGCGCCACAGCTCAGGCGTGGCACGCATCAACGAGCGTGGCCCCAAGCCTATGCCGGTGTCGCCGCCGGCCGTGCCGGCAGCCCCGGCGTCACCGGCCCCGCCGGCGCCCCCGGCACGGCCCTGATCCACGGCGCGAGCGCCTTCGCGCCGGGCGGCGTCAACGTCAGCGCGCGTGTCCCGGCGTTGCGGCGCAGCCAGCCCTTGTCGATCGCGTGCTCGAGGATCGCGACGGCGAGCGTGCCGGCGAGGTGGTCGCGCCGCTCCGACCAATCGAGGCAGGCATACGCGAAGCGCCGCGCGGCCGCCGTCACGTTCGGCAGTTCGACGCCGAGCGCCAGCAGCTCGGCGCGCCCGCTCTCGCTGAGCGCGAAGTGGCCGTTGCACGGCACGATCGTGCCGCGCGCGAGCAGGCCCTCGAACAGCGCGACGCCGAGCTCGCCGGCCAGGTGGCTGTAGCAGGTGCGCGCCGCCTTCAGCGGCTTGTACGCGCCCTGCTCCCACTTGGCTGCGCTCGCGCTGCGCTCGGCCACCAGCGACAACGCCTCCAGCACATGAGCGATCTCGGCATCGGCCAGGCGCAGGTAGCGGTGCCGGCCCTGTGTGCGCAGCACCACGAGCTCGCTGTCGAGCAGCTTGGTGATGTGCGTGCTCGCGGTCTGCGCGCTGACGCCGGCCGCATCGGCCAGCTCGCCGGCCGCGAGGTACTGGCCGTTCATCAGCGCGCACAGCATGCGGGCGCGGGTCGGGTCGCCGATCATCGCGGCGACTTTCGCAAAACGCGGCTCGGGGGTGACAGTCATGGCGTGTGCTCGAGCAGGAAGTCGTTGACCGCGCGTTGCAGCTCGGTGCGGCCGGTCTCGAGATGCATCAGGTGCGTGCCCTTCGCGAGCACGCGCTCGCGTGCAGGAGCGCCGGCCAGCACGGCGAGCAGGCGTGCGGCATCGCGATCGTCGCACACCGAGTCCCATTCGCCGCGCACCAGCAATGTCGGCGTACGCACGCGCGCGGCATCAACCAGCGATTCGCCGGACCACAGGGCATCGATGTCGGCCATCGGCCCGGCCGGCACCTGCACGGCCGGCGGCGTGCGCGATGCCGAAGCGGCGTCGGTCGCGAGATAGGCGAGCGCCCAGGCCTCGATGTGGCGGTCGGGCAGCACCGGCGGTTCGCCGCGCGGCACGTCGGCGATGAAGCGGCGGTACTGCTCCCAGATCGTCAGCATGCGCCAGGCAGGCTGCCGGGTCGGCTCGCCCGGACCGTCGCGCGGCACGACCGGGCCGAACAGCGTGAGGCTCGCGAGCGCATCGGCAGCTGCAGCTGCGCAGCGCAACGCGACGAGCGTGCCCCACGAGTGCGCGACCAGGTGCAGCGGCAGCCGCTCGCCGCAGACGCCGCGAGCGGCTTGCAGCGCGGTCGCGAGCTGGCGCTGGGCGGTGTCCACACGGCCGAGCGGCGCTGCCTGGTCCGCCGGCTGCTGCATCTGCGTGTAGCGCTGCGATTCGCCGTAGCCGGCGAAGTCGAAACCCCAGGCATCGAAGCCGGCGGCATTCAGCGCATCGGCCCATGAGCGGCCGTCGAAGCGGAAGAACAGCGAGAGCGCGCTCGGGAATGTCGCGCCGTGCACGTACATCGCGGCGCCGCGCGGTGTGCCGGGTGCGCGCTGGCGGCGCAGGTGCAGCGCCGGGTCGCGGTCGGTGGCGGGCAGCGTCCATACGTCGGTGGTCGTCGCATTGAGGTTCATCACGTGCGCCCTCACCAGAAGCGCAGCGCACCGCGCATCGCGAGGTACAGCCCGAGCAGCAGCAGGCCGCTGAAGAACACGGTCTTGAAGGTCGCCGGTTGCACGCGAGCGCGAAGCCATTGCCCGGCGCCCATGCCCAGCAGTGCCGGCAGCACGACAAACGCAGAGCCGAGCAGCTCGGGCGTGTGCAGCGAGCCGCCGTGGCCGAGGCTCGCGCCGAGCGCGATCGTCGAGACCAGGAACGACAGGCCGAGCGCGCGCACCAGCTCGTCCTTGCCGAGCCCGAGCGCCTGCAGGTAGGGCACTGCCGGAATCACGAACACGCCGGTCGCCGCCGTCACGAGCCCGGTGCTGACGCCGATCAACGGCGCGAGCCAGCCTTCGTGCTCGGGCTTCACATGAAAGCGCCAGTGCAGCAGCCCGAGGGCCGCATAGAGGGCAAGCGCCACGCCGAGCGCGATCCCGGCCCAGCCGCCGCCGTGCGCATCGCTTGCGGCATCGCCGAGCCAGCCGGCTCCGAGCGCGACGCCGGCGCACACGCCGATCAGCATCGTCGCGAGCCGGCGCAGCAGCGCGACGAAGCCCGGCCCGCCGATCTGCCACAGATTGGTGACGAGCGACGGCACCACGAGCAGCGCGGCCGCCTGCGCGGGCGCCATCACGACGCTCAGGAGACCCATCGTGATGGTCGGCAGGCCGAGACCGACCACCCCCTTGACGAACCCGCCGAGCACGAAGACGGCGGCGATGCCGATCCATAGGTAGCTCGTATCGAACATGACGATGCTTCAAGCCCGACGCTCGCTCACCCGTTCGGGCTGAGCTTGTCGAAGCCCCGTCGCGCAGCGCGACCGGCACTTCGGCAAGCTCAGTGCGAACGGAATTTGCTGAACTTCGCGAAAGGCACTTTGTTGTGGCGATGTCAGGCATCTTCGGCCTCGCACGGCCCGGGATGCTACGGCCTGGATCGAAGCGTTCGGAAGGTAGAGTCCGGCCGATGAGCAATTCGGAGATCGTTGGGTGGACGGGCGCGGCCCTGCTGCTGTTCTGGGGTGTCGGCGCCTACAACCGGCTGGTGCGGCTGCGCGGCGACCTGGTGCAGCGCTTCGGCCCGTTCGACGAGCAGTTCAAGCTGCGTCATGCATTGCTGTTGCAACAGCTCGATGCGCTCGCTCCGGTGCTGGCGAATGCGAGCGCGCAGGCCGCACCGCGCCTCGACGCATTGCGCGCCGCGTGCCAGCAGGCCGAGAACGCCTGCGCGCATGCGCGGCAGCGCCCCGGCGCGGCGGGTGCGATCACGAGCCTGCGGCTGGCCGAAGAAATCCTCTCCGATGCGCGCGCGCGCCTGCCGGTGCCGACGACGGCCGGCACCACGCTGCCCGAGTTGCGCGCGCAGCTCGCGACGATCGACACGACGCTGTCGTTCGCACGCGGGCAGTTCAACACGTCCGTCCAGGTGTACAACCACGCGATCCGCCAGTTCCCGACCCGGCTGCTCGCCGGGCTGTTCGGGTTCAGGGCCGGCGGTATGTTGTGAGCGCGATCGGCCGGAGTTCTCCGATCGCATCGGTCCCCCGCTCCGTGCTGTTCCGCCATGACTGCAGAGAACGCTGACACCCCCCGCCCTGCCCCCACGCCCGAATCGAGCGCCGAGGCGGCCGACTTTCTCTCGCGCGTCCAGGGCAGCGGCGAACTGATCGCGGCCATCCTGGGCCTGCTGCTGCCGACCGCGAGCCTTCGCTCGCTGCAAGCCTGGGAGACCGAGACCCAGGCCATCGGCAACGCGGCCGACGTGCTCGCACAGGTCACGTCGCTGTTGCCCAATGCCCGTCTGCCGTGGTTCGAGCGCCTGCTCAAGCGCATGCGCAGGCACACGGTCGAGCAGCGCCAGGGCCTGCTCGAATCGACACGCCGGCTGATGAGCGCACGCGGCAGCCTGCGCCCGATCGACCGCCTGCACTGGCTGGCGATGCGCCAGCGCCTCGGCGAAGCGACGCCGGCAAGCACGCGGCAAGCGGCCAGCACCGGCCTGTCGCAGATGCCCGAGATCGAGCTGCACGCGGTCGCGGTCTACACCGCGTTCCTCTCGCGCATGGTGCCGCTCGAGCTCGACGCGTCGCCCAGCGACGCCGAGCGCGCCGCCGGTCCGGACTGGTACCTCGCGGTGATGAACGAGTGGCCGCAGCACGAGGTGCCCGCGCTGGAGCTGCCAGGCGGCGATGCGCTCGTGCACGCGCTGCAGCAACTGCAGGGCATGGCCTGGATGCAGCGGCCGGTGCTGGTGCGCAACTGGGTCGACACCGCACTCGCGCGGCGCGCGCACGGCCGCCTGCGCGACAGCGCAGCAGACGCGCTGCGCCTGAGCTGCGGCTTGCTGGATTCCCCGCTGCCGCCGGAACTGGCGCGGCACTACATTGAACCGCCGGAGGAGTTGCGCCGATGACCGCGCCGTTGACCATGCCGTTGACCATTCTGCAAATCCGACGCTGCTTGATCGCTGCCCTGCTGACCGCGGCCGGCGGTGCGGCGCAGTCACAGACGGCGCAGCCGAGCGAGAGTGCGGCTGCGCTGCGAACCCGCAGCCTCGCCGGCCAATGCGCGCAATGCCATGGCACGGACGGCCGTGCGCAGCCCGGCGCCGAGGTGCCTGGCCTGGCCGGCCTGCAGGCCAGCTACATCGCCGAGCAGATGAAGGCGTTTCGCAGCGGCAGCCGCCCTTCGAGCGTGATGCAGCAGCTGGCCAAGGGCTTCAGCGATGCGCAGGTCGACCAGCTCGCGCGCTACTTCGCCAGCCAGCCGGCGGGAAGCAAACCATGAGCGCAGCCACGATGCGCCGGCGCGATGCGCTGAAGGTCATCGGCGCAGCCGGCGGGTTGGCGCCGCTCGCGTTCGCGGGCTGCGCGATGAACCAGATCGGCACGCCGGACACCGCGCGCGTGCTGGTCGTCGGTGGCGGCTATGGCGGCGCCACCGCAGCCAAGTACGTGCGCCTGCTGTCGGACCGCAAGATCGATGTCGTGCTGGTCGAGCCCGAATCGGCCTTCGTCTCGTGCCCGCTGTCGAACCTGGTGATCGGCGGGACGCGCGGGCTCGACGAGATCACGCGCCCGTACACCACGTTGAACTCGGTGCACGGCGTGCGCATCGTGCGCGACATGGTCTCGAGCATCGACACCGCCAAGCGCAGTGCACAGCTCGCCTCGGGCGCCAGCATTCGCTACGACAAGCTGGTGCTCTCGCCGGGGGTCGAGATGATCTGGGACCGAGTGGACGGCCTGCAGGCCGCCAACGCGAGCGGCCGCATCCTGCAGGCCTGGAAGGCCGGCCCCGAAACGCTGGCCCTGCGCAAGCAGCTCGAGGCGATGCCCGATGGCGGCGTGTTCGCGATCAGCATCCCCGGCGCGCCGTACCGCTGCCCGCCCGGTCCGTACGAGCGCGCGAGCCTGGTCGCGAACTACTTCAAGACCGCGAAGCCGCGCAGCAAGGTGCTGATCCTCGATGCGAACGAAGACGTCACGAGCAAGGGTGCGCTCTTCAAGAAGGCCTGGGCCGAGCAGTACAAGGGCATCGTCGAGTACCGGCCGCAGCATGTGGCCACCGCGGTCGACGCGGCGAACAACACGCTCAAGTTCGAGATCCAGGACAACGTGCGCGCCGACGTGCTGAACGTGCTGCCGCCGATGCGCGCCGGCGCGATCGCGGTGCAGACCGGGCTCGCGAATTCGAACGCCCGCTGGTGCAACGTGAACTTCCTGAACTTCGAATCGACCGTGGCGCCGCACGTGCACGTGATCGGCGACTCGATCCAGATCGCGGCGCTGATGCCCAAGAGCGGCCACATGGCAAGCAGCCACGCGAAGGTGGCCGCGGCCGCCATCGTCGCCGAGTTGAACGGCTGGGAGATCGACCCGACGCCGATGCTGACCAACACCTGCTACAGCTTCATCGACGACAAGCGCACCGTTCACGTCGCGAGCGTGCACGAGTACGTGCCCGCCGAGCGCACGTTCAAGACGATCGCCGGCTCGGGCGGCCTGTCGAGCGCGCCGAACGAGCTGGAGGGCGGCTACGCATGGCATTGGGCGCGCACGATCTGGGCCGACGCACTCGC
>Ga0075370_10000797_pt1 | contig 12606 bp, 14 predicted proteins | sample EndMethybrTD3035_FD_71398 | JGI IMG/M metagenome (GOLD analysis project Ga0075370, IMG submission 71398) | Populus endosphere microbial communities from Tennessee, USA - Endosphere MetaG P. TD hybrid TD303-5 | ecosystem: Host-associated > Plants > Roots > Endosphere | place: USA: Tennessee... | reverse complement strand
ACGTAGGCGAGCGGGCGGATCACGATGTTCTTGCCGTCGTCGCTGACGAGCTTGGGCGGCATGCCCTTCATGCGCGCGCCGAAGAACATGTTCATCAAGAGCGTCTGCAGCATGTCGTCGCGGTGGTGGCCGAGCGCGATCTTGGTGGCGCCGAGCTCGCCGGCCACGCGGTACAGGATGCCGCGCCGCAGCCGCGAGCACAGGCTGCACATCGTCTTGCCCTCGGGCACGAGGCGCTTGACGATCGAGTAGGTGTCCTGGTTCTCGATGTGGAACGGCACGCCGACGCTCTTCAGGTACTCGGGCAGCACGTGCTCGGGAAAGCCTGGCTGCTTCTGGTCGAGGTTGACGGCCACGATGTCGAAGCGGATCGGCGCGCGGGCGCGCAGGTTGATCAGGATGTCGAGCAGCGCGTAACTGTCTTTGCCGCCTGACACGCAGACCATCACCTTGTCGCCTTCTTCGATCATGTTGAAGTCGACGATCGCCTGGCCCACCTGGCGGTGCAGCCGCTTGCTGAGCTTGGTCAGCTCGACCGAAAGCTTCTCTCTGGGTTCGAGCACGGCACTCATTGGGTAACCTCCGCATGCGCTGCGGTATTCGCCTTGGGGGCGGCCCGGCAGCTCATGATTTGTCCTTGATTCCGAACACTTCGCAACCCACGGACACGCAGTCGGCGTACACGTCGGGCTTCTGCGTCGACACCCGCGCCGCCCGCACCTTGGGGTGCGCGAGCATCATCGAGAGCACGTCATCGCACAGCGTCTCCTGCAGGTGGATGTGCCCCTGACCGACGCGCGTGGCAATGCTGCTGCGCATGAAATCGTAGTCGACCACCTCGTGCAGATCGTCCGCCTTGGGCGTCGAGACCGCCAGCGGTATGTACAAATCCACGTTGATCAGCACCCGTTGCTCGCGCGTCTTCTCGAACGCGTGCACGCCGATGTTGATGAACACCTCGTAGTCGCGCAGGAACAGGCGCCGGCAGTCCATCAGGCTCGGGTGGCTCAGCAGGCTTTGCATCTCAATCTTTCTGTGTCTTGGCGACGTAGAGCACGTCGCGCGGCTGCCCCGCGAGGTGCTGGCCACCGTCGACGAGCAAGGTCGTGCCGGTGATGGCGGGCGACTCGATCAGGAAGCGCACCGCATGCGCGATGTCGGCCGGCGTCGACGAGCGCTGCAGCGGCGTGAGGCGATGCGCCTGCTCGAACTCGCCCTCGCTCATCGGGCCCGACGCCAGCGTGACGCCGGGCGCCACGCCGCAGACGCGCAGCGCAGGTGCGAGCGCCTGCGCGAGCATCACGGTTGCGGCCTGCAGCGCGGCCTTCGAGAGCGTGTACGAGAAGTAATCGGGGTTCGGGTTCCAGAGCTTCTGGTCGATGATGTTCACGACGCAGCCGTTGGCGTTGCTCCGGCTCGCGTGCGTGTGCAGGGCCTGCGCCAGCAGCACGGCCGGCGCGGTGTTGGCGCGCCAATGCTTGTCGAGTGCCGCGTGGCTGAAGCTCGCCGCATCGTCGTACTCGAAGGTCGACGCGTTGTTCACCACCGCGTCGAGCCGCCCGAAATGCGCCACGACCTGCGGCACCAGCGCCTTGCAAGCGGCCTCGTCGGAGAGGTCGGCCTGGAACATCTGCGCGGCGGCCCCGGTTGCGCGAATCGCGGCGACCGTTGCCTGCGCGTCGGCCTCGGAGCTGCGGTAGTGCACCGCCACCGCGTTGCCGTGCTCGGCCAGCTCGAGCGCGATGGTGCGGCCGAGCCGGCGCGCAGCGCCCGTGACGAGCACGACGCGGCGCGGGGCGACGGAGGTCGGTGAGATGGACATGGTTCCGGGGATCGTTCCTGCGCGTTCCTACAATGGCGCGATGCAACACAGCGCAGGTGTCAGTGTATCGACCAGGGCCGACCCCGCGCTGCAGCGGTTGATTCGCCAATCGATCGAGCGAAGCGGCGGCTGGCTGCCGTTCGACCGCTTCATGGCGCTCGCGCTCTATGCGCCTGGCCTCGGCTACTACACGAATGCGGGCCGCAAGTTCGGCATGCTGCCGCAGTCGGGCAGCGACTTCGTCACCGCGCCCGAGCTCTCGCCGCTGTTCGGGGCCGCGCTCGCGCGCCAGGTGGCGCAGGCGCTCGCCGCCAGCGGCACCAGCGAGGTGTGGGAGTTCGGTGCCGGCTCGGGCGCGCTCGCGGAGCAACTGCTGGGCGCGCTCGCAGACTCGCTCACGCGCTACACGATCGTCGACCTCTCCGGCGTGCTGCGCGAGCGCCAGCAACAACGGCTCGCACCGTTCGGCCACAAGGTGCGCTGGGCGGACGAACTGCCGGCCGCGTTGAGCGGCGTGATCGTCGGCAACGAGGTGCTGGACGCCATGCCGGTACAACTGCTGCGCTTCGACGGCGAGCGATGGCACGAGCGCGGCGTGGTGATCGAGGGCGAGGGGTTCGCATGGTCCGACCGCGCGACACCTCACCGACCGCAGGGCGACACCCCGTTCCCGCCCGGCGCGCTGACCGAGACCCACGCGCAAGCTGAAGCCTTCATCGCCACGCTGGCCGACCGGCTGCAGCACGGCGCCGCGTTCTTCATCGACTACGGCTTCCCGCGCGCCGAGTACCAGCACCCGCAGCGCCTCGAAGGCACGCTGATGTGCCACCGCGCGCATCAGGCCGACACCAATCCGCTGGTCGACGTGGGACAGAAAGACATCACGGCGCACGTCGACTTCACCGGCATCGCGCTTGCCGCGCAGGACGCCGGCTTCGACGTGATCGGCTACACCACGCAGGCGCATTTCCTGATCAACTGCGGCATCGTCGAGATGCTGCAGGGCGCCGACGTGGCGACGCGCGCCAACACGCAGAAGCTGCTGATGGAACACGAGATGGGCGAGCTGTTCAAGGTGATCGCGCTTGCAAAGGGCTGCGACGAACGCTTCGCGCACGAGGCGATCGGCTTCGTGCACGGCGACCGGACGCATACGCTGTGACCCGCTGCATGAATCGGGAGCAGGCATCGTGATCCGCTGGCTGCTTGTCGTCTTTCTCGCACTGATCCTGTTCAGCGGCTTGCGGCCGTGGCTCGAGAAGCTAGGCCTCGGCAAGTTGCCCGGTGACTTCCGGTTCCGGTTGTTCGGGCGCGAATGGTTCATCCCCTTTGCGAGCAGCATCGTGCTGAGCCTGATCGCGATGGCGCTCGTCAAGATCTTCTGAGGGCACGACCACCATGCCGAGCAACGTCGCGCGTGTCTGGCTTCATCATCTGTTCGCGCTGGTTCTTGCATTGCTTCTCGCATCGGTGACTGCCGCGAACGCAACGGCCGCCGATGCGCTCCCCGAAACCCCCGGTTGGTACCGCGCGCAGATCGGCCGCTTCACCGTGACGGCGCTGTGGGACGGCACGCTCGACATGCCGGTCGACAAGGTGTTCAGGCAGCCTCGCGCGGCGCAACTGAAGGCGCTGCTCGCGCGTTCGTACCTCACGCCGACGGTGGCGCTAAGCGTGAACGCCTTCGTCGTCGACACCGGCACGCGCGTGGTGATGATCGACACGGGCACCGGCACCTCGCGCATGTTCGGCGAGCGGCTCGGCAAGGTGCAGGCCAACCTGCGCGCCGCCGGCTACACGCCCGAGCGGATCGACGAGATCTACATCACGCACATGCACACCGACCACGTCGGCGGCCTCACGGTGCAGGGCCGCGCCGTGTTCCCGAACGCGATCGTGCGCGCCGATGTGCGCGAAGCGGGCTACTGGCTCAGCCGCGAGCAGCTGGCAGCGCACCCGGACGATAAGGAAGACTTCGAGAGCGCGATGGCGATGCTTGACCCCTACGTCGAGCGTGGGCGCTTCAAGCCGTTCGACGGCGCCACCGAGCTGATTCCCGGTGTTCGTGCGCGGCCCGCGTACGGCCACACGCCGGGACACACCGTCTATGAAGTGCGCAGCGATGGCGAGACGCTGGTGCTGTGGGGTGACCTGATGCACGTGGCGGCGGTGCAGTTGCCGCTGCCATCGGCGACTGTCGTGTTCGATGCGATGCCGACGCAGTCTGCGGCGAACCGGGCCAAGGTCTACCGTGAAGCGGCGCGCGATGGCGCGTGGATCGCTGCCGCGCATATCGGCTTTCCCGGAATCGGCAAGATTCGTGCGGACGAGAAGGGCGGCGGGTACACATGGGTGCCGATGTCGCTCGTGCGAGGGAGGTAGCCGATTGTCTCGAGGACGACCAGTTGGGTCCGCTGGAGTCCAGCTACGGCGTTGCCCCCGATTCGACATTGAAGGAACTCGTCGACAAGATCGAGGCGTCACGGTTCTTGCAGTACTCGTCCTCTCACACCACGATGCTCGGTCATGACGCGCGTCAAGGCGCCGCTGGTGGCTATCACGGCACAAGGCAAGTCGCCCTGAGAGAGCGTGCGCGAACAAACGAAACAACTCGCGCGGCCATCCGACGCAGAGGCGCTACGTCCACCCATGACACTGGCCGCTTCAAAGACCACCGGAGATTTGCAGACATGCGGCGCAAGAATATGAGACTCGTCATGGTTGGTGTTGCACTGTTCGTGCTCGCCATCGCGTTCTTTCTCCTGATGTTGTCCCTCGCACCCAAGTCGAACGATCCGGTCGAGCTGATGCGCACCGTCGGAATGGTTTCGGGTGTCGTCGGCGGATTGGCGATCGCGATGATCGTCGGGGGCCAGATCGGCACGAAGGTCCAGGCCTAGGGCCGTAGGCGTTGCCATGCTTCATCTCCGAGAGTTCCGTGAATCGGACTCCATCGTCGAACTCACCGCTCTACTGCACCTCGCGTATGCGCGACTCGGCGCGATGGGGCTGAACTACACGGCGGTGGACCAAACGCCCGAGATCACCGCCGAGCGAATTCGCGGCGGCAACTGCTTCGTGGTTGCCGACGGCGCCAGGCTGCTCGGCACCATCGTCGCGCAACCCACGTATGCGCAAAACGATTGCGAGTACTTCACGCGTCCGGGGGTCGCGGCGGTTCATCAGTTCGCCGTGCACCCCGAGCATCAGGGCTCCGGCATCGGCCGCATGCTCCTGCAGCGCGCGGAGCAGTGGGCCAAGGAGGCCGGCTTCACGGAGCTTGCGATGGACACAGCCGAGCAGGCGACGCACCTGGTCGAGCTCTACACGCGGCTTGGCTACGGGCACGTCGGCTGGGTCCAGCGGCCGGGCAAGGTGTACCGCAGCATCATTCTCAGCAAGTCGCTCTGAGGGCACTTCACACGTCTTCGCAAAGCGACTAGAGTGCGCGCCGACGCCGCAGTACGGCCCGGAGCAACCACTCGATGGTCATCAACGCCTTGTTCGCGTTCGTTCATTTCGCCGCCGTCTTCGGCATCTTCAGCACCGTCGTCTACGAACTGCTCACGATGAGCAGAACACCCACGCTGGCAGAGGCACAGCGGATCCAGCTCTGCGATCGCTGGTACGGCATCAGCGCCGGCGTGGTGCTGGTGGTCGGCTTGCTGCGCGTGTGGTACTTCGAGAAGGGCGCGGCCTTCTACCAGGCCAATGCGTTCTTTCACGCGAAGATGACGCTGTTCATCATCGTCGGCCTGCTCTCGATCTACCCGACGATGAGGTTCATCAAATGGCGCCAGCACACCCGGCAAGGGCAGCCGCCCGTCGTGTCCGAGCAGGAGTACACGCGCATCGTGCTCATCCTGCGCGCAGAACTCGCGTTGCTGCTCGGCATGGCGCTGTGCGCAAGCCTGATGGCGCGCGCGGTCGGCGTGTAGCGAACGCTTCACAGGAGCGCATCGATGCCTCGCTATGTCGCCTTCCTTCGCGGCGTCAGCCCCATGAACGCCAAGATGCCCGAGCTCAAGCGCTGCTTCGAGTCGGCCGGCTTCACCGATGTGCGCACGCTGCTGTCGAGCGGCAACGTGGTGTTCAGCACCCGCACGTCGGCGCCCGAGGCACTGGAGCGGAGGGCCGAGAAGGCGATGCAGTCTGAACTCGACCGCGTGTTCGGCACCATCGTGCGGCCTGCTCAGTACCTGCAGGAGCTGATCGAGGCCGATCCGTTCTCGGAGTTCGATCTTCCGCCCGCGGCCAAGCGCGTCGTCACGTTCCTGCGCCGTCCGCACGCGCCGGGCGCGGAGCTGCCCTTCAAGCTGCCGCTCGAGCGCGACGGCGCGAGCATCCTCAAGCTCACCGGCGCGGAGATTCTCAGCGCCTACGTGCCCAACCCCGCGAAGGGTCCGGTGTTCATGGCGCTGATCGAACGCACGTTCGGCACCAACATCACCACCCGCACGTTGGACACCGTTCGAAAGTGCGCCCGGGCCTAGCACCGGCACCACAGGAGTTTTCATGAGCGACAAGTCGGACTACCTCGTCATCTCCCGCGGACAGTGGGATGAAGACAAATCGCCCGAGCAGATCCAGCAGGCGATCGACGACTTCTACGACTGGCGCGATCGCCTCGTCGCCGAGGGCCGGATGAAGTCGGGGCAGCGCCTCGCGAGGCCGGCGAAGATGGTGTCCAGGCAGGGCGTGATTGACGGGCCGTTCGCCGAGGCGAAGGAGATCATCGGTGGCTACTGGTTCTTTGTCGCCGCCAGCCTCGACGAGGCGGCTGCGCTCGCGGCGCAGAATCCCTGCCTCGCCTGCGGGTTGAGCTACGAGGTGCGGCCGATCGAGACGGAACGCGCGAGCGCCTACAAGCCGAGCAACGAGACCCCGACGCGCGCCCGCAACGAATGAAACCGCTGCAGGCGGCTCGTGAAGCACGCCTGAACCGTTGCGCCGTGAACATGCGGCCCTGTTCCACGCAACGAGGGTTTCATGAGCATCCGTTGTCCCGACACGAATCGCCGATATGTGCTGGCCGCGCTCGGCGCTGCGTTGATGCCGATGTCCGGCGCCTGGGCGCAACGCCCGGCCGACGTGAGCTCGACGATCTCCTTTCGCGGCACGTCGTTCATCCACCGCTGGTCCAAGGACGGGCAGCACGAATTCACGCCCGCCGATTCGGCCGACCTGGCGAACTGGCGCGACATGCTCACGTTGAATGTTCACGGCACGGTCGTGCGCGGCGAGCAACTGGCCGACGTGGCGAACAAGGTGCTCGCGAACTACCAGCGCGCCGGCAAGGTCCTGCAGACGCGGTCGACGCCGCGCACGGCCGAACGGCCCGCGGAGCACCTGATCGTCGCGGTGCTCGGTACGCCCGACCTGCTCGAAGCCGCGTTCGCGCGCTGCCTCATGCACGACGGCACCGGCATCGTCGCGGTCGTCTCGCACCGCGTGTACGGCAAGGCGGCTGGCCCGCAGATGAGTGAATGGCTGCGCGGCAACGGCCCGCAGGTCGAACAAGCACTCATGGCGTGGGGCGCCATGCCGAGCATCGCGAGCCTGGGCCGGTTACCGAAGAGCGCGTGACGCCAGGAGAGGTGCCGCCCACGAGAAGTGCGGCTCAAGAGAAGTGCAGCCCCTCGACGCGCAGCCAGGGCAGACACGATCCGCCGGTGTCGATCCGCTCGGCACTGACGGCACTCACGTCGCGGAGCATCTGCGCCACGTTGCCTGAGATCATCGTCTCCGACAGCGCTGCGCCGACCTGGCCGCCGTCGATCGCGAAGCTGTTCTTGATCACGCCCGAGAAATCGCCGTTCGCCCCCGGGCGGCCCATCGAGAGGCGGTCGACGAGCGCACCGCGCGCCACGCCACCGATCACTTCGTCGAGCGGTGTCGCGCCGGCCGCCATTTCCCAGCCGTCGGCCGAAACCGGAACGTGTGCGATGCCTGTCTTGCGGCTTCCGTAGAGACTCGGCGTGAGGCAGTTCAGCCGGCCCCGCGTCAGCACCTCGAGCGGCTTCACCGCGAACGCGTCGGGCGTGAACGGGCCAACGCCCGCGGCGCCCGGCCGATTGCGCAGCGTCAGCAGCGGGGCGGCCACGGCCTCGCCCACGCGGTCGCGGTAGACCGAGCTGGCGTCGATCAGCGCCTGGTCGCTCAGTTGACCGAGCAGCCAGCCGAGCAGGTCTTCGGCGGCTCGCGGCGTCAGCACCACGCTGCCGACGAAGCTGGCACCGAGCGGCTGCGTGTGCACCTGAGACTCGAGCTGCCGCAGCATCTCTCCGATGCCGAAGCGCTCGACGAAGTGCGCGCCGGTCAGCTGCTCGCAGGTGCCCCCGGCATAGTTGAACGAACTGCTCTTGGCGCCATCTCGTGCGACACCGAACGCCGTCGCATCGCACCAGCGCAGCTCGCACGAGAGCTCGGTGCCGCCGCTCGTCAGCGTGTGCGAGCGCAGTTCGTTGTGCGCCGCGAGCGCCTCTTCGAGCATCACGGCAGGGGCTTCGCGCTCGCGCCAGGAGAGCAGTTCGCCGATCGACCTGGTCAGCGCTGCGAGGTCGTTGTCGCCCGCGCCCTGCACCACGTGCGCACGTTGGTCCGACGAGACTGCATTCGCGTCGTCCTGCGGCGCCGATTCGACGCTGGCCCGCAAGCCGCGCAGGCTCTCGGCGACGCTGTCGTCGCCGAGGTCGCTGATGTCGGCGGCGGCGCGGCGGCCGTCGAGCAGGCCGACAAATTGCAGCTTCGCCGACTCGCCGCTGCGCAGCAGGCTCGGTTCGTTGTGCGCCACATTCAGCTCGTTGCGCCGCTGCGCGCTGGCGGTGACGAGCGCAGCGTCGAAACCCAGCTCGCGCATCCGGCCGAGCGCGCGCTCGGCGGTGTTCCGGAGATCGTTCGTCATCGGCCGCGCTCCGTCATTCGCCGCCAAGGTGGGCGCGGGCGCGCAGCGCCGGTCCGCCCATCGAGACGACCATCGGCTGCTTCTTGCCGCAGTAGCCCGAGCAGGTCCAGTACATGTCGTCGCTCACCGCGTCGACGCTTTGCAGCACCTTGATCGCCGAGCCCGACACCGTGGTGTTGCGCACCGCACGGCCGACCTTGCCGTTGCGGATCTCGTAGGCGAGCGTCACGCCGAACATGAACTCGGTCGTCGAGTCGGCCTGGCCGTTGCCGGTCTTCAGCAGCAGGTAGCCGTCGTCGACGCCTTCGATCATCTCCGACAGCGCCGAGGTGCCCGGCAGGATCACGGTATTGCGCATGCGCACGAGCGGCTCGTCGTCCGGGCTGTAGGCGCGTGCATTGCCGCTCGGCGGCTTGCCCAGGCGCGCGGCGGTCTCGCGGCTGTGCATGAAGTCGCCGGTCAGCCGGCCGCGCTCGATCATCATCACGTCGCGTGCCGGCGTGCCTTCGTCGTCCGCGTACACCGGGATCATCACCTCCTCGCCGTTCCAGGTGTGAGCGATATCGGCCATCGAGACGAGTTCGCTCGCGACCGGCTGGCCGACGAGGCTCGCGGTCAGCGCACCGCCGAGCACCGAATCGGCCTCGCACGGATGTCCCATCGCCTCGTGCGCCAGCATGCCGGCCAGCTCCGGAGCGAGCACCACGCTGTGCGCGCCGCCGCGCGCGGCCACCGCGTTGCGCTTGGCCTGCAGGTGTTCGTGGGCACGATCGAGCAGGGGCGCCAGCGTGGCGAGCGACCAGTCCAGGTCGGCGAGGCTGCCCTTGCACGAGAGCGTTTCGTCGACCTCGATCGGCGCGCCGGACGCGTCTTCGCCGACCAGCACGGCGTAGAGCAGCGCGCGCTGGATGCTCGCGAGAGACTCGTCGCCCGAGCTGGCCTTCAGTTCCTTCGTGTGGTGTTCTTCGCCGATCACGAAACGCGTCGAACGCAGCGCGGGATAGCGCGCCATGCAATGCGCATGCAGTTCGGCGAGGCGCGCGCTGCACTCTGCCGGCGAGAGCGCCGGCCGGCCGGCAAACGCATGCCGGCCGCGGTAGCGATTGCCCGGGAGCGCCAAAGGCGAACGCGGGCCGAAACCCGACATCGCGGCCGCGTTGTCGCGCGCCTGCTGCTGCAGGCGCTGCGCGTTCGCGCCGCTCGGTCCGGAGGCAAAGCCCCAATAGCCATCGACGTAGGCGCGGGCGCTGATGCCGTTCTGCGCAGAACGCAGGTTGGTGACGAGGTTGCCGTCGACCATCAGCATGCGAGTCTTGCGCAGCTCGTGGCGGCGCGTTTCGATCTCTTGCAGTGTCATGGGTGATCCACCTGGCGCTGAGATCGAATCAGGATAGCAGTTGCGCGCGCACGCGGTTCTCCGCCCGAGGCTACGATCCGGTCTTTGCCGAGCACGACGAGGACGCCATGACGATTTCCAATGCCGCCGGCCGTTTCGGCAGTGGCCGCGCGGTCAAGCGGGTCGAAGACGCCGCGCTGCTTGCCGGCAAGGGCCTGTTCGTCGACAACGTCGCGGTTGAAGGGCAGGCCTACCTCGCGTTCCAGCGCTCGCCATATGCGCACGCTCGGATCGTTTCGATCGACACCGATGCGGCACGTGCGATGCCCGGCGTGCTCGCCGTGTACACCGGCGCGCAGTTGGCGGCTGCCGGCGTGAAGCCTATCGTGCCCGGCCCGGGCTTCAGGCGCGCCGACGGCAAGCCGCACACCACGGCCGCACGTCGCGCACTCGCGCACGAGCTCGTGCGCTTCGTCGGCGAGCCGGTGATCGCGGTCGTCGCCACCTCGCGCGGGGCGGCACGCGACGCGGCCGAGGCGGTGCTGGTCGACTACGCCGATCTGCCCGCGGTGACCGACCCGGTACAGGCCATCGCACCCGGCGCGCCGGCGCTGTGCCCCGATGCGCCCGACAACATCGCCGCCGAGATGCGCCACGGCGATGCGAAGGCCACGGCCGCCGCGTTCGAGCGCGCCGCGCACGTGGTCACGCTCGACCTCGTGAACCAGCGCGTTGCGCCGAGCCCGATGGAGCCGCGGGGCCTGGTCGCCGCGTTCGACACCGGCACCGGCAGGCTCACCGTGCGCATCAGCAGCCAGATGCCCACGGGCATCCGCACTGCGCTGTGCGATGCCATCCCCGGGCTCACGAGCGAGAACACGCGCGTCGTCGTCGGCGATGTCGGCGGCGGCTTCGGCATGAAGACCGGCGTCAATCCGGAAGACATCGTCGTGGCGTACGCAGCGCGCGAGTTGAAGGTGCCGGTGCGCTGGCAGGCCGAGCGCAGCGACGACTTCCTCTCGGCCATCCACGGCCGCGACGTGACGAGCCGCGCCGAGATGGCGCTCGATGCGAACGGCAAGGTGCTCGCGCTGCGCGTGCGCTCGCTCGCGAACGTCGGTGCGTATGCCACCGGCACCGGCGTTGCGATCCAGCTGCTGATCGGGCCATGGGTGCAGACGAGCATCTACGACATCCAGACGATCGACCTGCACTTCATCGCGGTGATGACCAACCGCGGACCGACCGGCGCCTACCGCGGCGCCGGCCGCCCCGAGGCGATCTACATCACCGAGCGGCTGTTCGACGCGGCAGCGCGCGAGATGAAGCTCGACCCGGCCGAGCTGCGCCGCCGCAACCTCATCCGCCCCGAGCAGATGCCTTACACGAACCCGATGGCGCAGACCTACGACAGTGGGCGCTTCGAGCAGGTGCTCGATGCCGGGCTCGCGCTCGCCGACTGGAACGGCTTCGCGGCGCGCCGCGCGGCGAGCGAGGCGGCGGGCAAGCTGCGTGGGCGCGGGCTCGCAAGCTTTCTCGAGTGGACAGGCGGCATGGCGTTCGAAGAGCGCGTCACCGTGAGCGTCGCGGCCGACGGCTTCATCGAGATCGTCTCGGCCACGCAGGCGATGGGGCAGGGCATCGCCACCAGCTACGTGCAGCTCGCGGTCGACGTGTTCGGCGTCAGCGAAGACCGCATCCGCATCGTGCAGGGCGACACCGACCTCGCCAACGGTTTCGGCAGCGCCGGCTCGCGTTCGCTGTTCACCGGCGGCTCGGCGGTGCGGGTGGCGTCCGAGCGCACGGTCGACACCGCGAAGCAGCTCGCCGGCGAAGCGCTCGAGGTGGCGAGTGCCGACATCGAGTACCGCGAGGGCCGCTTCGCGGTGATCGGCACCGACGTCGGCATCGATCTCTTCGAACTCGCGGCGCGCCAGCCGCAGCAGCGCATCTACGTCGACTCGACCAGCACGGTCGGCGGCCCGACCTGGCCGAACGGCTGCCACGTCTGCGAGGTCGAGATCGACCCGCAGACCGGCGACGTCGAAGTGGTGAGCTACTCCTCCGTCAACGACATCGGCACGGTCGTGAGCCCGACGATCGCGCGCGGGCAGATCGAAGGCGGGGCGGTGCAGGGCATCGGCCAGGCGCTGACCGAGCAGATGGTCTACGACCCCGACAGCGGCCAGCTGCTGACCGCGAGCTTCCAGGACTACGCGATGCCGCGCGCCACGCTGAGCCACGGCTTCAAGACCGAGTTCGACCAATCGACTCCGTGCCTCGTCAACCCGCTCGGCGTGAAGGGCGTGGGCGAGCTCGGCACGATCGGCGCAACGCCAGCCGTCGTCAATGCGGTGATCGACGCGCTCGACCACGCCGGGCACGGCCGGCGCGCCGAGGCGATCCAGATGCCGCTGACTGCGCCACGTGTGTGGCGTGCGCTGAACGGCAGCTTCGATGCGTCGCCGTTCGGCTGAATGACCTGATGCCGGCTTTGCATCGCTGCGGCGAATCCGCGCTCGTATAGTGGCGCGCTTCCCCTTT
>Ga0075370_10000796_pt1 | contig 12615 bp, 5 predicted proteins | sample EndMethybrTD3035_FD_71398 | JGI IMG/M metagenome (GOLD analysis project Ga0075370, IMG submission 71398) | Populus endosphere microbial communities from Tennessee, USA - Endosphere MetaG P. TD hybrid TD303-5 | ecosystem: Host-associated > Plants > Roots > Endosphere | place: USA: Tennessee... | reverse complement strand
GCCCGCGGCCAGCAGGGCCATGCGCTCGAGGTTCGAGTGGCAGAACGCGACGGCTGGAATGCGGCGCTCGTGCGCGGCGTCGAGGCTCGCCCAGGCAAGCCGGTACGGATCGGCGGATTCGATCAGGTCGGGCGCGGCGTCGCACAGCTTGCGCGCCGATGCACTGCGCCGCCACGGGAAACGATAGGCTCCGCCGCTGCCTGGCAGCGGCAGCGAAGGCATGCGCAGGCTGCCGGGCGCGTCCGCCGTGTCGCGCACATCCGGCGGGTCCGGACTTGGCGTCGCGAGCGTGTGGCGCCAGGCCGTGTGGCGTTGCATCCAGCGCCGCTTGGCGCCGATGTAGCGGCGCACGCCGCCGCTCGCGTTCCAGAACATCGTCGCGTCGATCAGGTGCACGCGGTCGTGGGTGGACTCGAACTCGGGCATGGGCGGCTCCATCAGGTCGACCGGGCAATCGGCGTGCCGCGATGGCGCTCAGGCCCTATTCAGGGGGGTGCCACCGTTCGGGCCGAGCTTGTCGACTCCTTGGTGCCCGATTGCACCAGCCCTTCGACAGGCTCAGGGCGAACGGCCTCATTCCGTCACCGTGCGGGCCGAGCTCAGGGCCCGTCACCGTTCGGGCTGAGCTTGTCGAAGCCCTCGTCAAGCTGCTCTCACGGCGCATGCGCCGCAAGCAGTTGCGCGAGCCGCCGCGGGTCGACCGGCTTGACCATGTGGGCATCGAAGCCCGCCGCCAGCGACTGCTGGATGTCGGCATCCTGGCCGTAGCCGGACAGCGCGATCAGCACGCCGTCGTAGCCGGCAGCGCGCGAGCGCGAGGCGAGCTCGTAGCCGTCGATGCCGGGCAACCCGATGTCGACGATCGCGGCGTCGGGCCGGGTCGCGATCAAGGTCGCGAGACCGGCGCTGCCGTCCATCGCGGTCCGCACCGCGTGGCCGTCGAGCTCGAGCATCGACTGCAGGCCGTCGAGCACGTCGGGGTTGTCGTCGATCACGACCACCCTCTTTCGCGCCGCCGGGCTGCTCGCCGGCGGCTGCGCCGCGCGTTCCAGCAACGGCAGCGTCAGCTCGAAGATCGTGCCGTTCTCGTTGCTGCGCACGTCGATCGCGCCGCCATGCAGCTCGACCAGCCGCTTCACGAGCGTGAGGCCGATGCCCAGGCCGCCGGCCCGCCGGTCGATGCTGCGCGCGCCCTGCACGAACGGGTCGAACAGGCGGGGCAGCAGCGCGGCATCGATGCCCGGACCGTTGTCGCGCACCGAAAGCCGGGCGCGGCCATCGTCCGCCGCGAGCCGGATCTCGACCTCGCCGTCTTCGGGCGTATAGCGGATCGCGTTGTCGATCAGCTGCTCGAGCACATCGCCGATGCGCTGCGGGTCGGCATCGATCCACGCATTGCCGAGCTGCGCATGAAGCTGCAGCCGCTTCGCGTCGGCCTTGAAACGCGCCGCGGCCATCGCGTTGCGGACCAGCGCCGCGAGGTCGACCGGCTGGCGCAGCAGCTGGACGTCGTTGGCGAGCACGCGGCCGATGCCGAGCAGCCGGTCCATCAGGTGAGCGAGGTGGCGGCTCTGGTGGGCGATGATCTCGCGCGCACGCACGGCCGGCGGCGCCGACGCGTCGAGCCGGTTCAGCACCTCGATCGCGGTGGCGATCGCATTCAGCGGGTTGCGCAGCTCATGGCCGAGCATCGCGAGGAACTCGTCCTTCGCGCGCCCGGCGAGCTCGGCCTCGTGCCGTGCGGCCTGCTCGCTCGCGATCGTCGCGGCCAGCTCGGTCTCGGTGCGCTTGCGCTCGGTGATGTCGGTCACCGCGCCGATCGCGCCGCGTGTGCGGCCCTCGGCGTCCCAGAGCGGATCGGCGCTCGCCAGCACGAAGCGCGCAGGCGAACCGGCGCGGCGCAGTTCGAGCTCCATCGCGCTGACCGATTCGCCGTGCATCGCGGCACGCTGCAGCGGCCGCTCGTGCGGCGCCAGCGCGTGCCCGCGATGCAGCACTTCGATGTCGTCCGGCGCCTCGGATGCGGCGAGCCGCCAGACGCCGGGCGGGACGATGCCGTCCATGGCCGCGTTCTGCATCGTTCGCGAGCAGGCGGCATCCTGCGCGACGACCAGCCCCAGCGGGCTGCTCTGAAAGAGCGTCTCGAACTCCTCGGCCTTGCGCAGCATCTGCTCGAGGGCGAACGCGCGTTGCGTGTCGGCCTCGCCGAGCGCGCCGCGCAGCTGGGCGATCTCGGTCACCGAGATCGGCGCCGCCGGCCCGACCGCTCCGGCCGTCGTGAGCTCGTACAGCGGCACCGTGACCCGCCGCGCCACCAGCAGCGCCGCGGTGACCCCGAGCAGCAGGCAGGCGATCGCGACGCCGAGCGTGACGAGCGCGTCGCTGCGCTCGAGCCGGTCGAGCGGTTCGGCCGCGGCACCGGCGCGCACGCTCCAGCCGCCGAACGCGACGGCCTCGGTGGTCACATAGGTCTCGTGGCCGTCGGGCAGCATCTGCCGCTGCACGCCCGAGGCGCGCGTCTGGGGCGGCTGCGCGTCGGGTGTCAGCGCGGTGCCGACGAACCGGTCGTGCGCCAGCGTGCGCGCGATGACGCGGCGCTGGCCGTCGAGCAGCGTCGCATAGCCGGTGTCGATGCGGGGGGCGCCGCTGTGCAGCAGCCGCGCCCAGAAGTCGACGCCGATGTAGGCGCCCAGCACGTAGCGCAGGCTGCTGCCGTTCATGACCGGCACGGCCAGCACGGTGGTGCGCCGCTGCACGTTCGCCGGCTCGATCAGGTTCGACACCAGCGGCCGTCCGGCGCGCACTGAACGCTCCCAGGTGGCGGGCTCCAGGCCTTCGAGCGATGCGGTCGCGCCGACGCGCCCGGCCAGGCGGCCTGTGGTGTCGAGCAGCACGCTGCCGTCTGGCCCGAGCAGGAAGACGCCGCTCCAGCCAGGGCGCAGCAGGCGCCGCTCGGAGACTGTCGCGTTGAACGCGTCCACGTCGGAGTGCGCCAGCGACTCGGACCGGGCCAGCAGCATCAGCGCATCGATCGACGCGCCGAGCTCGCGGGTTGTGTCGGCGGCCAGCGAGATGGCGGCCTCCTGCAGGCCGTCGGCCAGGTCGGCATGGCGCTGCTTCAGCGCCGCGAGCATCTGGCCCGACGCGAACACCGCCAGCGGCACCGTCGCGACCAGGATGATCGCGACCAGGTAGGTGCGCAGCGAAGCCCGCGGCCAGCGCACGCCGATGCTGCGAGGTGTCTGGGGGTCCAATGCCGCTCCGCGGATGGTCGGTGCGGCTGAGATTAGCTCAGACCGCAGGCGCTGGGCAGGGCGCCGAGTGCGAGGGGCGATCGTTTCTCCCATGACTTCAGCCAGGCCGTCCACAGGCCGGTACAGTTCGGGCTGACATGGCAATCGCCATGCCCGCGCGGGCGGCAGGTGATTCCGGCAATCGAGGTCGGCTGCGCCCAAGCGCCTCTCGGGAATCAGCGTTGCCGCCACGAATGCCATGACGCCGAACGATCTTTCCGCCGCCGATCCGGCCGAGCCGAGCCAACTGGCCTTTCCCGTCGTCGGAATCGGCGCCTCGGCCGGTTGCATCGACGCGCTGCGCCAGTTCTTCGAGCCGATGGGCGCGAGCCCGGGCATGGCCTTTGTCGTCGTCGTGCACCTGTCGCCGCACCACGAGAGCAACCTCGCGCAGATCCTCGGTCACAGCGCCCGCATGCCGGTGATCGCGGTGCGCGAGACGGTGAACATCGAGCCTGACCGGGTGTACGTGATCTCGCCGGCGCAGCAGCTGACGATGAGCGACGGCCGGCTCCAGGTCACGAACTTTCCCGAAGGAACGTCGCGCACGGCCGCGGTCGATGTGTTCCTGCGCACGCTGGCCGAGGCGCATCGCGGCCGCGCGATCGGCGTGGTGCTGTCGGGCACCGGCTCGGACGGCACGCTCGGGCTCTCGCGCCTGAAGGAGTGCGGCGGCATCTCGCTCGTGCAATCGCCCACCGACGCCGAATACGAGGGCATGCCGGCCAGCGCGATCAATGCCGGCGTGGTCGACTTCGTGCTGCCGGCCGGCGAGATGGCGGCCAAGCTGGAAGTGCTGTGGGCCAACATGCAGCGCATCGAGATTCCGCAGGTGCCGCTGGTCGAGGCCGCACCGGCCGTCGCCAGCGGGAGCGAGGCTGCCGAAACGGCGCTGCGCGAGATCCTGAAGGTCGTGCGCGTGGTCACCGGGCACGACTTCAAGCACTACAAGCGCGCGACCGTGCTGCGGCGGATCGAGCGGCGCCTGCAGGTCACGGCGATGCCCGGGCTTGCCGAATACCGCGTCTATCTCGAAACCCATCCGGACGAGGCCAGGAACCTGCTGAAGGACCTGCTGATCAGCGTGACCAGCTTCTTCCGCGACCGCGACGCCTTCGACGCGCTGGCCATCCAGCTCGACACGTACATCTTCTCGAGCGGCTCGCGAACGCGGGTTCGCGCCTGGGTGGCCGGCTGTGCCACCGGCGAGGAGGCGTATTCGATCGCGATGCTGCTCTCCGAGCGTGCCCAGGAGCTGCGTCCGGAGCGCCCGATCCAGGTGTTCGCGTCCGACATCGACGAGCGTGCGATCGCGGTGGCACGCGCCGGCCTGTACCCGGGCAACGTGCTCGACGACGTCAGCCCCGGCCGCCTGCGGCGCTTCTTCCAGAAGGAGAAGGACCATGTGCGCATCCGCGACGAGGTGCGCGCGCGCGTGCTCTTCGCGGTCCACAACCTGCTGCGCGACCCGCCGTTCTCCAACCTCGACCTGATCTGCTGCCGCAATCTGCTGATCTATCTCGACCGCGACGTGCAGCGCCAGGTGCTGGAGGTCTTCAACTTCGCGCTCAAGCCGGGCGGGCTGTTGTTCCTCGGCAGCTCCGAGTCGGCCGACGCGGCGAGCGAGCTGTTCCAGACCCTCGACAAGAAGAGCCGCATCTTCCGCGCCGATGTCACGCCGCGGCGCGGCCGCTCGCTGCCGGCGCTGCCGCTGGACGGCCGCACGCTGATGCAGGCGATGACGGCGCCGCCGGCGCAGGAGTCGCTGGCGCTGAGCGACTTCCATCGGCGCATGCGCGACAACTACGGTCCCCCCAGCGTGCTGATCGACCATTCGTCGAGCATCCTGCACTCGACTCCGCGGGCGGCACCGTTCCTGCGCTTCGCGTCCGGCCAGCCGTCGAGCAGCCTGCTCGAGGTCGTGCGGCCCGAGCTGCGGCTCGAGCTGCGCACCGCGCTCTTCCGCGCCTGGCAGACCCGCGAGAGCGTCGAGGCGAAGAAGGTCCGGTTCGAGGACGAGGGCAGCGTGCACTGGATCGCGATGAGCGCGCACCCGGTCGAGGAGGGCGGCGCGACCCTCATGCTCGTGCTGTTCAACACGATCGCCGTCACGCTGGGCGACACGACGCCCGACGACGCCGGCACCGACCCGGTCCTGCTCTCGCTCGAGGAAGAGCTGCGCCAGACCCGCGAGGAGCTGCGCGGCAGCATCGGCGAATCGGAGAAATCGACCGAGCACCTGCGCGCCTCGAACGAGGAGCTGCAGGCGATCAACGAGGAGCTGCATTCGGCGACCGAGGAGCTCGAGACCAGCAAGGAAGAGCTGCAGTCCGTCAACGAGGAACTGATCACCGTCAACCACGAGCTCAAGCTGAAGGTCGAGGAGACCGCGAAGGCGAACGACGACCTGAAGAACCTGATCGCGTCGACCGACATCGCGACCGTGTTCGTCGACCGCGAGCTGCGGGTCAAGCGCTTCACGCCGCGCGCCTCCCAGCTGTTCAACCTGATCGCGTCGGACACCGGCCGGCGCCTGCTCGACATCACGCACCGGCTCGAGTACGACGACCTCGAAGCGGACGCGCGCGAAGCCTTTGCGTCGCTGCAGGCGGTCGAGCGCGAAGTCGTCGGGCCGGAAGGGCGCATCTACCTGGTGCGCGTGCTGCCGTACCGCACCCACGAGGATGTGATCGACGGCGCGGTGCTGAACTTCATCGACATCACACCGATACGCCGCGCCGAGCGCCGCCTGCGCGAGGGCGAGGCCAGCATGCGCATGGTGATCGAGAGCAGCGAGGACTACGCGATCATCACGATCGACTGCGACGGAAAGATCACCGGCTGGAACCAGGGTGCGCGCCGCATGTTCGGCTACCTCGAGGCGGAGGCGCTGGGGCAGCCGGCGGACATCATCTTCACGCCCACCGATCGCAGCGACGGTGTGCCGCAGCGCGAGATGCAGCGGGCCCGAGACGAGGGCCGCGCCAGCGACGAGCGCTGGCACCAGAGAAAGAACGGCAGCCTGTTCTACTGCAGCGGCATCATGACGCCGCTGTTCGAGCAGTCGCAGCTGGTCGGCTACGCGAAGATCGCGCGCGACCTGACCGACCGCAAGCGGGCCGAGGCGCAGCTGGAGGCGCTGCTGCTGCAGGAGAAGACCATGCGCGCCGAGCTGGAGAACGCGAGCCGGCTGAAGGACGAGTTCCTCGCCGTGATGTCGCACGAGCTGAAGCACCCGCTGAACCTGATCCACGTGAATGCGGAACTGCTGGCCCGGCTGCCGGAGGCGCGCGAGTCGGCCGCGGTTGCGCGCGCGACCGACATCATCCGCCGCACGGTGCTGAGCCAGGCGCGCATCATCGACGACCTGCTCGACCTGTCGCGCGCGCGCACTGGCAAGCTCGGGCTGAACTGCAGCCTCGTCGAATGGGTGACGATCATCGAGCGCGTGCTCGATGCCATCGCCGGCGATGCGAAGGCGAAGAACATCGCGCTCGAGTCCGACCTCGATCCGGCGGCCTCGGCGATCAACGCCGATCCGGTGCGCGTCGAGCAGATCGCCTGGAACCTGCTGAGCAACGCGATCAAGTTCACGCCGCCGGGCGGCAAGATCCAGGTCCGGCTGTCGCTCGAGGGAGGCTGCGGCCGGCTCGACGTCAGCGACACCGGCCGCGGCATCGCGCCGGAGTTCCTGCCGCACGTGTTCGAAATGTTCCGCCAGGCGAGCCACGGCGTCAGCCGTTCCGAGAGCGGCCTGGGCATCGGCCTCGCGCTCGTGAAGCACCTGGCCGAAGAGCATGGCGGGCGGGTGGCCGCGGCGTCGGACGGGATCGACCGCGGTGCCCGGTTCACGGTCTGGCTGCCGCATTCGGAGCAGGCGACAGCGGCGCCGATCGGCGATCGCGACGCGTCGGCGCTGGCCGGGCTGCGTGTGCTGGTGGTCGACGACTCGGCGGCGGCGCTCGAGTCGTTCGCGATGCTGCTGGAGCTCGAAGGCGCCCAGGTCACGGCCGTCGACAGCGGCAGGGCGGCGCTCGACGCGCTGTCCGCGGCGCCGTTCGACCTGGTCTTCTCCGACGTCGCGATGCCGGCGATGGACGGTTATGCGCTGATCGCGGCGCTGCGCGAGAACGCGGGGACGGCCTCGCTGCCGGCGATCGCGCTGACCGGCTTCGGCCGCGCGCAGGACGTCAAGCGCGCGCTCGCGGCCGGCTTCGACGCGCACCTGACGAAACCGATCGACATGCAGGAGCTGCTGCACGTGGTGAAGGAACTGACCGCCGGCTCGAACCGGAAAAAAGGCGAAGCGGGCTGACGGCGCCGCCCCGAGCGTGCGCGGGGCGTAGGACGGCGCCGACATGCGGTCGGCCTTCCTTTCCAGTGCCGGGCGCAGGCGCCCGAACCAATAATCGGACCGCCGGTCTTGCGGTTCAGTGACGTGCGGGCTTGCACCGGCTATGGTGGAAACGGGTGATGCCCGACCGCGTTCGGGCCAGCGGAGATTGACGCATGCCGCATGCACTGGTCGTCGACGATGAAGCGGATGCTGCCGAGATGATGGCCGCGCTGATCGCGACCGAGGGATTCACCGTCGCGACGGCAGGTTCGCTGAAGGACGCGCGGCGCCAGATGGCGCTGCAGGAACCCGACGTGGTGCTGCTCGACCTCGTGCTGCCGGACGGCAGCGGCATGCAGCTGATCGACGAGGCGAAGGGCCTCGCGCAGACCGAAGTGGTGCTGATCACCGGCCATGCGAGCCTGGAGACCTCGGTCCAGGCGCTGCGCCTCGGCGCGGCCGACTATCTCGTCAAGCCGCTGAACGTGAAGCAGCTGCGCGGCGTGCTCTCGCGCGTGCGCCGCCCGTCGACCTTGCGCACCGACATCGACGAGCTGCGCACGATGCTCGAGGCCGAAGGCCACTTCGGGCTGCTGTGGGGCCGCGCCGCCTCGATGCGGCAGGTCTATGAGCGCATCGTGCGCGTCGCCGGCACGGGCGTGACGGTGTTCATCACCGGCGAGAGCGGCAGCGGCAAGGAGATCGTCGCGCGCACCGTGCACGACCTGAGCCGCCGGCGCGGCCGGCCGTTCCTCGCTGTGAACTGCGGCGCGATCTCGCCGACGCTGATCGAGAGCGAGATCTTCGGCCACGAGAAAGGCAGCTTCACCGGCGCCGACCGGCAGCACCAGGGCTTCTTCGAACGCGCGAGCGGCGGCACGCTGTTTCTCGACGAGATCACCGAAATGCCGCTGGACCTGCAGGTCAAGCTGCTGCGCGTGCTCGAGACCGGCACCTTCATGCGAGTCGGCTCGGCGCAGGTGCTGGAAACCGACGTGCGCATCATCGCGGCGAGCAACCGTGACCCGATCGCCGCCGTTGCGAGCGGCAGGCTGCGCGAAGACCTGCTGTACCGGCTGAACGTGTTTCCGATCCACGTGCCGGCGCTGCGCGAGCGGCCCGACGACGTGGCCCTGATCGCCTCGCACTTCCTCGACGAGATCTCGCGCCGCGAAGGCGACGTGAAGCGCTTCTCGTCACGCGCGCTCGAGCGGCTGGCCACGTATCCCTGGCCGGGCAACGTCCGCGAGCTTCGCAACATCGTGCACCGCGCCTACGTGATGGCGCACGACAAGGTCATCGACAACGAGTGCCTGCCGAGCGCGGCCGATGCGCCGGTGGGCGTGGCCGGCGCGACCAACGGCGCGCCGGTGCTCTCGATCGAGATCGGCACCTCGCTGGCCGAGATCGAGCGCAAGGTGACGCTGGCCACGCTGGAGCACTTCGGGCGCCACAAGGAGCGCACGGCCGCCGCGTTGGGCGTGAGCCTGAAGACGCTGTACAACCGGCTGAAGGAGTATTCGACGGTGCCGGCGCAGCGCGATGCCGACCCTGGCGCCAATTCGGGCTTCGGCAACCTGCGCTGACCTGCGGACGCCGCAGCAGGCAAGACCTGCGGCAAAAAATACCGATTCGCCGCCTCGCCGCGTGATGGTCCTGCGCTTTGACCGGGCTCGATGCGTCGCGGTGCATTCGCTCGAGCGAGGCATGGCCATTGCTTGTGTTCCACGGGTCGGGCGCGAAGCGTCGACATGCAGCAGGAGGCTCCGGCGCCGGCCGGAAGAAGAGCGTGTTCAATGATCCCGCGCACTTGATGGACCTCACCTTTCTCGATGGCCTGGGGATTTCGAGCGGTTGCGTCGAGCTGCCGGTGATGACATGGCGCTGCGACCTGCAGGGATCTCGCGACTGGCTGTCCGAGGCATGGGGCGTGTTCACCGGCTTGCCCTTGCGCGACGCGCAGCGGGGTGCCGCCGAGTGGACCGACTGCATGCACCCCGAAGACCGCGAACGCTGCGCCGGCATCTTCCGCGCCTGCGCGGCGTCGGGGACCGCGTTCACGATGGACTATCGCCTCTTGCGGATGGATGGCACCTGCCGCTGGGTGATGGACTCCGGACTGCCGCAATACGCCGACCATGTGCTGATGGGCTACGCGGGCGCTTGCGTGGATGTGCATGCGCGCCGGCTGTCGGGCGACCGGCTGGCCGAGCGCATGCGGCTGCATCGATTGCACGAGCGCAGGCGCGATGCGCAGCTCATGGCGCTGGCCGGCGAATTGCGCGAGGCGCTCGCAGCCGACGGGCCGTCCGACACCTCGACACCGAGCGAGCGGCTGGCGCGCGCGCAGGGCCATCTCGCCGTGGCGGCGGGACGAATCGAGTCGCTGATCGGCGGAGCGGCCGTCGAGTCCGGCGCCCGGCTCATGCCGGTCGCCGATGTGGTCAGGGTGGCTGCGCAGCTTGTCGATCCTCCGATGACGCGAACGGGGCATCAGCTCGTGATCGACATGCCCGAGCCCGACATGCTGCTGTATGCCGATTCGCTGCAGCTCGGGCGCGCCGTGGCCGGTGTTGTCGAGTTCGTCGGCGACGCCTGCGAGCAACCGGGCAAGATCGGCCTGGCCGTGCGCCTCGGCGACAACGCCGCGTACCTGCGGATCGCGCTGCGCGGCGAAGCGGCCGAACCCGACTTCGTGCCGCGCGCCTTCGAGCTGGCGCGCCGTAGCGGTGCGCTGCTGGTCGGCTCGGCGGCCGAATGCTGGCCTCCGGTGGTCCAGCTCGACTTCGCGCACCAGGTGGTTCAGCTGCACGGCGGCGAGTTGCTCACGATCCGGCGTGAGGACGAACGACCGCCCGAATGGATCGCGCGCATTCCGCTGGCGCACTAGCACTCTCGACACCGCTCGGGCCGAGCGTGTCGAAGCGATCTTTGCGGATCACCGTTCGGGCTGAGCTTGTCGAAGCCCTGTCGCACCGACCCTTCGACAAGCTCAGGGCGAACGCGCTCGTTCAACGACCCGCTCGCGCCGCAACTCCACCGCCGGCACCTTCAGCATCTGGCGGTACTTCGTGACCGTGCGGCGCGCCACCGTGAGCCCCTGACGCGCCAGGCGCTGCGCGATGTCGACGTCCGACAGCGGCTCGCGTGCATCCTCCGCATCGATCATCTCGCCGATCACGCCGCGGATCGCCACCGCCGAGCAGGCGCCACCGCTTCTCATCGGCATCGGGCGCGAGAAGAAGTGCTTGAGCTCGAACACACCGCCCGGCGTGGCCATGTACTTGTTGTTCGTGACCCGGCAGACCGTCGACTCGTGCAGGCCGACTTCCTCGGCAATCTCCTTCAACCCGAGCGGCTTCATCGCGAACGAGCCGTGCTCGAGGAACAGCTGCTGCCGGCCGACGATCGCCTGCGCGACGGCGAGGATGGTCGAGAAGCGTTGCTCGACGTTGCGCAAGGTCCAGCGCGCTTCCTGCAGATGGGCGGCGAGCTCGCCGTGGCGCGATTCGCGGTGCTGGCGGAACAGCTCCGCATAGACGCGGTTCAGGCGCACCCTGGGCACCACCGCGGGGTTCAGCTGCGCGAGCCAGCGGCCGCGCGTCTTGCGCACGATCACGTCGGGGGCAATGTATCGGACGTCCGACCGGCCGAAGCGCCAGCCGGGGCGCGGGTCGAGCCGGCGGATCGCGGCACAGGTGGCGCTGACCTCCTCCGGCGTGCGGTGCAGCCGGCGCGCGAGGCCCGCGACGTCGCGCTGGGCCAGCCGGTCGATGTGCTCGCAGAGGATCTGCCGCGCAAGCGGCCGGTCCTCGATGCCCGCTTGCTCGAGCTGCAGCAGCAGGCACTCGGCGATGTCGCGCGCGCCCACGCCCGCCGGGTCGAACGACTGAACCAGCCGCAGCGCGGTGTTCAGCTCGCACTCGTCGGCCGCGGGCACGAGGTCGACCGCTCGCGCAATGTCGGCCAGTTCGAGGCGCAGGTAGCCGTCGTCGTCGAGCGATTCGATCAGCGTCTCGAGAATCAGGTGGTCACGTTCCGACAGCGGCAGCACGTTGGCCTGCCGATGCAGATGTTCGGCGAGCCGCACGTCGGCGGCCATCAGCTCCATCGGGTTGACCGAGCCCTCGGGCGAGTCGCTGCCTCGACCCGCGGGCGCCGCCGACAGCCAGGGGTCGCGCTCCCATCCTGCCTCGCGTTCGGCCTCATGGGCCGGCGCTGAATCGGCAGCGGCAGACAGCGCCGGCTCGGCACGTTGGCCGTCGCCGGACCAGGGTTGCTCGGTCGGCGCCGCTTGCGCATGCGCCTCGGCCTGGTCGTCTTCCGCGTCGAGGAACGGGTTGCGCGCGGCGGTGTCGTGCAACTCGCGCACGTAGTCGAGCGACGACAACTGCAGCAGCCGCACCGCATGCTGCAGGCGCGGCGTGAGCGTCTGGTTCTGGCGGATTTCCGAACGCAGCGACTGGTGGATCATGGGCAGCGACGCGCAACGTCCGTGCCAACTTCCCCGTCGTGGTGCTCTCGATGGCTTGCAAGGCAGCATCGACACCGCGAAGCGATCTTGTGTCGAGTCGTGTCGCGGGGCTCGAAGGGTCTCGTGCCGTCGATAGGCTGCACCCCACCGCACCTTGTTTGCAGCAAGAGATTCCGAGACCGTGACGAGACTACCGGTCGGGCGCGCGTCGAACACGTCGCAACGGGGGAGCACGCGTGCCGCGCGCATGGCATGCACCTTGCAGCCCACGGGCTCGCACCCCCGGGAGATGCCATGCACCGAGAAGCCTTGACCCAGTTCTCGACGTCCGACCGGTTTTCGGCGCTGCGCGCGGATGCGGTGGAACCGCCTGCGCTCGAGATGCTGATGGATGCCGACGCGGCGCCGCACGACCACGATGATCTGCCTGCGCCTGACTATCAACCTCGAATGCCGTCGCGAACCGCAGCGGCGCGGCGCGTGCTGACACCGGCCGTCGAGCGCGTGCTCGC
>Ga0075370_10000794_pt1 | contig 12622 bp, 10 predicted proteins | sample EndMethybrTD3035_FD_71398 | JGI IMG/M metagenome (GOLD analysis project Ga0075370, IMG submission 71398) | Populus endosphere microbial communities from Tennessee, USA - Endosphere MetaG P. TD hybrid TD303-5 | ecosystem: Host-associated > Plants > Roots > Endosphere | place: USA: Tennessee... | reverse complement strand
GCGTATCGTCACGTGCGAGCGCTGGTTGTGGGCGCCGTAGTCGGAGATTTCCTTCGAGCATGGGCAGAGCGACTTGACCGGCACCACGACCTCGGCCCAGACGGTTGTCGCGCCGGCGCGCCGCTCGGCGATCCAGCGGCCCTGGTACTCGAGCAGGCTTTGCACGCCGCTGACCGGTGCGCGCTTGCGCAGGAAGAACGGAAAGCTCGCCTCGACGCGGCCTTCGGTGGCGTGCAGCTTGTCGAGCATCGTGCCGAGCTGGCGGCGCAGCGTTGCGGCGTCGAGCGGCGTGTCGATCGCATCGAGCCAGGCCACCAGGCGCGACATGTGCGTGCCCTTCTGCTCGGCCGGCAGCGCGACGTCGAGGTCCCACGAGCCGACGGTCGGCAGCACGGCATCGCCGATGCGCAGCTCGAGCGGGTAACGAACGCTCTTCACGCCGACGCGCTGAATCGCCAGGTGGCGCTCGTCGCGCTCACTCTGCGTGTCGGGAATGTGCAGGGCGTCTTTCAGATTGCTCATGGGATGGAAGCATGCCAGCAAATAGATGGCGGTGCCCGTCAGGGGCTTGAACGCGGCATTCGACCGCGTTCAACGGTGCGCATCGCGCTAGTTGTTCACGACCGAACGAACCAGCGCCGGTTTGGCGCCGAAGCGCTTGAGGATCGCTTGTTCGATGCCGGCCGCGTCGAGCCCGCACAACGCGAGCAGCTTGGCCGGGTCGCCGTGCTCGACGAATTCGTCCGGCAGGCCGAGCGAGAGCACCGGAATCTCGATACCGGCCCCGGCCAGCGCCTCCTGCACCGCCGAGCCCGCGCCGCCCATCACGCAGCCTTCTTCGACGGTCACGATCGCGTCATGGCTGCGTGCCAGCTCGGCAACGAGGGCGGCGTCGAGCGGCTTCACGAAGCGCATGTTCGCAACAGTCGCGTCGAGCTTCGCCGCGGCGGCCAGCGCCGGGTACAGCAGGGTGCCGAACGCGAGGATCGCCACGCGCGGACCGCCCTGGCCTATGGGCCGGTCGATCTCGCGCCGGATCTCGCCCTTGCCGAACGGAATCTCGGTCATCGTGCTTTGCACCGCCACGCCGGCGCCGGCGCCACGCGGGTAACGAACGGCGGTCGGGTGGTTCTGCCTGAATGCGGTGTACAGGGCCTGCCGGCATTCGTTCTCGTCGGCCGGCGTCAGCACGCTCATCGTCGGGATGCAGCGCAGGTAGGCGATGTCGTAGGCGCCGGCGTGGGTGGCGCCGTCGGCGCCGACCAGGCCGGCCCGGTCGAGCGCAAACACGACCGGCAGGTTCTGGATCGCAACGTCGTGGATCAGCTGGTCGTAGGCGCGCTGCAGGAAGGTCGAGTAGATCGCGACGACCGGCTTCAGCCCCTCGCAGGCCAGCCCGGCCGCAAAGGTGACCGCGTGCTGTTCGGCGATGCCGACGTCGTGATAGCGGTTCGGGAAGCGCTTCTCGAACTCGACCATGCCCGAGCCTTCGCGCATGGCCGGCGTGATGCCGACCAGGCGGTCGTCGACCGCGGCCATGTCGCACAGCCACTGGCCGAACACCTGCGTGAAGGTCGTCTTGGGCGGCGTGGCGGGTTTCTGCAGGCCGATCGCCGGGTCGAACTTGCCAGGGCCGTGGTAGTTCACCGGGTCGGCTTCGGCGAGCTTGTAGCCCATGCCCTTCTTCGTCACGACGTGCAGGAACTGCGGGCCCTTCAGGCTCTTGAGGTTCTCGAGCGTCGGGATCAGCGAATCGAGGTCGTGGCCGTCGATCGGGCCGACGTAGTTGAAGCCGAACTCCTCGAAGATCGTGCCCGGCACGACCATGCCCTTCGCGTGCTCCTCGAAGCGCCGCGCCAGTTCGAACAACGGCGGCGCGTTCTTCAGCACGCTCTTCGCGGTATCGCGCGCGGCTGCATAGAAGCGCCCGCTCATCAGGCGCGCGAGGTGGCGGTTCAGTGCGCCGACCGGCGGCGAAATCGACATGTCGTTGTCGTTGAGCACCACCAGCATGTCGGCGTGCGAGACACCGGCGTTGTTCATCGCCTCGAACGCCATGCCGGCGCTCATCGCACCGTCGCCGATGATCGCCACCGCCTTGCGGTCTTCGCCACGCAGCTTCGCGGCCACCGCCATGCCGAGCGCGGCCGAGATCGAGGTCGACGAGTGGGCCGTGCCGAAGGTGTCGTACTCGCTCTCGTCGCGACGTGGGAAGCCCGAGATGCCCCCCACCTGGCGCAGCGTGCCCATGCGCTCGCGGCGCCCGGTCAGGATCTTGTGCGGGTAGGTCTGGTGGCCGACGTCCCAGACCAGACGGTCGTACGGCGTGTTGAAGACGTGGTGCAACGCGATCGTCAGCTCGACCGTGCCGAGGTTCGACGACAGGTGGCCGCCGGTCTGCGACACGCTTTGCAGCACGAAGTCGCGCAGTTCGATCGCGAGCTGCTTGAGCTCGGCGCGGCTGAGCTTGCGCAGGTCGGCAGGGGATTGGATGGTTTCGAGCAAGGCGTGCTTCATGGTCTCAACTGTCTCGCTCGACGACACGATCGGCAAGCAGGCTCAGCCAGGCAGCGTCGACGAGCCCGCTGCGGGCGAGCGCGTTCTGGGCCTTGTCGCGCAGTTCGTTGGCGTGGCGGCGGGCGGCATCGAGGCCGAGTACCGTCACATAGGTGGGCTTGTTGTTGTCCAGGTCCTTGCCCGCGGTCTTGCCGAGGGTGGACGAGGCCTGGGTCACGTCGAGAATGTCGTCCACCACCTGAAAGGCGAGACCGAGCGCGTCGCCATAGTCGGAGAGTGCGGACCATTGCGCCGGGACGACCTCGCCGCAGGCCGCACCCATCAGCACGCTCGCCTGGAGCAGCGCACCGGTCTTGCGGTGGTGCATGTCGCGCAGCGCACGCTCGTCGAGCGGCACGCCGATGCTGGCGAGGTCGATCGCCTGGCCGCCGGCCATTCCGGCATGGCCGGCCGAACGGGCGAGCAGCGAGCACAGCCGCGCCTGCAGCGCCGGCGGCACGCCGGCGTCAGGGGTGAGCACCTCGAACGCGAGTGCCTGCATCGCATCGCCGGCGAGCATCGCCTGGGCTTCGCCGAACTGCACATGGACGGTCGGCTTGCCGCGCCGCAGCACGTCGTTGTCCATGCACGGCATGTCGTCGTGGACCAGCGAGTAGGCGTGGATCAGCTCGACCGCCACCGCGGCGCGCATCGCCGCCTCGCGGTGGCCATGCACGGCCTGGGCTGCGGCCAGCACCAGCAGCGGACGCAGCCGCTTGCCGCCGTCGAGCACGCCGTAGCGCATCGCGGTGCCGAGGCCGGCCGGGGCGTTTTCGGGCACCCACGCCTGCAGCGCCGCCTCGACGGCGTCGACCTCCGTGCGGACCCATGCATCGAACTCGGCGTTTGACTTCATGCAGCAGACCAGGGCTTCAGCTGGCCGTCCTCGAGAACCTTGACCTGCTCTTCCACCGCCTCCAGGCGATTGCGGCAGAAATTCAGCAGATCGGCCCCGCGCTTGTAGCTTTCGAGCAAACGATCGAGCGGCATCTGCCCTCCCTCCATCGCTGCGACCAGGCGTTCGAGTTCGCCGAGCGCCTCTTCGTAGGTCGCCGGCTCGGCCGGTACCGGCACGGCGGAGGTAGGAGTCTTTGCCATGTGAAATGTAAAACCGCGATTGTAGTCAGCCCGGGCTTGGCGACGCCCCCTAAGCCGGTACCTGAATGTGACCAAAAGACAACCCGCAAGGCCGACCATGAAAGGCCGACCATTACTCGCGGCTGTTGCCCACCCGCCCACGCGCGACCCCCCGGGTACAATCCGCAGCCCCGCATCTCGCGCCACTCTGACCCGGACCTGCTCGCTCTCGCGCAACCTTCGCGCGGAGCCGTTCGACGTCCGACCTTGGAGGATTCCCTGGGATCATGTCCGACCTGAGCGTCACCCTCGAAGCTCTGGAGCGCAGCCGCTCGCAACTCTCAGTCCACGCCTACTTCGATGCCGCCGTGTACGGGCGCGAAATCGAGCGCATCTTTCAGTATTCGCCCCGCTATGTGGGGCACGAACTGTCAGTTCCGGAGATTGGCGACTACCAGACGCTGCTCCACGAGGGCGAAGGCCGGGCGCTGGTGCGCACGCGCGACGGCATCGAGCTGATCTCGAACGTGTGCCGGCATCGCCAGGCCGTGATGCTGCGCGGGCGCGGCAACGTCGGCGCCGCCGGCGGGGGCGGCAGCAACATCGTGTGCCCGCTGCACCGCTGGACCTACGACCTGCACGGCCGCCTGATCGGCGCCCCGCACTTTGCCGACGACCCCTGCCTGAATCTGAACAACTACCCGGTGCAGAGCTGGAACGGCATGGTCTTCGAAGACCGCCGCCCCGGCGACCCGAAAGGTCCTGTGCGCCAGGTCGCGAACGACCTGGCCCGGATCGGCCCGATGGCCGACCTCGACTTCACCGGCTACGTGTTCGACCACGTTCAGCTGCACGAGTGCGACTACAACTGGAAGACCTTCATCGAGGTCTACCTCGAGGACTACCACGTCGCGCCCTTCCACCCCGGCCTCGGCCAGTTCGTCACCTGCGAAGACCTGCGCTGGGAGTTCGGCGCCCAGCACTCGGTGCAGACGGTCGGCGCGAAGAACGAGCTCGCGAAGCCCGGGTCGGCGGCGTACCGCAAGTGGCACGACGCGGTGCTCGCCTACCGCAACGGCGTGCCGCCCAAGCACGGCGCGATCTGGCTGACCTACTACCCGACCGTGATGGTCGAGTGGTACCCGCACGTGCTCGTCGTCTCGACGCTGTACCCGAAGGGCCCGCAGAAGACGCTCAACGTCGTCGAGTTCTTCTATCCCGAGGAGATCGCCGCGTTCGAGCGCGAGTTCGTCGAAGCCGAGCAGGCCGCGTACTGGGAAACCTGTGCCGAAGACGACGAGATCGCGCTGCGGATGGACGCCGGCCGGCGCGCGCTGATGGAACGCGGCGACGACGAGGTCGGCCCGTACCAGAGCCCGATGGAAGACGGCATGCAGCAGTTCCACGAGTGGTACCGCGGGGCGATGAAGGAATGACGGCCCCGGCGTCGGCGAACACGTCCACCGAAGAACGCAGCCGCCCTGCTCCACGCATCGGGGCCGCATGGCTGATGGTGCTGGCGTCGTTCCTGTTCGCGACGATGGGCGTGTGCGTGAAGCTCGCCTCGGCCCAGTACGACGCCGGCGAGATCGTCTTCTACCGCGGCATGACCGGTGCATTGCTGATGCTGGTGTTCGCGCGCTGGAACGGCGGCACGGTCGCAACCAAGGTGCCGGCCATGCACTTCTGGCGCAGCCTGTCGGGCGTGATCGCGCTCAGCCTGTGGTTCTACTCGCTCGGCAAGCTGCCGCTCGCGACGGCGATGACGCTGAACTACATGTCGTCGGTCTGGATGGCGATGTTCCTGGTCGGCGGCGCCGTGATGCTGGGCAACGCGAGGGTCGACGGCAGGCTGATCGGCACGGTGCTGCTCGGTTTTGCCGGCGTCGCGCTGATCCTGCGCCCGACGATCGAGGAGCAGCAGCTCTGGCACGGCCTGATGGGGCTGCTCTCGGGAATGATCTCGGCCACTGCCTACCTGCAGGTGACCGCGCTCGGCCGCGCCGGCGAACCGGAGTACCGGATCGTCTTCTACTTCTCGATCGGCGGCATCTGCGCCGGGCTGCTGACCACCCTCTTCAGCGGCGAGCTGCATGCGCACACGTGGTCGGGCGTGGGCCTGCTGCTTGCGGTGGGCTTGCTCGCGACGGTCGCACAGCTGATGATGACGCGCGCCTACAGCACCGGGCGCACACTCGTGAACGCGAGCCTGCAGTACCTTGGGATCGTGTACTCGTTTATCTACGGCGTGCTGCTCTTCGCCGACAAGATCACCTGGATGGCGCTGGCCGGCATGTTCCTGATCGTCGGCGCGGGGCTGTCGGCCACGCTGCTGCGCAGCCGCAACGCGGCCCCTGCCGACACCGCCAACGCACCGATCGAATCATGACCACCGCCGCCCCTCCTTCCTTGCGCACCCTGATCGGCGCGGAGCAGCTTCGCGATCTGCTCGCCAGCGGCGCCGACGTCGCAGTGATCGACGCACGCTTCGACCTTGCCGATCCCGCCGCGGGAGAACGCGCCTGGCACGAGGGCCATCTGCCGGGTTCGATCTACCTGCACCTCGATCGCGATCTCTGCTCTGCAACGACCGGCCCCGACGGCGTGTTCCGCGGCCGCCATCCGCTGCCCGAGCGGCGAGACTTCGCGCAGACGCTCGCCCGCTGCGGCATCACGCCCGCCACCCAGGTGGTTGCGCTCGACGCGCACGGCGGCGTCTACGCCTCGCGGCTGTGGTGGATGCTGCGCTGGATGGGGCACGCGAACGTCGCCGTGCTCGACGGCGGCCTCGGTGCCTGGACGGCCGCCGGTGGTCCGCTCGCCACGGCCGCCCCCACCCGCGCCGCCGCGCCGGCGTATCCGGAACGGCCGCCGCTGGTCGCCACGGTCGATGCGAGCACCGTGAGCCGACGGCTCGGTGCGGTTGCGCTCATCGACGCCCGTGCCGGCGAGCGTTTTCGGGGCGAGGTGGAACCGCTCGACAAGGCAGCCGGCCACATTCCCGGCGCGTCGAATCGCTTCTTCAAGGACAACCTCGCCGCCGACGGCCGTTTCAAGCCCGCCGAGCAGCTGCGCGCCGAGTTCACGGCGCTGCTGGGCGCACGCCCGGCCGCCGAGGTGGTGCATCAGTGCGGCTCGGGCGTCACGGCGTGCCACAACCTGCTGGCGATGGAGCATGCGGCGCTGTCCGGCTCGCTGCTCTACCCGGGCTCGTGGAGCGAATGGTCGTCCGACCCGGCCCGACCGATCGCGACAGGCTGATTCGCGACGGGGGCTTGACCCACATCAAATGCCCGCGCTGCCGTAAGAAACGTCCGATTGCTGGCCGCGGAGCATTGCGTTACAACCTGAGCACCAACCTTCTCATCCGAAGGAGTTGATCATGTTCAAGCGCATCCTCGTTCCGACCGACGGCTCTGACATCACCGCGAAGGCCGTCGACACCAGCATCGCGTTGGCCAAGTCGGTGGGCGCCAAGGTCTACACGATCAGCGTGAAGGAGCCGTTCCCGTACAGCGCCATCTCCGAGATGCAGCCGACGCCGCCGCAGGAGTTCTTCGACGCGCAGGAGCGGATCGCAGCGAAGCGGGTGCAGGCCGTGTCGGAGCTGTGCGCCGCCGCCGACGTGCCGTGCCAGGCCCATACGGTCGAAGCGCTGCACCCGTGGGAGGCGATCATCGATCACGCAAAGCGGATGGAGTGCGACCTGCTCGTGATGGCCTCGCACGGCCGGCGCGGCGTCTCGGCGCTGCTGCTGGGCAGCGAGACGCAGAAGGTGCTGACGCACACGAAGGTGCCGGTGCTGGTGGTGCGCTGAGCCGGTCTATGCGGCCCCGTTCGCCTTGAACCAGGCGACGCAGCGCTTCCAGCCGTCTTCCGCGCTGTCCTTGTTGTAGCTCGGCCGGTAGTCGGCGTGGAACGCGTGCTGCGCGCCCGGGTAGACGACGAACTGCGAGCGGCGTGCCGCCGGGCTGCCGTTGATCAGGGCCGCCTTCATCTGCTCGACGGTCGCAACCGGAATGCCCTGGTCTTCGCCGCCGTACAACCCGAGCACCGGCGCGTTCAGTTTGCCCACCAGATCGATCGGCTGTGCCGGGTTGAGCGGGCCGGTCGCACCGACGAGGCGGCCGTACCAGGCGACCGCGGCCTTGACCTTGTTGCTGTGCGCGGCGTACAGCCACGTGATGCGGCCACCCCAGCAGAAGCCGGTGATGCCGACGCGCTGCGTGTCGCCGCCGTTCGCCGCGGCCCATGCGATGCATGCGTCGAGGTCTCCCATCACCTGCGCATCGGGCACCTTGGAGACGACCTCGGCCATCAGCTTGCTGATCTCGCCGTAGCTGCCGGCGTCGCCCTGGCGAACGAACAGCTCGGGTGCGATCGCGAGATAGCCGAGCTTCGCAAAGCGCCGAGCCACGTCGGCGATGTGCTCGTGCACGCCGAAGATCTCGGAGACGACGAGCACGACCGGCGGTTTGCCGGTGGCCGGCAGCTTGGCGGGCATCGCGCGGTAGGCGGGCATCTTGTAGTCGCCCACCGGGATCGTGACCTCGCCGACCGTCAGCTCGCTGCTGTCGGTCTTGATCGTCTGCGCCGTCACCGGCAGCACGGCGGCGGCAAAGCCGGTGCCGACCGCGGCTCGCACGAAGTCACGCCGGGTGACATCCGTCGCGCGATCGGATGTATCGAGTTCGTCGACCGTCTTCATCGAGGGGCTCCTGTTCAATGTCCGTGCCATTCGGCCGGCGCATTCTAGGAGCCGCGCCTATTCACCGCTGCTCGTGTAGGTGATGTCGCGCTGTCCCGGCGCGAACGCGCCGACCGTCTGGCGCCATGGTTCCATGCCGGGCCAATGCAGCTCGGCCTGCCGTGCTGCCGGCCGGTACACCGCGCTGTACAGCGTGCCGTACCCGCGCAGATAGGACGCCTGGAACAGCGGCGGCCGGAGCAACGCGCCCACCGCGTCGTTCAACGAGGCACCCGCAGCAAGCTGCTCCTGCAGGCAAGCCAGCCGCTCCGGCGAGCGGGTCGCTCGCGCATGCTCGGGCCACTCGACCTCGTGCTGGAAGTTCGTGACAGCCTGGCGCCGCGTCACCTCGACCGGCCGGTCCGGCGCGACGAACACGGTCGCCCACTCGCCCTTCGCATCGAGCAGGGTGACGCTGTAGGTCATGTGGACCGGCACGCGCTGCAGGATGGCGACGGCTTGCGCCGTGTCATGCGCCACCTCGAGCAGGTAGCGCAGCACCAGCGGTATGCCGAAGCCGGTGCCGGTGATCGTCCGGCCGCCGAAGGACAGCGCGGCGGCCAGCCCCGACTCGTTGATGCCGTCGAGCACGCCCCAGGCGCAATCGCCGAGCGCAACGACACGCTGCTCGGCCCAGCGCGTCGCGAACCAGTTGCCTTCGAGCAGCAGCGGCGCGAAGTCGTAGTTGCGGATCAGCGCCGGCGGCTCGCGCCCGCTCGGGTCCAGCCACACGCCCTGCGAGCAGCCGGCGATGTACGGCGGCGGGCACCACAGCGACAGGAAGCGCGCCTCGACGTCCCCTCCGCCCGCGAGCTCGACCAGCTTCTCCCAGGTCGGCACCAGCTCGGGCATGTGCTCGCGCAGCGCGCGCCGCGATTCGAGAAAGCTCGGCCGGCCGACCGCACCGCCGCGCAGGTACCAGGCGCGGTAGCCCGGCCAGGCGCGTTCGAACACCGCCTGCCACTCGGTGCCCGGCCGGTCTTCGATGAGGGTGCGAAACGCGACCTGGATCGGCATGGTGCTCAGAGGATCTTGAACGAACCCGGTTCCGGCGCCACCTCGTGCTGCGTGGTGACGATGGGCTTGCCATCGTAGTGCTGCTTGATGCCGCGGATCCAGTCGCGCGCCCGGATGTTGAGCTTGAAGTTGTCGTCCATCGAGCGGCCGCGCGTGATCAGGATGCCGAGGTCGGCGCCTTCGTAGCGGTAGTCGCCCGGGCCGGTGATGCGCAGGAAGAACGCCTCACGCTCGCTGTCGATCGCGCGGCGCTCGTAATCGAAGCGCTGGTAGCCGATCGTCCCATCCTCGTTCATCTTGTAGATGCCGGTGGCCGGCGCACGCGTCACCTGGTCGACCTTGTCTTCGGTGTACTTGATGACGACCTGCGACCACGAGTCGATGAAGTGCGGCTGCGCCCAGCGCTCGTTGATCTCCTTCACGTTCAGGTCGAACGGCACGCCGCTGAACTCGAGCAGGTGGAACAGGAACAGCGGCGCGTCGGCATACGCGAACGCGGCGTGGTTGGTCATCGGGCTCGCGCCGCAGATGCGCGGGTTCAGCTCGCCGAGGTAGACCTCGCCCGAGTCCTGGTCGATCAGGAAGTCGAGGTCGAAGTAGCCGCGGTAACCCTCGGCCAGCAACTGGTTGCCGAACTTCTCGGCCATCTCGCGCGCCCTCGCACGCACGCCTTCGCTGAACGCGCCGGGGAAGACCTCGTTGCCGCACCAACCACCCTTGTACGGTGTCAGCTCCTTCGCGCCGACCACCTCGGTCAAAAGCGGCCCGACCAGCGTGCCCGACTGCGTGGCGCACGCTTCCAGCGTCGCGCCGCGGCAGTTGATGCGCTTCATGATCTTGACCTCGGGGTCGTTGACGATCTCGTCCTTGTGCTTGTTGAAGTCGGCTTCGCTGGCGATGAAGAACGTGGTGTGGCCGGAATCACCGAACGCCGACTGGATCACCAGGTCGTGGCCGAGCTTGTGGCGGTCGGCGATCTCGAGCAGGTTGCTCCAGCTGCTGACCTTCTCGAGCGCGTTCGGCACCGAGTACACGCCGGCCTTGTTGCCGATGCGCACGGTCTCCATCTTGTTGTCGCAGCGCGTGCGCAGCTTGGCGGGCGGGAACCACACCTCCATGCCGAGTTCCTTCGCCAGCGCTTCGGTCTTCTCGTCGAACATCAGGAAGGTCGCCACCGGTTTGCCGCCGCGGCGCTCGATCAGGTCGATCACCTCCTTGTGCTGCAGCAGGTAGTTGTTGATGTCCTCGATCGACTGGAACTCGTCGTGCGGCGACTCGGTCGGCACGAACACGTTCGGGTGCCGGCCGTCGAAGCAGTCGATGTAGCTGATGTAGCGGAAGCGGTTGACCCAGCGGTCGATGCCGAGCAGGTTGAAGTTGGTGGCGCTGATGAAGTAGATCGGCCGCTCGTTGCGGTGGAACATCAGCTTCAGATCGGAAACGTTCTGGACCTTGTTCGACATGATGTCTCTCTCCTCCGGTGGAAACGTTCAGGACTGGACGGCGGGTTTCGCGGCAGCGCCGGCCTCGACGGCCTTGCTCGCATCCTTGTCGAGCGGCTGCGCTGCGCGCCCCGACAGCGCGAGCGCGGCGCGTGCCGCGGTGGCCTGGCCGACCCGCGCCAGCGCCACGTCGTTGAACACGCGAAAGCCCAGTTCCGGACGGAAGCCGTGGATCTCGCGCACGTCCAGCGCCTTCATGAACTGCAGGATCTCCGCGCTGATCACCTGCCCCGGCACCAGGATCGGAAAACCCGGCGGGTACGGGATCACGAACAGCGCCGAGACCACGTCGCGCCCGGCCTTGATCGCCTGCGCGGCCTCGTCCATCGTCACGTAATCGCAGTTCGCGTCGTCGTACGAGAGGAAGAACGCGCTGCGGATATCGCCATCACGCGTCTCGGCGCGGCCTTCGACGCTGCGCCCGCGAAACGCGAAGTGAAAGCTCGAGAAGTCCGGCAGCGGCGGCTGCTCCAGGGTCAGCGAGCGCACCCGCTTCTCGTGGATGCGGCGCTCGATCGTGCTCATGTCGGCGATCCGCCCGTCGACCGTGCGCGCGATCTTCACCAGCACCTCGATCAGGTAAGCCACTGCCGAGCGCGTGCTGCCGATGTTGGTCATGAACAGCACGGTGTTGCGCGAGGTCTTGTTGATCTGGATGCCGTACTTGTCCATCAGCTCCTTGTTCTTGAACGTGTCGCCGTCCAAGCCGGTCGCGCCGATCGACAAGGTCGCGCGGGTCGGGTCGAGCACGAACTCGTCGGTCCGCCACGCCGCCTCGAGGTTGTTCCAGCCGTTCTCGTCGTTGTAGTAGGACTCGACACCCGATTCGCGGTACTCGCGTGGCACCACGTCGCCGACGCGCAGGAAGCGGAAGTAGCGCTTGAGCAGCGGGTGGCGCAGCACCTGCTCGCGCAGGCTCATCGCGAGCTCGAGCTGGCGCTGGATCAGCTCGTAGCCCTCGAGCTCGACCTGGCGCCGCCCCACATCGAGCGACGCGAGGATCTGGTAGTTCGGCGAGGTCGACGTGTGGGTCATGTAGGCCTCGTGGAACGCCTCCTCGGCCTTGTCCTTGAAGTCCTGGTCCCACACATGGATCATCGAGCCCTGGCGCAGAGCGGTCAGCGTCTTGTGGGTCGAGTGGGTCGCGTAGACGCGCACCCGCGTCTTCGCGGGGTCGGGCAGCAGCCGCGTGTTCAGGATGCGCTCATCGCTGCCCCAGTCGAACCCGGCGTTGAACTCGGCGTAGCGCTGCGCGTAGGCCGGGTCCTGCAGCGTCTCGGCAAGCTTCGCGGCGCTCGCCATGCCGGTGCGCTGGCGGTAGATCGGGTGGCAGCGCGCGAACGCGAACCAGGCCTCGTCCCACAGGAACACCAGGTCGGGCTTGATCGCGAGGCACTCCATCATCACGCGCTCGACGTCGTAGACGATCCCGTCGAACGTGCAGTTGGTGAGCAGCACCATGCGCACGCGATCCAGCGTGCCGGCCTTGCGGAAGTCGAGCAGCGTCTGCTTGATGTGGCGGATCGGCACCGCGCCGTACATCGAGAACTGATCGAGCGGATACGAGTCGAGGTACGCGACCTGCGCACCGGCCAGCACCAGCCCGTAGTGGTGGCTCTTGTGGCAGTTGCGGTCGACCAGCACGATGTCGTCGGGCCGCACCAGCGCCTGCACGACGATCTTGTTGCAGGTGCTGGTGCCGTTGGTCGCGAAGTAGGTGCGC
>Ga0075370_10000793_pt1 | contig 12627 bp, 10 predicted proteins | sample EndMethybrTD3035_FD_71398 | JGI IMG/M metagenome (GOLD analysis project Ga0075370, IMG submission 71398) | Populus endosphere microbial communities from Tennessee, USA - Endosphere MetaG P. TD hybrid TD303-5 | ecosystem: Host-associated > Plants > Roots > Endosphere | place: USA: Tennessee... | reverse complement strand
CAGGTCGGCCCAGGTGTTGATCATGCCGGTCGCACCGACCACGAAGGCCCAGGCCAGCGTGACGATGCCCAGCAGGTTGTGCAGGTCGAGCCACTTCACGCGCGTCGAGCGTTCGCTCCGCACGTCGCCGAAGCGCAGCTTGCGCATGAAAGGCGCGTAGAGCACGACGCCCGAGACGAGCGCGACCAGCAGCAACAACCCCATGAAGCCGAGAAACAGCTTGCCCGGCAGCCCGGCGAAGAGGTCGACGTGCAGCTTGAACATCACGTAGATGAAGCCCTCGTCGAACTTCGGCTCCTTCAGGACCGCCGCGGTACGCGCGTCGACGGCGACCGTCTTCTGGCTCTTGTCGTCCAGCGGCGTGTCGCCGAGCGTCACGTACCAGAAGCCGTCGTCGTCTGGTTCGCGCGTCAGGAACTGCAGCACCTTGCCAGGCTGCTGCCGCACCGCCGCCTCGATCACACGATCAAGGCTCGCGCGCGGCGTGCCGGCCGGCATTTTCGGCGCTTCGACTTCGGTGCCGAGCAGGTGGCCGATTTCGTGGTGGAAGATCAGCGGCAGGCCGGTGATGCACAGCAACAGCATGAACAGCGTGCACACGAGGCTGCTCCACTTGTGGATCCAAGCCCATCCACGCAATTGACGCGAACCGATTGCCACCGCGGCGCTCCTCAGTACCGGTAGGCGACGCTGGCCACGACGTTGCGCCGTGCACCCCACCAGCAGTCGCCTCGGCTCAGGCAGGTGGCGACATAGGTCTTGTCGGTCAGGTTGTTGACGTTCAGCGCGAATCGCCATGGGCCGGTGTCCCAGGCTGCCATCGCGTCCAGCAGGGTGAGCGCCGGCACCGTTGGCGCATTGCCGTCGTGGAAGGCGCTCATGTAGCGCACTCCGGCGCCGAGCGAGAAACCCGAGCGGCCGGCGAGCGCGAAACGCCACTTGCCCCACAGCGAGGCCTGATGACGCGGAACCTGCTCGATCTGTTCGTCCAGCGTCGTGTACGTGTAGTTCGCGATGATGTCGACGCTGCGCGCGAGCGTTGCCTTCAGGTCGAGCTCGACGCCTTTGGCGTGCGTCTCGCCGAGCTGGCTGTACAGGTTCGTGACCAGATCCTGCTGCAGCTGGTTCGTCTCGCGCAGATCGTAGACCGCGGCGTTGACACTCAGCTCACCGTCGACCGGCTCGAACTTGACGCCGAGCTCCCACTGTTTGCCGCGCAGCGGCTCGAAACTCTGGTTGTCGATATTCGCCAGAGGCGTGAACGATTCGCTGTAGCTGACGTACGGCGACCATCCGGAATCGGCGGCGTAGAGCAGCCCGACGCGCTTGGTCGTTGCCGACGCCTTTTCGGTTGCGGCGCCTTCGGTGTCGTTGCGTGCGCGGTCGTGGCGCAGCCCGAGCATCAGGTTCCAATGCGTGCCGAACTTGATCTGGTCCTGTGCGTAGATACCGAGCTGGCGCTGCGCAAAGCGCAGGATGTCGCTGAACGGCGGCGGCGTGAAGTTCCCGTAGACGGGCGCGTAGGCATCGATCAGCGGCACGCTGCCGCCTTCGTAGTACACCGGTGCATCGAATGCAGACTGGCCTGTCTTGCGGTAATGCGCGACGTCCAGGCCGAGCAGCAGCTTGTGCTGGACGCCCGCCCAGTCGAAATTGCCGAGCACGTTCTGGTCTGCCTGCAGCAGCCGCGTCTTCGTGAGCGTTGCGTCGGCGAAGCGGCCGAACAGGCGCTTGCCGATCGGGTCGCCAGCCCAGTCGCCGGCCAGTGTGAACGAGTCGCCGTACAGCGTGCGGTAGTCGACCTCGGTGTTGGTGTAGCGCAGGTTCTGGCGGATCGACCAGTGATCGTCGAAGCGATGCTCGAACAGCCAGCCGAGTGACGAACGTTCGGTGTCGTAGCGGTCCCAGCCGGGCTCGCCGATGAAGCGGTTGGTGGGCAGCTTGCCGTTCGGGTTGTCGGTCAGGGTGCCCGACCACGGAAAGAACTGAGAGGTCGAGCCTGTCTTGTCTTTCTGGTACTGCGCCTGGAAGGTCCAGGAGGTCGCGGCGCTGGGCTGCCACGTCAGCGATGGCGCGAGCACCGTGCGGTCGTCGCGCACGAAGTCCACCTGCGTGTCCGCCTTGCGCTCGACTGCGATCAGCCGGTAGAGCCACTGGCCGTCGGCGCTCAGGGGGCCGGTCAGGTCCGCCTGCACCTGCTTGCGGCGCCAGCTGCCGAACTGCACGCCGATCTCGCCTTGCGCTTCGGCCAGCGGCCGCTTGCTGACCATGTTCACGACGCCGCCGGTCGAACCCTGGCCGTACAACATGGCCGACGGCCCGCGCAGCACTTCGATGCGCTCGAGCGTGAAGGGCTCGGTGCGCGCATTGCTCGTGTAGTACTCGAAGTTCTTGCGCAGGCCGTCGAGGTATTCGTCGGGATAGCCGCCGCGGATGCGCGCCGAATCGGTCCTCGAGTCGAGGCCGTAGGCGTCGGAGCGAACGCCCGCCGCGTAGTTCAACGCGTCCTGCAGGGTCGTCGCGCCCTGGTCGACGATCTGGTCTCGAGTGATGACCGAGATCGCCTGCGGCGTCTCACTCAGAGGGGTGTCTGTCTTCGACGCGGTGGCGGCGTTCTTCGCGCGGTAGCCAGCCACCGGGGAGGTCGCCGTTTCGCGTTCGCTCTTGCCGGTCACGGTGACCGGTGCGAGCGTGGCAGTGGCTGCACTCGCCGCCGGCGCAGGCGCGGCGAGTTGGGCGAGCGTCGATGAGGAGAAGCCGGCGAGCACGCCGAGCGCGAGACAGGAAAGCAGCGGATGAGGCACGGGCGGAACGGTCCATGGGATGTGTCCGGCTGGCGACTGCTGGCTGCACGTTGATGAGCGTGGTGCGGACATCGGCGTCCACAGCCTCGTATGATAATGCAAATCGTTCGCATTAAGATCGAAGCTGCATGAAAGACCGCGTCGAAGAGGAGTTCGCTGGATGAACCGGTTTCAATCCCGCTTGTGGGCTGCGCCGATCGCGCTCGGCGTCGTCACACTGATCGGCCTGATTGCAGCGCTGGTCGGCGATGGCGCGTGGGACGCCGTTTCATGGGCCGGCCTCGGCGCGCTCGTGTGGGTCTGCGCCTGGTACGGCTGGCTTCGGCGCTCCGCGACACGCCTCAGGCCGGGTACGGCACCAGCGCCCACACGAGCATCACCACGGCCAGGAACGCGGTCCACTCGAGCAGGTTCCTGAGCTTCGGGTTCATCGGCGTTCCGTCTCAGTCATCAACGGCTGCAGTTCGGCAAGTGCACGCTTGAGCCCGGCGGCGCTCGGGCTCTCGACGAAGACGCAGGGCTTGCCGCTGCGCTTGCAATGCTCCTTGACCCGCCAGTACGCCCCATGGCTGATGCAGCCGGCCTGGCAGATCACGAGATCGGCGGCGGCGAGCGTCGCATCGAGCTTCGCGACCTTGTCTTCGTCGCCGCCGTCGTGGTGCATGAAGCGCCCACCGGTGCGCTCGATCAGCTCACGATAGATCGGCACGCTGGCCGCCCGCCCGCCGACGCACAGCACGCTGCGTTCGTTCAGCTGCAGCGCGGCCGGTACAGGACCGTCGTTCGATGCCGCCGAGCGCGCCTGGTGCCGCGCGAGCGCAGCGAAGACTTCGTCGGCCCGCCGGCGCTCGCGCTCGACCTCCTGCCGAGCCTTGTGCAATGCGCGCTCGAGCGCTTGCCGATGCGACGAGTCGCGTTCGGCGTCGCGCATCCGCTGCGCACGCCCGGGAACGCCATCGGCAGTTGCCGCATGCAACTCTTCGCGCGCAGCGGCCAGGCTCGTGTCGCGCGAGATCAGCTGCGCACGCAACTGCACGATCTCGGCCTGCTGAAGCTCACAGCGGCGTGCGTGGTCGTCGGCTGCCTGCCGGCTGCGGCGCTGCAGTTCCCGCAGTTCGTGCGTCAACGCGTCGTTGGCCGCGGCGAGCGCTTCGAAGCGCTGCGCGTCGACGCGCCGCGCGACGCCGACCTGATGCTGCAGCATGTGAACCTCGCCGAGCACCCGGACCTCGAGCGCCGGCGTGCAGCGCGGATGGGTCAGCGTGGCCCAGAGCGCGCTGGCGAGATCACGGCCGCATGCATCGGCCCACCAGTCGGCCAATGCGTCGCCGGTCTTCGCTTTGGCGGCCTGGCGCAGTGCCGGCGCACAACGCCTGTCGAGCTCGCGCTGGACGGCCTCGGCGATCGGCGTGCGGCGCTTGCATTCGGCGATCGCGCCGCAATGCAGCTCGTAGGCGTCGGCCAGCGCATCGCCCCCGAGGACCTTGTCGACGATGCTGCGCAGTGTCGCGATCGGCAGGCACACGCCGATCACCGGGCAATGCGCATGGCCGTCGAGTTCCCAGAGGCGATGGCGGCGTGAGCCGAGCGTGTGCGCAGGCTGGCAGGAAGAGGGCATGTCGGGCAGAGAAGAGAGATCCCGCTTCGACTTTAATACGAATGGTTCTCATTACGGTGCGAATGACATGACGTTCGAAGGGCCGTCGGCAGGCCATCGGCAGCGTCCTACGCCGATCCGCGGATTCGGCTGTGCGACAGCTACGGTCGTGCCTCCTATGCTGGGCTCATCCGAATTCTGGCAAGGAGAAGTTCATGGGGACCGACGCAAAGAGCGGGCGTCCGCAGGCCAAGCAAGGCGACACCAAGCAAGGCGGCACCAAGCCCGCCGTCCAAGCCGGCGCGCGGCAACAGCCGGAGCGCGTGCCGCCACAGCATCAAGCAAAACCGGGGCGTGAAGCAGAGCTCAGGCCGCAGCCGCAGTTCATGGCCCCGGACTACCGCGGCAGCGGGAAGCTCGACGGCATGACGGCGCTCATCACGGGGGGCGACTCCGGCATCGGCCGCGCTGTGGCCGTGCTGTTTGCGCGTGAGGGAGCCGACGTCGCCGTGGTTTACCTCGACGAACATGGCGACGCCGACGAAACGCGCCGCTGCGTCGAAGCCGAAGGCCGCAAGTGCATCCTGATCGCCGGCGACGTCCGCGAGGCGACCTTCTGCCGCGACGCTGTGCAGCAAACCGTCCAGGCGTTTGGAAAACTCGACATCCTGGTCAACAACGCGGCGTTCCAGCAGCATGCCGCCAGCCTCGAGGAGCTGAGCGAAGAGCGCTTCGACCAGACGCTGAAGACGAACGTCTACGGCTACTTCCACATGGCCCAGGCGGCATTGCCGCATCTGAAGTCCGGCTCGTCGATCATCAATACCGGCTCGGTGGTCGGGCTCGAAGGCAGTGCGCAACTGCTCGACTACTCGACGACCAAGGGCGCGATCCACGCGTTCACCAAATCGCTTGCGAGCAACGTGCTCAAGCGTGGCATCCGGGTCAACGCGATCGCGCCGGGGCCGGTCTGGACGCCGCTGAATCCGGCTGACAAACCGGCCGACCAAGTGGCCGAGTTCGGCCAACAGACCGACATGCACCGTCCAGCGCAGCCGGAGGAACTGTCTCCGGCGTATGTGTTTCTCGCGGCGCCGGTGTGCTCCGGCTACATCACCGGCATCGTGTTGCCGGTGACCGGTAGCGTCGGGGCGATCTGATGATCGAGATTCGCAAGGGGCAAGCCCAGTCCATGCTGGCTCGTGGCGAGTTCCACGAGCGCTTCATGCAGCGCTTCTTCGATCCGGCGTACGACGTCGAACGGGAGGCGATCGGAAGACTGGAAGAGATCGCGTGGAAGGCCTACAGCGAAGGGCGCAAGGCGCCACGCACCCGGGCTGCCGGCCCCGGCCATGCCGATCCGGCCTACGAAACATCGGTCGAATGGCTTGCCACGAGCCAGACGCTTGAGCGCGTGCAGCGTGACTGGTCGAAGCCGACGACCCGCTCGCGGGTGCTGATCATCTGCGGCAGCGCGCGCAACGACGGCAGCTGCCCCGGCGAAGTGTCGAAGACCTGGCGGCTCAGTGAGCTCGCTCGGCGCGCGGTGGCAGAGTCCGACGTCGAAGCGGACCTGCTCGACCTGAGCCTCCTGACCTCGGAATACGGGCGCCGCATCCATCCGTGCAAGGGCTGCGTCGGAACTGCGATGCCGCTGTGCCACTGGCCTTGCAGCTGCTATCCGAACCATGCGCTCGACCAGATCCAGGACGCGATGGCCGAGATCTACGAACGCTGGGTGGCCGCCCACGGCGTGATCATCGTGGCGCCGACCTATTGGTATCAATCGCCCAGCGTTTTGAAGCTGATGATCGACCGGATGGTGTGCGCCGATGGCGGCAACCCCGACGTGACCAGCACGCACGGCAAGAAAGCCGCGGAAGCGAAGCAGCTCGAAGCCGATGGCTGGAACTATCCGAAGCACCTGGCTGGAAGAACGTTCGGGCTGATCGTGCATGGCGACGTCGCGGGTGTCGAATCGCAGCGCCGCAATCTGGCGGACTGGCTTGGATGGATGGGCCTCATCGACGCCGGTTCGCAATCGCAAGTCGATCGATACATCGGCTACTACGAGCCTTACTGGAACAGCCACGAAGCGCTTGACAGGGATCAGGCCGTGCAGGCCGAAGCCCGCAACGTGGCGACCGCTGTCGTGAAGGCGGTGGCGCTGCTGCGGCGCGGCGAACTTCGCCAGCCCGACGCCGATTTGGCGGCCCCGCGCCCGAAGTGAAAGCCGCCGGCGCACCGCAGCGGCGCCACTGGCCATGGCTGCTGCTTGCCGGCATCTTCGGTTTGTGGTTTGCACTGTTCGAGGCGACCTGGCTGCGGCCGCTGCTCCAGCGGCATGTTCTCGCGCACTCCCAGCGCAATCTCCATTTTGATTCGCTGCGCCTCGGCCTGAGCGGTGACCTGCAGCCGACGGCGCGCTTTCGCGGCGTGCGCATCGACAACGCGCCCTGGGCAGATCGCAGGCCCATGGTGGATGCCGGCGAGGTTCGATTCACCTTCGCGTGGCGCACGCTGCTGGGCGAACGGATCATCGTGAAGCGGCTGGAGCTGGTCGACGCACAGGTCGACCTCGAGCGCAGTGCGGACGGCCTGAGGAACTGGCGCCTCACGCGGCCGGATGATCGCGGGCCGGGCCGAACCAGTGTGCAGACCCTGGAAGCGCGTCGAAGCTCGCTGCGCTTTGTGCACGGTGGTCGCGATCTCGAGATCGATGCAACCATCGCCGCGCTCGACAAGCCGACGACGCTTGGCGGCCAAGAAAGCCTGACGCTGACGAAGCGGCTTGTCATTCGAGGCGCGCACGGTGGGCAGCGCTTCGACGGCGTGCTGCATGTCAGCGACGTGCTGAGCTTCGTCGATTCCGATACGCGGTTCGCCGTGCAAGGCGACATCAGCAGCCTGCGCACTCGCTTGCGCATCGACGGCAGCCTCGCCGATCTGTTGCAGCTGAACGAAGTCGACGCGCGGCTTGCCCTCTCGGGTCCATCGCTCGCGGAACTGAACCCGCTGCTCGCGTCCGGGCTTCCCGCGTCGCGGCCGTTCACGATCGAGACCAAGGTTCTGAAGGCTCGCGAACGCACCGAATTCGGCAAGTTCGCCGCGACGCTCGGCACCAGCGACCTGCATGGCGAGCTGAGCGTCGTTCTTGCCGGCGACGGCTCGCGACGAACGGTCGATGCCCGCCTTGCCGGCAAGTCGATCGACTTCGCCGATCTGCCGCTGTCCGCGTCGCATGCAGACGGCTCTTTCGATGTCGGAGCGCTGAAGCGCCTCGACGCGAAGATCGTGTTCGAGGTGCAGCAACTGAAGACACCCGCGCCGGTACAGATCCGGCATGTGCGCCTGAACGGCGGGCTGGCGGGTGGCGTGCTGAAGGTCGACTCGCTGCGCCTGGACGGTGCCGGCGGCGCTGTCGCTGCGCGCGGCACATTCGATTCCAATCCTTCGCCGCCGCGTGTCGCGCTGACGGCCGACCTGGACGGCCTCCAGCTCGATCAGCTGCTGCCGCCGCAGGCTCCGGACGATCGTGTCGCCGGCACCGTCGGCGTCCACGCCGAGCTGCAGGCCAGCGGCGCCAGCGGACGCGCTTGGCTGCGAAGCCTGAGCGGCCGGATCACCGCGGCCACCGGCCGCGCGTCGATCTCGAGCCGTCTCGATGCGCGGCTTGCCCTGAACGGGGGACGCCTGCTGCGCACGATGGTCGAAGGGACCGAGCAGATCCCTGTGCGCTGCGGTGCGCTCGAGTTGCGGGTTCGCGACGGCGTCGGGCGAACCGAGCGGTTCGTGGTCGAGACCGATCGGCTGAAACTCCTGGGGTCGGGCAGCATCGATCTGCCCCGGCAGACACTCGCGATGACGCTCACGCCGCAGCGCAAGCAGACGGCCCTGCTTGCGCTGCAGCGCTCGATCCGCGTGGAGGGGCCGCTCGGTGCGCCCCGCGTCACGCTCGATCAGCCGGTGTCGCCGCACGCGGCAGCGAGCTGTCTCGGACCTTGAGCGTGCGCTGGACGCTCAGACTGCCACCGGCGCCTTGATCGCCGGATGGTGCTCGTAGCCGAGCATCTCGAAGTCGTCGTATTCGTAGTCGAAGAGCGAGGCCGGTTTGCGCTTGATCGACAGCGTCGGGTAGCGGTACGGCGTGCGCGAGAGCTGCAGTGCCACTTGCTCTGCATGGTTCGAATAGATGTGGCAATCGCCGCCGGTCCAGATGAAATCGCCGACGTCGAGATCGCATTGCTGCGCGAGCATGTGGGTCAGCAGCGCATAGCTCGCGATATTGAACGGCACGCCGAGGAAGATGTCGGCGCTGCGCTGGTAGAGCTGGCAGCTCAGGCGGCCGCGTTGTTCACCCGTTCGCGGCGGGGCCACGTAGAACTGGAAGAACGCATGACATGGCATCAGCGCCATCTTCGACAGCTCGGCGACGTTCCACGCGCTGACGATGATGCGACGCGAGTCGGGGTTCGTCTTCAGCTGCTTGACCACCTCGGCGATCTGGTCGATGTGGCCGCCGTCGGGTGTCGGCCAGGAACGCCATTGCACGCCGTAGACCGGGCCCAGGTCGCCGTCGGGCTTGGCCCATTCGTCCCAGATCGTCACGCCGCGTTCCTGCAGCCAACGTGCATTGCCGTCGCCACGCAGGAACCACAGCAGCTCCAGAATGATCGACTTGAGATGAACCTTCTTCGTCGTGACGAGCGGGAAGCCTTCGCGCAGGTCGAAGCGCATCTGATGTCCGAACACGCTAGTCGTGCCGGTGCCGGTGCGGTCCGGCTTGAAGACGCCATGCGCCTGCACATGGCGCATGAAGTCTTCGTATTGCGAGCGGACCGGGCGGTCGAGAGGAATCGTCACTGCAGGGCTCCAATCAGGCTGCAGTGATTATCTCGGATCAGGCCGGGGCAGGCTCGCGCAGGAAGATCTCGACGCGCCGGTTCTTCGCACGCCCTGCGTCGGTGCTGTTATCGGCGATCGGCTCGCGCTCTCCGCGGCCCGCGGTCTCGACGCGGCCGGCGGCGACTCCGCGCGTCACGATGTAGTCGCGCACGCTGTCGGCGCGTTCGATCGAGAGCCGGTTGTTCAGCGCGTCGGAGCCGGTGTTGTCGGTGTGGCCGATGATCGCGACGCGAGCCGTCGGGTCGTCTCGCAGGCTGTTGACGAACGGGTCGAGCACGGCGCGCAGTTCCGGCTTGATCGTCGCGCTGCCGACGTCGAACGAGATGTCGTTCGGGATGTGGATCTTCAGCTGGTTGTCCTGCGTGCGCGTGACTTCGACGTTCGTGCCCTTGGTCGCCTGCTCCATCGCCTGGCGCCGGTCTTCCATGCGCTTGGACCAGAGGTTGCCGGCGACTGCGCCGAGCGCGCCGCCGATCAGCGCGCCGGTGCCGGCACGTCCGCCGGTGACCGAGCCGACCGCGGCGCCGACGCCAGCGCCGACCCCTGCACCGACCGCGGTGCCCTTCTGGCGCTCGCTCATGTCGGCACAGCCGCTGGCAAGGAGTACGGCGGCAGCGACGCTGCCCGCCGCCAGGCGAAGCCGAATGGGATTGTTCATGTTGTGTCCTCCGAGTTGATCCGCGCGTCCGGGCCCGGGCGCGGTGACGCGATTGTGGCGGCCGCCTCGACACGCGGCGGTCGGAGCTTGGCAACCGATCGTGTCAGCCGAAACCTACGCGACGAAGCGGCGCTGGCGCACCGGCGCGATGCGGAGAGCGTGCCTGCCTAGCGATCGAACTGAAGCGCGGCGAGCCGCGCATACAACCCCCCCGACTCGATCAGCTGCGCGTGGGTGCCGGTCTCGACGATCTGGCCGGCCTCCATCACGACGATGCGGTCGGCGCGCTGAACGGTGGCAAGGCGATGCGCGATCACCAGCGTCGTGCGGTCGCGCATCGCCGATTCGAGTGCGGCCTGCACCGTGCGCTCGCTTTCGGCGTCGAGCGCACTCGTCGCTTCATCGAGCAGCAGGAGCGGCGGATTCTTCAGCATCGCACGCGCGATGCTGATGCGCTGGCGCTGTCCGCCCGACAGGCGCACGCCGCGTTCGCCGAGGAAGGTCTGGTAGCCCTCGGGCAGTTCGCTGATGAATTCGTGGGCGAAGGCGGCCTTTGCGGCAGCGATCGCCTCGTCGTCGCTCGCGTCGGGCCTGCCGTAGCGGATGTTCTCGAGTGCGTTCGCCGAGAAGATCACGCTGTCCTGCGGCACGATGCCCACGCGCTGCCGCAGCGCCTCGAGCGACGTGTCGCGCACCGAGACGCCGTCGATCAGCAGCTCGCCGCGCGTCACGTCGTAAAAGCGCAGCAGCAGCTGGAACACGGTGCTCTTTCCCGCGCCGCTCGGCCCGACCAGCGCCACCGTCTCGCCGGCCGCGACTTCGAGGTCGAAGTTCACGAGCGTCGCCTGGTGCGGCCGGGATGGATAGCGGAAGGTCACGTTGCGCAGTGCGACCGATGAGCCGGCGCGTGCCGGGGGCAGTGCGCTCGGATGCGGCGGCGAGGTGATCGGCGAGCGCAGCGTGAGCAGCTCCATCAGCCGCTCGGTCGCGCCGGCCGCGCGCAGCAGGTCGCCGTAGACCTCCGACAGCACGGCGACGCTGCTGATCAGGATGATCACGTAGACCACCGTCTGGCCGAAGTGGCCGGCGCTGATGTCGCCGCGCATGACGGCCTGCGTGCCCTGGAACAGGCCCCACAGCAGGGCGCCGAAGGTCGCGGTGATGATGAAGGCGACGAGGAAGGCGCGCATCCGCGTGCGCTTGACCGCGGTGCCGAACGCCGTTTCGGTCGAATCTTCGAAGCGCTTCGTTTCGCGCGCTTCCTGCGTGTAGCTTTGCACCACGGGGACGGCATTCAGCACTTCCGCGGCGATGGCGCTCGAGTCGGCCACGCGGTCCTGGCTTGCACGGCTGAGCTTTTGAACGCGCTGGCCGACGTACAGGCTCGGCAGGACGACCAGCACCAGGATGCCGAGGACCTGCGTCATCACGTAGGGGTTGGTCACGATCAGCATCACCATGGCGCCAATGCCGAGCACCGCGTTGCGCAGTCCCATCGAGAGGCTGGAGCCGACGACGGTCTGCACGAGCGTCGTGTCGGTCGTCAGTCGCGACAGCACTTCGCCGGTCTGCGTGGTCTCGAAGAACTCGGGGCTTTGCGTGATCACGTGCGAATAGACGGCATTGCGCAGATCGGCCGTGACCCGCTCGCCAAGCCAGGTGACCAGGTAGAAGCGCATGGCGGAAAAGGCTCCGAGCGCGCCGCCCACCAGAAAGAGCGCGAAGAAGTGCTCGCGCATCGCCAACACGCGCTCGCCGGGATCTGCCGCGACGAGGCCCTGGTCGATCAGGGAACGCAGCGCCACCGGGAACACCAGCGTGCTGACCGCAGCCAGCACGAGGAACAAGGTGGCGCCGGCCAGATGGCCGCGATAAGGCTTCAGGAACGGCAGCAGGCCGGACAGCGAGCGCACCGAGCGTCCGGTGGACGGCAGCGGCGGAGCGCCGACTGCGATGGCGGGGGGCGAAGACATGGCGCGCAGTGTACGGTGCCGCCCCGGTTCTGAGCCTCTGCAACTACCGCCTTGACAATTAATGCCTAGGCAACTACATTCCAAACACCAACTTCAGATCAACCTGCACCGTGGCCCGTCTTCCTGCTCCTGTCGACTTCTACGTTCCCGATGGCTACCGCCAGGAGGACAGCGTCGGCTATCTGATGAAGCGCATCATGATGTCGGTCATCCAGCAGGTCGACAAGCGCCTCGAACGACACGATCTGACGAGCGCCCAGTGGGGCCCGCTCCTGCAGATCAAGAAGTCCGGCGGAAGCGCGACGGTGGCCGAGTTGTCGCGCTGGTCGCAAGTGGATGCCGGCGCGATGACGCGCCTGCTGGATCGGCTCGAAAAGAAGGGCCTGTGCAAGCGCGTGCGCTCGACCGAGGACCGCCGCGTCGTGCAGGTCGAATTGACGCCCGAGGGCGAAGCCGCCATCACCGGCGTGCCGGCCGTGCTGTGCGAGGTGATGAACGCGCACCTGGCGGGCTTTTCGAAGAGCGAGTGGCTGGCGCTGCAGGGATATCTGAAGCGCATGTACGAGACCGGCGAAGCGCTGCGCGACGCCGACTGAGCGGGGATCACATCCGCCTTTCTCATCTCACCCAAATACCTGCCTAAGCAAATGAAGCCAAGACAACTATGTATGCAGGGCGCGGGCTGTCCCG
>Ga0075370_10000792_pt1 | contig 12639 bp, 13 predicted proteins | sample EndMethybrTD3035_FD_71398 | JGI IMG/M metagenome (GOLD analysis project Ga0075370, IMG submission 71398) | Populus endosphere microbial communities from Tennessee, USA - Endosphere MetaG P. TD hybrid TD303-5 | ecosystem: Host-associated > Plants > Roots > Endosphere | place: USA: Tennessee... | reverse complement strand
GGGGAGGGGGAGGGCTTGCGGGTTGCCGGGGCGGCCGCTAGGTCAGGAGCTCGAGCCGGATGATGGTGCGCCCCACGCCCATGGTCTTGAGGTGTCGCGCCAAGGTCTCCAGGCTCCGAAAGTTCCTCGGCCCGCGCGCACCCATGAGCGTCCAGCGGCCCATCCGCCAAGCAATGATTGCCTCCAGCCGGTAGAACAGCGGCGCGATCTCCACGACGACCAGCTCGTGCACCGCTCGGCGGTGAAAAAGATCGACGAGCTCGAGCTGCGAAACCCCGTTCGCGGGCGGTTCCAGTTCGGGCCTGGGTGGGCTGGCCCGACGGGTCGTTGCCATGGACGTCCTTTGTACTGATCGATGGCGTGCGATTTTGAGGGATGGCGAGAGCGGGCATGCGGGGTTACTCCATGCGGCGGGTCGAATCGGTGCGCGCCGCGGCGCTGCCGGGCGGCTGGGCGTAGGAAACCGGGGCGGGCGTGTCGGTGGGCCGCACCTTGCCGTAGACGTCCCACCAGGGCGTCGTTGGTTGCGCCGGTTGCACCGGTGGCGGCTTTGGCTGCGCTGAGCGGACGGGTGCCGCGTGCGAGCCGCTTGCGGGCGGCGCGGCCTTTGTTGATGCGTCGGCAGTCGGCCGTGTGCCTGCGATCTCGCGCTTCAAGGCGGCGATGTCGCCCAATGCGCGCAGGCGTCCTTCTTCCGCTTCATCGGCGGCCACCTTGTCGGCCATCGCGAGTCGCTCGGCCTTGCGCCTGGCGAGCGCCTCCACGAGGGTCTCGGATTTGCGGAGTTCATCGCGCAGGATGCGCAGCCGTTCGTCGTCGCGCGCGGACTGCTCGCTGGCACTCACCACTGTCGCAACCGTCGCAACCGGCTGGGCAGCGGCAGGTTCAGCAAGGGGGAGGATGACAAGGAAAAAAGCCGCGCACAGGCCGGCAGAAGCTGGAGCCTTCCTCCAGCCTTTCAACACAACACCGATGCGCCGAAGGGTCCGAACCTGCATGGGCGAAATGTTCCATCAGCGGCCCCTCGCGTCAATATCAAAAATGATAGGTAGATGTCTATAGCAAACTATAGAACGGTAGACACGAAGAAGATTTGAAATTATTCTTTGACCGCAGGATGGGTCATCGAGTGTCGCGCTGGGGAGTGATGGCCGAGGAGGCCGACAACGTGATGTGTTCGAAATGCTAAGGGGTTGCAATCGTCTGCTCAAGCCATCTGGTGTGCAGCGTCGAGCGAAATTGCAACGTCCCGTATCGAGCCCTGCAACGAAGGTTTTAAGCCGCGCGGTGAAGGAGCGTCACATGAGCGTTTTGGTGATCAGCAACCAGAAGGGCGGAGTTGGCAAAACCACGCTGACCGTGCTGCTCGCGCACTGGCTCGCCGACAAGCACGGTGCCCGCGTCTGCGTGGTCGACCTGAACTCGCAGTGCAACTGCTCGAAATCGCTGGCCCGGTTCGGCGGCGCGGGCGAAGCCGCGGCGCTGTTCTCCACCGAGCCTGTTCCTTCTGCTGCCGCCGAGCCGTCGAGCATCACGCTGCTGAAAGGCAGCAAGCGCTTGGCCGACCTGGAGCTGGCCCGCCCCGATGCCGTCATCCCGCTGTTCCGCAGGCAGGTCGCTGCGCTGTCGAAGGCGCATGACTTCGTGCTCGTCGACACGCCGCCGGCGCTGGGCCTGCGCATGAGTGCGGCGCTCATCGCGGCCGACGCTGTGCTGTGTCCGATCGAACTGGAGGAATACAGCATCGACGGCGTCACCGACATGCTCAAGACCCTCTTTGGCGTGCAGAAGCGCTACAACCCTCGCCTGCGCCTTGCGGGCATCGTGGCCAACCGGTTCAATCCGCATTCGGTGCGGCAGAAGGCCGCGCTGCATGAGCTGGTGGCGAACTACAGCGAGTTCGTGCTGCCGGCCAAGATCTCGATCCGCTCGGCGATCCCCGAGGGGCTGGCGGCCGGCGTGCCGGTCTGGCAGCTCGCCAAGACGTCGGCGCGCGATGCGAGCGACGAGGTGTTCAAGGTGTTCGAGCTGGTTCTGGAGCGCATGCGCGCCGAGGCGCCTGTTGCGCTGGAGGAGGGGGCCGCATGAATGGGCTCGATGGACTGGATCTGAGTGGCCTGGCGCAGTTCAGGGCGAGCGAATTGCTGGCGGCGGCGGAACCGGCTTCCGACGCGGGCAAGCCCCTGCAGGTCGCGCTGTCGCTGGTCGACTTCGATCCGGCGCAGCCGCGCCGCAGTCTTGATGCCGCATCGATCGCAGAGCTGGCAGCGTCGATCGAGACCCACGGCGTTCTGGAGCCGGTTTCGTTGCGCACCCATCCCGAGGTGGCGGGCCGCTACATCGTCAACCGCGGCGAGCGGCGCGTTCGGGCCGCCCGCCATGCGGGCCTGGCCGACGTGCCGGCGTTCCTGGACGAGCGCATCGACCCCTATGCGCAGGCCGTCGAGAACCTTCACCGGGAGAACATGTCGCCGTTCGACCTGGCGACGTTCATCGCCGAGCGCGAGAGGGAAGGACAAACGCGCGCCGAGATCGGCCGGCGTCTCAACAAGCCGCGCTCGTTCATCACCGAGGCGGCCTGCCTGATCGACGCGCCACAGGAGATCCGGCAGGCCTTCGACGCTGGACGCCTGGGCGCAGATGCACGCGCGCTCTACCGGCTGGCCCTGGCGGCGAAGAAGCAACCCGCGCAGGCGGCGGCCCTGCTGGCCGGCGATGCCGTCATCTCGCGCTCGAGCCTGGAGCGCGTGCTCGGCGAACCCCCGGAAAAATTGGAGACTAGTGCCTTGCCCAACGGCACGGACACTCAGTCGGAACGCGCACCCAGCGCGGGGCGCACGGTGCTCGTGGTCGAGCACGCGGGACGGCGCGGGGCGTTGCGCCTCAAGGCGCATGACAACGACGTCGCGGAAGTGCGCTTCGGCGATGGCTCGCGCGACCTGGTCAACCTGAGGGAACTGCGGCTCGTTTGCTGGGCCACGGAGGAGTGAAGTATGGACAACCTTGAGTTTCATCGATCGCACCGGGCGTTCGGTGCGCCGCACCGGTCGATCGCGATGCGGCTGCTGGGCGGTTCGTTCTTTGTCGTCTGGCAGGTCGTGCGGCTGACGATCTGCGCGGTGCTGATCCTGACGGAGCCGTTGCTGCGGGCAACGCTGGTGCCGATCGCCTTCCTGAGCTTCGTGGTGACGCTGATCTTCGGCTTCCTGATTGGCGACCCGCGTTTCCCGCGCTGGGGCATGCTGGCGTTCTCGGTCGGAACGCTGATGCTGTACTGGTTATTCTTGGGGGTGATGAGTATTTTCATGACCCTGCCGCGCTCCCATGATCGTTGACGAACTGCTGCTGGAACGCGTGGCGCGCGAGCGCCGTTTCGATGCGCGCACCGTGGAGATCGCCAGGCGGCTCTTCCTCGGCAACGAGGCGCCAAGGAAGGTGGCCAAGGAGTTCGCGCTGATCGACAAGCGCATCTACGCGATCCGCGCCGAGGTTCTCAAGCAGGTCGAGCGCTACGCGCTGCCCGAGGGCTGGTCGGAGGTCACGCTGCGCGGGCCGGCTGATGTGGTCAAAGCCACGCAGGCGTTTTTTAACCGGCGGATGCGGGATCCTGCGGCCGACGCGAGTGGGCCAGTTGCCGGCGAGGCGCGGCAAGCGGCGCCGTGACAGGCCACTGCTTGACAGCAGCGGCCTCTTGGGCGGGCCAGCTGGCGTAGCGCTCGCAGACAGCGCCGAAGGCTGACGCGCTCCAGTCGAATTCGTCGATGAAGGCGGCCAGCAGGTGGAGGCTCTGCTCCCACCGCAGCGGATCCTGTGCGCCGCGCATGATCAGCACGTTGGTGCGCGGCAGCCCCAGACGAACAATCCGTGACGCTGCGGCGCCGGTGTCCAGCTGCCAGTCCCAGCCCAGCGTGAGCCTGGGCTCCTGGGGGCTGATCCACTCGGTGTAGCCGGAGAGTGTGGCGCTCGCACCGCAGCGCGGCTCGCCCGGGTCGGCAAGATCCTCATCGATCCCCGAAATGAGGTGCACCAGACGCAGGGTGCGCAGATCCTGTAGCCGCAGGTGCAACAGGCCATCGTCGAACGCGAGACTCATTGGTTCTCCAATGCTCAATGGCGTTGGCGCATTGCCGATCAATGCGCCCGGCCGCAAGCTTGCGCTCGTCAAACCGCGGCATCAACTGCCACTTTTCATAGGCTCGCGGGTCACGCGGCGGCCCGGTTTTGCCGAAAGGCGTTGGTTTGGGTACTTAGGTTAAAACAACTAGCGCTCTGTCGATCGACGGTCTGTACAGCCTAAGTCAGCCGACTCAAACCAACGGGCCACCGCAGAACCGGGGCGGTTCACAAGCCGCAGCCTGTGGGCACCTGCATGGTATTTGAGAGGGCGTAAGTGGGCTCCGTACAGATGGTGGGGATTCAGATCGAACGCCGCCTGATCTCCAAGGTAGGAGCCCTCAGAACGTTTGCGGCCAACTTGGCTCCCGGAACTTCAGCAGCATTTGTCTACGCCCCTAGATGGCGACTATCCGCCTTGTCAGTTCAGCGGCAGCGCCGTGAGGTGATCGAGGTCAAATCCTGCCCCGTCGATATCGAAGGGAACGAGCCACAGCCGCATGCCTGCGTCGAAATCGAACAGCCGTTCTTGCGGAAACTCGGCGCCTCGCGGAAAGATGAGGAACATGTCCCCCTTGCCGGCCATGTAGCGATGGCCATAGGCGAAGAGCTGGTAGAAGTCCGGCTGGCTCAGGCCGTACTTGCTCTTCCTTTCTTCGTCGACGCGCTTCCACTTGCAATCCAGGACCCACGCGTTCTCGCCATGGGTCACGAGCATGTCTGGTTCGAGCCGGAAGATTCTGCCGTCGCCGTGCCGACACAGGTACTCCGAGCGAGCGGGGGTACGCAGTCTGGCGTGTGGAACTATCAGCTTGCGCAACGCCTTGGCGACGCTGCGTTCGAACAGTTTTTCCATCGGAAACAGCAGACTGATGCCTTGCCATGCGCCGGCAACGGCAAGCGGAACCTGATGTCCGAGGATCAACCGGCACCAAGGCTCGATGGCCTCGTAGTGCGCCATGAGGCGGTCGTGGGACCAGCGCTGGAAGTCGCTCTCGATGTCGGCGCTGAGCGGCACTTCCAACATGACCGCACGCAGTTCATGCGCGAGTCGCCAGTTGGCGGGATCTTGCGTTGCCTTGCAGACCTGGTCGAGCGCGCGCCGCAGCAGACGGTTTTCTGGTCGGTCGGGTAGGTGGAGGTCGTGACGGATGTGGAACCGGTGCTCGCGGCCGGGCCACTGCTGCATTTGCCTGGACACGTTCAATTGGCCGCGCAGATACCGCGCCTCCTCCTCCACGCGCTGGTAGTGAAAGCGTAGGCCTCGCTTGACCAGCACGTCGAGTTCGCGCAGGAATTGACGGATCAGCCATTCCGAAACCGGCCCATCGAAGATTTCCAACGCTGCTTCTTCCGTGACACGCGCGGGAAGGTCTAACGCGTCTAGTATCAATCGGCGCAGAAGCAGGCGGCTGCGGGGCGTGGCATCTTCCGTGTCATAGTGCTTCGGAAGGATCTCGATCACGGTTCCGCATGGGGTCTGCACTACGCCCACATAATTGTCCAGCCGCAGCCATGTCCGATTTTCCGTTTGAACCAGCGCAGCGCCGGCCGCTCGCAGGCGGGAACTCAGTTCGCACAGCCAGTCGAACGCCGATGGGGAGATTTGGGCGCGATCGAGAGGCCGCGCGGCGTCGGTCGCGGAGAGCTTCTGGGTCGTCAGTCGCGCGTGCTCACGGACTGTCACGGGCTGCATAGTCAAGCGCCCATGTTCGAGATGTTCTGGTAGCTGTTGGGAGATTTGAGGGCGTGCTCGTTAATGGCCCACCGATTGTCCCGCACCTTGGCGGCGTTCGCCTCGCCGAACAGTCGCTGGAGCGTGCTACCACTCGCGGCGTCGGCACGGATGAACGGTTCCACACCTGAGGGGGCATTCGGGTCATTCAACACCCAGCCGATGCGCTCGGCGTCATCAAAGAAGTACTCTTGGAGGAGTGGCAGCACATTCTGCCGAAAGATCGCGGCGAGCAGATCCAGTTTTCGGGTGCGTTTGAGTGGTAGGAAATATGCGTGACCGAGGCAATGATCCCGGTCTAACAGAACCTCGACCCGTTCATTCATGGTCCGCAGCATCTTGCCTATGTCGATGCCCTCCACGACAACGCCGTCGAGCAGTTCCGGTCGCGGTGGCATGTCCTTGAACGCGAAGCGTCGGCGAAGTGCGATATCCAGACCAGTGAGCGAGCGGTCGGCCGTGTTCATGGTGCCAATCAAATGCACATTCACCGGAACGCCAAAGCGCTTACGGGAGTATGGAAGGGTCGCATAGAGAGCCTCCGGTGCGCCGATTCGCTTCGATGGTTCGATAAGCGTGATGAGCTCGCCGAAGATCCTAGATACGTTGCCTCTGTTGATCTCATCGATGATCAGGACGTAGGGTTCAATTTGCGACAGCGACACATGAGCTTGTTGTTTATCCGGATCGGTCATCTTCACGTCGCCGGCGAGCAGCGCCTGCCGCAGCTCGGGCCAGGTGAAACGGTCTATTTCATAGACGGTTTTTAGGGTGAAGCGCTTGCTGGCGTTGAGTTCCAGGATGGAGAACCGCAGGCCAGTGGCGAGCCATTTCACGGGTAAGACGTTCTTGTAGTCCTTCCGCACGCCGGCAGGAGGCACTTCTTCGTGGCGGTACTCGCCCTGAACCACACCCACGGCTTCGACCTCTGTAGCGCTTCGGATGCACAACACGATGTCGCCCGGCTGGATATTTTGCGAAAAATCGCCGAGAGTGCTGCGGTCGTTCGATCCAAGTTTAAAGTCTGGATCGGTCAGATCAGCATTGCGCAGGTCTCCAACGTGCCCCCAGCCAATACGTGCTTCGCCGTGCGTGAAGCAATGTTGGCGAGTGGGGCTCTGGCCCGTTCCGTCGATCGAGATTTTCCAAAGCCGCGGACTGGTGCCAACGCCGAGTTGCAAGTCCTGCTTGGGAACGCCCGAGGCGGCCTCGCAAATCTGTCGAAAGATCCCCGGTTCCACCACGTAACGGATCTGCCCCGCCCCGGAGCTGTCGGTATCCGGCCGGATGCCCTCCACGAAATCCTCGTAGCTGAAACTCTGGTGGAAGGTCACAAAGCGGATCCGCTTGGCTTCCGCAAGTTCGTCGTACCGCTCCTTGAGCACACCGCGCTCTTCGGCATTCTTCTCGAGAAACTCGGGATCCAGGATTCGCAGCGCCTCGTCGATCGAGGCATAGGTCTTGCCGGTGCCTGGCGGTCCTTGAAGGATCGTATTAATCGACGCTGGAGCTTCGATGTCACTGATGTCTGCAACGTCCTCGCTGGATTCCGTGTCGGCTTCGGGTGCAGTCGCATCTTCGGCCACCGCCTCCTTGATGGGCGCCAGTCCGAGTTCAGCGCTATAGAGCGCCTGCATGAACCCGTGCACGGTCAATCTCGAAATCTGCCGGCGCGCCTCTTCATAAACTTCTCTGAGCAGCATCATGCGCGCCACAGGCTTCTTGACCGAAGGAACATGGGCCGCCGGGTAGCCCAACTCGGTCAAAAAGTGACGGATATGTTCAGAAGACGAGATCGGAATGACCTCGTCGGGATGGTAGGCGCTAAGCAGCCGAAGTTTTCGACCATCGCTGATCATGACTCGTTTGGTCTCGACACCGGCGCGGGCATAGACCTGCGCGTCATCATCCACCCAAGCAAGCTCGTTTGGCGCTGCGCTCGCGATCGCATGCTGGATCTGCATTGTGTATGTCACGGCTTCCTGATCGGCGAGGTCGCGCAGCTTGCGGTGCTTGTACAGCGTTCCGTCTTTCCTCCAATACACCTGATGCCCCCTCGAGGTTCCCGGCATGTATCGCCCCAGGAGGGGCTGGAGTCCTCGTTCGAGCCACCAACTGAAGCTTGAGTTGTCGCCCTTGCCAACGCAGTAGTCATCGACCGTCAGGCGCGCGAGATTTTCCACAGGAAAAGCCCGGATGAAGTTTTGGTGCAGAGCATTAGTGGATACCACTTTCTCGATGGGAAAAGGACTCCGGTGAAGCAGGCTAAGAAGCTGCTCGAAGCGGGGTGTGGGTGTAAACATTTCGTAAGGGCTTGTGGTGGTTGTCTTGGGTTGTCTGGGTGCGGGAGTTTGCTTCAAATGAAAGCTCGGCAGATTCTTCGACATTACCTCATTGAGGTCGCGTGAGAGTTTGACCGAGATCTGGGACTCGCGCGCCCGCTGATACTTGGGGCGGCAAAGTGCCTTGTTGGCCGACTTCAAGCTTGGCTCAGGATCGAGCTATGACACTCTTCGTTTTGCCGCGAGGATGACAAACAGCGCCGAGTTCTGCTTGCAGTTGGGCCGCCGAACCGGGAGGTGTTGCGACGAAGTTCGATGGCAGGTGTGCGGCTACATTCGCGTGTCGACACATCGTTTGTTCTCAGTACCTAAAGAATCCATCGGCTTTATCAAGACAATCAGCCGAGGGTGGATCTTGGACGATGACGCAGAATAGCCGAACGTCATCAAAGGGCGTCACCGGGGTGCTGTGTTTACAAACTTAGTTGGAGGTGCTGGGGATGAGACGTCGAACCTTCCTCGCTGGAGCTGTTGGGAGTCAAACTTCATTGACAATCCCTGTTGCCGCAGCCGAGGAGAGCTCTTGGGGCGCCGCAGCTGGCTTCCCAACGGGATGGGGATCACCGCGCGGCATGTCTCGAACCAAGGTGACGCGGGTAGGCAACTACTCGGGTGGCTTTGAGTCCATGCTCCCGTTTCGTACGATTCAATGCGGTGCGGAATCTCCCCTTCGCGAGAGGATGCGCAGCGACATCAAGTATCTGTGGGGGTTAGGCCAAAGTACTGTGGACGACTACTTGGCCAAGTGGCCCGTGACTGGCTTGCTCATTGCGCGGCGCGGGGAGGTGTGGACCGAGGCCTATCGCTTCGATCGAAATGCGGACATGCGCATGTCCGGCTGGTCGATGTCGAAGAGCGTGACATCACTACTTCTGGGCATTGCCTTCGATCAGGGGCACATCGCCTCGCTGGAGGACAGAGCGGCGAAGTATGTGCCGTCGCTCGCTGGAACGCTGCATGGCGAGACGACGCTTCGAAACCTCATGAACATGTCCAGCGGCGCGGCTATCGTCCATGACGTCGGCAACCAGATCATTTACCCATCCGCCCTCACCGGCGGCGGTGCCAATATAGAGGCAACAGTCCAAGCGTGGAATGAACGCGGTGAATCGGAAGGAGTTCGTTTTAACTACAACGAACTGTGTCCCCTGACCATAGGTATGGTCATCAGGGCCTCCTGTGGCAAAAGCCTTTCGGCACTCGCTGAAGAGTCCCTCTGGAAGCCGATGGGCGCCGAGGGAAATGCAACCTGGTTGACGGACGCGGAGCGCAACGAGTTCAACTGCATCGGCTTTGCTGCGCGCGTGCGCGACTGGGCTCGACTCGGACAACTTGTGGCTCAGCGCGGCGAGATGAGCGGAAGGCAGATCGTGAGTCGGGCATGGATGGAAAGCTACAGCCGCTGGGAGCCCAACGAGGCACAAGTTCGCTACGGCGCACTACCGAGAAGGCAGGGGTACCTACTTGCCGGCTACAAAGGTTTCATGTGGCATGCAAAGGCCGATGGCTCTCAGTTGGTTTTCAACGGGGCCGAGGGTCAGCGCGTATTTGTCGACCTTCCGAGCCAAACAGTTCTAGTGCAAACCGCGGTTGAAGATGCCGGTGACTGGCAGAAAGAGCTCTATGCACTCTTCCTGGCGGCTGTGGAAAAGTCGTAAGTAGAGGGGTTGAGATTGCATCGACACCCTTCACTCGGATTGCCAAATTTGGATGCGACAGATTGGTTGGTGGCTCAGGACAGGATCGATCGCGTGATCATCGCGCGTGCGATCCTGAAGCTCGATTCAGAGTGGCTAGCGGTGTTGCTCCAGCAAGTACCAGTCGACGGGATTGCCACGCCGCTGCACCGCGACATCTCAATCCAGAAATCGAATCCTGTAGTCGGCCGGTGGCGTGGCGCATTGCTCGAGCCGCCCGAACGCGCGGTACCGATTCCTTGCGAGCAGGCGGTAGAGGGGATCCCGAACCTGGACGGGCACGAGCCAGCCGATCCAGGCCAGTCGCCACGGCCACCCGAGTGCGCCCAGCACGCGAAAGATCGCACCGGTGTGCTGCCAGCTGCGCTCCCCATCGATCAGGAGCAGCGTCTGCAGGCCGTCCACAGTAAGTCCCGCGTTGGCGAGCAGTGTCTGTCCCGCCTCGCTCTGGATCGACGCGAACCGGAAAACACCTTTGCGGTCATGGCGCAGCAGGAACTGCACCCAGCCATTGCAGAGCAGGCACTGCGCATCAAACACCACGATCATGGATTCGGCTCCTTCGGGATCAGCAGTTTGCCGGAATAGCCACTGACCACACCGATCCAAGGCAGGGAGGCGCGGACATTGAATCGAAGGTAGTCCTCGTCCCCGGACTCTTCGGCGACGACGGCTGGGAGCAACCAGGCGGGGCACCGTATCCCGAGGAAATGGAGGCGCGCAAGCTGCATGATCAGCCGGCCCTGCGATTCCTGCAGAAGAAAGGCCAGTCGCGCTGCGCCGAGCTTTTCAACGACGAAGTGGTCTTGCTCCGTCAACGCCGAGGTCATCACGCCGGACGGGAAGTGGCGCGTCCAGGTTTCGCAATCCGAGCCTGCATCGAGCTCGAAGCGGATGGCGGCATCGACGGCGCTCAGTGGCGCGCCCATCAGCCGAGCGAGCAGCCTGGCCAACCATGACTGCGGTGCCTGCATCTGCACGCCGCCTTGCAGAACATGGGAGCCCACAAGACTGTGAAATCGCTGAAGCGCCGGATGCAGCCGCAGGAAGCTGTCGTCCATGACCCGGCGATAGAGCGAGCTAGCGGTCATTGAGTGTCAGCACTTCAGATCGAAAGCGCGCTTGCGCGCCTGGTACAGCGTGACATCGGCCTGACCCCTGGCAGAGCCTGTCGCCTTCGTTGCCCGCTCTTCGAGTTCCGGGATCTGCTGATCCAGCGAGGCACACTGACGCTGATCCGCCGGCGACAGCTTGTAGCGCCGTCGCCGCACGTCCATCTCGTCGTGCGAGAGACCGTGCAGTGGCCGCGTGGCATTGTCCAAGGTGGTGTGAAACTCTTCGCGCTGAACCTCCTTGCCTTTGCTCGATCGACCGCTCATCCTGTCAGCGCCCTGAGTCGGGGTCACGTCGACCGTCCTCGCCCCGACGCACGGAACATCCGAGTAGTTCACTCTTCCCTGGGTCTCGCATCGGTAGACGATCGGTGGGGCAGCTGTGCATGTCAGGCGACACGACAAACTGACCCCCCGACGACATGAGGAATTGACCCCCCTCATGGCAGGAGGCCAAGATGGAAGTCAACGTGTTCGAGCAAGCTCCACGATCCGAATGGATCGATTGGAGACAGGCGATGCAGGCACCAGAGGACGTGGAGGCGATGCTCAAGCTGGCGTCGCTCGGATGGGGCGCCAAGCGCATCGCCAACGAGTTGGGTTGCAGCCGCAACACAGTCCGCCGCTACCTTCGCCAAGGCGGCTGGCAACCCTACGAATCGCCCCCGCGGACCGGCCGGCTGAGCGAGCATGCCGAGTGGCTTGCAGCGCAATTCCGCCAACACCGAGGCAACTGCGATGTCGTGCGCCAGGAGCTATTGCGAGTGCACGGCGTCTCAGTCAGCCTGCGCACGGTCGAGCGCGCGGTGGCGCATCTGCGCCGCGAGGTCCTTGCCCAGAGCGTGGCGACGGTGCGCTACGAGACACCGCCCGGACATCAGCTTCAGATCGACTTCGGCACGGTGCGCGTGCCAGTCGCCGACGAACCGCTGAAGGTGCATCTGTTCGTCGCAACGCTGGGCTACTCCCGGCGCACCTTCGTCGCCATGTTCTTGCACGAGCGTCAGTCGGCGTGGTTGCAGGGGCTGGAAGGCGCCTTCCGCCACTTCGGCGGTACGACGCAGGAGGTGCTCGTGGACAACGCTCGAGCCCTCGTCAACGAACACGATGTACAGACCCGCGAGGTTCGCTTCAACGATCGCTTCCATGCCTTCTGCCGGTACTGGAAGGTGATCCCGCGGGCCTGTGCGCCGTACCGCGCACAGACCAAGGGGAAGGACGAACGCGGCGTTGGCTACGTCAAGCGCAACGCCATCGCCGGGCATCGCTTCACTTCGACGGAACACCTGCAGGCCCACCTCGCGCGCTGGATGCGAGAGGTCGCCGACCTGCGCGTTCACGGCACCACGGCAGAGCCGCCGGCGCAACGCTTCGAACGCGATGAGCGCCAGGCGCTTGCGCCGCTTGCCGCCCGGGCTCCCTTCCTGCAGGTGCGCGAGCTCGCCCGGCGGGTGCACAGCGACGCCTGCATCGAGCTGGACACCAACCGCTACAGCGTGCCGTGGAAGCTCATCGGTGAGAGCGTGACCGTCGTCGTCGCCGAGCGGCAGGTTCGGGTGCTCTATGCCGGTCAGGAGGTCGCCTGCCACGCGCAGAACACCGGCCGGCGGACTACCGTGATCGAGCGCACACACCTGGCT
>Ga0075370_10000791_pt1 | contig 12646 bp, 12 predicted proteins | sample EndMethybrTD3035_FD_71398 | JGI IMG/M metagenome (GOLD analysis project Ga0075370, IMG submission 71398) | Populus endosphere microbial communities from Tennessee, USA - Endosphere MetaG P. TD hybrid TD303-5 | ecosystem: Host-associated > Plants > Roots > Endosphere | place: USA: Tennessee... | reverse complement strand
GCCCTGGACAGCGGAGCGGGCGAGCTATGCGTCGGAAAAGAGGCGGCACCGAAAGCGGATCCGCCGCGGCACGCGCCGCCCGCCCGGAAGGCCCGCCCGCACACCCGTGCGACCCGCCAACGACTGGCGGCGCGCCATCGAAGGCGACAACCCAGTGGCTGACTTCCTTTGCACCGCAAAGGCAAGATGCCCTCATATCGAGCGCTTGCCGCGCCTTGGCGCGGGCGATCACGCTCCGCGTGCGAAGCGCGCCAAGACGGAAAGCGTATGAGCCGCCGGCCGGGCCGGCGGCGCGGCCCTCAGGCCTGGATGCGGCCCGCCGCTCGCGCCTCGCGCGCATAGGCGGAAAGCCTCTGCGTGGGTCGGAAGTGCAGGTCCCGCTCGATCGGCAGGCTCATCGTGCCGCGCACCTTAGAAAGCTCGCACAGGTCCACGTAGCCGATCTCCGGACACCCCATGCCCAGGTCGCACAAGCCGAAGGCAGTTCTTGCCTCGGGGTCGATCTCCGTCAGCAGCCAGGTCGCACCCGCGTCGGGTGTGAAGAGCTTGACCACGGGCCGCGGATCGAAGTGCTCGTCCTGCTCCTGGTACGCGAGGGCCAGGCGGCCGTTGGCCTGCAGCAGCTCGAACTGTTCGTCGGTGATGAAGGGATAGGGGGAAGCCATGGCGTTTCTCCTTGAACGGTAGAGGGCGGGATTGCCCGTGACCGTCCGGGTCACGCCGCAGCGCAAGCCGTCAAGGTTCGAAGACGGCCTGCGGGCCGCAAGCACCCGCAGGGTGCGCAGACCTTGACGGCGAGCACGGCGTGGCAGCGTGAAGGGAACAGCAAGCCAGTCCTTTTCCTGGCGTTCGGCGCCGTCACGAGGCGAAGCGAGAAGGACGGGAAGATGGGAGGAGCGCCCCGGACGCGAGGCTGGAGACGGGATCGAAGACATCAACCGATGCCGATCAAAAGAAGGAGACCCCGGTGACCGGCCGAGGAGCTACAGGTCGAGGCCGAGAAGTCGACGCATGGAGCACACGAACGCTGCAACGTCGCGGGACATCGCGCGACATCGCGTTGAGCCGCTGTTGACTCGGCGCTATGCGGGCAGCATCTCGAGCGCCGTGCGCCGGCCGAGCACGCGAACGGCGGCCACGCGCCGGAGCTGCGCTGCATTCGATTGCGTCTTGCCTTGCTTCCAGTTGGAGATCGTCTACAGCGGCCAGCCGCCGCGCCCTCCTCCGCGCGCAGACGCGGAGGCTTGAAGAAGAAAGAAAGACCTCTGGCCCTGGCGAGGGGCCGCCGTCAGCGGCCACTCATGCGCAAGCCTCGCAGCCGCCACAAGCGGCGTAGCCAGAAGAAAGAAAGGGGCCGACGCCCCGATCTCTACATCAGTCCACGTTGCGCGAATGACGTGGATCGATCTCCAGCGATGATCAGGTGATCCAGTACACGCACATCAACCATCTCGAGCGCGGCCTGCAACGTGCGCGTGAGCACCTCGTCGGCGCGTGATGGATCGACACCGCCGCTCGGGTGGTTGTGGCTGAGGATGACAGACGCGCAGTTGTAGTGCAGCGCCCACTTCAGGATTTCGCGCGGATAGACGCTGGTCTGCGTCAAGGTGCCGCGGAACACGTCCTCGAAAGCCAGCAGCGCATTGCGCGCATCGAGGTACATGACCGCGAAACTCTCGTGCGGCTGGCCGGCGAGGTGCAGCTTCAGGAAACTGGCCACCGCGGTCGGCGAATCGAACACCGAACCTGCGGTGAGTTCCTCCACGAGCAGTTCCTGCGCCAACGCCAACCCGGTGACCAGTTGCTGGCAGCACGGCAACGACGAGTCCCGTGCAAAGTAGGCGAGCTTGCGCAGCGAGCGGCCGTTGGCTTCGTACAGCGCATCCGCCTCGGCGCCGAGGATCGGGCGCAGGGCCTCGACGATGCGGCGTTGCTGGGCGGTGAACTCGAGCGATGCGGTCATGGTGAACTCCTGTGGATGACACAGGCGGGATTGCCTGCGTGACCCCGGATCACCCCGCTGCAGCGCAGCGCTCAAGGCCGCCGCAGGCGCGCGGCACGCGCCGAGCACGCGCAGCGCGCGCAGGGCCTTTAACGCGAGAACGGTGGGGTAGCGTGAGGGCACGCAGGCAAGCTCTCCCCCACCTTCAGCAGGACACCCGAGGCGGCCGGCCCCGCTCCCGCGTCAGGGATGCGCAAGGCGGGCGCAGCCCGTCCCCGCCAGGGGATGAGCGCGACGGCGCGAGCCTGGAGCAGCCCGGCACCGGCGCGCAGCCGGTGGACGCCCAGCCCTCAATGTTCGCCAGGCATAAGCGATGTTGGAAGCAGCGATGCGTTGCATGTCCGCCCCACGGGGCCCCGGAGATTCACGCTGCGGGCGCCTGCCCCTTTCCCACCCACAATTGCTTGAGACGCTCAACCACGCCGATCGTGTGCGCAAGCATCCCAACGGGAGGCGAGGCACCGCCGCGCATGCAGGCGAACTCCGCGTCACCCGGCCCCACTCTGAGCTAGATGTTGTCCCAGACCGATTGGTTTTCGATGACCTTGACGAAGCGGCGGCAGGTAAACCCGTCGGGGTACAGGGTCCGTCCTTTTGGCGATCCCGAGAAGGCCATCGGGGTCGTGCAGCAATTCGCGGTCATCGCGCAGCGCGATGAGCACCTCTTCGAGAGAGACCTTGAGGAACCCGCTGAACCTCTGGTGATCGCACTCGATGGAGGTATCGACGATCCAACCGTGCACCTCGCGCACTTGGGCGGGCAGCGCCGCGCCGAGATCCTGGGCCAGCGTCCGTTTGCCGCCGAGATCCGTGATCACCGCATCCACCTGGCGCTTGAGTTGCCCGCCCGCCATCCGCAGCGTCGACGTCGCATGGTGCCAGGCCTGCCGCTGCGAGCTTCGAAGGAACGTCGACTTCACCTCCATCACCAACACGACGCCGTCGCGAACGCACACGACGTCCACCTCTCCGGCATCGCCATGCGTAGTGCGCTCGGGCATCCAGTTTCAGACGCACCGAGAACCCCCGCGCCTCCAGTGCCCGCGCGAGGTTGGCTTCGATGCGCAAGGTCTCGGCCCTGGATTCGCCGCGCCGCTGACCCAGTCGCCGCAGGTTGTTGATGGCCGCGGTGCTGTTGTTCTGCACGCCTACGAGCCAGGGGAGTTGCACCAGCGCAGACCCGAACTTCAGGAAGGGACGCTCGAAGAGCTGGGGTCGCGACTCGTCTTCCGGACACGAGCGCACCTTCGCCGCCAACGATGGCCAATCGCTGGTCCAGAAGTCCAGGATGCGGGCAGCCATCAACGCGCTGCCGTCTGGCCTGGCCGGCGTGACGGTCCATCCGACGATGTTCGAGATCTTGGCGGACCGGTCGGACCAGGTCAGCGGATAGCGGATCTGGAAGCCTTGACGCATCCCGCCGTCGGCGAGCCGCCGCAAGGCGACCCTCCAGTCGCCGCCTTCGCGCAGATGCGCCATGAAGGCACGACCTCGGCACATGCCTGCACCCTGAAATGGGATCACCTGCGTTGAGGCGCTTGTGCTGTATAGTTTTTTGGCAAGGACTGACGCTATGGGTTTTCTCTTCGCACATCGCGAGTTCCCTGAACTCGAGCTTTCTGCTCAGCCCGCCGAGCGGAAGGTGCAAGTGCGCGTGCTCGAGAAGGTGCTGGCCGTCGTCGAGCGTAGGCACCTGCAGGGCCGCACCATGGGCTGGTCTGCCCTCCCCCGTTTTGCGGAGTCGCCGGCCGTCGTCGAGGCCACCGCGGCTCATATGGACGCCCTTCCCGCCGACGATGACGTCGAGACATTCGACGAGTTGAAGCGTCGCCGCGACGCCGCCGGCGTGGTGCGGCTGCGCTGACCCCCACTGGAACTGCTGCGACGCAGTGGTTCTCTTACCGACCGAAGCCGAACGCCTGATGGCCCGAGCCATGGCGTTGTCGCTTCTTCGGAAGCACGCACTCACACCTCTGACGGGCAATGTCCGATTGAAGTTAGCGATCACACTCCTCAACCCGTCCATCTGCTCGCCCACGATGGCGCAGTGATTTCATGCGTTGGGCGCTGCTGCAATCGCGAGCAGTTGCTTGTCGGTCGGCTTGTTCCAATTCGGCCCATAAGCGCCGGTGGCGTAGAAGCTGACCATCTCATGGCGCACCATGGGGTAAAATCGGGGCGCGCAGCGGCTGCATCTTGCAAACCTGTTCACGATCGCGCAGGCTCCGAATTCAAATGCGGGTGCGTGCGTTCAGCTCCTCTCGCCGATGCTGCTGTGACTGTTGGCAAGCTGGAACTGTCGGGTCTGGTTTGCCCCAGTGCTGCACCGCCGCTTGCGAGAGAGGCTGCTGACCTCCAGGTGTCGCCCACAAGAGCTTGTGATCTCCGCACGTCACCAGTGGGTGGGCTTGCTGGCTGGCTTCTTCTTCGTTTGTACATGGGTCGGGAGCTGGCTCTGCGCGAGTTCCTCATCACGAACGTAGTGACGCACCCAACTGGCTTGCGCGATCAGGCGCTTGTTTGAAATCATCCCCTGCCCTTTCGCGCCCTCGCGCAGTGGCATCACCAAACCGATCTTCACTTCGGGTGCGTCTCGCCGCACGAACTGCAGGGCCGGTTCGAGATCGCTGTCGTTCGAACAGATGACGAGCTGTTGTGCATCGCCGCTCATGGCGTCGCGATAGACGTGCAAGGCAATGTTCACGTCCGTCAGTTTCTCCCTCGATCATCCAGACGCGGGCTCGATGGGCTTTGCTCGGCGGTTGACCCTCGACGTGCGAGGGCAGTGAGGTGGGCCTGAAAATATGGAAGCCCCGGATGACTTCGACCATGCCTGGGTATTTCGCGCGAAGCGCGCGATGGTATTGCTCCTGCGCGTGCTCGGAAGCCTCCCCATGTCGGGCGAAGTTGGCTTTGACCGGTGCGGTGAAGTACTTGACAGCTGTCACCACCGCCCCAGGATCTTGCACAGCAAGAATCTGATCGCGAAACAGCGCCACCACGTCGAGCCACTTGAAGGGCGTGCCCTGCAAGCGCGAGTAGTAGAGGTTGTAGCCGTCGATGTAGATTGTTGTCTTGCTCACGGCTCGAAATTGAAAAAACCACCCGAAGGTGGTTTTTTCGCCCTAAGCAAGAGCCAACCGAATGACACCACGAAGGGATTGTGAACAGATTATAGCAGCGTTGCTGAAGCACGTAACTGCCGGGGCGCTGCTTGCGCAGCCTCATGACCCAGTGCTTTTTCGCCACGCATAAGTAACCTGTTGATTTGATTGGAGTTTTTCCGATCGTCCGGATTCGGATGTGATAAGACCGACCCCGCGCTCCCGACGACAGATCCCGCGGCGTCGCGATTCAGATGTGAAAGCAAGCTCTTGATTTTATTGGGGTTTTCGCTCCCCGCCGTTTTCACCGAGGAAAGGGAGACAGCGGTGAGGCGCTCATCTCAATTCGAATGAAGTTTGCGGTCACTCTCGTCGATTCCTCTGACTGTTCACGTCGTCAAGTGGGATCGACGGCGAGACGTTGACCTACCTGCTGGTGACGGAGCCTTGTACGGGCAACCGTGAATTGGCGGATGCAACGAAGCGCATTGGCGTGGTGGAGAGTTGCCGGCCGCGTTGTCACGCTTGGCGCCCTTCAGCCTCACTCCTGCCGAGCGATCCTCAGTGCACCCCCGCGTCGCCGAGTTGCGCGGCGACAGTGAGCAGGTCCTGATCCGTGGGGACGTTCCAATCCTTGCCGATGGTCGCCTCGGCGTACATCGTGAGGAACCTGCGCTTCACGAGGTCGTGCGTCCAACCGTCTGTTTTCAGGCGCTTGATCATCTGTGGATGAATCGGTCCCGCGCCTTGGCGCAGCAGCTCTTCCATCGCCCGGAGGATCTCGCCGGCTATTTGCGATTGCTCAGGTGCAGAAAGCTTGCGGAAGTCGTCCTCGATCGACTTCAGCCTTGACGCCCTCCACGCCGTTTCGTACGCCTCTCGCCGCCGACCCTGAATCTCTTTTGACTCTCGACTTTCTGGATCATTGCGCGCCTCTGCTGCCACGGCCCGTGCGGTGGCGCGCTCAGCGTGCCCGGGCATCAGCGATAGCAGATACCGCTCCGGGTCGCGCACCGGCTCGGGGAACGGGGTCTCAATTCGTCGCCGTAGATCCGGGAGCGCTGTGGCCAACGCCTCGGCTCCGAACGTGTCGACGATCTTCTCGACGCGAGCGTCGCTGATGCCAAGTTCCCTGGCCTGTCGAACCGACTCCAGATCCGCTTTTTCGGGGGCTTGCTCGAGGGCCAGTTGGCGCTGCTCGTTGGGTCGAATGAGAAACTGGATCTCGTGGATGAAGCGGCCCTGCTTGTGCTCCTTCAGTTCGATCTGGAGATCGGTGACGGCGTTGATCTCGGCGATCGCCGGCTTCAACACGTCGCGCTTGAAGAAGGAGTAGTCCAGCTTCTCCAGGCGGGCGGCGTCAGGCTGCCGGCCTGTGATCGGGTCGTGCCACCAACGCCATTCCTTGCGCGGACTCTGCCCCACGTTCTTGTAGCGGTTCGCCACCTCGTAAAGGCACACGGCCGCGTAGGTGCGCAGCTGCGCGATCATTGCCAGGTTCATCCGCGCGAACACGCGCGGATTGAGGAGCTCGTGCCGAAGCGCTGGGGCAAATGCCCAAGAGATCCACACCTGCCCGCGAACCTTCTCGATCGAGGCCTGGGCAAGCAGGCTGCAACCGATCCACTTGTCGCCCTCCCCTGTCGTTGGTGACTGCCATTCCACGGTGGTCGTCAGCATCGCCCGGAAGTGTTTCTTGATCAGCTCGAGATCGTTCGAGTCGTACTTGAGAAGGTGCACGACCTCGCTCAGCGGCGCGCGGTGCACCTCGACGTCCTTGCCCTTCCTCAACTCCTCCTGCGCAAGACAGAGGAGGACGTTGTACGTCTTGCGCCCCAACACCGTGATCGGGTGCGACCGAGCCGACATCGCGAGCGTACTGACAGGCTTTTTGAAAGCCCGCTCGCCCTCTAGCCGATCCTGAGGCTGGACCGCATCTGACGATGGGAGGGAAATCGACGCCTTCTGCAAAACCTGTTCCTTGAATGCGCGTCAATGTAACCCCGATTACCTTCAGGTGAAAGCACGACTTCATGTCTGGACTGCCGATGCTTTCGATGAAATCGGACCGGAGGCTCCGCGCGCCAATCGCTTCGACGACTCAAAATCCTGCCGCAGCTCATGTCAAGTCGCATGCTGGAACGGACGCAGGGGGCCTCGGATTCCTGCTGAAGCTCATGTGACCGTGACTTGGCAGTGCTTGTCAGCCGGTGAGGGGCCGAGCTGATGCGTTTCTGGCCATTCCCGTATACACCCTGCTGGGCCCCTGACGAGCTTCATGCATCGTCCCGAATCAACTCGGCCTAGCTCCTGTCGAAGCTCGACTTTCTCCTGTATCCCCTCGCCAAAATTTCGTAAGTTGTTGATTTTAAACTGAAAAATCGACCATAAAGGTATTAGATGGTTCTGAAGGGTCTTAGACAAATGAAACCCGTTGGGCTCTTCTGAAGCGGCTTGGCAGGATTCGAAGACCGTGACATGAGCTAGATCAGGAGTTTGCTTTGCAGATTCGGTGCGATCGGGGACAATTCGCGCAAATCGCACAAACTGATTTGTGCGGCAGCAGTGCGAGCGAAGGAGCACCATGAAGGAACTTGATATCACCATCCCGTCGGAGATCTTTCTCCAGCCATCCACCATGGCCGACATCAAGGCACAGGCCCAACGCGCGAGCATCATGGTGGAGGAGATCCGCGCCAAGATGCTTGCCCCCTCGGCATCGAAGACGAGCCCCGTCTTCATCCAGAAGGAAGTGGCCGAGGCATGCGGACTGGAACCAGGCCAATTCTCATATCGCATGAAGAATGCCGACCTCCCTGCCCTGCCTGAAGGTCACTGGGATGCCAAGAGTCGGCGCCGCGAATTCAGTCTTGCCGAGACGCGGACCTGGGTCAAGGAGTTTCGCAAGGACCGGCTGCGGCCGCCGGGCGGCGAGGCTGTGGTGATCGCGGTGGCCAACTTCAAGGGTGGCGTAGGCAAGTCCACGACGACGATGACGATGGCCCAGGGCCTTTCGCTCCTGGGTCATCGAGTGCTGATCATCGATGCTGACCCTCAGGGGTCGCTGTCGACCCTCACGGGTTTGGTGCCGGATATCGATGTCCAGGAGGAGGACACCTTCCTGCCTCTGTGTCTGGGTGAGGAGGAATCGATTCGCTATGCGATTCGCTCGACCTACTGGGACGGACTGGACATCGTCGCGGCCGCGCCCCTCCTCTTTGGGATCGAGTTCAGCCTGCCAGCTCGTCAGGTCAAGGAAAGTCGAGATGGCTTCGAGTTCTGGAATGTCCTGAACCTGGGAATCGACGACGTACGGCAAGACTACGACGTGATCCTGATCGACACCGCCCCTGCCCTGTCCTACGGCACGGTGAACGCGCTCTACGCAGCCAATGGGATCATCATGCCGCTGCCTCCGAACGCCCTGGACTTCGCATCGGGGGCTCAGTTCTGGACGCTTTTCACCGATCTGACGGAGAACCTGATCGGCGCCGCGGGTGTTGAGAAGACGTTCGATTTCATCAACGTCCTGTTGTCGAGGGTGGATGCCGACGACGCCAGCACCATGGTTCGCAAGTGGATCATTCAGACCTACGGTGACAAGGTACTTCCTGCGGAAATCCCGCGGACGGTGGTTACCTCTGCGGCGAGCGCTGAGTTCAACACCGTCTACGACATCTCGCGCTATGACGGCAACGCCCGAACGTACAAGCGGGCCCGTGACGCGTACGACAACCTGGTGCAATACATGGAGGGCGTGGTTCGCGCCGTTTGGCAGAGGGACATCAAGCGCAAGCAGGCAACCGGCCAGGCCAGCGCTGCAATGGAAGGAGCCTGATCGATGGCAACGCGCAAATTCTTGGAGAAGGGCAACTCGATCGTGTTGCCGTCTGATCCGAAGCGGGAAGATCAGGCGCCGGAGGGTGACAACGCGACCGTTGGAGCGACCACCAATGGCGACGCCGCGCCGTTGGGCGCCCGACCGCCGCGACCGCCGAGGACGGCAATCGGCGGAATGGCGGCTTTCATGCGGGAAGAGTCGATGGTGGTCGGCGAGTTGGAAGCGCTCAAGGTGGAGCACGCCCGCTTCGTCGGCGCCGATCCGGTTCGGCCGCTTGATCCTCGGGCAATCCGGCGCTCACGCTACGCCAACCGCCACATCAGTTCGTTCGCCAGAAAGGAGTTTGCCAGTCTTCGCGACGAGATCCGCAGCGCGGGCGGGAACAATCAACCGATCAAGGTTCGGCCCGTCACGCCGGGGAGCTTGACGCCAGAGGAGGCCGCAGCTGCGCCGAGGATCGAGTTCGAGATCGTCTACGGGCACCGGCGCCACGCGGCGTGCCTCGAGTTGGGTATTCCCGTCAACGCGGTCATCCAGGTTCGTACGGATCGTGAGCTGTTCGAGGACATGGAACGTGAGAACCGGGAGCGCGCGGATCTTTCACCCTACGAGCAGGGGGCGATGTATCTCCATGCGCTTAAGGCAGGGCTCTATCCCTCTATGCGCCAGATGGCCGAAGCCTTGGGCGCCAACGTCTCTGTGGTGAGCCGGGCCTGTGCACTTGCTGGACTGCCCCCGGCGGTCGTCGACGCGTTTCCTTCGCCGGTAGATATTCAGACGCGCTGGGCTAAGCCGCTGAACGATGCCCAGCAACGCGATCCCGATCTGCTGCTTGAGCGCGCACGGCGACTGAGCGGAGCAAAGCTGACCGCTGCACAGGTCTTCAGCGCGCTCGTCGACGCGCCGGAAAGCGATGCTGGTTCGGGCACAGACTACGAAATCGCGGGGCCAGGTGGCAGGGCGGCGATGAGCCTTGATCGAAAAGGGCGCATGACGGTGAAGTTCGACAGGCCTCTGACGCCTCAGGCGAAGTCCGAGTTAGAACGAGTTCTGAAGAAGTTGTTCGAGCGTTAGGACGCCGGAGCCCATGAGTGAGCGCCTGTCCCTGGCGCTTTTTTTTTGGCGTTTCGGCTGACCGAGCGAGCCGCTAACTGGGTGTTGCTCGGAGCAACACCCGTATAAGGGGCAAGGAGGCCGAGAGTGTTGCTCCGAGCAACACCCACCCCCGCCGTGAGCTTGCGCGCCCCGGACGGCAGATGCATTGCTGCCCGCTTGATGGAGGCAGCGCAAATTCTTGCGCAATCAACGCCATCCTTGGCAGGTGGGTGGTGGTGACCGCGCGGGAGCGAGTTCTGCGGACCTCAAGGTGCCAGCATCATCGCTTCAGGCGAAAGCGTAGTTCGAACAGGATTCGGAAGGAGGTGTTCGAGCGGGAGCCACCCAGTCGATTCAGCGAGCGCCGGTTCCAGGCCTCCACGCGGCTGTCGCGGTGCGTCACAGCAAATCTCCCCACCACAAGCCAGCAGCGGCAGGACGCTACATCGGCGCCGGAGGCAGGGGAGGGCGCCAGCAAGGGGTCCGAGGCCCTGCCACCATTGCACACTCCACGATCGGCAAACCGGCCGGGTCTCCCATGTCGCCGAAGACCGGGCCCGGCTCGGTGCTGGCCTTCATGGCCGATCAGTCTGAAGTGCACCGCGAGGTCGTGCGCCTTCGCGAGCGGCGAGGGGAGTTTGACGGGGCGCAAGCCACGAGGCGCATCGATCCGAAGCTGATCAAGGCCTCCGGTTGGGCCAACCAGGACATGTCGCACTTCAAGACGGAGGCCTTCACCAGTCTGAAAGAGGAGATTGCGAGTGCTGGCGGCAACGTCCAGCCGATCAAGGTGCGTCCGATCCAAGGTGCGGCCGCAGGCTCGCCGAGCTTCGAGATCGTCTTCGGCCATCGTCGGCATCAGGCGTGCCTGGAATTGGGCATCCCTGTGCTGGCGCTCGTGCAACTTGACATGAAGGACGCTGATCTGTTTGTCGAGATGGAGCGCGAAAATCGGGAGCGCGCAGATCTTTCTGCGCGGGAGCAGGGCGTCCTGTACATGCGCGCGCTGGAGCAGGGCCTGATTCCGTCAGCCAAGCAGCTGGCCGCCGCGATCGACAGAGACTTGGGCAACATCGGCAAGGCGATGGCCCTGGCCAAACTGCCGGGTGAGGTCGTGCGCGCGTTCGGCTCGCCCTTGAACCTCCAGTTCCGTTGGGCCACACCGCTCAAGGATGCGCATCAGCGTGATCCTTAGGGATTGCTGGCCGCATCGCGGGAGCTGGCGACCCGGACGCCTCCGCCTTCGCCGGCGGAAGTCTTTTCCGAACTCACCGCGCAGGGCGGCGCCCAGCGGCAAGCGCCAGGAATCACGACGGAATGGAAAGACGACGCCGGCAAGCGCATCGCCTCACTTGTCGTCGACCGGAAGGGGAGACCGACCCTCTCATTCGATCAACCGATGGGCGAGGCCCAACGCCGAAAGCTGGCCAAGATGATTGACGCCTTCGTCGGTAGCAAGGCTTGAGGCCCATCTCCCGAGAGGGGGGCATGATAGGCATTAAACTTGGCATTAGTAAGTGAGCGCTTGCACACTTATCTAATGCTGAGTTCAAGGGCCATGAGGACAGCCCCACGCGCCGTTGCTCACGGTCCACCAGGATTTACAGCGACCTGAAACCAGATAACTCAGGCAGCTGGGTCATATCCCGTTGTATCGCACTCGAATCCGAATAGGAGCAAGCACTTAAAGCCTGCAGCGAAACCAGATGCATAGCAACGCGCTGTAAGCAGCCGAACAACGACTGCAGGGCAGCGAGACCCTCGAGAAAAAGTCAAGTAAAATCAACGAGTTAGGCGCAGTCTCGACACCGTCTTCTTCAGTTTCCCTTTTGGATCATCTAGAATCGGCATTGATGATTATGTGAGCCGACCGGATCGCTGCCAGGGCGCAAGCCTTGCGAGGAAAGGGCGGGCAGCGTCTTATCCGACACACGTGCTTCGGTGCGAACCGTCCGGCTTTTAATCGGCTATCTTCGTCGTGACATGACCGCCATTCCCACCCCATCGCAGCTCGCACGGATCGACGACGAGGAGCTTGGGCGCCTGGCCCAGAGCTGGCGGGCGCGCGCAGGCCATGGCGATCGCGACGCGTTCGGCGTCGCGCATGCGCTGGAGGTCGAGTGGCGCCGCCGCCTGCGTGCGAGCCAGTTGGACCAGTTGCCCGCCGAGCCGGCTGCGCCTCGCCCATGGTGGAAGTTCTGGCAAATGCCGCCGTCGGGTTCCAGCGGCGGACCGATGTCGCCCACGTGAAAAAGCCGCCGCCGCGAAAGCTCCACCGCGGGCATTTCGCCTTCATGCGCGCGTTGGCCCAGGGCCTGGATGAGCGGGCCAGTTGGGATCGGTACCTGCGCCTCGAAGGCGAACACACTGATTTGCGAACGGTGCGTCGCACCATCGCCTGGATCCGCGACGAGTTCGCGGCCGCGGCACGCCGCGAGCGCAAGCCGGGTACCGCACGCCTGATCCTGCTCGATCCCGATCGCTTCGCGTCGGCGCCGGCGCTCCCGAACCTGGCCAAGTTCGCGGCCGCGCAGGGCCTGGAGGACTTCTCCGGGGCCGAGCAAACCGAGGCCTATGAAGCCGCCTACCCGGGCGGTGTTGGGG
>Ga0075370_10000790_pt1 | contig 12649 bp, 12 predicted proteins | sample EndMethybrTD3035_FD_71398 | JGI IMG/M metagenome (GOLD analysis project Ga0075370, IMG submission 71398) | Populus endosphere microbial communities from Tennessee, USA - Endosphere MetaG P. TD hybrid TD303-5 | ecosystem: Host-associated > Plants > Roots > Endosphere | place: USA: Tennessee... | reverse complement strand
GCTCTACGCGATCAGCCTGGGCGCCAACTCGGTGTCGATGATGGTCAACACCCAGGCGTTCAAGGATGCCGGCGTGGATGCGCCGACCCGCGACTGGAGCTATGACGACTACAAGGCTCATGCCGAAGCGTTCAATGCCAAATCCAACGGCATGCGGCTCATGGCTGACGGCAGTGGCAACGAGCCGGGCCTCGAGAACTGGCTGCGCCAGCGCGGTAAGGCTCTCTATACCGATGGCAAGATCGGCTGGGATGCCGACGATCTCACCGAGTGGTTCAAGATGTGGGCCGACCTTCGTGCGGCCCAGGTCTGCGTTACTCCTGAGGACCAGGCACTCGACGCCACGGCGGCCATCGACACCACCATGATCACGCTAGGGAAGGCGGCAACGAGCTTTGCCAACTCCAACCAGCTGATCGCCTTCCAGGCGGTGAACAAGGCGCCGCTCGACATGGTCAACTTCCCGCGCGCCAAAGCAGGCTCGGGTGGCGGCCACTACCGCAAGCCCAGCCAGTTCTGGAGCGTGAACCCCAAGTCGGCGATGCTCGCGGACGCGGTCGATTTCGTCAGCTTCTTCGTCAACGACCTGGGTGCCGGTGCGGCGCTCGGCGTCGAGCGCGGCATTCCCTGTGCCAAGCACGTGCGTGACGCTATCGCCCCGACCCTCGATGCGCAGAGCCAGATCGCGCTCAATTTCGTGTCGAACCTCGGTGATCTTCAGGGACCGCTGCCGCCGGTGCCGCCGGCGAAGGCCGGTGAAGTGTCGACGCAGTTGACGACCAAAGCGCAGGAAGTCGCGTTCGGCACCTCGACGCCTGAGGACGCCGGTGCCGCGTTCGCCAAGGAAGCGGCAGACATTCTGGCCCGCACCTAAGACAAATGACCGCGCGCTCGCTTGCAGACGCCAACATGGCGCCCGCCGGTGGGCGCGCGGTCGTTCCTTCGACATGGTCGCGGATATGGTCCGCGAACGGACCGGGCTACCTGTTCCTGCTGCCCTGGTTCATCGGATTCTTCGGCCTTACGGTCGGCCCGATCGTCACCTCGCTCTATCTGAGCTTCACCAATTTCGATCTGTTGACCGACCCCCAATGGGTGGGCGCCAGCAACTACGTGCGCATGTTCACCGCGGACCCCAAATTCGCCCAGTCGATGCGCGTCACCTTCATGTTCGTGATCTTCTCGGTGCCGTTGAAGCTCGCCTTCGCGCTCGCCATCGCGCTTCTGCTCAATCGCGGCATGCGCGGACTGCCGATCTATCGCGCCATCTTCTACCTACCGTCGCTGCTCGGCGCGTCGGTCGCCATCGCGGTGCTGTGGCGCACGCTGTTCGCCGGCGACGGCGTGATCAACGATTTCCTCGCGACCTTCGGCATCCAGGGGCCGAGCTGGATCTCAAATCCGCGCTTTTCGCTGTGGACGCTGATCCTGCTCGCCGTCTGGCAGTTCGGCTCGCCGATGATCATCTTCCTCGCAGGGCTCAGGCAAATCCCGCAGGATATGTATGAGGCCGCGAGCCTCGAGGGCGCCTCGAAGTGGCGGGTCTTCTGGAAGATCACCTTGCCGCTGCTCACCCCCGTGGTGTTCTTCAACTCAATCATCCAGGTCATCGAAGGCTTCAAGAGCTTCACGCCGGCCTTCATCATCTCGGGCGGTACGGGCAACCCGATCAATTCGACGCTGTTCTACACGCTCTATCTCTATCAGGAGGCGTTCGCCTTCTTCCGCATGGGCTATGCCTCGGCGCTCGCCTGGGTGCTGCTGATCGTGGTGGCGCTGTTCACCGGCTTTTCGTTCCTCACCAGCCGCTTCTGGGTGCACTATGACGAGTGAAGCCCCGCGCCTGACCGTCGTCACGGCACCGATCAACCCGATCTGGAAGGCGGCGCGGCCCATCGTCGTGCACGGCCTGCTGATCGGCGCATCGTTCCTGATGCTCTATCCGCTGCTGTGGATGCTGGCTGCGTCGTTCCGGCCAGAGAGCGAAATCTTCTCGAACAATTCGCTGATCCCCAGCGAGGTCGGCCTCCACGGCTACATCAGCGGCTGGTTCGGGCTGTCGCGCAGCTTCGACGTGTTCTTCCTCAATTCCTTCATGGTCTCGATGGCGTGCGTGATCGGCAATCTCGCGGCATGCTCGCTCACCGCCTTTGCCTTCGCTCGCCTCGAGTTCTTCGGCCGCAAGTTCTGGTTCGCGCTGATGCTGGGCACGCTCATGCTGCCCTATCAGGTGGTGCTGATCCCGCAATATGTGCTGTTCCTTCACATGCCCTGGTGGCTCGGCGGCAGCGCGTCGGGCTGGGTCAACAGCTTCCTGCCGCTGATCGTGCCCAAATACCTCGCGGTCGACGCGTTCTTCATCTTCCTTATGGTGCAGTTCTTCCGCGGCATTCCGCGCGAGCTCGATGAAGCCGCCATGATGGATGGCTGCTCGCCCTGGCGCATCTACTGGAAGATCATGCTGCCCCTGAGCGTGCCGGTGCTGGTTACCGCCGGCATCTTCACCTTCATCTTCACCTGGGACGATTTCTTCGCGCCGCTGATCTATCTCAACGACCAGAAGATCTACACAGCCACTCTCGCGCTTCGCACGTTCGTCGACTCCACCGCCGAGTCCAATTGGAGTGGCCTGTTCGCGATGTCGGTGCTGACGGTCCTGCCGATCTTCGTCATCTTCATCTTCTTCCAGCGACTGCTCATCGAGGGCATCGCCACCACAGGTATGAAACGCTAGTCCAATGTCTATCCGCATCGCGGCCATCGGCCTCACCCATTCCCACATTTACGGGCAGGTCGACTGCCTCGTTCGCGAAGGCGCGACCTTCGTCGGCTTCTGGTCCGATGAGGAAGACGTTGCAGTGCCGTTCGCGGAGAAGTATCCGCAGGCCAAGCGTGTCGCCGACCGTCGCGAGCTGTTGGACGACAAATCGATCCACATGATCCTCACCTCGGCCATCCCGGCCAAGCGTGCCGAGATCGCGCTCGCCGCGATGCGCGCGGGCAAGGATGTGATGAGTGACAAGCCGGGCATGACGTCGCTCGAACAACTCGGTGAAATCAAGCGTGTGCAGCAGGAGACGGGCCGAATCTTCTCGGTCTGCTACTCCGAGCACTTCGAGACCCGCTCGACGGTGCGGGCGGGGGAGTTGGTCAAGGCCGGCGCTATCGGCAAGGTGGTCAACACCATCGGCATGGGGCCGCATGCGCTCAACAACAACAAGCGAGCGCCCTATTTCTTCGACCGCAGGCAGTATGGCGGGATCCTGTGCGATATCGGTTCGCACCAGGTCGAGCAGTTCCTATTCTTTACGGGCAGTGATGACGCCGAAGTCGTCGCGGCCACCGTCGCCAATCGCGGCAACCCGCAGTATCCGGGCCTCCAGGACGTGGGCGATATGAATTTCCGTTCGTCTGATGCCACCGGCTATGTGCGTGTCGACTGGTTCACGCCCACTGGACTCGGTACCTGGGGCGATGGCCGCCTGACGCTGGTCGGTACCGAAGGCTATATCGAGCTCCGCAAATACATCGACATCGCCGGGCGGCCGGGGAAGGACCATCTCTTCCTCGTCGACGGCAAGGGCACGCAGTACATCGACTGTTCCGATCAGGAGCTGTTCTACGGCAAGGCGCTGATAGCAGACGTGCTCAACCGCACGGAGACGGCGATGCCGCAGGCGCGCTGCTACAAGGCAATGGAAATCGCGCTCAAGGCGCAGCAGATGGCCGAGCGCGGAACGGTTTGGGCACAATGAGCAAGATCTACACAGTCGCCGTCGTCGGGGCGGGCATTGGCCGCTCGCACATCACCGAGGGTTTTCTCAACAACACGGACAAGTTCCGCGTCATCGCGGTCTGCGACCTCGACGAGGACAGGCTTACCAAACTTGCCGACGAGTTCGGCATCGAGCGGCGGACCACAAAGGTCGACGATCTTCTCCAAATGGACGATCTCGACATCATCGATGTGTGTACCCCGCCGATGGTGCACTATCCCATGATCATGGCCGGCCTTCGCGCCGGCAAACATGTCATCTGCGAGAAGCCGCTGGTCGGCTCGCTCAAGGAGATCGACGAGATCATCGCGGTCGAAAGGACGGCCAAGGGCAAGCTCATGCCCATCTTCCAGTACCGCTTCGGCAACGGCATCCAGCAGGCCAAGGCCATCATCGATGCGGGCCTCGCGGGGAAGCCCTTCGTCGGCACGGTCGAGACGCTGTGGCGACGCGAGGCGCCGTACTATGCCGTGCCGTGGCGCGGCAAATGGAAAACCGAACTCGGCGGCGTGCTGATGGGCCATGCCATCCATCCGCACGACATGTTCGTCTACCTGATGGGACCGTTGAAGTCGCTGTTCGGCCGTGTCGCGACGCGAGTCAATCCGATCGAAGTCGAGGACTGCATCTCGGCGTCGGTGGAACTCGAGTCCGGCGCCCTAGGCTCGTTCACCGCCTCGCTCGGCTCGGCCGACGAGATCACCCGCATAAGGCTCGCCTTCGATAACGTCACCATCGAGTCCGATCACGATCCTTACAACCCCGGAGCGAAGCTCTGGACCATCCTGCCGCGCAACGAGGGTACCAAGTCGGCGATCGCCGACCTGCTGAAGGACTGGAAGGATGTGCCGCCGCGCTTTGCGACGCAGATGGCGCGCTTCCACGATTCGCTCGAGACCGGCGCGCCCTTGCCTGTCACCACCGCAGACTCGCGCCGTGCTCTCGAAATGGTCACCGCTTTCTACTATTCTTCCCGTACGCGGGAAGAAGTCGTCTTCCCCATCGGCATGGATCACCCGAACTACCGCAGTTGGCTCCCGGAGGGTTTCGCGTGAACGCAACCAGCGTCGTCCTCGAGAAGGTCTTCAAGCGCTACGGCGACGTGGAAGTCGTGCACGGCATCGATCTCAACATCGATCCGGGCGAGTTCACGGTGTTCGTGGGTCCTTCGGGCTGTGGAAAGTCGACGCTGCTGCGCATGATTGCGGGGCTCGAACCGATCACGGGCGGTGCGCTCCTCATCGATGGTCAGCGTATGAACGAAGTGCCGGCCGCCGGGCGCGGCATTGCGATGGTGTTCCAGTCCTATGCGCTCTACCCGCATATGAACGTCTACCAGAACCTCGCCTTTGGTCTCGAGACGGCTAAGTTTCCGCGGGCGGAGATCGAAAAGCGCGTGGCGCGCGCCGCCGGCATCCTCCGCATCGAGCCGCTCCTGAAACGCAAGCCGCGGCAGCTTTCGGGCGGCCAGCGCCAGCGCGTCGCCATCGGCCGCGCGATCGTGCGCGAGCCGCGCATCTTCCTGTTCGATGAGCCACTGTCGAACCTCGATGCGGAGCTCCGCGTCCAGATGCGCGTCGAAATAGCCAAGCTCCACAATGACCTCGGCAACACCATGATCTATGTCACGCACGATCAGGTCGAGGCCATGACCATGGCCGACAAGATCGTCGTGCTGAACTCAGGCGTGGTCGAGCAGGTGGGCGCCCCGCTCGACCTCTACAACAACCCGCGCAACCGCTTCGTCGCCGGCTTCCTCGGCTCCCCCAAGATGAACTTCATCGAGTCGACGGTCAGCAAGATCGAGGGCACGCAGGGCACGGTGAATGTCGGCGGCACGGCCTTCCAGCTGCGCCAGCAGCTCACGGGCTTCAAGGAAGCAGACAAAGTGGTGTTCGGTATCCGCCCCGAACACATGGGTCTGACAGAGGCCGCCGGCATCAAACTCGCCGACGTGCGGGTGGATTTGATCGAGCAGCTGGGCGACCAGACCATGCTCTATGCTTCAACACAGGGCGGGCAGGCGCTGACGATCGCGCTCGAGGGGCAGCAGCACATGCCGCTCGGCTCGACGGTCACGGCCTATGTGGACCCGAGCAAGTACCACGCGTTCGGGGCGGACGGCCGGGCGCTTTAGCAGGCGACCCGACGTGAACTATCGAGCCATCCTAATCGTCGTTTTGATCCTGGCGACCCTCGCCGCGCTCGCGGCAACGCCTGTGGGTGCCGGGTTCGGTTTGAGGTCGTTCGCCTGCGACTTCGGGCCGCCGACTGATTGGGTCGCAACCATCGTCAAACTCACGCACCTCGTCTTGTTTGGCGGCCTCGCTACTTTGGCGTTCCTCGTTTTCCGCAGTCAGCCGATATGGATCCCGATCATCTTCATGATCGTCGTGACTGGTGCTGTCGAAATCGAAGAAGGCATCTTTGATTTCGGTCGTTGCAAGATGCGCGACATGATTCCTAACGTGATCGCCATCGGGATCGGCTGGGTACTGGCCACTCTCGTTGCGCGACTGGTGCCGGCGCGCTGGCTCAATGCCTAGCGCTCGAGGCTTATACCCGCCTCGGCAAGCATCTCATCCACATTCACCTTCGCGCCTGTCGCAATGGCCCTGTTCGCAGCGATCCCTGTCAGGATCGACCAGGCGCCGTCCTTCTGCGTCGACCCGCGCTTGTACTTATCAGGCGGCGTTGTTGGATCGAAGATATAGCCCAGCATCACCGGGTCGGCGCCGCCATGCGCGCCGGTGCCGTATTCCACGTCGATCTTCTGCGGCAGTCCACCGGCAAGATGCAGGGTGGTCGTGAACGACTCGTCCGCGTCACCCTTCTCGCGATGCTGGCCACTGAACACGCCGTGCACTTCGATGTGCTTATGCGTGAGGTCGCCCTTGGTGCCCTGGAAGGTGATCTCGAGGCCTTCCCAGGGCGAATAGGCGCAGAGCGTATAGTTCATGAACACGCCGTTGGCGTATTCGGCCTCGACCTGCATCGTGTCTTCGATGGTGATGTCGGGATCGAACACGCAGCGGTCGCGGTAGTATCCGTCGGCGTCCTCGGCCTCGAGGTACATCTCGCGCAGGCCTTCGTCCGCCTCGAGGTCGAGCCGGTAGTCGCATTTGTCGAAGGCGGGACAGCCGTGGCAGCGTGGACCGTGGTCCTCAAGCCCGAGTTTGGCGGCCATTTGAGGCGTGTAGAACACGCGCTTGCCATTCGCGGCGATGGTCTTGGGCGTCGAGTCGACCCACCAGTTCATCAAGTCGAAATGGTGCGTGCTCTTGTGGACGAGCAGGCCGCCCGAGCGATCCTTGTAGCGGTGCCAGCGGCGGAAGTAATCTGCGCCATGCACCCGGTCGAGATACCAGCGGAAGTCGACCGCCTGGATCTCGCCAATGACGCCGGACATCAGGATGTCCTTCAATTGCGTGCGTGGCGGTGAGTAGCGATAATTGAAAGTGACGGTGACGTTCTTGCCGGTCTCGCGCTGCGCATCGAGCACCGATTTGAGCTTGCCGAGATCGATCGTCATCGGCTTTTCGGTGATGACGTTGCAGCCCGACCTCAGCGCGCGCACGATGTATTCGTGATGGAGGTAGTCGGGCACCGTGACGATCACCGTATCCGGCTTCTGCTCGGCGATCATCCGATCGAATTCGGTCGCCATGTAGGTGGCGATGCCGTTACCGGGCTGCGGCGGCGCTTCACGCACGGAGAGCGCCAGGCGCTTCTCGTTGACGTCGCACAGGGCGACCAGCTGATTGTTCTGTTTGTGGGTTTCGGTGACCGCTTCGCGGAACATCTGATGGCGCCCGCCGGCGCCGACAATAGCGTACTTCACTTCGCATAGACCTCAGCGGCGCCCTCAACCGGCACCACTGACATGTTAGCTGCTCAGCTTGTAACGATCCAGTTACAAAATCACTCGGCGGCGATGGCCACATGGTGCCGGCCGAGCGGCACGACCATCGGTGTGTCCGACACGGGATCGGTGACGATCCTCGCCGTGAGCCCGAACACTCTCTCGACGAGGTCAGGCGTGACGATCTCGCGCGGCGCGCCCTCGGCGACGATCCGCCCGTCTTTCATGGCGATGAGGTTGTCGGCGTAGCGGCAGGCGAGGTTGAGGTCGTGCAGCACGGCGACGATCGTGCGGCCCTGGTGGCGCGTGAGGTCCGTCAGGAGGTCCAGCACTTCCACCTGATGCGCGATGTCGAGGAATGTCGTCGGTTCATCGAGCAGCAGCAGGCCGGTTTCCTGCGCCAGGGCCATCGCGATCCACACGCGCTGTCGCTGGCCGCCGGAGAGTTCGTCGAGGGCGCGACCGCCAAGGTCGCCGACACCGGTCAGCGTCAGCGCTTCGCCGACGATGCGGTCGTCGTCGCGCGTCCAGCGGCGAAACCAGCCCTGATGCGGATAGCGGCCGCGGCCGACGAGATCGGCAACGAGGATCGACTGCGGCGCAACGGGAGTCTGCGGCAACAGGCCCATCCGTTGTGCCACGTCGCCCGTCGGCATCTGGTGGATGGATTTACCGTCGAGCAACACTGTGCCCTCGGTCGGCGCGAGCAGCCGCGCGAGGCCGCGCAGCAGCGTGGACTTGCCGCAGGCATTGGCGCCGACGATGACAGTGAACCGGTGCGGCGGGATGTTCACGCTCAGATCGTGCACGATCTTGCGGTCGCGATAGCCGAGATGAAGCTTGTCGGCGCTCAGATGTGTCGGCGTGCGCGCCGTCTCGGGGTTGAAGGCGAGCAGGGTCATGAGGTTCTCCCGGTCCGGTTGGCCGTGATCAGCATGGCAATGAGGAACAGCGCGCCGATGCCGCCGGTGACGACACCGACAGGCAGTTGCACGCTGAAGAAGAGGTGCTGCGCGATGAGGTCGGCGCACAGCGTCACCGCCGCGCCTGTCAGCGCCGCCGGCACGATGGCGCCGCCAGATGGACCGAGCAGCAACCGCGCGATGGGCCCCGCCATCAGCGACACAAAAGCGATGGGGCCGGTGACCGCCGTCGCCAGGGCGCAAAGAGTGACGCCGACGCCCAGCAGCAGGAAGCGCGCCCGCTCAACCCTGCTGCCGAGCGCGCGCGCCGTATCGTCGCCGAGCTCCAGCGCCCCGGCGGCGCGGCTCAGCGGAATCAACAGCAGGCCGAGGACGATCACTTCGGCCCCGAGCTGCACGGCGTCCTTCATCTGCGAACCGTTGAGGCTGCCCGTCAGCCAAGTGACAGCCTCCTGCACTTCGACGAGGCGAGCCCGCGTAAAGATGTAGGACATCATCGCAGTCATCACCGCGCCGATGCCGATGCCCACGAGCACCACGCGATAGGGGCTCACGCCTTGCTGCCAGGCGAGGAGATAGATGAGGCCAGCGGTTGCGAGCCCGCCGACGAGCGCGGCGCTCGCAAGCCAGCCGCCGCCCCAGTGCAGCACGATGATCGCCGCCACCGCAGCAGTCGCCGAGCCTATGGTGATGCCGATGATGTCGGGGCTTGCCAGGGGATTGCGCAGCACGTCCTGGAACAGCACTCCAGACAGGCCGAACGCCACGCCCGCTGCGACCGCCACGAGTGCCCGCGGCAGCCGCACGCCGAGCACGATGAAGTCGATACCCTTCTGCGTCGTGCCGGTGAAGGGCGAGAGCAGGGAGGTCAGGATTTCCGGCAGGGTCACCGGATAGTCGCCCATAACCATTGCGGCCGTGAAGAGTGCCGCAAGCAGAAGGGCCAGGCCGCCGATCACGACAAGGCGCCGGCGTGCCAGGGCCTCGCGGATCCCCGCGACATCGGCGCCGATGTCGATGAATTCGTGCGGTTGCGGCATCGTGTTCATAGCTCGGCGAGCCTCCGGCGGCGGACGAGCAGGATAAACAGCGGCGCTCCCAGCGCGGCCGTGACGATCCCCACCTGCAGCTCACCCGGTGGCGCCAGCACGCGGCCGAGGATGTCGGCGCCCAGCAGCAGGATCGGCGCCATCACAGCCGAGTAGGGGAGGATCCAGCGGTAAGACGGCCCGGTGATCGCTCGGGCCGCATGCGGCACCGTCAAGCCCACGAAAGCGATAGGTCCCGCCGCCGCCGTTGCCCCACCGGCAAGAACGATCCAGGCCAGTGCCGCGACACAGCGCGACAGCAGCACGCGCTGGCCCAGGCCGCGCGCGATGTCGTCGCCGAGCGCCATGGCATCGAGCAGGCGACCGGTGACCAGCGCCAGCACGATGCCGGCGGCGAGGAACGGCGTCACGCTCACGAGGATATCGGTGCCGCGCCCGGCGAGCGAACCGACCTGCCAGAAACGGAACGCATCGAGCGTCGTGGCGTCGGTCATCAAGACGCCGGTGGTGATCGAACCGAAGGCGGCGGTGATCGCCGCACCCGCGAGCGCCAGCTTGATCGGCGTTGCCCCCTCGCGGCCGAGCGAGGCGACGGCATAGACCAGCACGGTCGCAATTGCCGCACCGGCAAAGCCCAGCCACACGTAGGCGGTGAGGGTTGTGAGCCCGACGATCGAGATGCCGAGAACGACGAACAGTGCGGCGCCGGCATTGATGCCGAGGAGGCCGGGATCGGCCAGCGGGTTGCGCGTCACGCCCTGCATGATCGCGCCACTGAGCCCGATCGCGGCGCCGACAAGCAGCGCCAGCAGAGTGCGCGGAATGCGGAGGTCGCGCAGGATCGTCGCATTCGTTCCGGTTGTGCCGGGGTCGAACAGCGCGTTGATCACCTCGCCCAGCGGTATCGCCCGCGCACCCACGGCAAGGCTCGCCAGCGCCATCAGCACCATCAGCGCCAGCAGGAGCGCAAGACCGGCCGCGAGATGGCGCGACCGGTTGCTATGGGTGAGCACGGGCGCCATTAGTCGCCGACGGTGTCGTCGGTGACGTTGATTGTCGCGGTCAGCTTGTCGAGCTGTTCGGCATAGACCTTGTAGTTGCGCATCCAGAACGCCGGCCAATCGCCGACCTGGCCCTTGGCGACGGCGCGGATGGTCTTCCATGTCGGCTGCGCTTCGGCCGTGGCGAGCGTCGCGGGACCGGCGCGGTCGTCGACCAGCACGAGGTCGGGCTGGTACTTGTCGATCGTCTCCCAGCTCACGGTTTCCCAGTAACCGCGATCATCTGCGATCTCAGGCGAGATGACATCGAGGCCCCAGTTCACGAAGTCGCTGAGCTCGGCGGAGCCTGCGGCGGACGCCACGTAGAGCGCATCGGTGCCGGCCCAGACGGCGAGCGCATTGAGCCCGGGCTTGGCTTTTACTGCCGCCTGAAACGCCGCTTTAGATGTCTCGAATTTTGCCTTGTCGGCGGCGATCGCGGGATCGCCGAGGTCGGCGCCCAGGAGCGTCGCGAGCGACTCGTAGTCCTTGATCAGGCCTTCAGTCGAATTGCCCTGGATCGGTCCCGCGACTGGGGCGATCTGTTCGATCAGCTCGCCATTGGCGCCGCCTCCCGGCTCGAGACCCGAATAGGCTTTCTCAAGCGGCCAGTATTCGGCAATGATGATGTCAGGCTTGGCCGCGGCGAGCTTTTCGATGTCGATCTCGCCCCAGGCTTCGCCCAGGATCTCGATGCCGGTGAGGTCGAGGCCGCGCAGGGACGGGTCGTCCTTCACCGGTCCGTCGACATAAATGCCAACCGGGCGGATGCCGAGGGGAATGAGACCGGCCGCGACGTTGGCATGCGCGACGATGCGCTTGGGGACATCAGGCAGTGTCACGGTCTTGCCGCCGCCATCGGTATAGGTCCACTCGGCGACGGCCGGGAGGGCGGATAGCAGTAAGGCGAAAGTGGCTGTAAGCAGCGGCTTCAGCATCGAAATTTCCCCAAAGCACGATTTGTCGCGCTAGCATTGAGACCAAAACATGATAAGTCAACTCATGTTTTCGGATTTGGGACAAATGGACGCGACGCCGCGTGAGTTGCAGCACGTCATCGACGAGATCCGCCGCCGCAACGAGGATCTGCCGGCAGCCCACGCGGGCGTGCGCGAGGGCATGGTGACGCCCGCGGCTTTTGCGGCCGATATCCCGCGCATCGAGCAGTGGCTCGAGACGCAGTGCGTCGCCGCCGACGGCATGGATAAGAAGGCGGCGGCTGCGTACATGATCGGCGGCATGGCCTGGTCCGTCTGCATCTGGATGGCCGCGTTCGCACTCACCGGCAACACGCCGATCCGGCGGATCGCCTTCGAGCAGGAACGCTACTGGTGGGGCAACCGCGAGGCTGGCCACGAATATGTGCGCTATCCCATCAGCATCGAGGTCGGCGACGGCGAGGCAGATCTGCGCGAGACTATCGAGCAGATCTTTGCCCCCATCGTTGCCGCGACCATGCTCGCCTCCGGCCTCAGTGCCGGCGCTCTCTGGCGGCTCGTCGCTGACAACGTCGCGAACGGCTTCCTCTGGGCCGGCAAGCCGCTCGGCCAGGTCGAGCGAGCGATCACGATCGCCAACGCAATCCTCGCCGAGGAAGGCCGGCTCAACAACGGCAAGACCGGGTTCGTTCAAGTGAGGGCAGGTGAGGCCTCGGACTGGTTCCTCGTGCGCGGCGGCTGCTGCCGCTACTTCACCACTGCAGGCGTTACCCGCGACGACTACTGCACCTCCTGCGTCATGCGGCAGCGCGACGACCAGATCGCGCGCTACACCGACTATCTGAGCTCATTGCAAACGTTGGAATGAGAACGATTGGAGTGTAGGGTTCCGGAAAATCCGGAGCCTTCATGTCCGCATCCGATCCAACCGGCCGCCCGGCCACCATCAAGACCATCGCCAAGGCTCTCTCGCTCTCGGCGTCCACTGTTTCGCGCGGCCTGCAGGGCGACCCATCGGTTACCGAGAAGACCCGTCGCAAGATCCTCGAGACCGCCGAGCA
>Ga0075370_10000789_pt1 | contig 12656 bp, 14 predicted proteins | sample EndMethybrTD3035_FD_71398 | JGI IMG/M metagenome (GOLD analysis project Ga0075370, IMG submission 71398) | Populus endosphere microbial communities from Tennessee, USA - Endosphere MetaG P. TD hybrid TD303-5 | ecosystem: Host-associated > Plants > Roots > Endosphere | place: USA: Tennessee... | reverse complement strand
CGGTCATCGCGATGACCGCCAACGCGATGGTCGGCGACCGCGAGAAGGCCTTGGCCGCGGGCATGAACGACCACATCGCCAAGCCGATCAAGATCGACGACGTCTTCGCCACGATTGCGCGCTGGGTGCGGCCCGAACCGCATGCGGGCAACGGTTAGGCGCAACCACGGGCAGCCTCAGTTGCCCAGCGCCTCCAGGCGGCTGACGAACCCCCAGCCGCCACCGAGTTCGCTGACGGCCAGCATCAGCTCGTTGCGGCCCTTCTTCAGCGGCAGGTAGACGGCATCGTTCTCCGCGTCCACGATGCCGAGGAAGGCCGGGTCGCGAAAGTTCTGCGCGCTGCGGCCGCGGAACAGAATCTGCCCGTTCAGGAACACGCTGACGTCGTCGCTGTAGCCGATCGAGAGCTTCTTCACCTCGTCGCGCTCGGCATCGATGAACGTGCGTGCGTAGACGACCTTCATGCCGGGCTGCGGCTCCAGGCGCCTCGCGGAGTCGTTCGCGAAGCTGACCCTCGGGTGCGGGCTGGCGCGATAGCGATTGATCGTCACGATGCCTGGCGGCTCGGCCTGCACTGGCTGCCACGCCATCGCATCGCGCTCGCCGGGAGACAGCGGCTGTTCCAGGCGGCGTGCCAGCGCATCGAACGCCGGCGAGAGCTCCCATTGCACCAGCGTGCCCGGCGGCATCGGCGGCAGTTGCCGTTCCCACGCGGCCTCGGGCGTGCTGCGGACCGCGAAGTTCGAGAAGCAGGTCATGCCCGTCAGCACGTACAACGCGAGCTGGCCCTTGCGCAGTCCGCTCTTCAGGTCGTTCATCACGAGCGCGGGGCGGTCCATATCCTTCACGTACAAGCGCGCGCGGGCGCCGGCCACCACGAGCCGCAGGTGGAACCAGGCGTCGAGCGGCAGATCGACCTTGCCCGTGAAGCCCGGCCCGCTGTAGAGCTGCCAGTTGAGGCCCGTGTTGAGCACGGGCGTGTACTGCATCGCATCGGGCAGCCCCGACTTGTGCTGGCGCAGATAGACGAACTCGCCGTTCGCCCCATCGTCGTCGAGCCGGAACTGGATGCCGAAGAAGCCGCGCCGGGCAGGCGTGGCGACGTCGACGTCGATGACCGCATCGGCCATCTCGAAGTCCTTCAGCAGCGCGGCGCCGCCGTCCAGCTGCAGGCAGCGCCGGCCGCGATAGGCAGCAGCCTTGGCCTGCCCTTGCAGATCCCAGCGCGACGAGTCCGCCGGGACTTGCAGCACGGCGGACCTGTCGGCAGCGCCCGCCAGCACGGGAACAAGAGCCAGCAGCAAGCCTCCCAGCAGCTCCTTCATCGCAGTCCGCCTCGTGGTGCGCCGGTACAGACGCCCGGCAAGCGCGGCGGATTGTGCGCATCACGGACTGCCGATGGCCAGCGCCGCGCGATGGAACGCGGTTTGCCGGCCGCGAGCGGCGGCTGGCGGGTCCGGCTCGGCGGCGGCCAGCACGCCGACCAGGCTGCGCGCCTTCTCGACGAGCACGCGCAAGGTGTCGGCAGCATCGGCAGACGCGCCCGCCGCGCTGACCTTCAGGGTCATCACGTTCTGCGCCGCGTAGGCATAGTCGGCACGCAGCACGTCGATGCCGCGCGCCGCGTAGAGGCCGAGGATCCGGCACAGCAAGGCCGTGTCGCGTTCGATCAGATAGACCTGCTCCAGGCTGGCGCAGGCAACAGGTGTCGTGGCTTGTTTCATCGCTTCGATCCGAATCATGGACGGCGCCGACCGACACAGCGGCGGCGGTGAACATGCGCGTGGGATCGAAGGCGAACGGCCTGCTCGCGGCATCGACCCGGCTGACCGGGACGACGCGCGCGTACCCGGTCAGCGGGGAATTCGAATCGTCTCGGAGATCGAGATGAAGGCAGGCATGGCGCGAGTCTAGCAGCGGTTCATCAGGACGTGCGGCGCAGCAGCGCCACCACCTGCCCTTCCTCGACAGCCTCGCCCTCGGCCACCAGCACGTCGACGACCACACCCCGCGCGACCGCGCTGACCGGAATCTCCATCTTCATCGACTCGACGATGACCACCGCTTCATCGGCCGCGACCGCTTCGCCCGCGCGCACCGCGATCTTCGTGACGTTGCCGGTGACTTCGGCCAGCAGGGGAATGTCGTCGTTGTCGTTGCTCATTCAGGACTCCTGCGAGCGCGGTGCGCGGATCGTGATGCCGGCCGCTTCGAGCGCGCCGCGCAACGCGCGCGCGAACACCGGTGCACCGGGCTGGTCGCCGTGCAGGCACAGCGTGTCGGCAGCAAGTGGCACCTCCTTGCCCGAGAGCGCACGCACGTACCCGTGCTCGACCATCGTGCGAGCCTGCGCGATCGACTGCTCGACGTCGGTGATCATCGCGCCGGGCAGGCGACGCGGCGTCAGCGAGCCGTCGTCCTGGTAGCTGCGGTCGGCGAACACCTCGTTCGCGGCCGCGAGGCCGAGGCTGCGCGCCGCCTCGATCATCACGCTGCCGGCCAGCGCGTAGACGACGAGGTTCGCGTCGACGTCGCGCACCGCGCGGCAGATCGCCTCGGCCAGCTTCTCGTCGCGCGCGGCCATGTTGTAGAGCGCGCCGTGCGCCTTCACGTGCGCGAGCCGCACGCCGGCCGCCGCGGTGAAACCCTTCAGCGCGCCCACCTGATAGACCGTGAAGTCGTAGGCCTCGCCCGGCGAGATCGCCATCTCGCGCCGGCCGAAGCCCTGCAGATCGGGCAGTCCGGGGTGTGCGCCGATCGCGACGCCGCGTTCGACAGCGAGCTTGACGGTGGCCGCCATCGTGCGTGCATCGCCGGCGTGGAAGCCGCACGCGATGTTGGCCGAGCTCACATGGGCGAGCAGTTCGGCGTCGTCGCCGGCGCGCCAGGCCCCGAAGGCTTCGCCCATGTCGCAGTTCAGGTCGAGTACACGTGAAGCCACGTTGTCGTCACCGTCCTTCCCGCAGCGCCCGCAGCGTCTGCTCGCGCAGCAGCAACAGCGCCTGCGCCTCGTCGATCTCGATCATCGCAAACCGCACGTACTCGCCGGGCGCACGTTGAGCGAGCCGCGGCAGGTCGATGCTCGCGACCTGCGCGATCTTCGGGTAGCCGCCTGTCGTCTGGCGCTCGGCCATCAGCACGATCGGCTGGCCATCGGGTGGCACCTGCACGGTGCCGAACGCGACCGGCTCCGAGAGGATGTCGCCGCGTGCCGCGCGCTCCAGCGCCGTCGCGCCCTCGAGCCGGTAGCCCATGCGGTCGGACTGCGCGCCGATGCGCCACTGCTGCGTCAGCAGCACCTGCTGCGCGGGCCCGGCGAACTGCTGCCACTCGCGGCCACGCAGCACGCGGATCGGCGCATCGGGCGCGATGCCGTCGAGACGGCGCAGTCGTTCGTCATCGTGCAGCGGCGCCGGCACAGGCCCGGCGCCAGCCGATGCGAGCGCAATGCGATCCCCTTTTCGCAGCATGCGCCCCTCGTGCCCGCCGAATCCGGCACGGGCGTAGGTGCTGGTGCTGCCCATCACCGGCGCGAGCGCATAGCCGCCCTGCACGGCGAGATATGCGCGCAGGCCGCTGACGCGCCGGCCGAACTGCAGCGTCGTGCCGGCGCGCACGGCCGTCGCGGCGAGCGGCGGGACGGGCACGCCCTCGAGCGCAGGCGACAGATCGGCCCCAGCCCACGCGAGCACTGCATCGTGCTCGAAGCGCAGCGTCGGGCCCATCATCGTCACTTCGAGCGTCGCCTCGTTGTCGTCGTTGCCGACGGCGAGGTTCGCGAGACGATGCGCGAGTTCATCCATCGCCCCGCTCACCGGCACGCCGAGCGGCTGGTGCCCCCAGCGCCCCAGGTCCTGGAAGCTACTGATCAGCCCGGGCTTGAGCACCTCGATCATCGCGGTGCTCCTTGCATCGCATCGAACTCGGCCCGCGAGATCCGCACGAAGCGCACGTCGTCGCCCGCGCGCAGCAGGGCTGGCGACTGATGCTGCGCATCGAACATGCGCAGCGGCGTGCGGCCGATGACGTTCCAGCCCCCGGGAAGCTCGAACGGGTACACGTTGCCCTGCCGATTTGCGATGGCGACGCTGCCGGCCGGCACCTTGGTGCGCGGCGTCGAGCGGCGCGGCACCGCGAGCATCTCGTCCCACAGGCCGATGAACGGGTGGCCGGGCGCGAAGCCGATCATGAACACGCGGCCTGTCGTCGCGCCATGCAGGCGCACGATCTCGTCGACGTTCAATCCCTTCGCGGCCGCGACGTCGTCGAGATCGAGCCCGAACTCGGGGTCGTAGCAGACTGGAATCTCGACCAGCCGCGTCGGCCCGCCGTCGCCTTGCAGCGGCGCGGCCAGCAGCGCCTCGACGGCACGGCGCATCGCGGCATGCGGCGCCTCGCCACCCTCGCGTTGCACTGCGCTCGCGCGGTAGTGCACGCCGACCGCCGTGAACGAGGGCACGATGTCCAGCACGCCGGGCAAGGCCGCCGCCTCGAGCCGGCGCGCGAACGCGCAGGCCAGGCGATTGGTCGTCACGTCTATCGTCGAGCCGAACTCGACGATCAGGCACTGGTCGCCCGAAAGCTCGATGCGCGGTGTCGTCATGCCGCCACCGCGCCGAGCAGGGCCGCGCGCTCGCGCTCGACGAAGCCGGTGTCGATCCGCCCGGCCGCGAATTCGTCGTGCGCAAGCACTGCGCGCAGGAAGACAGCGTTGTGCGCGATGCCCTCGATCCGCACCTCGCGCAGCGCCGCGTCCATCGTGCGCAGGGCCGAGGCGCGATCCGGGCCGTGCGCGATCAGCTTCGCGATCATCGGGTCGTAGTACGGCGTGACCGCATCGCCTTCGCGCACGCCGGTGTCGATGCGCAGTCGAGCGCTCGGCGCCGGCAGGCGCAAGGTCGTCAGCCGGCCGGGCGACGGCAGGAACTGCTTCGCCGGGTTCTCGGCATAGAGCCGGCACTCGATCGCTGCGCCATCGCGCCGGATGTCCTGCTGAGCGAACGGCGTCGCAGTGCCGGCCGCGAGGCGTATCTGCCATTGCACGAGATCGATACCGGTGATCATCTCGGTCACCGCATGCTCGACCTGGATGCGCGTGTTCATCTCGAGAAAGAAGAACTCCTCGGTGCGTGCATCGACGACGAACTCCACCGTGCCCGCGCCGCGATAGCGCTGGGCCGCGGCGAGCGCGATCGCCGCGTTCGCCATGCGTTCCAGCACCGCCGGCGAGAGGCCGGGCGCCGGGCTTTCTTCGACGATCTTCTGGAAGCGCCGCTGCACCGAGCACTCGCGCTCGAACAGGTGCACCGCGCCGCCCTCGCCGTCGCCGAAGACCTGGATCTCGACATGCCGCGCGCGCTCCACGTAGCGCTCGAGGTACACGTCGCGCCGGCCGAAGGCCTTGGCCGCGAGCGCCTGCGCCGACTCGACCGTCGGCTGCAGCCCCGCCAACGCGTCGACACGCTTCATCCCGATGCCGCCGCCCCCGCCCACCGCCTTGACCAGCAGCGGGAAGCCGACCGCACGCGCCTGCGCGAGCCATGTCTCGGGCGCCTCGGGGTCCAGGCAGCCGCTGCCCGGCAGCACCGGCACGCCGCTCTCGGCGGCAACGCGGCGCGCCTGCTCTTTGTCGCCCATCGCGGCGATGGTCCGCGGATCGGGGCCGATCCACACCAGGCCCGCCGCCTGCACTGCCCGCGCGAACGCGCTGCTTTCGGAGAGGAAGCCGTAGCCCGGGTGCACGGCATCGGCGCCGTGCTCGATGGCGGCCGCGAGCACCTTGTTCGTGTCGAGATAGCTCTGTGCGGCTGGCGCCGGCCCGATGGGAGCCGCGATATCGGCGAGCACCTTGTGCAGCGCGTTCGCGTCTGCTTCGGAATAGACCGCGACAGTGTGCATGCCCATGGCACGGCACGCACGAATGATGCGGCACGCAATCTCGCCGCGATTGGCAACCAGAACCGAACGAATCATGCGCCGCAGTCTAGGCAGCCGCTTCCACGGCAGCCAAGCGAGTTCTTTTTTGGCGGCCGTATAGAAATGCTGAACAGTCGCCACGAGTGCCATCGCGGCGTCAACCGATGTGCTTGACCCAGCGCTCGCCGGCACGCTTGCAATAGCTCTTGCAGACGCGGCGCACGACGTCGGCAAGCTGCGGCACCGCCGCCGGCGCGGTCTTCTGGTACCAGCTCGCGATCCGGAACGGCGGCGGCGCCGGCAGCGCCAGGTCGACCAGCTCGCCGCGTTCCAGATGCTCCTTGACGAGCAGCCCCGGCATGATCGCCACGCCCACCCCTTCGCGCACCAGCGAGACGAGCGCCGCGAGCGACGGCGAGCCACTGATGCGCAGGTCGTTCGGCGACAGCCCGTGCTGCGCCGCGAGCTCGCGCGCGAGGCCGACCGCCGCGGTGTACGGCGCCGAGCCGCGCATCTGGGTCAGCAGCTGCTTGTCGAGCACCTTGCGCAGCGTCTCGCGCGCCGGCACCGAGCCCTTGCGGGCGATCCAGTGCACCGGCAGCTCGAGCAGGTTCTGGGTCACGACGAACGGGTTGTCGTTGTCGCCGGCCACGCGGATCACGAAGTCGAGGTCGCCGCGCAGCAGGTGGTCGGCGAGATTGACCGTCAGGTCCACCGTCAGGTCGATCTCGACCCCGGGCAGCGTCGCCGCGAGCGACTTCATCATCTCCGGCAGGAAGGTGTGCACGACCGTTTCGTTGACGCCGACCTTGACGCGTCCGCCCGCCTCGCCGGGCGTCTTCGCGATGCGCTCGATCGCGCGGGTCGCGTCGACCAGGTTCTCGGCATGGCGCAGCAGGCGCTGGCCGTCGGCCGTGAGCTGCAGCGTCTTGCGGTCCCAGTCGAACAGCGTCACGCCAAGCTCGCCCTCGAGCGCCCGCACGCGCATCGAGATCGCCCCCGGCGTCGCATGCAGCCGCTCGGCAACGCGGCGAACGCTGCCCACGCGGGCGAGCAGCACGAAGGTTTCGACAAAGCGTGTGTTCATGGTCGTGGTGCGGCGATGCACGAAGGCGTGCCCGGCGGCTTCAGCGTGGTGCGGGGCTGTTCAGCTCTGTTGAACAGCCCTGCCGACAATTCTTCGATGGACAGTGCGGGCTTGCGGTTTCTACATTGAGCACATCCCGTGCTCAAGCGAGTCAACCCCCGAGTCGACCCGCGGAAGACCCAAATCCCAATGCCTGCGATCCCTGCGATGCCTGCCGACTGGACCTCCCCCGCCGACTTTCGCCGCGCCGTTCGCGAAGGCCGCTTCACGCGCTCGACCGCCGGCGTCTGCCCCGGCTACACGCAGGGCAACCTCGCGATCCTGCCGCGCGACTATGCCGACGAGTTCCTGCGCTTCGCGCGCCTGAACCCGAAGCCCTGTCCGGTGATCGGCATGACCGCGCCCGGCAGCAGCCGCGTGCCTGAGCTGGGCGACGTGGACCTCGTGGCCGACGTGCCGGGCTATTGCGTGTTTCGCGACGGCGAGCTGGTGGAGCGCGTGCCCGACCTGCGTGCCTTGTGGCGCGACGACCTGGTCGGCTTCGTGATCGGCTGTTCGCTCTCGTTCGAAGAGGCGCTGCTCGACGCCGGCGTGCCGATCCGCCACATCGAGCAGAACACGACGGTGCCGATGTACGTGACGAACATCGCGAACGCGCCGGCCGGCCGTTTCGGCGGGCAGCTCGTGGTCAGCATGCGGCCGATGACGCCGGCGCAGGCGATCCGTGCGGTGCAGATCACCTCGCGCTTTCCGGCCGTGCACGGCGCCCCCGTTCATCTCGGAGACCCGAAACAGATCGGCATCCGCGATCTCGACCGACCCGACTTCGGCGAGCGTGCCGACGTGAAGCCCGGCGAGATCCCCGTCTTCTGGGCCTGCGGCGTCACGCCGCAGCAGGCGATCCGCGCTGCACGCCCACCTTTCGCCATCACTCATCAACCCGGCCACATGCTGGTGACCGACATTCGCAACAGCCACTTGGCCGCGCTCTAAGCAAGAGGACACGACGATGATCAACCGCAGAGACACCTTGATCGGATTGGCCGGGCTGGCCGGCGCGTTGACGGCTGCACGCGCGCAAGGCGGCGAGGTCGTGATCGGCGCGATCTACCCGATGACCGGGCCGACCGCGCAGGTCGGCACCGACGCGAAGCATGCCTTCGACACCGCGCTCGAGGTCATCAACACGGCCGTCAGTCTCGAGCTGCCGACCGCGAAGAACGCCGGGCTCGCGGGGCTGGGCGGCGCGAAGGTTCGCATCGTCTATGCCGACCACCAGGCCGACCCGCAGAAGGGCCGCGCCGAAGCCGAGCGGCTGATCACGCAGGAGAAGGTCGCGGCGATCGTCGGCTGCTTCCATTCGTCGGTCTCGACGACGGTGAGCGCCACCTGCGAGCGCTACGGCGTGCCCTTCGTCTGCGCCGACTCGTCGTCGCCCAGCCTGCACCGGCGCAACCTGAAGTTCTTCTTCCGCACCGCGGCGCACGACGAGATGTTCTCGGAGGCGATGTTCAACTTCCTCGACGCGCAGAAGGCCAAGGGCCAGAAGATCGCGAGCGTCGGCCTGTTCTACGAAGACACGATCTTCGGCAGCGACTCGTCGAACGTGCAGCGCAAGCTCGCGCAGGAGCGCGGCTACAAGGTGGCCTGCGACATCAAGTACCGCAACAGCTCGCCGTCGCTGACCGCCGAGGTGCAGCAGATCAAGAGCGCGAGCCCCGACGTGCTGATGCCCTCGAGCTACACGACCGATGCGATCCTGCTCGTGAAGACGATGGCCGAGCTCGGCTACAAGCCGAAGAGCATCATTGCGCAGGCGGCCGGCTTCGTCGAGAAGCCGACGCTCGACGCCGTCGGCGACAGGCTCGGCGGCATGATCACGCGCGCCAGCTTCTCGGTCGACCTGGGCGAGAAGCGCGCCTCGGCACACGCGATCAACGAGAAGTTCAAGGCTCGCGCGGGCCGCGACCTGAACGACCAGACATCGCGCCAGTTCACCGCGCTGATCGTGCTGGCCGACGCGATCGACCGCGCGCGCTCGACCGACGGCCAGAAGGTGCGCGACGCGCTCGCCGCCACCGACATCCCGGGCGACAAGACCATCATGCCCTGGTCGCGCGTGAAGTTCGGCGCCGATGGCCAGAACACCTTCGCGAGCCCGGTGTTGATCCAGTACGTCGGCAACCGCTTCGTCACCGTCTACCCGTTCGAGGTGGCGGCCGGGGCGGCGCAGTGGCCGATGAACGGGTGAGGACCGCGCGCTCATGAATGCTGCTGCCTGGCTCCAGGTGCTGGCGAGCGGGCTGCTGATGGGGCTGGTGTACGGCCTCGTCGCGGTCGGTCTCTCGCTGATCTTCGGACTGATGGACGTCGTCAACTTCGCGCACGGCGAGTTCCTGATGCTCGCGATGTATGCCGCGTTCGGGCTCTTCTCGTTCGCTCATCTCGACCCGGTGATCGCGCTGCCGCTGGTGGCGGCCGCGATGTTCGGCGTCGGCGCGTTCGCCTATGCCGGCGTCGTGCGGCATGCGCTGCGCTTCAAGGCGAACACCGGGATGGTCCAGATCTTCGCGACCTTCGGGCTCGCGACACTGATCCAGGGCGCGGCGCAGTACCTGTTCTCGCCCGACTACCGCAGCATCAAGGGCGGCTGGCTCGAAGGCCACACGCTGAACGTCGGCGGCGTGTTCCTGCCGTCGGCGCAGGTCTATGCCGCACTGGTCTCGGTGCTCGCGTTCGGCGGCCTGTACCTGCTGATGACGCGCACCGACTTCGGCCGTGCGCTCGAGGCCACGCGCGAGGACAAGGGCGCGGTCGCGCTCGTCGGCATCGACAGCAACCGCGTCTTCACGCTCGGCTGGGGCCTGGGTGCGGCGCTGGTCGGCGTGGCTGGCGCGGTGCTCGCGACCTTCTACTACATCCACCCGCAGGTCGGCGCGAGCTTCGCGCTGATTGCCTACGTCACGGTTGCGCTCGGCGGTTTCGGCAGCGTGTTCGGGGCGCTCGCGGCCGGCGTGATCGTCGGCATCGTCGAAGCCGGCACGGCGGCGCTGCTCCCGCCGGCGCTGAAGGCGCTCGGCGTTTACCTGCTGTACCTCGCGGTGCTGTTCCTGCGCCCGCAAGGCCTGTTCGGAAAGCTGTGATGGACCAGACCGGAACGATGCCCGCCGTCTCGAACGCGCCCGCCGCCACGGCTGCGCGCAGCACCTTCGCGCAGCAGCGCCGCCGCCAGTTGCTGCAGGGCGCGATCGTGCTGCTGCTGATCACGCTGCTGCCGCTCTTCGTCACCAACGCCTACCTGCGCAACGTGCTCGTGCTGACGCTGCTGTACGCGGCGCTCGCGCAGAGCTGGAACATCCTCGGCGGCTACTGCGGCCAGGTGTCGCTCGGGCATGCGCTGTACTTCGGCGTCGGCGCGTATGCGGCCAGCAAGCTCTTCGTCGACCACGGCGTCGTCGTCTGGTTCGGCATGCTGGCCGGCGGCGCGCTGGCGGCGCTGCTCGCGCTGGTCGTCGGCTACGCCTGCTTCCGCCTCAAGGGCCACTACTTCTCGATCGCGACCATCCTGTTCGCCGAGATCGGCCTGACCCTGCTGCACAACTGGGACTACGTCGGCGCCGCAACCGGCATCCAGTGGCCGTTCGGCGCCGACAGCTGGTGGACGCTGCAGTTCGCACGCGACAAGACGCCGTACATCTACGTCGCGCTGGGCCTCGCCGCGATCGTCTGGCTCGTGACCTGGTGGATCGAGGACTCGCGCTGGGGTTACTGGTGGCGCGCCGTGAAGGACAACCCCGATGCCGCGCAGAGCCTGGGCGTCACGGTGTTCCGATCGAAGATGGCGGCCTCGGCGCTCTCGGCCTTCTTCACCGCGGCGGGCGGTGCCTTCTACGCCGCCTTCGTCTCGTATGTCGACCCCGACAGCGTGATGAACTTTCGCTTCTCGCTGCTGATGGCGCTGCCGGTCGTGCTGGGCGGCATCGGCACGCTGTGGGGTCCGGTGCTCGGGGCTGCGCTGCTGATTCCACTGACCGAGTTCTCGCGCAGCTATCTGGGCGGCGGCGGCAACGGCGTGGACCTGATGATCTACGGCGCGCTGGTGATGAGCGTGGCGCTGATCAAGCCGGAGGGACTGGTGCGGCTGTTCGCGAAACGGATGGCAGCGCGATGACAGCCTTGGTGGAAGTGCGCAACCTCACGCGCCGCTTCGGCGGCCTGGTCGCCAACAACGACGTCAGCATCGACGTGCGTGCCGGCGAGATCCTCGGCCTGATCGGCCCGAACGGGGCCGGCAAGTCGACGCTGTTCAACCAGATCGCCGGCGCCTACCCGCCGTCGTCGGGCACGATCGCGTTCGATGGGCGCGACGTCACCGCGCTGAGTGCGCCGGCACGCTGCGCGCTCGGCATCGCCCGCACCTACCAGGTGCCGAAGTCCTTCGACTCGATGAGCGTGGTCGAAAACGTCATGGTCGGTGCGTTCGTGCGCCACGCATCGAGCGCCGCGGCGCGGCGCGCGGCCGGCGAGGTGCTCGCGTTCTGCGGGCTGGAGCGCCGTGCCGAGACGATGGCCGGCGAGCTCACCCCGCCCGAGAAGCGGCGCCTCGAGGTCGCGCGCGCGCTCGCCACGCGGCCCAAGCTACTGCTGCTCGACGAAGTGCTGACCGGGCTCACGCCGAGCGAGGCGCGCCAGGGTGTCGAGCTGATCCGGCGGGTGCGCGATGCCGGCGTCACCGTCGTGATGGTCGAGCACGTGATGGAGATCGTGATGCCGCTGGTCGACCGCGCAATCGTGCTGAACCTCGGCCAGGTGCTGGCCGAAGGCACGCCGCCGGAAGTGGTCAGCAATCCGGCCGTGATCGCCGCCTACCTGGGAGAGCGCCGCCGTGCTGCTTGAAGTTGCTGCGTTGACCACCGCCTATGCCGGGCTGGTCGCGATCTCGGACATCGGCATCGCCGTCAACGCGGGCGAGATCGTCGTCGTCGCCGGTGCCAACGGCGCCGGCAAGTCCACCTTGCTGCAATCGATCGCCGGCCTCGTGAAGCCCAAGAGCGGCAGCGTTCGCTTCGCCGGCGAGGCGATCGCCGGCGTGGCGCCGCACCGCATCGCCGAGCGCGGCCTGGCCTTCGTGCCGGAGAGCCGGCGCCTGTTCCCGCGCCTGTCGGTCGCCGACAACCTGCGCCTGGGCAGTTACCTGCATCGCAGCAAGGCCGACCGCGAGGCGCCGCTCGAGCAGGTGTTCGCGCTGTTCCCGCGCCTGAAGGAGCGTCTGGCGCAGCGCGCCGAAACGCTCTCGGGCGGCGAGCAGCAGATGCTCGCGATCGGCCGAGCGCTGATGACGCGGCCCAAGCTCCTGATGCTCGACGAGCCGTCGCAGGGCATCATGCCCAAGCTGGTCGACGAGATCTTCGACGCGGTGCTCGCGATCCGCAAGGCCGGCGTCACGGTGCTGCTGGTCGAGCAGCGGCTGGCCGAGAGCCTCGATATCGCCGAGCGCGCCTACGTGCTGCAGACCGGACGGCTGGTGCTCGCGGGCAGCGCCGCGCAGGTGCGCGACAACCCCGAAGTGCGGCGCGCCTACCTGGGAATGTGATGCAGGCGGCCGCGCTGTCCGCGTCCTGCTGAATGCGAGCAGCCAGCTGCTGCTCAAATG
>Ga0075370_10000788_pt1 | contig 12665 bp, 12 predicted proteins | sample EndMethybrTD3035_FD_71398 | JGI IMG/M metagenome (GOLD analysis project Ga0075370, IMG submission 71398) | Populus endosphere microbial communities from Tennessee, USA - Endosphere MetaG P. TD hybrid TD303-5 | ecosystem: Host-associated > Plants > Roots > Endosphere | place: USA: Tennessee... | reverse complement strand
GGCCCGGTAGCTCAGTTGGTAGAGCAGCGGATTGAAAATCCGCGTGTCGGTGGTTCGATTCCGCCCCAGGCCACCACTCTTCTAAGCCCTTGATTCTTAACGGAATCAGGGGCTTTTCAGTATGTGGCGCTTCGCTGTCCGCTTGGTTTGGTACACCAAGCAGGTACACCGTGGCATCTTCGCTTCATAGAATCGCCGGCGCATCAACTCCGCGCCGCCGCTCGTTCATGGCTCAGCCTTTCAAGTCTTCATCCGGGATTTTTCAACTCCGGCGCAAGGTGCCGCTTGAACTGCGGGCTGTGTTGGGCTACGAGTACAAGCGCACGCTGGGGACCCGCGATCCTGTCGCCGCAAAGGCGAGATTCGCGGAGGAGTGGTCCCGCTCGGAGGAGGTGTTTTCGTTGGCTCGTGCGCAGTCAAACGGCGTGGACACGCTCAGCGCCCGAGACATGCAGCAACTTGCTGCGCGATGGTTTAAGGATGCGCTTGAGAAATCAGAAGCCGTAGGTGAGTTTTCGCAATGGCTTGTGCCGGGGCCGAGCGTCGCCTATTCATACGGCGACCAGGAGGAGGAGCACTCCCCCCTTGTGAGTCTGAGCGACGCGTTGAACAGCGATCCAGACTGGAATATCAATCCTCATCTTGACGAGAGCATTCGCACGACCCTTCGAGGGGCTGGTATTCCAATGCCTGCCGATCCTGGGGCCATGGAGGGGCTGCGATCAGCGTTTCGTGCTCACTGGCTCAAGCTTTCGGACCTTGCGGCGAAACGGGATGAAGGTGATTGGGTGGCGACGTCATCGGTACTGCCCGAAGAACCACTCTCCTTTGAGGTAAAGCGTGCAGGCGGGAAGGGCGCAACGAAGCTGCTTGCCTTGTTCGAGACCTACTGTGCGGACAAGAAGCTTAACGACGGCGAGGGCCGAGGGGTTGTGAAAACGGTTGGTACCTACAAGGCAACTGTGATGCAGTTCATCGAGTTGTGCGGCGATGTTCCGATTCAGCAGATCGATCGCCTGATGATTCGTGAATACCGAGGGTTGCTCGCTCAGCTACCCGTCAAGGGGGAAGGCATCCGCAAGCTATCTGCGAGGCAGCAGATAGCCAAAGCTGAAGCTGAGGGCTTGCCCCGGCTCACCGAGCCGACGATACGCAACAAGCTCAAGGCGCTTTCATCGGTGCTCAGCCATGGTGTGCTGCTGGGGCAGCTTACTGAGAACCCGGTCATCGTTGGCGGTGCCGCCAAAGCTGCTTCGAAGGCTGCGACTAGACGCAGCGCGACTATGAGGCGGCGCAAAGACTTCAACTTCGAAGAGCTTGCCGCGATCTTCGGCAGCCCGATCTATACGGATTCGGATTGGTCGGCTCCGAGGGCAAAGTTCGGAAAGGCGTGGTATTGGATGCCTCTGCTGATGTACTACACAGGCGCACGCCGTGAAGAACTTGCGCAACTCCTGGTGCGCGACATCGTTCGCCAAGAGGGGAGGGCGCCGTACCTCAGCATTCTTGCGACTGAGGACGAAGACGACGGCGATAGGACCGTCAAGACCGCAGGCAGTCGAAGGGTCATTCCATTGCATGCCGACCTGATAAAGCTCGGCTTGCTTGACTACATCGACGAGCTGCCGAAGGCGGAGGGGCAACTCTTTCCGCTCTTGACGCCGAACCCCAGCGGCTACTATGGAGCTAACTTCGGCAAGCGCTGGGCAGAATATTTGCGCAAAGTGGTGAAGCTTGAAACCTCGGCGAACCCCTCACATGGATTCCGCCATACGTTCAAGACGCTGTGTCGCGGAGCGGGAATCGCCGAAGATGTTCAAGACGCGATCACCGGGCATGCTGCTGGATCGGTTGCACGCGGCTACGGCGAGATGCCGCTTGGGCGCATGGCTGCCGAAATGGAGCGTTTTCCGTCGCTGATATCGTTGGTACCCATATTACAGTCACGGTAAAGCGCCTTCATGCAGTCAACCCCTCACGGGCGGAACTCCCAGGCATCGCAAGATGTTTGGTGCCATTGCATGTTGGGTAGGGCAGCAGGCCCCCTATCACCACCCCCCGTGACTGGGCATATGAGGATGGGGCATCCCCCTTCGATGTTTCTTAGCGGTTAGGTGAGAGGCAGCATTTTTTTGCAGCCTCCCATCTATAGCGCACAGGAAGAAAAGGTCGGAGGAAGGAAGAGCGGAGGGCCGGTGGAGTTGTAGAGGTTAGGTCGAGGCTGGGAGAGGTTCAGTCGCCGCGAATTGATTCAATCTATCGAATCGAATATCGATCAGCGATCCGCATGGAACCAGTGTTGTCCAACTCCGCAGAAAGCCGCTTGCGAAAGCTGTTGTACTGAATCTGGCCGGACACGGCAGAGGAGCCTCCGCCCGCAGTCTCGATCCTGACAGCATCAAAGGTTCGGCCATCTGTTGAAGCGGCTACGGGAATGATGGAGACGTTCGTGCTCCAGGTATCGATCAGCACTCGGGTGTAGGTGCTGAAGCCGATGGAAGGCGCAGGCAATGGCTCGATGTCCCTTCCGGCGAAGTGCGACGACATGACCGTGTGTACTAACCGCTTGGCATGCTCCGGCGATAGTTCATAGACGATCTTCTTTCCGGTAGGTTCGTCATGCAATGCGGGTGATTGAACAGCGCATCCGACCATAAAAAGACCAACCGATAAGGCGGCGGTGGCGAACAGAAGTCGGCGTGAGTGTTGTTTCATGCTGGGATAAGAAGGATGTTCAATCAGAGGCGAGCTTTTGGCACGTGGCCGCAAGCCCGCCATCTGTTTTGGCCTACGTGAGGAAATAGCGATTACGGTCGTCAAGCTTTCATGCGCTTGATGAGTTCATCCATTGCACGCTCCCTGTCTTGCCCCGTCAGTGGTTCCGGCTCCTTTTGGGGCGCTACAGGTTTTGGCGGCTCATACGGTTGCGCTGGCACGGATTCGCGAAATTCGACATACAAACGCTGAGCAACAGCGAGCATCTTCTGATCTTCGTAAGAATGAAGGTGCCGCTCGGCATGTGCTGCCTTAAGCATGCCTGCCAGCGCCATAGCGCACTGATCTCGGACCTCTACCGCTAGTTCGTCTTCGAGCACGGCGATGGCAAGAACGCTTGCGGCCAGTACTCGTCCTTTCCACTTTCGGGGTAGTTCGGGAACGCGATGGCACGCAAGCTCGGTGATCCGATTTGCGGTCCCTGCGGGGTCACCGGGGAAAATTCCATGCTGCTTGCTCAACTCGAAGTACTGCTGAATCAGAGCAGCCGCCGCACTCTTTCTCCCGGTAGCGGCAATCCACGAAAACAGTCCCATGCGTCCTCCAGTTCGCTTGAACGCAGAGCGAACCTTCGGCGATCTGCTAGGCGACCGCGTACAAGCCAAGCGCGAGATTGTGACTCAAACACGGCTGACTCAAAAGCAGCAGGCAAAGAGACTCCCTCGCAATGTCTCGCTCGCTTGCTCCCGACGGAGAGTCCGAACCTTCGGCGCGGGAAGTGCTTGCCATCAATCTGATACGGCGGAGACAAGCGAAGGGCTGGTCCCAAGAGGCACTTGCCTTTGAAGCGGGCCTGCATCGAACCTTTGTGGCCCATGTGGAGCGGCAGGCTCGAAACATCTCGCTGGATAACCTAGAGCGATTGGCTCATGCCCTCCAGGTCAAGCCGTTTCAACTGCTCAAGCCGTAGATAGTCCAAAATTTTTCTGCGGTCGCGAGAGGGCAGCTGCGACCGCTTCAAAGCCTCTGGTCCCCCCGTGCCCCTCCGATCGATGGGCTCAGGAAGGCCGGAAAGGGCTGCAGCGGGCCGAATCCCACTCCGGCAGCGAGTCCCCGCCGTCGCTTCAATATTGCGCTTGCGGGGCTTTATCGCGCAGGCGCATGATGGTCTGCCTGCTCGTGTCGAACTCCTTGGCGACCGCCGCTACGGAGAGCCCCTTGGAGAGCTTTTCGAGGGCGGCGCGGGCCTGCCCCTCGGCCAGCGCTTGCGGACGCCCCAAAGCCTTTCCAGCGGCCTTTGCACGTGCCAATCCTGATTGCGTCCGCTCGATCAGCAAATCTCTCTCGAATTCCGCAACGGCAGCGAGCACGCCCATCGTCATCTTGCCCGCCGCGCTGGTCAGATCAACGCCCCCGAGGGCAAGGCAATGAACCCGGACACCCAAGCCGGTCAGCGCCTCCACGGTGGCTCTCACGTCCATAGCATTGCGGCCAAGTCGGTCCAGCTTCGTGACCACAAGCACGTCGCCTTCCTCTAGCCTGTTGATAAGCCCCGAGAAGCCTGCCCGTTCCGAGGCTGGGACGCTACCCGATATCGTCTCCGTTATGAGGCGCTTGGGCGCAATGTCGAATCCTGCGGCTGCGATCTCTCGAAGCTGGTTCTCTGTTGTCTGGTCGGTCGTGCTGACACGGCAGTAGGCGAAGACACGGGTCATGCGGACATCCTTGGTGTACGAAAAGGGAGTCCAATAATCTCATCTGTCCTAAATGCAGTCAACCCTAGGTTATGGACATGCTGAAGGCAGGTGTCCGCAACCGGTCATTAACGGACAGGCTTGATGAGGTACTGTATATCCATACAATCCGACAACCCTCGTACATCCACTGGATACACATGGCCGACGCCGGATTTCGGATTCGAATTGATGATGACCTGCGAACTGCATTCATTCGAACATGCAGAAGCAACGATCAGACCGCAGCTCAGGTGCTTCGAGCCTTCATGCGTCAGTATGTTGGGGCCGTGGAGTCTTCTGCACAGACTTACTCAAAATCAGAACAACGTACACCGGACCAATCAAAACAATGACGCAGTTCATCGATCTTTTTAGTGGTGCAGGCGGTCTTTCGCTTGGCTTGGAAGACGCCGGACTCAGCTGCGCTGCGGCTGTCGAAATGAATCGCGACGCTTGTGAAACATTCGCACGCCGCCATGAACGCACAGAACTACACGATTCGCCAATTCAGTCGATAAGCTTCTCTAAATATAAAGGCATTCCTTTGCTGGCTGGAGGTCCTCCCTGTCAGCCATTCTCTGCAGGGGGTAAGGGGCTCGCGTCGGGCGATTCTCGGGACATGATTCCTGAGTTTGTACGTGCGGTTAAAGAAGCACGGCCTGCCGTTTTTTTGATGGAGAATGTGCCCGGCTTGGCAGGCCCGTCTCACCGCGCCTATTTGGCTGAGGCCCTCGGCAAGCTGAAAAAGCTCGGATACAGCGTGACGGCGGAGATCGTCAACGCCGCAGAGTATGGAGTGCCCCAAAAGCGCAAGCGCCTGATTGTTGTAGGTGTGCGTGCCGGCCTTCCTGCTTTTTCCTTCCCAAAGCCCACTCACGGCCCACGCGCAGGGCGGGCGTTTGTTTCAGCAGGCTCTGCCTTAGCGAAAGTAAAGGAAGGGCTAAGCGTCAATGAGTCGCGAGTGGTTTTCGCTAAGACCCCAGACCTTCGCCCTAATCCATACGACGGCCATCTATTCAATGGAGGGGGACGGGCTATCGATCTAGCCGTGCCATCGCACACGATCTTGGCATCTGCGGGGGGGAACAAAACCCACTTCTTGGACTTGAATAACGAGGTCCCAGCATATCACCAGCATTTGGTGCGTGGCGGTAAGCCGCGCATTGGCAATCTTCCAGGAGGTCGAAGGCTTTCAGTCGAAGAGTCGGCAGCACTTCAAACTTTCCCCAAAAGCATGTCCTTCAGCGGATCGCGCAGTGCGCAATATGCACAAATTGGCAATGCGGTGCCGCCCAAACTAGCAAAGGCAATCGGCAATGCTTTGATGCATAGCCTCAGTGCGGTTTGATGAGCTTCTCGTGAAGCTCCAGTTGCTTAATTAGTGCCACAAATTGATTGACGATCTCAACCTTGGGTTGGTTGCGATCAAGCAGTTCGTAGAGACGTTTGAGAGCATTAGCTCGTCCCGGCCGAGTTAAACTGCTTACGATGCTGAAAGCAAATCCCTTTACTTCAAGTACAGATAAATCGAAGTCGAGGGTATTTAGCTTATCAAGTAATGCCTTTCCCGCTGCATCGACACCGGCTGCGACGATAGTCAGTCGCCCAAGATCATTATCTCGAATTGTCTTGCCTGCGCTTGGGAGCTTTTCTGTCCAGTCATTGGCGGTAACCTCTATTGCTTCAACAACTCTATTGCCAACCACGATCTGTACGTCTCCAGCCGAGCGACTGCTTCTATCAGAAGCGTTTAGGTTTTTTGTTTCAACTCGATATTGAGTTTCGCCTTGCTGTTCAATCAGGGCGTGAAGCAAGGCGGCAATTCCGAATTGCTCATATGCACCGCCTGATGGCGTGGCAAACAAATGAGAAATCAAATCAGAGACTCGTCCAAAGGTCAGCCTTCCGCGATCAAGTTCAGGCATAGGTAATATCGGTCGAGCATTTGCTGCAATCTTGACGCAAGCATAACGAAATGCACCTTCAACTTCTGCAAAGGATCGACTTGGGTCTGCCCCCCACTGCAATATCTGGTCAAACTCTTTAAAGTTTCCTCGCGTCAGGTTTTCCGTGTTCTTGCCAATGTTCTGAAACGCATCTTTTACCGCGCGAATGTGCTTTCCGGCTAGATAATTGCCAAGCCAGCCTGAAACGCTTCGACCACCGCTTAGTCTCTGAGTGATGTCCGCATTTCCATTGTTTGCTAGCCAAAACGCAAGCTGAACAACAACTGCGTCCCGGTAACTCATCATGCTCTGATTAGAGAGTACGGCATCCAAATTTGCTAGAACGTCTGCTCCTGGAGCTAAATCCGCAACCCATTCAGCGGTGTTGTCCATGATCTTCTCAAATGTTTCATGGATTAATGCTTGCGCATCTGCCGAAAGCCTGGATGCGGGTTGTTTAAGCGCTTTTGCGGGTGGGGATGTGGATGTGGACACGTGCTGCGAGTCTCTCGGTATTGGCTCATAGATCGTAACAGCGCTTGCGCCACGACGGGAAAAATCTAGTGCGAAAAATGAACCTATTTCTGTTAAAGGGCGATGAAGGCTAAGCGTATGTCCTGCACACTAGATTCCAAATCTGCGCATCCAGCTAGAAGAGTTACCTCTCATCGCCCTCGCGTTGCGTTGCGCAGTTCGCCCGTGGCTCTTACGCCTATGTCGGTGTGCTGCTTGATTGGGGACCGAGGTGAATCGCTTGGTAGATTGGGTCTCGCGGGATGCCGTGCTCGCTGAACTGAAACAGCGCGATCTGTAGCGGCACATCGGGTGACGCTCCGTAGTACCCCGGACTGGTACACTCTCGGCGTTTATTTGGCAAAAAACCCAATCAAATCAACGGGCTAGCGGGGGCGAAGGCGTGTCGGTGGTTCGATTCCGCCCCAGGCCACCAATATCACTTGCGCGGTTCTCCGCTTAAGTCCGAAAGCCCTAAGTAAATCAACTACTTAGGGCTTTTTTGTTTCCGCAGCCTCGTCTTTCGGTTCATGGCCTTGGCCGCGTGGATTCGCGAAGTCGATGCCATGTCTGCGCACGACAGGGTCTGAGCCGTACCGCGCACAGCGCCCGGTGGACGCTCTTTCGACAGGCGGGCGTCGATCACTCCGGAAGTACAGGCGCCGGACTCCTGACCATCAGCTTGACGGTGTACGGCCCGACGCTGTTGAGCTTCGAGGCCCCATACAGAAATTCGCCCGTGTGCTTGAACCCGAAGCCCTTGAACACGCGGGTGTCGTTGCGATCCGGGTTGCTGCTTTGGAGCAGGTAGAAAAGCCCATGAAGATCGGCCAGCCGCTGGAACGGTCGCGACATGCGGGAGGCCACGCGCTTCTGCTCGTGCGCCGGGTGGACGCAGACCATGCCGCCGTAGATGCATCGCTCGGGCACGCGTTCGCGCACGCGCATCGCATGGGTCGCGCGCTGCAGGGCGGCCGAAGCGCGCTGGGCCGCGAGGGTTCGGCGCAAGCCGTAGGCACGCAAGGCGGCATGAGCGCCCACCGTCAGTTCGTGCAAGAGCCCCGGCGTTGACAGGACGGCGCTCGGCAATGTCCTGAGCGCCGCACCGCGGACCGTGCGGCCGCCATGCAGTTCATCGTGCGCGGTTTCCAGCACCACCACGCCGCCCGTGCGGAACGCCGCCTGCAGAAGGTAGTGGATGACGCGGCTGATTTTTTTCTCGGCATCGACGAAGTCACCCGCACGGATGCGCTGCACATCGGCGGGCCGCAGCCACGCAATCCAGGCCTTGTCGCCGTTTCTCACGAATGCCTGCGTCATCACCGAGGCCGCGTGCACCAGATCTTCCGATGTGGCGGCGATGTGCACCCGGGGCGCACCCGGCTCCGTCCCGCTGATGGCGTTCTGCCTTTCGATCAAGTCCACCAGGCTTCGAAGGATGGCGGCTTCGATGTTGAGCTCGATACGGGACACGGCGTGTCAGCCCAGCTCGTGCTCGCCGACCGTCACCAGGTGATCGACCGAAAAGCCGTTGAACGCGCAGCGCACGCTTTCCGAGTAGGCGCCCACGTGCTGGAACTCGATCCAGTCGCCCTCTTGCAGGCGGGCGGGCAAGGCATACGGAAACGCGAGCCGGTCGTTGCTGTCGCAGGTCGGTCCGAAGACGACGAACTCGCTTCGGCCATCGGCCGCCGCATCGATCGGCTCGTCGCCGCGCCATGCCCGCACCGGCAGCTGGAAGAACTGCTGCGCCGGCAGCAGGCCCCCGAAGATGCCGGCACCGCAGTAGAGCGCCTGGTCCTTGCGAAGGATGACCCGCGCAAAGAGCGACATGCAGTCGTACGCCAGCACACGCCCCGGCTCGCACAACAGCTCCACGCGCTTCAGCGCCGCGGACGAGGCGACGAACTCGCCCAGCCGCTGGAGCATCGAAGCCGGCGGCGGCATCGGCATGTTGTCGTAGCGCGCCGGAAAGCCGCCGCCGATGTCCAGTGCGGCCACGGGGGCGTCCGCCTGCTCGATCAGCCTGGCGGCCGTCTGCATCGCGGCCAGGTAAGGCTCGACGCTGACCGTCTGCGAGCCCGGGTGGAACGCGATGCCCGATGACCACCGTGTCTGCGCCGCGATGCGCTGGAGAAGCCGCAATGTCTCCTGGTGCGACGCGCCGAACTTGCTGTTCAGGTCGTAGAGCGCATCCGACGCGCCCGAATGAAATCGCACGTAGACACGCAGCGAAGGCTCCTGCGTCGGCAGCACCTCGAGCAGCTTCTCGAGCTCCGCGGCGCAATCGACCACGAAGTCCCTCAGCCCCAGTTCCCTCCAGGCGCGTTCGATGTCGCGGCGCGACTTGGCGGGGTTCATGAACCAGCAGCGTGCGCCCGGCGTCTCGGCCTGCACGAGAAGGGCTTCGCCGATCGAGGCCACGTCGAAGCCCGCGACACCCGCGGCGCGCACGGTCGAGATCACCTGCGGCAATGGATTGGCCTTCACCGCATACAGCACGCTGCCCGGAAAGCCCTCGACGAAGGCGCTGGCCGCCCGCGCCAGGCGGGCGGGGTTGAAGGTATAGAACGCGTCGAACCCTGTCGCGCGGACGGCGGCGGCGAACTGCATGGTGCTTGTCCCTCGTTGGTCGTGTGGATGTCGTTCAGCGTGCAAGAAGGCCCGCGCCATGCAGGTAGGGCATCAGGCCGGCAATGCTCTGCAGTTCCGCGTCGGGGGCTGCCGCGCCCGGTGTGCGCGGCGTCTCGCCCTTGCCGGTGCGCACCAGCACGCTCGCAAGGCTCGAGGCCCGGGCGCCCGCGATGTCGGTGAGCAGGTCGTCGCCCACCACCAGTGCTTCGCTGGCGGAAACGCCGAGCGCATCGAGCGCGGCCTGGAAGAACACCGCGGAGGGCTTGCCGGTGACGATGGCCGTCCGCCCGGCCGCGGCCTCCAGCCCGAGGATGAAGGCGCCGGCGTCCAGCCGGGGAGGCCCGGCGCCGTCGAACCAGTAGAGGTTGCGGTGCGGCACCACCAGTTGCGCGCCGTCGCGCAGCATGCGGAAGACCCCGTTGAGCAGGTCGTAGTCGAAGCGCTCCGCCACGTCGCCGATCACGACGAAGTCGGGCCGGGTGTCGTCGCGCCGGATGTCCTCGAAGAGGGCGGCCATGGCGTCCGGCACCAGCAGGTGGCACGACGCATCGGGCTGCCTGCGGATGCAGGCGCTGCAGGCCATGCCCGCGGTCTGGATGCTGTCTTCGGCCACGTCGATGCCGCATGCATGCAGTCCGGCGGCGATGTGATGCGGCAGCTTCGCGCTGATGTTGGTCAGAAGCCGCACCGCGAGACCTGCCTCCCTCGCCTCCTGCAGCGCCCGGTTCGCGCCGGCGATGGCTTCGCCCCGGAAGAGCAGGGTGCCGTCGATATCGATCAGCAGCGCCTTCAGTGCCATGCGTGCGCCTCCCGCGAGGGTGCGGCGTGCGCGGGCCGGCCCAGCTCGGCCATGAGGGCCGGTGCCAGCTGCATCAGCGTCAGCGGCGCCTGCCATGCCGGCGCGCCGGGCTGCAGCGTCGGCTCCAGGAAGACGCCCTTGAGCCAGGGCGCGTCGGACCAGCAGGTGTGGTCGCCCCCCTTGCGGCTTTCCGCGGCAAACGGCAGACGGGGAGACTTGAGCAGGCGGGCGGATGCCGGTGGCTGCAGGTACCAGGGACTCGTCCACCCGCCGTCCAGGTCGACCGTCGGCCCCTCGATCAGCCCGAAGGCGCCGGGGAGATCGGGCGGCAGGGCGCCGTCCAGCGCATCGACGATGGCCTGCGCCGTCACCCCGGCCGCTGCCATGCGCGCCGGATGCAGGGCCAGCCAGCCGTTCTCGGCCGGGTGATAGAACGCCAACGAGCGCTCCGTGTCGATCTGCCCGGTGCCGGTCGTCACGAGCCAGCCATGCGCCGCGAAGCAGCGGTTGGGTGCGAGGTCGTGGCTCAGCGGCTGCATGCCGTGGTCGGAATGCGCGATGAAGCGGCAACCCGGCGCGAGCAGCGCCTGGCAGCCGTCGAACAGTTCGAAGAGCCAGCGCGCCAGCCGCGCGCGGATCGCACCGGCCACCGCATGTTGCGGCGCGGTCGAGGACGGGGCGAGATGGCGCAGCAGCTGGTGCGACACCAGGTCGATCACCGGGTAGTAGCCCACCGTCAGCTCCGCACCGCCCGCGCGCAGGCTCCACAGGATGTCGTCGAGAAAGCTGCGGTGCATCACCTCGAGCAGGTCGAGCAGCAGCAGCTCGGCCGAGCCGTCGCCGCCCTGGTCGACATGCCGGCCCAGCGCGCCGCTCGCATGCAGCCGGGCCGGGTTGCCCACGCTGCAGGCGCGATGGCGCAGCGCCAGCCGGCGCAATGCGGCGTCGCGGCCATGCACGAACACCGGCTGGAAGCCCAGGAAGCACAGCCGCGGCTGGCCCTCCACGTGCGTGGCGTGAACCGCGACCGCGCGGTTGGTGTCACCGGCCAGCGCGACCGGCAGCGCCGGCGACAGCGCGACGTGGCAGGTGCCACCGAAAGGCACGCGCAGATCGCCGCCGGCCGGCACGCCGTGAAGCACCATCGCGCCGTTGTCGGGCGATACCGACAGGGTGCAATGCAGGTGCAGCGCCGGCACCGACAACACGTCGCCCGGGGCCAGCACCATCGGCGGGCTCACGGGGCGCGCATAGACCTCGGTGTGCGACAGCAGCGCACCCGCGAGCCGCGACGGCTGCACGAAGGGCACGGCGCTGGTGCGGATGCGGCCGCCCGCGACGGCCCAGCGGTCCCACACCATCGGCGTGGCGCGCGGCCAGCGGCCGAAGGCATCGGCGACGGCCAGCGGGTCTCCTGCTTCGGCGTCGGGAATCTCGTAGCCCGTGAGGCCGTGCGCGCTGGCGTCGAGCCCGCTCCAGATGCTGAACAGCGAGGGCGGCGTCTGGCAGTTGGGCGACAGCGGCTCCAGCGGCAGCGCGCACTCCACGCGCAGCGGCAGCATCGGCGCGAGCTGTTGCCACAGCGTGTGCGACAGGCCGTCGACAAGCAGCCAGAACAGGCCCTTCGCGGGCGTCATGCCGCAGCCTCGGCGCGCTCGCCCACGAGCAGCCGGCACAGGCCGTCCACCTGGACCTCCAAGGCCCCGAGGCTGCCGTTGTTGGTGAGCACGTAGTCGGCCTCGATGCGTGCCATCTGCAGGTCGAGCGGGCTGTCCTTCACGACGCTGAGATCGTTCCGCTCGGCCAGCCGCTGCGCGCGCACCTCGGCGCGCGCCGCCACCTTGACCACCCGGAAGCCGGCTTCGCGCAGCGTGGGCCAGTCGATGCGGTCGTCGCGCAGGTCGTCGTTGATCACCACGTCGGCGCGCGAAGCCGCCAGGCGCCGCAGGAAGCCGTCGGCCAGCGCACGCGCATGGATGGCGCGCAGGTGCGTGGCCACGCTTTCCAGCAGCTTCTGGTCCTGCGTCTCGGGCGTGAGCGCGATGCCGGCCTCGGCGTAGAACATCGCCTGGATGCGGTACAGCGGTTCGGCCAGCTTCACGACTTCGACCGAATGCCCGCGCGCGAGCAGCCAGTCGCGGATCAGCTGTGCGGTCGTGCTCTTGCCGGAGCCGCTGGGCGCCACGAGGCACAGGCAAAGGCCCGCGCGCGGTGCAGCCGTTTCCGTGGAGATGCGGTTCGACATGCGCTGTGCTCCCCTCTTGCGTTCAGGCGGCGGCCAGCGCCGCGCGGCCCGGCGTGCTGATCCAGGGCAGCGTGCCC
>Ga0075370_10000787_pt1 | contig 12666 bp, 12 predicted proteins | sample EndMethybrTD3035_FD_71398 | JGI IMG/M metagenome (GOLD analysis project Ga0075370, IMG submission 71398) | Populus endosphere microbial communities from Tennessee, USA - Endosphere MetaG P. TD hybrid TD303-5 | ecosystem: Host-associated > Plants > Roots > Endosphere | place: USA: Tennessee... | reverse complement strand
CGATCGCGATCAAGCATGCCTGTCCCGACGCGCTGGTGAGCGCGACCGATGCGAGTGCCGCGGCACTCGCATCGGTCGCGCTCACCAGCGCGTCGGGACAGGCATGCTTGATCGCGATCGCGATCGCGCCGCTGCCGGTACCCAGATCGACAACACGTGGCGGCGACTTCCCGCGCAGCGGTCCGCCCAATAGTTCGAGCGCCCAGTCGACCAGGATCTCAGTCTCCGGCCGCGGCACCAGCACGTTCGCATCGACCTGGAGCAGCAGCCCGTGGAACTCCTTCTCTCCGAGCAGGTATGCGAGCGGTTCACCGGCCGCGCGTCGGGCGAGCTGCCCGCGCCATGCGGAGAGCTTCGCCGGCTCGAGAGTCGCGTCGTCGTGTGCGAGCAGCCAGGTGCGCGTCTGGCCGAGCAAGCGGCCCAGCAGCAGCTGCGCGTCGAGCCGGTCGACCCCCGCTGCGCGCGCGTCGGCGAGGAGGTCGGCGACGCGCGGGGCGTTCACGCCGTGCCGCTTTCGAGCGCGGCGAGCTGCTCGGCAGCCTGCGCAGCCTGCAGCGCAGCCGTGACCTCGTCGAGGTCGCCGTCGAGGATGAACTGCAGTTTGTAGAGCGTCAGGTTGATCCGATGATCGGTGAGGCGCCCCTGAGGAAAGTTGTAGGTTCGGATGCGGTCGCTGCGGTCGCCGCTGCCGATCAAACCTTTGCGCGTGGCTGCTTCCTTCGCTGCGCGCTCACTGTGTTCCTTGTCGCGCAGGCGCGCCACCAGCACCGCCATCGCCTTCGCCTTGTTGCGATGTTGCGAGCGGTCGTCCTGGCACTCGGCGACGATGCCGGTCGGCAGATGCGTGATGCGGATTGCGCTGTCGGTCTTGTTGACGTGCTGGCCACCCGCGCCGCTCGCCCGGAACGTGTCGATGCGCAGGTCGGCCGGGTTCAGCTGCACTTCTTCGGCTTCGTCGGGCTCAGGCAACACAGCCACCGTGCACGCGCTCGTATGGATGCGGCCCTGCGTCTCGGTGACCGGCACGCGCTGCACGCGATGTCCGCCGGACTCGAACTTCAGTCGTGCGTAGACGTCGTCGCCTTCGATGCGGAACACCACTTCCTTGTAGCCGCCGAGGTCGCTCACGCTCTCGGACATCAGCTCGCTGCGCCAGCCTCGGCGCTCGCAATGGCGCAAGTACATGCGCGCGAGATCGGCCGCGAAGAGAGCCGACTCGTCACCGCCCGTTCCGGCGCGGATTTCGATGAACGCGTTGCGCGAGTCGTCGGGGTCGCGAGGGAGCAGCGCGGTCTGCAGCTCGAGGTCGAGGCGCGCGACGTCGCCTTGGGCGGCGTCGGCCTCCTCCTGTGCCATCTCGCGCATCTCGACGTCGTCGCCTGCCTGCTCGGCCATCTCGCGTGCCGACGCCAGGTCACGCTCGCGCTGCTCGAATCGGCGGAAACGCTCGACGAGCGACGACACTTCAGCGTGCTCTCGCGTGAGTTCGCGAAAGCGCTTCATGTCGCTGGCGACGCCCGGGTCGCCGAGGGTCGCGTCGAGTTCTCCCAGGCGGAGTGCGAGGCGTTCGAATTGTTGGCGAAGCGTGGGTTTCATGGCGGACAAGGACGCGTGGGGATCGCTGAGGGGCGAGGGTGGCGCCGACGTACCGGGCGCACCGCCGACGACTGGCAGCAGCGTCGCTAACGCCGCTCGTCGGGCGGCAAACGGCTGTCTTGGCGCAGAAACAGGCGCGAGACAGTCTGCGCCAGCGCGGCGCGATGTTCGGCGTCGGCCGCGTGCAGCTCGGCCAGCGTGCCGTGCAGCATCTTCTGGGTCAGTGCCTTCGACAATGCCTCGAGCACCGCGTCGACGTCTTCGCCCTTCGCGAGCATCTTGCGCGCACGCGCGATCTCGGTTGCGCGCCATTCGTCGGCCTGCACGTGCAATGCCTGGATCAACGGCACGGTGCCACGCTGGTCGAGCCAGTGCACGAAGCTCTGCACGCCGGTTTCGATGATCGCCTCGGCCTGCTCGACGGCAGCCTGACGCCGCTCGCCGGCTGACTGAACCAGCGTCGAGAGATCGTCGACCGTATACAGGTAGACGTCCGACAGCCGGGCAACTTCGGGTTCGATATCGCGCGGCACGGCGAGATCGACCATGAACATCGGCCGGTGCTTGCGCTGCTTCAACGCGCGCTCGACCGCCCCGAGCCCGATGATCGGCAGCGAACTGGCCGTGCACGAGACCACCGCATCGAATTCGGCAAGCCGGCCCGGCAGGTCGGCGAGGCGCATCGCTTCGGCGCCAAAGCGTCCGGCGAGCTTCTCGCCGCGTTCGAGCGTGCGGTTCGCCACCGCCATCGCCTTCGGGTGGCGTGCAGCAAAGTGGGTGGCGACGAGTTCGATCATCTCGCCGGCGCCGACGAACAGCACCTTCGTGTCGCGCAGGTCTTCGAACAGCTGCGACGCAAGCCGAACGGCCGCCGCGGCCATGCTGATCGAATGGGCGCCGATCTCGGTGGAAGTGCGAACCTCCTTGGCCACCGCGAACGAGCGCTGGAACATCTGGTGCAGGGTGCCGCCGAGCGTGCCGGCGGTTTCGGCCTCGCGCACGGCCTGCTTCAGCTGGCCGAGGATCTGCGGCTCGCCGAGCACCATCGAGTCGAGCCCGCTCGCAACCCGGAATGCGTGCCGCGCCGCAGCACCACCCTCGAGCACGTAGGCATGATCGCGCAGGATCTGGCTCGACACGCCGCCGACGCTTGCCAGCCAGTCGACCGCCGGGCTGACGAGCGCGGGCGCGGCGCCGACGTACAGCTCGGTACGGTTGCAGGTCGAGACGATCGCCACCTCGCTCGAGCGCTGCAGGCGCTCGCGAAACTGCCGCAGCGTGGGGGCCAGCTGCTCCGGCGTGAACGCGAAACGGCCGCGCAGGTCGAGGGGCGCGGTCGTGTGGTTCAGGCCGAGGGCGAAGACGCTCATGACTTGATTATAAAATTCGCGCGCTGCTCGACAGTTGCAAAGGACAAGACCGCGTGGGACCCGTCGACGTGTTCTGGCACCTGCTCAATTTCTTTGCCCCTGCGTTCGGGGTCGGCCTGCTGACCCCGCTGATGGCCAAGCTGCTCTGGCGGCGAGGTTTGCAGGGCGTCAGCTGGCACCGGCTGGCGGTCTGGGCCACCGCCTGTTCTGCACTGGTGCTGACTTTCGGCCTCATCTACTTCGGCAGCGACGGCAAGATGGCGACTTACGGCGCAATGCTGGTCGCTTGCGCGCTCAGCCTGTGGTGGGTCGGCTTCGGAATGCGCCGCCGCTGACCCGCCGCGTCTCCTCGCTGATGCCTCGCCGCTCAGGCGGGCAGTGCATGTTCTTCATCCTGCACCACCACCTCGCCGCGCAACGAATGGGCGTTCACATGGGTGATCTTCACGTCGATCATCTGCCCGACCAGCCGTGCGGAGCTCGGCCCGCCCTGGAAGCTGACCATGCGATTGCATTGCGTGCGTCCGCTCAACTCGCTCGCGTCCTTGCGTGAGGGGCCTTCGACCAGCACCCGCTGCACGGTGCCCAGGCGTGACTCGGCGATCCGCCGCGCCTGCTCGGTGACCAGCGCTTGCAGCCGGTACAGGCGCTTGAGCTTCACGTCGTGCGGAGTGTCGTCGTGCAACGCGGCTGCAGGCGTGCCGGGGCGCGGGCTGAAGACGAAGCTGAAGCTGTCGTCGAAGCCCACGTCCTCGATCAGCTTCATCATCTGCGCGAAGTCGGCTTCGGTCTCGCCGGGGAATCCGACGATGAAGTCGCTCGACATCGAGATGCCGGGCCGAACTGCGCGCAGCTTTCGCACCGTGCTCTTGTATTCCATCGCCGTGTAGCCGCGCTTCATCGCCATCAGGATGCGGTCGCTGCCGTGCTGTACCGGCAGGTGGAGGTGATCCACCAGTTGCGGTACGCGCGCATAGACGTCGATCAGGCGCTGAGTGAACTCATTGGGGTGGCTGGTCGTGTAGCGGATGCGTTCGATGCCGGGAATCCGCGCGACATGTTCGATCAACAGCGCGAAATCGGCGATCTCCGCCGTGCGACCCATCGCGCCGCGGTAGGCGTTGACGTTCTGGCCGAGCAGCGTGATTTCCTTCACGCCTTGCGCCGAGAGTCCGGCCACTTCGGTGAGAACGTCGTCGAACGGCCGCGAGACCTCCTCGCCACGCGTGTAGGGCACCACGCAGTAGCTGCAGTACTTCGAGCAGCCCTCCATGATCGAGACGAACGCGCTTGCGCCGTCGACACGGGCAGGGGGCAGGTGATCGAACTTCTCGATCTCGGGGAAACTGATGTCGACCTGCGGCCGGTGCTGGCGCTCCCGCTGGGCCAGCAACTCGGGCAGCCGGTGCAGGGTCTGCGGGCCGAACACGACGTCGACATAAGGCGCGCGCTCGATGATGGCTTCGCCTTCCTGGCTGGCGACACAACCACCGACGCCGATCAGCACGCCCTTGTCCTTCAGGTGCTTCACGCGGCCGAGATCGCTGAACACCTTCTCCTGCGCCTTCTCCCGCACCGAGCAGGTATTGAAGAGGATCAGGTCGGCCTCTTCGACATCGGAGGTCTTCTCGTATCCGTCGGCAGCGTGCAGCACGTCGACCATCTTGTCCGAGTCGTACTCGTTCATCTGGCAGCCGAAGGTCTTGATGAAAACCTTCTTGGCGCCGTTCGTGGATGGCGCGCTCATGGCTTGGTCCAGACCTGCGCCGCCGGATCGAAACTCCAGGTCTGAAGCTCTTCGGGCGTCGTCGGCCATGGCCGCACAGCGGCTTCTTCGGGACGCAGGATCCACACGTCCTTCACGAGTGCGCCGTTCTCCAGCGTGTAGTTGACGAGCAGCCGCTGCCCGACCAACGCGCCCGACATCTCGAGCATGTTGTTCTGGTTGCGAATGCGTGCGCCGGGCGCGAGCCGGGCGGGCTGTCCGTTGAGCGTTACCTCAGGCGGCGCGCCCATCACGAGCGCACCGCGCATCGCGTTCTGCGGGAAGACGCGTTGCACCTGGGCAGCGGCGGGCATCACGAAGGCGGCTGCGGTCAACGCAGCCAGCACACAGCGGTACATGGTGTTCATCCAGTGGCTGTTGAGGAAGCGGCGCGTAGCCGCTGCGAGAGGCGCAAGTTTACCGTGCGCCCCGTGGGGCGGCTTGACGGGCGTAGCATGCCATCTCGTGCGCCGAGCAGATGCGCAACCCACGGACGAACGAGCGGAGATCGACGAATGTTTGGCATTGCGGACTATGGCGCCTTCGTGATCGCGGTGATCGTGTTCCTGCTGATTCCAGGGCCCGGCAACCTGGCGCTGATCACCTCCACGGGCAAGGGCGGCGTGCGCGGCGGGCTGGCGGCAACCTTCGGCGTGATCGCCGGCGATCAAGTGTTGATGTGGCTCGCGGTGGCCGGCGTCGCCGCACTGCTCTCGGCTTACCCGCCCGCGTTTCGTGCGGTGCAGTGGCTCGGTGCGGCCTACCTCGCATGGCTCGGATTGCGGATGTTGCTGACGAAGGCGGGCGATGCGCCTGTGCTCGACATCAAGCCTCATCACTACTTTCAGCAGGCCTTGCTGATCACCTTGCTGAACCCGAAGGCGATCGTGTTCTACATGGCGTTCTTCCCGCAGTTCGTCGATCCGACCCGCCATCAGGGCCTTGCGACCTTCGGGGTGATGGCCGCCACGATCGCCGCGCTGACCTTCCTCTACGGCCTAGCCGTCACCTTGCTGACCCATCATCTGGCGGAGCGACTGCGGGCCAATCCGAAGGCGACGAGCGCGCTGCAGCGTGTCGCGGGAGTGTTCCTGATCGGCTTCGGGGTGAAGCTCGCGCTGACGAAGTAGCAGGCCTGACATGGAAAAGGCCCGCGAGCTGTGAGCTTGGCGGGCCTTCGGGTCTGGTGGCGCTTCAGGGATTCGAACCCCGGACCTGCGGATTATGATTCCGTCGCTCTAACCGACTGAGCTAAAGCGCCTGAGCCCATAATTATAACCTTGCGCGGCTGGTCTTCGCGATTCCCTTTGCCCCGCCATTCGGTGCGGCCGGTCCGGTCCTCCCTTCAATGTTCAGCTTCTTCAAGAAAAAACCGCCCGCGGACGTTGCACCGCCTGCTGCCGCGCCGAGCGCGGTGAGTGCGCCGCCGGTTGTGGCGGTGCCGCCCGCCGCAACCCCGGTGGAGCGGCGCAGCTGGGTCGAGCGCCTGCGCGGCGGGTTGCGCAAGACCGGATCGAGCATCACGCAGGTGTTCACCGGTGCGCGGATCGACGACGCGCTCTACGAGGAGCTCGAGGCTGCGCTGCTGATGGCCGACGCCGGCGTCAAGGCGACGGAATTCCTGCTGGGCGACCTGAAGCGCCGCGTGAAGGAAAACAAGGCCACCGAACCGATCGCCGTGAAGGCGTTGCTTGCCGATGCAATTGCCGAATTGCTTGCGCCGCTCGAGCGCCCGCTGCGGGTCGGTGAACACTCGCCGACCGTGATGATGGTCGTCGGCGTGAACGGCGCCGGCAAGACCACGACGATCGGCAAGCTGACGCGTCACCTCGCCGACTCGCGCCAGAAAGTGCTGCTGGCTGCTGCCGACACCTTTCGCGCTGCGGCGCGTGAGCAGCTTGCCGTCTGGGCCGATCGGGGCTCGAGTGCCGCGGGCCGGGTCGAGATCGTCAGCCAGCAAGACGGAGACCCTGCTGCCGTCACCTTCGATGCGGTCGTCGCCGGCAAGGCGCGCGGCTGTGACGTCGTGATCGCCGACACCGCCGGCCGCCTGACCACGCAGGCGCATCTGATGGAAGAGCTGAAGAAGATCCGGCGCGTGATCGGCAAGGCGCAAGACGGCGCTCCGCACGAGGTGCTGCTCGTCGTCGACGGCAACACCGGGCAGAACGCGCTTGCGCAGGCGCAGCAGTTCGATGCCGCGCTTCAGCTCACCGGCTTGATCGTCACCAAGCTCGATGGCACGGCCAAAGGTGGCGTGTTGGCGGCGATTGCCTTGTGGGGCCGCGAACGGGTTCGCAACGGCGGCGCGGCGATTCCGGTCTACTTCATCGGCGTCGGCGAGAAACTCGAAGATCTGCAGACCTTCAGCGCCCGCGAGTTCGCGCAGGCGCTGCTCGACTGAGCGGCCGAGCGACTCAGTGCTTCTGCTTGGCAGGCGGCTGCTGCAGCGGCGTCGGGCCGGAGTCGAGATCGTCGAACCAGGTCGACGGCGGTGCCTCGATGTGCTCGTCCTGCGTCGAATCGCGGTCGGTGTCTTCGAACGGGCTGCGCACTGAGCCAGGACGCGCTGCCGACGACAGAGTCGGTACGGTCGACGTGCCGCGTACCGCAGGCGCTGCCGGGGCGGGACGAGCCGCATCGGTCTGCGCCGGCGTGGGGGGCGGCGGCAGGATGGCTGCACGCGCAGCGTCGGCAGTCGGCAGATTCGTCTCGGACCACACCAGCAGCGGAATCTCGGCGGCCTTCAGCGTGCGCTGGATGCGCTTGAGCCGCTTGCGGGCGCGCTCGTTCACGTCGTTCGCGGTCGGCTGCAGCTCGATCACGGCAACCACGTGTGACGTCATATCGCAGACGACGAAGTCGACGGACTGGTAGCCGAGGCGGCGCAGCCACTCTGCGTAAGAGTGACGCTTCGGAACCTTGATGAAGCGAGAGAGCGGCACCTGCGAGAGCACCACGTGGTCGGGCAATGCACGCACCAGCGTCGAATGCAGCGTTCGCTCCTGCGAGGTCAGCACGCGCGTGGCCTGTGGCGGCCAGGCGGCAATCGTGTCGAGCCGGTCAGCCTCTTCCTCGGCGGGTTTCTTGCTGCCGCCTCGCTGACGCAGCCACCACCAGGCAAGCAATACGACCAGGAGAAGGGCCAGCGCGATCAACAAAGGATTCATCGGTGGATCGAGTATCCGCAGTCAAGGATGGGCCGGAGTTGAACAGACGGGATGCAGTGGCGCAATGACGGATGCAACGATTCGCCGCTTAACGTGCGCCTGTTCCGGGGAAACCCTTCATTCCGCCCAGGCGCTTCATCATCTTCATCATGCCGCCGCCCTTCATCTTCTTCATCATGTCGCGCATCTGCTCGTACTGATTCAGCAGGCGGTTGACGTCCTGTACCTGGACGCCCGCACCCGTCGCGATGCGCCGCTTGCGCGTCGCCTTGAGCAGCTCGGGCTTGCGGCGTTCGAGCGGCGTCATCGAGCAGATGATGCCTTCCATGCGGCGCATGTCGCGCTCGGCGCGATCCATGTCGGCCTGGCCCACGTTGGCGGCCTTGCCGCCCATCATCTGCGAGGGCAGCTTGTCCATCAGGCCCGACAGCCCGCCCATCTTCTTCATCTGCGAGAGCTGCGAGAGGAAGTCGTTCAGGTCGAAGCCGTCACCCGACTTCACCTTGTCGACGAGCTTTTGCGCGGCCGCGATGTCCACGCCCTTCTGAACTTCCTCGACCAGCCCGACGATGTCGCCCATGCCGAGCACCCGGCCGGCGTGGCGCTGCGCATCGAACACCTCGAGGCCGTCGATCTTTTCGCTGACGCCTGCGAACTTGATCGGAGCGCCGGTGATCTGTCTCACGGACAGCGCGGCGCCGCCGCGGGAATCGCCGTCGGTCTTGGTCAGCACGATGCCGGTCAGCGGGAGGGCTTCCTTGAAGGCCTTTGCGGTGTTGATCGCATCCTGGCCCTGCATGGCGTCGACGACGAACAGCGTCTCGATCGGCTTGAGCGCAGCGTGCAGCTCCCGGATCTCCTTCATCAGCGCTTCGTCGATCGCCAGTCGGCCGGCCGTGTCGACCAGCAGCACGTCGAAGTAATGACGCTTGGCGTGGTCGAGCGCTGCCAACGCGATCGCGAGCGGCGCGTCACCGGCGTGCGACTCGAACCATTGCGCGCCGGCCTGCTTCGTCACGACCTTCAACTGCTCGATCGCTGCCGGTCGGTACACGTCGGCAGACACCGTCAGCACCTTCTTCTTGCGCTTTTCGATCAGGTGCTTCGCGAGCTTGGCGGTGGTCGTCGTCTTGCCGGCGCCTTGCAAGCCTGCCATCAGGATCACGGCCGGCGGCTGGGTCGCCAGATTGATGTCGCTGGTGGTCGCGCCGGTGCTCCCGATCTCGTTGCCGGCCATCGTCGCGACCAGCTCCTTGTGCACGATGCCGACCAGCGCCTGGCCGGGCGAGAGCGAGCCGACGACCTCCGCGCCGAGCGCCTTCTCCTTCACCCGCGCGATGAAGTCGCGCACCACCGGCAACGCGACGTCGGCCTCGAGCAAAGCCATGCGAACTTCGCGCAGCATGTCCTGCACGTTGTCTTCGGTGATGCGGGCCTGGCCGCGCATCGTCTTGACGAGCCGGCTCAGCCGGTCGGTGAGAGCAGAAGCCATGGTGAGCGCGTGGCGCGAATGCGCGAGACGCGAAAGTACACTGTGAGAATGATTCTATCGTTGAGCCCCGCGAACGACCACGCTGGCGCGGCAGGTATCGCGCTCGCAGCGGCCAGTGTGGTCGCGTTCATTGCCTATGCGGCGGCGGCTCTTCCCGGCGAGCGATTCGGCACGCGCTTTGCATTGCTGCTCGGCTGGATCGCGCACGCGATCGCGATCGTCGTCGACGTGGCCGGCATCGGCAGCCCGCTCATCGGCGCGCGGTTCGGTTTCGCGCCTGCGCTGTCGATGACCATCTGGCTGGTGCTCGCTGTCTATGTCGTCGAGAGCCGGCTCGTTCCGCTGCCCGGCGTGCGACGTGTGCTCGCGCTGCTCGGCATCGTGGTCGTCGTGCTTGCCTGGGCGTTCCCCGGCGAACTTCGTCCGCAGGCGCCCTCGCCATGGGCGCCGCTGCATTGGGCTCTCGGGCTCGCGTCGTACGGCCTGTTCGGTGCCGCGGTTCTGCATGCGGTGATGCTCAACCGGGCCGAACGACAGATGCGCTCGGCTGCCGCGGCAAGCGTGGGCGCAACAGCCGGCATGCCGCTGCTGCGCCTCGAGCGCATGACATTCCGCTTCGTCGTGGCGGGCTTCGTCGTGTTGTCCGCCGCGTTGGTGCTCGGCGCTTGGTTCGCCAACCCGTGGCGCTGGGATCACAAAACTGTCTTCTCGATGCTCGGGTGGCTCGTGTTCGCGGCGTTGCTCGCCGGACGCCGTTCGTTCGGCTGGCGCGGGCCCGCCGCGACGCGCTGGCTGTACGCCGGCGCCGCGTTGCTGCTCCTCGCGTATGTGGGCTCGCGCTTCGTGCTCGAAGTCGTGCTGCACCGCGCACCGCTCGCCTGATCCTCATGGTGCATCGATGAAGTTGCTGGTGGTCATCATTGCGTTTGCGGTCCTGTGGCTGCTGTTGCGCGGCTTGGTCAGGCGCGCGAAGAGCGAGGGCGAGCCGCCGCGCAAGGCGCCGCCCGCGGCCCCGCAGGCGATGCTCGCATGTGCGCATTGCGGCGTGCATCTGCCGCGTGACGAAGCACTGCCCGGACGTGGCGGCGTGTTCTGCGGCGAGGCACATCGCGCCGCGTACGAAAACCAGCACCCGAACCCATGAGCGATACGCCGCGAGCTTCGGAGCGGCGCATGGGCGACCGACGCCGTACGCGCCGGGCGCCTTCGCACGAGGAGTCCTGGTTCGGCGCGTTCGCCCCGATCGAGGACACGCAACTGCGCGAGGAAGACCTGCGTGTCGGTGATTCGGCATTCACCCACGGGCTGGGCAGCGAGGCGGAGGCCGTCACGTCTGCGCCGAGCGGCGATGCCGAACGTGTCGATCGCGAGGCAGCGCCGTCCGGAGATGATTCACGCTTCCTCGCGCGCCAGGCCGCACGGCTGGTTGAGACCGGGCAAAGCGCATTCGAGCGCATCTATCGCGTCTTCATCGCCGCACGCGCCGCACTTGGCGTAGCCCTGTTGGCAGCGGTGACGGCGGGCGGGATGTTCGGCATGCGGCCGAGCTATCCGGCGATGATCGTCAGCGGCGCCTACGCGGTGCTTGCGATCGGGTTGTGGCTGCTGCCGCACCTGCGCCCGAGCGCGATCGCGCAGCCGGTGGGCGGCCTGAGCAGTTCGCAGTGGGCTGCAACGATCGGCGCCGACCTCGTGTGCTTCACGGCGCTGCACATGTTCGCGCCCGGCTCGAGCTTCAACTACGTCGCGCTGCTCGTGTTGCCCGTCCTCATGGCGGGCGTGCTCACGCCGCGCCGCATCGCGCTGGCAACCGCCGCCATCGTGACCATCGCACTTCTGGGAGTGGCCTGGTTCGCCAGCGGACGCGGCGGCGACGGTGCGCAGCAGATGACGCAAGCCGCCCTGGCCGGCAGCGGCTTTTTCGTGATCACCGTGCTGGCCGGTGAGCTCGCGGGCCGCCTGGCGCGCGAGGAACTTACCGCGCGCGGCAGCATGGAGATGGCGCGCCAGCAGGCGCAACTGAACCGACTCGTGATCGAGGAGATGCAGGACGGCGTGCTCGTCGTCGACAAGCGCGGCCGCGTGCGCGCAGCCAACCCGGCTGCGCGCCGGCTGCTCGCGCCGAACGGGTTGAGTCGACCGGCGCCGTTCCAGTTGCGCGGCGTGGAGGCGTGGGACGCGCTCGTGAAGGCGGTCGAGCGTGCCTTCGTCGAAGCGGCGTGGCCGGAGGCCGGCCGAGATGTCGTGCTGAAGTTCGACCCGCTGGGCGCCGATGGCGGCCGTGCGAGCGAGGTGCAGCGCACGTTGCGAGTGCGCGTGCGGTTCACGCGCAAGCGCGAGCCGCAGGCGAGCGAGGAATACTGCGTTCTGTTTCTAGAAGACGTGCGCAACATGCAGGCCCGAAGCCGGCAGGAAAAGCTCGCCGCGATGGGCCGCGTGTCGGCCGGGATCGCGCACGAGATACGCAACCCGCTGGCGGCGATCTCGCAGGCCAATGCGCTGCTCTCCGAAGACGCCACGGACCCCGCGCAACGCAAGCTCATGCAGATGGTCAGCGACAACGTCGAGCGGCTCAAGCGCATCGTCGACGACGTGATGGAGGTCGCTCCCGGTGTCGTGCAGGAGGTGGGCGTGATCGACGCGACCGCGCAGGTGGCCGCGGCATGCGGCGAGTGGGCGCGTGCGGCCGGTGTAGGTGCCGGCGCGAACGGGCAGTTGCGCGTCGATCTGCCGCCGCATCCGCTCGGCGTGCTGTTCGATGCCGAGCATCTGCGCCGCGTGCTCGTCAACCTGCTCGACAACGCGTTGCGCTATGCGAGCAAATCGCCAGGCGCCATCCACCTTCGCCTCGACTCGCGCCACGAAGGCCAGGCGTTCCTGAGCATCGCGAGCGACGGCGCCCCGATTCCGCCCGACGTCGAGCCCTACTTGTTCGAGCCGTTTTTCTCGACCCGAAGCCGAGGCACCGGGCTGGGCCTGTATATTTGCCGCGAGTTGTGCGAGCGTTACGGCGCGACCATCGACTACCGCTTGCGAACCGACGGCGACAAGCAACGCAACGAGTTCTTCGTCGACATGCGGCGCCGGGCGCTGATCGCCGGTGACGCCCGATTCCAAACGACCTCATGACCACTGCATCGCATTTCAGCCTGCTCGTCGTCGACGACGAACCCGACCTGCGCACGCTGTATGAACTGACGCTGCTGCGCGAGGGCTACGACATCGAGACGGCCGGCACCGTGCAGGACGCTCTGCTGCACCTGAAGGACCGTA
>Ga0075370_10000786_pt1 | contig 12666 bp, 13 predicted proteins | sample EndMethybrTD3035_FD_71398 | JGI IMG/M metagenome (GOLD analysis project Ga0075370, IMG submission 71398) | Populus endosphere microbial communities from Tennessee, USA - Endosphere MetaG P. TD hybrid TD303-5 | ecosystem: Host-associated > Plants > Roots > Endosphere | place: USA: Tennessee... | reverse complement strand
CGAGACCAGCGAACTCTTTCCTGAACAGGATCCGAAGCGCACCGAACACGGTGCGGAAGGGCACCGCGCTCGCCTGCGCAAGCGGTTGCTCGACGGCGGCGCCGAGGCGCTCGGCGATCATGAGGTCATCGAATATCTGCTGATGACCGCGATTCCGCGGCGCGACGTCAAACCGCTCGCCCGCGCTCTGATCCAGCGGTTCGGCTCACTCGCCGGCGCGCTCAACGCCGATCCCACCGCGCTCGCCAGGCACCCGGGGATGGGCGAAACCAGCGCCGCCGCGCTCAAGATCGTCGCGCTCGCCGCGCGCCGCCTCGCCCGGCAGCAGGTGCGCGAGCAGCCGGTGCTCGGCTCGTGGCAGGCGCTGATCGACTATCTGACGATCGACATGGCGCACCTCACGGTCGAGCGCGTGCGCGTGCTCTATCTCAACAGGTGGAAAAGTGTTGCGCTGATACAAAACGGGGCAGTTTGGGGGGACCGCATATGGACGCGGAGAAGCTGGCTTTGCTCATACCCACTGCGAGCTTGGCTCGCCTGAGTGCGTTTGAGGCGGTGCGGATGTTGAATTCTCACGGGAGGCATTGGTGGCTGACTACCAACCTTCCCGCGAAGGGATTTTTCAAACACACAATTGACCAATCTGACATTCTACGCCCTGATCCTACTCGTCGGGTTAAGAATAGGACTGCTGGAAGCGATCACGATCCTCGTCGCGAGTTTCATGATCATGATGTTCGCTTTCATCCCCCTCATAAGGTTGATTGGAACGGACAATGGCTGGACTGGCATGACTGGATTATTAGCCGTTTGGCCCCTGACGGCTGCACTCTACCTCATAGTGTTGTTGGGATAGCCCGACCGTGTGCGCGCGATTGGAGCGTTTACAGACCAAGCTCAAAACGGCGACGCACATTACCATTGGCGAGAACCTTCACAACCCCGGCTCCCGGCGGCGGAGCCAGAAGCGCCTCAAAACATGCATCCATTATGCTATCTGCACTCACGCAATGGGAGGGCCAGTTGCTGGTGGTGGTAATGGATGGCTCGAAAATCGCCTTAAATTGGATCATCGGGTTTCCTTCGTTTGATTGCCCAAAAGGCACGTGGGCATCGCCGGAGCCGAATGCGATACGGTTCAAGGCAAATTTTTTAAGACGCTGCGCATGACCCCGGCGATGGCCGCTGGCATTTCGGATCGTCTTTGGGAAATCGAGGATATTGGAAGCGCGCGAACATGGCGAAGGAACGGCGGAACTTTAATTGTCCGAATACGGGCGAGGCGTGCGACGACTCTCGTTGCAAGCAAACGCGTTGCGCACTCGACGCAGACACAGACGCATCGAAATCCATTAAAGCCACTGACGCCGAAATGCGCCGCATCTTGGAGGATGTTGCGCGCAGAAACTGGCAAAAACCGCACCGGCCCCATGAGTCGGACATCGAGGCGCTTATGCAGCACCCTGCTATCCGCGCTGAGGCTGAGCAAATATTCTCAGGCCGTTACAACCCTTGGTGGTATAAGCGGCAAAATTCAAACTGACCCACTACCGCATGGTCGGTTTGCGTAATAGCCCGACCGTGTGTGCGTGTTCCGGCATCAACACACATATAACCCCTTTCAGAACCATGATTTTATTGGATTTTATGCCGTTTTTGTTTGCTTGTTTTGCCTCAACACAGGCGGAAAAGTGTTGCGGTGACCGCTTAGCACGCTGACAGCTTGGGCATAGCCTCCGACTGCGCCGCGCTTGAGCAATGGTCGAGAGTGATCGTTTTAGGGCACAAAAGTCTGGCGCTCCCTCCCAAACAAATGAATAGGAAACAAATGGTGGACATCAGTTTGCCTTACGAGACGCGTCGAGATGAAATCGCCCAATCCACCTGCTTCTTGACATTGGAACAAATATAGAACATTACGTTGCGGGGGAAAGTCCCAATCGTTTTGACAATGCAACCTTGCGTCGTTGCGCGACTCGGCATACCACAAGCCGATGGATTCGCCCGCCGTCCGCGCACTCAAGGAACGAGCTTCTGCTATCACGGCGGAAATTGCTCATCTTCGGGCGTCGATCCGCGCTCTTGAAGAAGAGCTTTTGCAGGTAGATCGCGGACTTAAGGCGATGACCGGCCCTATCACTCCTACTGGTTCCGATGCGAGCCGCAACGCAATGGCCCACTATGCGAGAAAGAAGAACCCGTTTGCCGCGAGCATGACTATCAAGCAATTGGTCATGACGGCACTGGCCAATGAGTTTGCCGAAGGTGCTACGGTGAACGAACTTCTGGATTATTTCGCTCGGCAGTTCGGACGTGTAGACATCACACGAACCAGCCTTAGCCCGCAACTTTCCCGTCTTAAAGCCGAGAGAAAGGTCATGCGCATGGGCAGAGTCTGGGCGCTGGCCTTCGATCTCGGTTTAGATGAATTGCTCTCGCGACAGAAAAGCCAGCAGGAACATGACGAGGAAGAAGCGTCGAATTGGGACCGCGTTGACCATCCCGATTCGAATGATGACACGGGGGTTAGCCCATCGTCATGAGCAACCCCCGCATCAAGTTCCCTGACCGAAGAGCGCCGCTTTCGACGGCCCGCGCTCTGCGGTCTTTCCCGGAGGAAAGGAGGTGCGCCATGTGGTTCATGGCCCGGATAATAACGAGTAGCTAAGGTCCGGGGACGCGTCGTTGAAAACGGCGCGTCCGCCGTTCCTTTTAGCATTGCGTTGATTCACAGGTCAAAAGGAACCTACAATGCCAAGCAATTTTGGCGGGAAGCCGCCTGCAAGACAGACCTCTTCGAAGGTCTCTACGGTCGCCTCGGGCATCCTGTCCGGCAAGATCGCAAACCCCAGCAAGGCTCAGATCAAATCCGTTGCAGCTTCGGCGCTCGGGCAGGATCAAACGAAGGGCCAGAAGCGCTAATCGCGAACTGATGCGGCGTGTGAGGTTGGATTCGCGGTCTCACACGCCGTTCAGCGTAAATTACCGTTTCGGATTAGCCCGATACGGTTGAGCGCAGCAATTATTGATCGAAACTGGCCTAACGCGTAATCAGCTTGGCAGCTACCTAAAAATATCTAATTGCATCGCCCAGAAAGCCTCCATCAAAGCAAGCCGGAAGTCTGGATCAACCTGCGGTCAGTTATGAGATCGGCTCACGGCTTCGCATTGCGAATGCTAAAGACACGCTATCGTATCGCTGCCAATATTTTGATTTTTATCAGTCGAAAGCGCCGTAACAAGATTCCAAAGAATCATAGGCATCATTTGGCAATCTTATGGAAAAACTGTCCCAAATGCTATGATTCTTTGCACCATCCTCAATAAGAACATCCACTTTCAATGGTGACGAACTCAATATATCTTTGGGAAGATTCATCTGAACAATCATTGGGACGTTGTCGGCAACGACTTTATAAGGCTCCATCGGCCTCTCGATACCATTTATTCTGGTCCAAAGTCGAAGTCCCACAGGTAAGATTTTCGATTTATTTTGAATTCCAATAATAACTCCACCATTTTTGTCAGGACCAAACGTATACCTTGCCTTGTGAGTCATCAAAGCGGGCACACATCGACCGTCACTTATTGTAGAATATTGCCAATTAGTTTTTCCATCGTCATCTACTGGTGAACCTGAGCCACCAAGAAGGAACCGGGCTAACTGATCCTCGTTTTTCGGGAGATCGCTATCAACTTTTGCCACAACAGGCTGCCTGACCGGTGTGTTTTCCGGAAGTGATCGCACCGGACCTGTCGTGCAAGCAGCAAGAGCGGTCAAAAGCTGCGGCGTATTACGCAATGCAAAACTCTTCAAGTAGGCACCATTCTCGAACCCGTATAAATCGATCTGAGAATTATTTTTCCCCATTAAACTCTTAGGGTAATCAAAACTTATACTATTATTTGTAGAAGTAAAATAACTTCCATCTGGCATTTTCGTCCTAAGTGACGCAAAATTCTGATTTCCATCAAGATACACAAAAAAAGCCGAACTCGTCGGCCACATCTTATTTCTATCCTTTAATGAAAAAGCATAGGTGCCGTCGTCTTGCGGTATGATAGTCAGGGCAAAATCTTTATCGTCAATCTGAGCCTGACAGTGATCTTCTGTTCCCCCATAGGTTGAGACGACCCATCCCCCCACCTTTGCCCCAGACGAAATACTGTCAGCAGAATCGTTTTCCTCAGAGGCCATAGCCTCTTTGTCACCTTGCTTCCCGCTACTACAACCTGCGCACAACAATAGAATAAAACACATCCCGCCCGCAATTATACGCATGTGTTACTGCCCCAATGTGATTGACAATTAAGTAAAAATCCCCATAAATTGCGAAAGAATACTCCGCCATTTTTCTATTACGCCCGCTATAGGGGCTTATATTCCGGCTGCCAGATCATTTATGGTCACTTTGCAGCACGCGATATACCGAAGCACGGCCGATTTTGAGTGTTGCAGCAATCTGCGACGCCCCGAGGCCGTCAGCACGCAACGCTCGGACCTTTGCTACGTCGATGCGTGCTTTGCCACCCTTATAAACGCCCGCCAGTTTGGCGGCGTCGATTCCATCTTTCTGCCGCTCTCGGCGAATGTCATTCTCGAAGCTCGCAACCGCGCCCAAGATTGTGAGCATCAGTTTCCCGCTGGATGAAGTGATATCGATTGCTGATTGATCGATACATCGGAATCCGACGCCTTTCGATACGAGCCGTTCGCAAATGGCCAGCAGATCGGAAACCGACCGGGCCAACCGGTCGAGACGGACACATATTAGTTCGTCGCCATCCCTCACGAAATCCAAGGCATCTTGAAGCGCAGGGCGGTTGCTCGCTTGAGTGCCGCTTAATTTCTCGCTGAATATCTTTTCTGCGCCCGCTGCCGTCAAAGCGGCAAGCTGGACGGCAAGGGACTGCCCGACGCTCGATACTCTCGCGTATCCAACAATCATCTCATAGTTCCTTGTCTCATTAGGCTCTAAACCCTAAAGAAAGTACTGTCCTATCGGGTAATGTCAACCCTAATGAGACGCAAATCATGTCTTACTAATATGCGTTATCAGGGTTTACCGTGATGGGACGAGCCATGTCTCTTTATTTGGATTGCGTTCGACAGACATAGCTTCGCTTTGCGATTGGAAATTTCCGACCGCAAACGCATGCTTCAGTAATACAACATCCGACCTCTCGCTGCTGGTCGCAACAAACGAGCGATGAATGTCGGGTCAGCGAACTGGATGAAATTCGTCCGCCCAGACCAATAGGTTATCCTCGGAGAACCGATGCTGCTCTTTGAGGATGTAGCCAAAAAACTCATCGTTTCGGCCATTATTAATCGCATCTACCGCGCATGATCCGGTCTCTACGATATCGTTCCAGATGCCCCGCTGGACGCCAAAGAGTTTCCCCAGCCCAAACCATTTCCGTTGCGGCGCTCGCCAAAGCGAATGGACATGGTAATGATCGTAGCCGGTTCCTTCGAAAGCGAAGACCGCTTGCGTTCTTTCTTCGCTGGGCACCTTATGGAAGTATGGTCCTATCAGTGCCCGGTCGCAGCGACGGAGCAGATGGCAAAGATCGGCACGGGCGCGCGGCATGGCAACTGTGCGGTTCCAAGAAAGCGTTATGGCGTGCGTGAAACCAAATTCATGAAACCAATCAACAAGAGCATCCTTCCAGCGAAGTTGATCAATTGAATCTGATTTAAAGTAATTTTTCTTTGACATAAGACACTATACCATAATCGGTAGATCATTTGCTATATTCGCGAACATCATATCGTGTGAAGGTCAGCTTGCGCGTCGTGCTGTGCGTCATTGGCCTTGCGTAGCTGATCCTGATATTTCTGGGCTGCGTCAGATTTTTTGCGCTGCGCGTCGATGAATTTTTGCCGAGCCTTCGCACGCTTCATTGCGACTCGTTGCGCCTTTTCGGCCGCATTCGTTTCTACGATCTCACGGTGTCTCATCTAAGTATTTAGGTTAAAATCAGAATGAATATTCAACTGAGGTTTAATTAACCTGCAAAGTAGAAACATTATGTGACGAAGATTATAGGATTTTTTGCTGTTCTATTCTTGGCACTATACTCGCTCGGCCGTTAATTTGAATCTCGTTTGTGCGGAACTCCGCGCCCGCTTTAGCTGCTGACCGATAGCGGCCTTCGCTACATCGCCAGATTTCTCGCCATAGGAGATCAGCGCCCGCGTAACGTGATTGTCATTGTTGTTCGCGAACGTTTCCAGACTGGACCGCTTATCAACAACCTCGCCCTCACCATCGAACCAAATGGTTACGTGCATACCAACGAGGTTGAGCTTGATGGTACGGATTGAACGTTTCGCGCTAATCCGTTCGCTAAAGAACTGGATGCGCTCTATCATAGCCTGCATAGCTGTACGGACCATCCTACGCGCTTGCTGGGCTGTTTCCTCATCATCGCTGGTAATTGCGCTACGAACCTCCATAACGCGCCTTAGATGCTCTTCCGCACTAACTTTACCGCGCGCCTTCGCAAGGTCATTCTCGGCCTGTTCCAAATCCGCTTCAAGCTTCCGCATTTCCGCTTCGCGCATATCCAGACGTTTGGCGACCGCATCAACCGCAAGGCCTGCCTCAAGCTGATCAACGAGGATTTCAATCTTGCCTTTCAGTAGCTCGCGCTCTTTCTTCAATTCCGCGATCTTCGCTATTAACGGTCCTGTCTCATCAGCCTTCACGAAATGGGTATCATCCAACGTTAGGTGAAGGATTTCACACAGCGCGCCATTTTCAAAGAGATCGTAACGATAGCGCGCGCCATTGTCGCACGTGCCCGCACGAGAAGCGCGACAAAGGAAATAATAATAGCGCTTACCGCCCGAACCGAGATTGACGATTTTCTCCATAGCGCCGCCGCAATGACCGCACTCGGTCAAGCCAGCAAAGAGGTTGCGAGCATCGGACGCATAACGGCCACCAGTCTTATTACGGCCCTTGATAGCCGCCCTCGCCCGTTCAACGAGATCGGCATTAACGATGCGAGGATAATAGCCTTCAATTATCTCAATGCTATCCTCACCAACTGCCTTACGGTGGAACTCGCCTTCAACCATTTGAGTCGTTAGAATGTCGCGGACATAGCCAACCTTCCACTCTTCGCGCTCTGTTTTCCAGCCACGAGTCCAAGGTTCGATTTGCGCATTAAGCTTACGGCAGATTGAAGCGTAACCAAGGCCGCTTGCGCACCACTCATACATCTGGACAATAACCGCCGCGCGTTCCGGATTGGCCACCCAACGCCCATCAACCAAATCGAGCCAACGCGGTCCAGATACGTCATAAACTTCGCCGCGCTTCGCCTTCTCGATATGGCGTTCGTTGACCGCAAACCGAAACTCAGATTTGCGCTGAGATTCCTTGTTAGACCGCTGCGCCTCTGTGAGGTACTGGATTAGGTCAACGATGTTGTCACCCGATAGGCTGGCCTCATCAAAAATCTTGTTCATGCCTGCCACGGCTATGAGAACGCCAGCCTCCGTAACCTCTTCAACCCAACGTCTGGCTTTCTTCACGTTCTCACGTGAAAGCCGGTCAAGATTCTCGATAACGAGGATAGAACCGGGTTCGATCTCGCCAGCGTCAACGCGCTGCTTGAAGAGACCGAGATTGCCAACGGATAGATGATCGCCCTTCCATGCGGATCGGCCACGATCCTCAATCGGACCACCGGGCGCGAGCGTCCAACCATGGGCGTTGACCATGCCCATCGTAACCTCATCTTGGCGTTCGATGGATGAGCCTTTGTCTTGGCTTTTCGTTGAGAAGCGGTGATACCTGTACGCTACGGCCATGGTGCTTAGTCCCATGATAGAGGCCGCATAATCAGGGTTTTACCGTATCAGTGCAACCATGTTTTGCCTCGCAGCATACGCCAACCCAAGCCAATAAAATCTTTATATTTCAAATATTTGAATGCGGTTCGCATGCTTTAGTGGCCCAATTAGAGCACGCGAATACCTGCGTTAAGTGATTGATTATAAGTCGTCATCAGAGGCTTCCACCGCCCTCAGAATGACAATCCGCTTAAGCCTGCCATCGGCAGCTTCGATACGCGAAAAAGAGATTTGGACAGGTGCAGGATTTTTGTTTGCGTAACGATTTAGCGCAGCAGAGAGTGCAAGCATCGTCTTAGGATCGGCATCCCTTGATACCTTAAATGGTATAGTCCTGCGCAAATCCAAGAAATATACTCTTCCAGTACGGTCGTTAACATTCAATGCTGAAACTGAGACATCTTGAACATCGTCATCAGATTCGACATTCGAAAGAATATAATCTTTTGAAGTTTGGTTGAACTTAACCACAACAGTTTTCGTCGAACTGTCAGTGATTACTATTTCTTTGGCGGTTTCACCGACTCCGTAATGAGCTTTTTTCAACGCAGGTTCTATCGCCTCAACAAGAGCGTCAACGTCTCCGCTCCTATGGCGATTTATTTCGGCAACTTCAGGAGTCAGGCTCGCTGGCTCTTCGCCAATAGCGCGACCTAACGCCAATTTTGCCAGATCATAGATACCGTTGGTCGCCAGACCGAGCGCAATTGGCCCACCAACCGTCGCCACTGCTATACGCCAATTGAAACTGCCTTCCTCGGTTCCTTCAAGAAAGAAGCGGACCGTAGGGTCGAATGGATACCTGTGACGGACAACACCCGTTGCAGCGTAGTGCCCGATCAATGTAAGCGCGCGGGCAATTCCTGCTGCGCTTTCAATCCCCGCAAAAGCGTCCAAATGTCCATCATCGGCGTCATAGCCGCGAAAGCTGATTATAAGATCGCCCAACTCAACCCCCTTGCCGCCCTACTTTGCCTTCATTACAACGCAGGCGATCAATTTCAAAACGTGTTAACCGCCATTTCGGCTGTTAACCGAAGCGCGGAGCTTGCCCCTCGTTTTGAGTGAGGGCTATAATCTGACAAGTGAAACAGCTTCAAAGACACGTTGGAAAAAACCAGCGCCTTCACGGGCCGTCGGCATATCAGTGCAACTATGTTTTGCCTTAACAACCAGAACATGCTGATCGACGACCAGCACGTCGGCGACGGTTCGATCGACGAGGCGGCGATCCACCCGCGCGAAGTGATCCGCCGCGCGCTGGACCTGGGCGCCACCGCGCTGATCCTCGTCCACAACCACCCCTCGGGCTCGCCCCAGCCGAGCCGCGCCGACATCCAGATCACCAACCTGATCGCCGAAGCCGGCCGGCTGCTCGGCATCGTCGTCCACGATCACGTCATCATCGGCCGCGAGGGGCATGTCTCGCTCAAGGCCAAGGGACTGATCTAGCCATGTGCGTGGCCGCCTTCGCCTGGCAGGCGCACCCCAGGTGGTTGCTCGTCGCGATCGGCAACCGCGACGAGTTCCACGAACGCCCCGCCGCGCCGCTCGCCGAATGGGAGAGCGGTATCCTCGCGGGCCGCGACCTCAAGTCGGGCGGGACCTGGCTCGGAGTGTCGCATGCCGGCCGCTTCGCGCTCGTTACCAACCTGCGCGGCCACGGCCTCGCCGCCCCGGACCGCGCTTCGCGCGGCGCGCTGGTGACCGACCTGCTCACCGGCCAGGGGCGCTATTCGGACCCGATCACCGCGCCGCTGCAGGAGTTCAACCCGTTCAACCTGATTCTGGCCGACGGCGCGCAGGCCCATTTCCTGACGAACCGGCCCGGCGACCTGCGCACCGGTCTCGCCCACGGCATCTACGGGCTGTCGAACGGCACGCTCGACGAGCCCTGGCCCAAGACCCTGCAACTCAAGGGCGCCCTGCTCGACTGGCTCAATCGCAGCAGCGATGATTTCGAACCGCTGTTCTCCGCGCTGCGCAACGAGCACCTCGCTGATGTAGGCGTACCCCCGCGCACGCCCTCCGACGTGCCGCGCGAGGCGCCCGAAACCCCGGTCTTCATCCGCGACCGCGTCTACGGCACCCGATGCAGCACCGTCGTCGCGATCGATCGCGAGGGACGCGGCACGATCATGGAACGGCGCTTCTCGGCGACGAGCGAGAGCACCGGGGAAACAACGCTGGCCTTCCAATGGCCGGAATAGAACAGACTATAGAGGGGAAAGCCTGATGTACCTTTCGATGCGCTTCGACTTCCGCAACCCGGCCTTTGCCGGCACCTCGATGGCCGACCGCTATGCGGCCGCGCTCGACATCGCCGAATGGGCCGACGGCCTCGGTGTGCCGGCGAGCATCGCCATTTCCGAGCACCACGGCTCGCAGGACGGCTATATTCCCAGCCCTCAGCTGATGATCGCGGCAATGGCCGCGCGGACCAAGAACGTCCGCTTCAGCACGGCCGCGACGATCGCGCCGTTCCACGATCCGCTGCGCATCGCCGAAGACTTCTGCGTGCTAGATCACATCACCAAGGGCCGCGTCGACTTGATCGTGGCCGGTGGCTACGCGCCCAGCGAATTCGCCATGTTCGACGTGCCGATCAAGGAACGCCCCAAGCGCGTGACGGAGATGGTCACGACGCTGAAGGCCGCTTTCGCAGGCAAGCCCTTCGAGTATCGCGGCCGCACGGTCCACGTCACGCCCGAGCCCTATCGCCCGGGTGGCCCCACCGTAATCATGGGCGGCGCCAGCGAACCCGCGGCACGCCGCGCGGCGCGGATTGCCGACGCCTTCGTACCTTCGGCTCCCGAGTTCTGGGAATTCTACCGCGACGAGATGATCAAGCTCGGCAAGCCCGATCCGGGCCCAGGCATGGTCGGCAATGCGCAGGTCACGGCACTCGCCAGCGACGTCGATGCCGGCTGGGCGGCGATGGGCCCCTATTTCCTCCACGAGACCAATGCCTATGGCGCCTGGAAGGATGCCGCCGGCGAGGACACGCCCTACAACGTCTTCCCGAACATCGAAGCGCTGCGCGCGGCGAACTTCTACCACATCGTCACGCCCGACGAATACGTCGCCCAGCTCAAGGCTGCGCCTTTCGCCGCGGCGCAGTTCCATCCGCTCTGCGGCGGCATGCCGATCGCGACGGCCTGGGAAAGCCTCAAGCTGTTCGAGAAGGAAGTGCTGCCCGCGTTTCGGTGATCGCCGAGATCCCCCTCCGGTCCGTGGAGGGGGAGAAGGTTACCCCGTAACCTCGGGCACGTAGGCCGAAACCGTCTGCAGTACCTCGAAGCCCTCGAAGCGCGGGTGGCCAAGGTAGAGCGGCCTGTTGTCGCCAGCACCGCGGTGCGCGTTGCGGAACGAATCCGAACGCGTCCAGGCTTCGAAATCCTCGCGCGAGCGCCAGACGGTGTGCGAGGAGAACAGCGTGTGGTCGTCCTCGGCCGGCCCGCGCAACAGGTGGAACTCGATGAAGCCGGGCACGCCGGAAAGGTATGTGTCGCGCGAAAGCCAGATATTCTCGAAGGCTTCTTCTTCCCCGCGGACCACCTGGAAGCGGTTCATGGCGATGAACATAACTACCTCTCCTTACGCGCGAATCATGCGCGATAAACCATACCTCCCCGGGCGCCATCCTGTCGCTTGGGCATGTCACTTGCGTGACCGCTGCCGGTGCCCGGCCCTTGCCTTCCGCGCCCCCTCCCCCTAGCGGGCGCGCTTGGCCGCAAAAACCGCAATTCCCCAATACCGGAGTCGAACATGGTCCCCCGTTACGCCCGCCCCGCGATGACCGCGATCTGGGAGCCTGAAGCGCGCTATCGCATCTGGTTCGAGATCGAGGCCCACGCCACGCAGAAGCTGGGCGAACTGGGCGTGGTTCCGGAAAGCGGCGCCAAGGCGCTATGGGACTGGTGGGCGACGAACCCGGCGATCGACGTCGCCGCGATCGACGCGATCGAGGCCGTGACCAAGCATGACGTCATCGCCTTCCTCGACTGGGTGGCGCAGCAGGTCGGCCCCGAGGCGCGCTTCATGCACCAGGGCATGACCAGCTCGGACGTGCTCGACACGACGCTGTCGGTGCAGCTCGCCCAGGCTGCCGACATCCTGATCGCCGACGTCGACGCGCTGCTCGCGGCGATCAAGCGCCGCGCGCTCGAGCACAAGTACACGCCGACCATCGGCCGCAGCCACGGCATCCACGCCGAGCCGACGACTTTCGGCAAGAAGCTCGCCGAGGCATACGCCGAATTCACCCGCAACCGCGCCCGCCTCGTCGCCGCGCGCGCCGAGATCGCCACTTGCGCGATTTCGGGCGCCGTCGGCACCTTCGCCAACATCGATCCGGTGGTCGAGGAATATGTCGCCGAGAAGCTGGGGCTCAGCGTCGAGCCGGTCTCGACCCAGGTGATCCCGCGCGATCGCCACGCGATGTTCTTCGCCACGCTGGGCGTCGTCGCCAGCTCGATCGAGCGGCTCGCCACCGAGATTCGCCACCTGCAGCGCACCGAAGTGCTCGAGGCCGAGGAATACTTCTCACCCGGGCAGAAGGGCTCGTCGGCGATGCCGCACAAGCGCAACCCGGTGCTGACCGAGAACCTCACCGGCCTCGCCCGCGTCGTGCGCTCGGCGGTGACCCCGGCGCTCGAGAACGTCGCGCTGTGGCACGAGCGCGACATCTCGCACTCGTCGGTCGAACGCTACATCGGCCCCGATGCGACGATCACGCTCGATTTCGCGCTCGCGCGCCTGACCGGGGTGATCGACAAATTGCTGATCTATCCCGA
>Ga0075370_10000783_pt1 | contig 12714 bp, 12 predicted proteins | sample EndMethybrTD3035_FD_71398 | JGI IMG/M metagenome (GOLD analysis project Ga0075370, IMG submission 71398) | Populus endosphere microbial communities from Tennessee, USA - Endosphere MetaG P. TD hybrid TD303-5 | ecosystem: Host-associated > Plants > Roots > Endosphere | place: USA: Tennessee... | reverse complement strand
GATCGTATGGTCGAACGAACCCCAGCGGGCCACAGGCAATAGGTGGAGTTTCACGCAAAAACAAAATTGAAGGATGCTCGAGAGGACAAAATTGGGGACGGAGACGCCAATGGTGGAAATGATCATGGCGCAATTATCCTGCCATTGGGAACGTTTTTGGGCCGCCCAAGTCCCTAGTAAGATCCCCACCGGGATAGCTAGAAGGAGCGCCTGAAGGCCTAGCTGGGCCGAAACAGGGAATCCCTCTGCAATAAATTCATTGACAGTTCTTCCTTGATAGACGATCGAAGGGCCTAATTCCCCTCTAAAAATTCCTTTTAAATAATTGAGGTATTGGACCCAAAGGGGCTCATCCAGCCCATAAAACGCATAAAGAGAGTCCAAAACTTCCTGAGGGATCACTCGATCCCCGATAAAGGGGTCCCCAGGGATTGCATGCATCAGGAAAAAAGTGCCTGTGACGACGCACCAAAGAGAGATGAGCAGGATCAAAGCTTTTTTGAGAAGATGCAATATCATTTGCATATCAAAATAGCAGATCTTATAATTCTCGACATGCTTCAGAAAAACATCGATTTTCAAAATAAATTTCATTTTACCAGCTTAGGCTGCGCGCGCAACCTGGTCGACAGCGAAGTGATGATCGGAATTCTCCTCAAAGCCGGCTATGAAATAGCCCCAGCTCCCGAAGAGGCCGACTTTCTCGTAGTCAATACCTGCGGTTTTCTTGAATCTTCCCGCCAAGAGGGAATTGATACGATTGCCGAGTTATTCCAGATCAAAAAGAAAGAGGCGAAAGTCATCGTCGCTGGCTGCATGGTCCAGAAACATAGCGGCGAATTGAAAGAGCGCTTTTCTAATATCCATTACATGCTCGGATCGGGGGATGTAGAAAAAATCCTTGATGCGGTCCGTTCGGGAGCTCAAGGGGAAGCGGTCACTTCCGCTAAAAGTTATCTGGAATGGGGTGAAGTGCCCAGAACTCTTTCGACGCCGAAGCATTACGCTTATTTGAAAATTGCAGAAGGATGCAAAAAGCGCTGCGCCTTTTGTATCATTCCGACCATTAAAGGACCGCTCAAAAGCAAATCGGCCGAACAAGTTTTAAAAGAATTCAATGCCCTTTTGTCTCAGGGCGTTTTCGAGGTCATCTTAATCGCCCAAGATCTGGGAGATTTCGGTAAAGACAGAAAAGAAAAAGGGGCGTTGGCCCAGCTTCTCAGAGAAATGCTGAAAGTGAAGAAGGATTTCTGGATTCGTCTCCTTTATTTGTATCCGGACGAAATCGATGATGAGCTGATTGAAATTATAAAGAGCGATGCCCGCATCTGTCCTTATCTAGATATGCCCATCCAGCATATCAACAATGAAATGCTGAAAGCGATGCATCGAACGACTTCAAAAGAACAAATCATCGGAATCATCGAAAAGCTCCGTAAAGAAATTCCTCATGTGGTTATTCGCACCAGTTTAATGGTGGGATTCCCTGGAGAAACTGAAGAACATTTTGCTGAGTTGGTCTCTTTTGTGCAGAAATACCCTCTTGACAATGTGGGAATTTTTAAATTCTCATTGGAAAAAGAAGCTTATGCTGCGCGTCTTCCCAATCAGATCTCAGATGTTGTGAAACAAAGCCGGTTTGAAAAATTAGCGGCTGTCCAAAACAAAATGGTCCGTAAGAGAAATAAACGCCTAATCGGACAAAAAATAAAGGCGATTGTCGAAGGATTCCATCCTGAATCCAATCTTCTCTTGAGAGCTCGATATAGCGGACAATGTCCTGAGATCGATGGACAGATTATTATCAATGACGGACGGAAAGTGACCGGTTTTGGAAAGCTTTATGAAGTGGAAATTACTGAAGTAGCCGATTACGATTTAGTAGGACGGGTTGTGGCGCCGGTGGGCGAAAAATCGGGAGGCCGCAAATTAGCTCTCATTTGATTTTAAAAGCTGGCAAAGAAAAGCCGATTCTTCAAAAACACCATTGGATCTATTCCGGAGCTGTCGCTCATTTGCCTCCGTTTGACGAGGGGGATACGGCTGAGGTTTATTCGAAACAGGGGGAAAAGTTAGGGATCGCCCTACTGAATCGGGGCCGCTCGATTATCGGCCACATGCTGGCTTTCCAGAATGAGACTCTGTCCGAAGCTCTCTCTAGACGGATTCGCGATGCCGCAATCTTACGCCGCAAATGGTTCGATCCACAAAAGACAAATGCTTTCCGTCTTATTAATGCGGAAGGAGATGGAATCCCCGGATTGATCGTCGATGCCTATGCCGACGCTTTAGTGGTTCAAGTATCCAACCCTGGAATCGAGCGCTTAAAAGGGGAAATCGTCTCTCTTTTGATTCAAGAGTTCAATCCTAAAACCATCTTCGAAAAATCCACTTCCTTTTTGCGCCGAAAAGAAGGTCTTAACGAGGTCCGTGCCCTATTGCATGGAGATTTTAATCAAGAAGTGGAAATTTTAGAAAATGGCCTCCGTTTTTCCGTGGATCTCTTGGAAGGACAAAAAACAGGGCTTTTTTTAGATCAGCGGGACATGAGGGCGCAAGTTCGCGAACTCAGCTCCAACCGCCGCGTCTTGAACTGTTTTGCCTATACAGGCGGTTTTTCTGTATCGGCTTTGGCTGGATCGGCCTCCCATGTGGATAGCGTAGAGATCAGCGCCAAATGCCAGCCGCGTCTGGAAAAAAATATTTCTCTGAACGGGCTTTCCTCGGAGCGGCATCAGTTTGTTAAGGCCGATGTCTTCGATTTTTTAAAAACTGCAGATTTCAATTATGATTTAATCATCCTCGACCCGCCTGCTTTTGTTAAAAAACGGGATGATATTGCAAAAGCCTTCCGCGCTTATAAAGACATGAATGCTCATGTGATGAGAAAAATGGCACCTGGCAGTTTATTATTAACCTGTTCCTGTTCTTATCACGTGGAGGAAAGCCTTTTCCAAAACATTCTCTTCCGTGCTGCATCGGAATCAAAAAGGAATATTCGGATCATTGGCCGTCACCGCCAAGCTTACGACCATCCCGTTTCAATTTTTCATCCAGAAAGCTCTTATCTCAAGAGTTTCCTTCTGTATGTCGATTAAAAGGTCAAAGACCTTCTTGATAAGCGAGTATATTTCCTAGAAAAGCAGAACCGGCGAGGCTTGCTGTGCCTAAATAGCCCGCCCCACTTAACCCAGAGACCAAAGAAGTCAGCGCCACTGCCCTTATTCCGGCTTTTGCGAAATCGTTCCCATTGAAATCTCGCTGCTCTCCAACTCTGATCTTATTTGCATAACTTTTTCCCATGATAAATCCCCCAACTCCCGCTGCCAATTCCGTTATAGCCAGAGCTCCTGCTTGCTGGGAAAATGTTTTCCCTTCCAATGCGTAGTTTACGCCAATAGATAGACCTACCATCGCTGCAGCTACAGAAGCTCGATCTAAAATTTTGTAGGCGTTTTCTTCTGAAAAGGGGTAATATTGCGCCCCCAACCAGAAGACTGCTCCGCCAGCTGTGATTGCTGGGACCCCCGCAAAAAGGGTGGTTTTTAAAGCGGAATTAAGCATTTCCTTTCCGTTTTCTAAAAAGGGAAGCGACATAGCTCCAGCTAAAAAACACATGAATGTAGAAAATTTTAAGCTTTCCTGACAGGAGCGGCTTGGAGGCGCGAATTCGACATAAGACATAAACTTCTATTCCTTTAAATTGTAATGCTCTTAAGCATTCTGCTTATAAGCCAGCGTATTTCCAATCAGTGCGCAGCTTGCCATAGCTCCCGTTAACGAAACACTCCCTCCGGTTAACAAAGAGGCTAAAGAAATAAACGCCCCAGCTCTCACTCCTCCGATTGCAAAATCTCTGCCATTTGGTTTTCGATTGCCTTCAACCCCTTTTTGGACTGCATAGCTTTTTCCCATGAAAAATCCCGATATTCCAGCTACTAAACAGGCCATCGGAACGGCGCTTATTTTTTGAAAACCGGTTGTATCTTCGGGAATACTAAGCACCGCATTGGCAATCGCAAATCCTGAAGCGCTCAAGGGAACCAAACCTAAAATCAACGGACGCGGATTGTTTTGATAATAAAGAGCTGGCCCTATCAGATAGGCTCCAAAAATTCCTCCAAAAGCTCCGATGGTCGAATAAAGAGCAGTTTTGCCAGCCGAATGAAGCATTTGATTGCCAGCTTCTGTGCAAGACAACGCTAAAATAGATACCACTGCAATCGGTTTTTGGTGTTTTTTTATAAGCTGTGTAAACGATATTTGATAATCTTCTATAAGCAAGGAGTGAAAACGGTCCAAATAATTAGCTATATGCAACATGATTCATTCCTACTTAAACGAGATGTTGGAACCGAAGAATTTCTTGGACTGTCAGTTATAGAATTGGCTGGATGTACTGAAAATTCATGATTAGAGTAGTACCCATAACTTCCCTTCACTGAAAGTCCAGTCAAACAGAGAGTCAATACTAAATCCCTTCCAAAATAATAAGAACTCAAAGCGGTTAGAACAGAAGTGGATACTCTTCTCCAGTACAATTCGTTCATGGAAATAGTTTCTGAGTTCGCTTCAGCTTGTTCTAAGTGAATTTTTTCAACCAAGTAGTTCGATCCTAATGCCAGCACAAGACCGGCAGTGGCGGCTCCTAATTTTGCTGAAGGCTCGGAAGCCAGAGAATAGTGCTGTGCTGCACATGTGACTCCAAATATTGAAGCTCCCATTAAGCTTTCAAGACGCGTATTGCGTCCCATATTAATTCCCGCCATAGCTCCTGTGGCCATCCAAGGAACTGAATAAAGAAGGGTCGTTGCAAAAGTCATGGCAAAAGAAGGAATGTTTATCATTTTAGACCTCTATAGGATTTTGCAAATGAGAGCGGAGGTTTTATCATTTTGTCCTAAATTTTTTCTATTGAATTTCTTTTCTGTTCAGAATTTTAAAGAAAAACTAGGATAAATTTTTGAGAGGTATTTTTATGAATTTTTCTCTTTTTGTAGCTGTTATCGCCGCTTTCGGAGGGTTGCTTTTTGGGTACAATACGAGCGTCATCTCAGGTGTTCTCTTATTTATTTCAAACGATTTTCAATTAACGACTTTTCAGCAGGAATTGATTGTTAGCACGATTCTGGTCGGAGCCGTGATTGGTGCTTTTGCGGGAGGCTTTCTGGCCGATGCGTTTGGAAGAAAGAAATCGATGTTTTTTTCTCTCGCTCTCTTTTTGGTCGGAACATTCACCTTAGGGGATGCGGTTGGATTTGATACGCTTCTTGCGGGACGTTTTATCACAGGGCTTGCGATTGGGATCGTTTCGGTAGCGGCGCCTCTTTATATCGCAGAAATGTCCCCTCATAAAAAACGGGGGGCTCTAGTTTCTTTGTACCAATTGGCCATCACCATTGGAATTTTGATCGCTTATATCGTTTCCTATGCTTATTCGGAATCGGCTGAATGGAGGGAAATGTTTTTCTTTGGTCTTATTCCTCTGGGGATTCAGTGCATTGGTCTTTTTTTCATTCCCGAAACTCCTTCCTGGCTCTTAAGTCGGAACCGAAAAGCTGAAGCTGACATCGTTTTGCATAAGATGCATCGAGGTTCTCCTCATCAAAGTCTCACTTCGGAAAGCCAAAAAGAAGATGTCCCGACAAAAAAAGGGTGGAAAGAACTTTTTTCACCCAGTGTGAGGATGGCATTTTTAATCGGGATCGGAATGAGCGTGATTCAGCAAATTACAGGAATTAATACGGTCATTTATTACGCGCCCCGCATCTTTCAGCTAGCCGGATATCAATCAGCCCAAACCGCGATTTTCGCGACTCTTCTTGTGGGGATCGTGAATGTGGCTATTACAGTAGGCGCTCTCTGGCTGATCGACCGTCTAGGAAGACGTCCTCTCTTAATTGGGGGATTGATTGGCATGGCCGCATCGCTTCTTCTTTTGGGATTTTCTTTTTTCAGCTCCTCTGAACATAGGGGATTAATGGCTGTCATCGCTTTAATGTTCTATGTGTCCTTTTTTGCGGTCAGTTTGGGGCCTGTTACCTGGTTGATTATCTCGGAAGTATTCCCTCTAGGAATACGGGGAAGGGCCATTGGCGTAGCTGTTTTCGCGAACTGGGTCTGCAATTATATTGTTTCGCTGACTTTTCTCTCTTTGCTTGAAACCTTCGGGCCTGCCGAAACGTTCTGGCTCTATGGGGCCATTTGCTTGTTTGGCCTGTGGTTTGTGATAGCCCGGGTTCCCGAGACAAAAGGAAAGACTTTTGAACAGATCCAAAATTTCTGGAAAAAATGAGGGTTCCGAAGTATCGTATGTCCTGGATTTTGAACGAGGGTTTATGACATTTTCTAATATTCAATCGATTTTAGGCAAAGATGCGGAAACTCTTTTGAAACACACTTGCAAAACAGTGGGCAAGGAGAAACTCCATCTTCCGGGATCCGATTGGGTGGATCGGATTTTTGGACCCAGCGATCGCAATATCCGAGTGCTCCGCAGTTTGCAAACGATGTTCAATCACGGCCGACTTGGAGGGACAGGCTATCTTTCCATTCTTCCTGTAGACCAGGGGATCGAGCATAGCGCAGGGGCATCTTTCGCTCCAAATCCTGAATATTTTGATTCAGAAAATATTGTCCGTCTAGCCATGGAGGGAGGATGCAATGCAGTCGCGTCGACTCTCGGGGTTTTAGGAAGTGTCGCGCGAAAATATGCTCATAAAATTCCTTTTCTTCTTAAAATCAACCACAATGAGCTTCTTTCTTACCCAAATTCTTACGACCAGACCCTGTTTGCTACCGTTAAACAAGCTTATGACATGGGTTGCGTTGCGGTGGGAGCTACAATTTACTTTGGGTCTTTAGAAAGCCGACGTCAAATTACCGAAATCAGTCATGCATTTGCCCACGCTCATGAATTGGGCATGGCCACCGTGCTCTGGTGCTATTTGCGCAATCCTGCCTTTAAAACAGCCGATAAGGATTATCATGATGCGGCCGACCTGACCGGTCAAGCGGACCATTTGGGGGCCACGATCCAAGCAGATATCGTAAAACAAAAACTTCCTATGTGCAACGGCGGCTTTAAAGCCCTCAAATTTGGGAAATCTGCCGATAAAATGTATACCTCTCTTTGCTCAGACCACCCGATCGATCTTTGCCGCTATCAAGTGATCAATGGGTATATGGGACGGATCGGCCTCATTAATTCCGGAGGCGCTTCCGGAGAAAACGACCTTCATGAAGCGACTGCGACTGCGGTGATCAATAAGCGGGCAGGAGGGATCGGCCTCATTTCAGGACGTAAAGCCTTTCAAAAATCACTAAAAGACGGCATCCAGATCCTCAACGCGATTCAAGATGTCTATCTGTCCAAAGAAGTGACTATAGCTTAATATTTCTGCCAGATGGGAAGAGTTGAGTTCAAATAATCCATGAATTTCCATAGACCGACCCGGTGTTCGAGTTGGTCTAGGGGGTTGTATTTGGCTTGAGGAAAAGCAATCCCTAATCCGAATAGTCCTGGGGCAATAATTCCCGTCCGATCATCGTAATGGGTGGTTTTATATTGTTCGAGAACAGGGGTTTTCCGCCGTTCGAATCCTACCGCATAGATTGCTTTATTACAGGCTGCGAGCGACTCTTCAAATCGAATATCGGAAACTAAGACCCGTTTCAAATTGGGAGGAAATGTTCCATCGATATGTTTTTTTGCCCACCCAGCCGTAAATCCTTTTAAACCTGTATCGTCAAAGAGAATCCAATCGTTCAAATAGACGGCATATTTATGGGGAGAGCGATAAAAATTAATCACTTGTTTAATGTTGTGTTTGATTAAGATCGCAAGGACCAAGATAGCAGAATGAGAAGAACCAAATACGGCGATCGTATCGTTAGGCTGGACAGTATTTTTCAGTTTTTCTTCGTTTAAAGCAATTTCCAGGGGAACAGTCTGGATTGAATGAGGAAGGGTTTTCGGTTCCGAACCGATTGCTAAGATCACTTTTTTTGCTGAATAGGAATTTTTTTGCGTTTTAACTTCCCAATGATTTTCAAATAGATTTAAAGCAATAGCCGAATCTTGGATGGCTTCTACTTTGCTTTTTAAAATTTGTGTGATCCAAAGCAATGGCTCCACAACATCTTGAAGCAGGCAAGTATCTTGCGGATCGATCGTTTCTAAGTGGAATTTAGAGGGACGCCGGTCAAAATCAAACGAAGAACATGCTTGGATGAACTTAAAAAATAGGGAAACTTTTGTATTGCTGGGGACAGAATGCCATTTTCTCCCTAAATCGCCTACCTCGAAGTAGGGATCTATCCAGCCGATCTTTTTCGGGTCAATGCCTGTATCGATCAGCTTTCCCACAGCGGCAATGCCAGCAGGTCCCGCACCGATAACAATCCAATCAAGGGAACGCTGTTTCATGCTTATTTACATTGTTTTACCAATCCGACTGGTTGTTTTGAAGCTATTTTTTCGATCAGGCGCGCAGCGCGCTCTCCTGATTCACAAGCCGCTTCAATAGTTCCAATCCCATCGAGATTGAGAGTCGTGTGTTCGCCAGCGAAGAAAAGGGTGTTATCAATAGGGGAGAAAAGAGTGCGGATTGGTTCGCCTTCCACTTCTTCGATCGCTCTCAAAGTTTCTTCCTGCCCCGCGGCGATATAAGAGTAAGAACCTTTAACATAAGGGTCGTTAGGCCAGCTATGAGCGACAGGGCCGCTATAGGAAGCTAATAGTTCATCGCGCGCCATGGAAGGAGTCTTATCCGATTGCAGCTGCATTAAATCCAGGCCTTGATGATAAGGTTTTTGAACTTTTTCCTCATCGAACCGGCTGTTGGCTCCTACGCAGTAAATGGTAAAATAGGGAAGGTGGGGAGCGCGAAAGGTCAACAAGGAATCACTCATAACCACTTTGCGTTCTTTAGCTTGTGGGCAAGGGGATAAAATGCGGGTGATCTCCCCATATTCCACTCTTTGGATCGCATCTAATCTCTCTTGGGGAATAACATCCTCCCCAAATTGGATATCGGAATAAACGGAACAGGGCATGGTGAATAGGAGAAGGTCTGCTTGAGTCTTGGTTCCATTGGTAAATTCAAGGAGGTACCTACCATTCTCATCTTTGGAAACAGAAGAGAGGGGACTATTGAGGTGAATTTTACCTTTCAATTTTTCAGCGAGTTTTTTAGGCAAAAGGCTATTGCCCCCTTCAATATATTGGAACTCAATAGCAGTTTCCTCTTCCCTATGGGCAGGATGAGTTACGGAAAGGCCGCCTAGAATCTGCTGATATAAAGTTCCGGCGCAAGAGGGAGATAGCTTTTCTAGAGGACCCCCTTCCCAGGCAGTGACCCGAACAGACAAGGCGTTATAGAGGGGATCGTCTTTGGAGATTAAACCGTCCAGAATCTCTCTCATATTGCTGCAAGTCTCTGCCAATCCGGTCAATTGGGTTTTCAAACTTTCAGGATCGAAGTTTTTGGATTGGAGCAGTTTTTGCACATCAAAAGTTTTTCCATTTTCTTGATAATCGCAGGAAATAGGAAATGAACTGCCATTGGTTTTAAGGCCCATTTCTTCAATTAAAGCTTTTGTGCATTCCGGATTGCCGCCGTCTGTAATATTTTGGCCGCCCAATTCAGCGGCATGGCCATCGATTAAAACGGAGAAGAGACGGCCTCCGACTCGGTTCTTTGCTTCATAGACTTCGACGTCGAATCCTTTTTGCTGCAGCCGGTAAGCAGCAGTCAATCCAGAAAGTCCAGCGCCGATAACAACAACTTTAGGTGGCTCGTGAGCGATTGCGGCATTGGATAGGAATAAACTCATAATAGAGGTCTTTATTAAAAAAGGGATGGCTTTAAACATATTACTTCTCTGTGGTTGCAGGTTCTGAAGAGGCCTTCCCTTTTGAAGAAAGATAAGTATGCAAAAGATCTTGCGCAATTTCGAAATTTTGATCTTTTTCAGGTACTTCTACCGTGCCCCAGTGATATTCTTTTGTCCATCCAGATAGGACGCTGCTGAATTTCACCGGAAAAACTTTTTGGTTCCAATGAACGTCAGTCAGTTGGTTTGGGTCGATTGAGATGCGCTTGGTTTGAGGATCGTAACCCACTACATACTTATAATTGTTTTCTGAAGAGGGTTCCTGTCTTTTTTCTGGATTTAGCACTGTAAAATTTTTTTGACCCACAGCCGCCATAAATTTCCTCTCCGCCTTAGAATTTCCGAATAGGATAAAGAAGCCGATTTAAATCCTCCAGATTATTTAAAAAATTTTACACCAATTCGGAAAAGTGCTATTATCTAATCCCCCTAATGGTATCTCCATGTCTTCTTCAGTACTTATCGTTCAAAATTTAAAAAAAATTTATCCAGGAAAAAAAAAGAGTGCTGCAGTCGATGACATTTCTTTCGCACTGCATGAGAGCGAAATTTTAGGATTATTGGGTCCGAACGGTTCTGGGAAGACCACTACCATCCAGATGCTTTTGGGGACTTTGTCCTACACTTCTGGATCAATTTTCTACTTTGGCAAAGATTTTGCCACTCATCGTTCCGAAGTTTTGCAATACCTCTCCTTTGCGAGCACCTACACGAGCTTGCCTTGGCTCTTGACGGTGGCTGAAAATCTCAAGGTTTATGGACGGCTTTATGGGCTGAGTGTGAAAGAAAGCGAAAGAAGGTACGATCCTCTTTTAGAACGATTTGGGATCCTCGAGAAGAAAAACCACAGGGTTTCTTCTCTTTCCGCAGGTCAAATTACACGTCTCATGCTGGTGAAAGCTTTTTTCATTCAGCCAAAAATCGCTCTTTTAGATGAGCCAACTGCTTCTTTAGATCCAGATGTCTCTAGAGAAATTTGCGATTTTCTATTGGAGGAAAGAAAAAGAACAGGGCTTTCGATTCTCTTCACCTCCCATAAAATGGATGAAGTCGCAGCGCTTTGCGACCGGACGGTCTTTTTGAAAGATGGGAAGATCATTGCCGACGATCTACCGAAGAACTTGGCTCGGACGATTTCTTCTTACCGTGTCCGCTTGGCGATTACCGATGGAATGAAAAGAACGGAAGCTTTGGCGATTAAAGGCAAGTACCCCTACAAAATCGATCATCGATGGATCGAGATTTCGCTTGAAGAAAAGGAAATCCCTCTTTTCTTGAACGCCTTAGGGCAGGCGGAAGTCGTTTATTCGAATATTCAAATCGAGGAACCTAGTTTAGAGGAATATTTCCTCCAAATCGCGAGGAATTCTTGAATCTCTCCCATTATTCATTAAATGCGATCTTTGAGTGCTTTTTGGCGGATTTTCGTCCTCAGTTCGTCGCCTACCCTTTTGGGTATGTCTCCTCCTTCGAATCAAAAATCCGCAGAAAAATCATCTCAAACCTCATCATTAAGACTAATGGGATAGATTCATGAACTGGAGCCGGATCCGCGGAGTTTATTTCCGCAACTTATATAACTTAGTAAAAGGGCCTTTTCAACTTTCCGACCTCTTTTTCTGGCCTTTGGTTGATATTCTTCTTTGGGGATTGACCTCTGTTTGGATTCAGACTCAAAATGCTCAAATTCCAGACCTTGCTTTGATGCTTTTGACCGGATTGGTTCTTTGGCAAGTGACAATGAGAGGTTCGGTCGATGTATCGGTTGGGATCTTGCAGGAATTTTGGCATCGCAACTTGGTCAATCTCTTTTCAACCCCCTTAAAAATTTCTGAATGGTCTGTTGGGGTGATCCTCCTGAATCTATGTAAATTGGTTGTGACCCTCGCTTTTGGCTCTCTTTTAGTTTATTTCCTTTATGCCTTGAACGTTTTCGCTTTGGGATGGATGTTTCTTCCGTTTGCAGCTTCTTTGCTACTTTTCGGGATTGCGATCGGTTTTATTGCCGCTAGCGGGATTATCTATTGGGGGCATCAGGTGGAAGTCTTTGCTTTTATGATGGCGTTTTTTTTCGCTCCTTTTTGCGCCGTTTTTTACCCCGTAGCCTTTTTGCCTCATTGGGCTCAAATGGTAGCTTGGTGCCTCCCGCCTACCTACGTATTCGAAGGAATGAGGCAAATCATCTTGACCGGTTCCTTCCCTCAGTCCTATTTCTGGATCAGCATTGGACTCAATATTGTCTTTTTGATTGGCACTACGTCCTTGTTCCGAATCATGTTTGAAAAAAGCCGAAATAAAGGGCTTGGCCGGTTTGAATAACGGGGAGTTTAATCCATTCTAGCGAAGTCGATGTGGCCGTTGAGTACATCGACTTTGATTAATTTTACTTTGATATGGTCTCCCACATCTACTCCCTTAAATCCTTTAACTAATTTTCCTTCGATGGGGAGCGCGTTTAAGAGTCTTATCCATGTGCCTTTTGGAGAAGCCCCTGTGACTAGGGCGGAGAAAATTTTTCCTACTTCTTTTACAAAGATCATTGCAGCCGCGCATTTAACCAGTAGTCGCTCCACTTTATTCGCATCATTTTCTTTTTCTGTGCAGCGGGCAGCTATTTGTCTGAGTTCGGAAAGGGAATAGGAAGGTGGAATGTGAGACAGGGCGCATTTCAAAAGGCGTTGCATAATGAGATCGGGGTACCGACGATTGGGGGCTGTCGTATGGGAATATTCGATTTCAGCCAGATTAAAATGGATCAGGTTTGCATGGTCGTCAGGTAGGCCCACGACATATTCCCCACGGCCGATCAATTTGATG